>Ga0079224_100016964_pt1 | contig 10250 bp, 10 predicted proteins | sample Stecom2015_FD_80414 | JGI IMG/M metagenome (GOLD analysis project Ga0079224, IMG submission 80414) | Agricultural soil microbial communities from Utah to study Nitrogen management - Steer compost 2015 | ecosystem: Environmental > Terrestrial > Soil > Agricultural land | place: USA: Utah... | reverse complement strand
TCCTGTGTCTCTTCTCTAAGTCCCCTTAGAAGTCTTTCGGGCACCGAAGAGAGAAACCTCTGAATCTGCTCCGACGTTGCTTGGCTGTTCTCTAATTCAGTTAAAAGACTCTCCACCACAATGGGATCTGATGTTGTAGAAAGGTCTAGCTCCAATAACACTTCTATTGGCTGAGAACGGCCCTCTTCTAGCAAAGCCGTCAAATCATCATCCGTATCATCCCAAGCAATAACAATACCTGCTTCTGCTACTTTGGAAGCTGTTAGATATTGAACCTCTTGCATACCCTCATACGTAACCAAGACCTCCACGTAGCTTGGATCTATATCCAATATCTGCATTTCTTCAGAATAGAAGTCTTCCATCTCTGGGAGATCGTCATTTGAAATTTGAGAGTCTAAATATACATGAATAGGAGCCGTATCCACCCGACTGCTGACTCCTTTTTCTGCAAAACCTCTCCGTACTTGTGATGCCCACCACTTCGAAGCTTCTGGACTTCTCTGCTCCATCGAAGAGTATATCCCTTCAAAGAACTGAGTCTTCGCGAACAACGCCAGCCCACAATATAGCAACAGACCCTGTCCTGTTCCCTTAGCACCAACACCGGCAGGGGTGTGGCTACGAGCAAGCGTTGACTCTTCTCCATTAATCGAAATTTCAATCCTAGAAGATGAATCCAAATACCCTTCCCCAAAAGAAAGAATTGTCTTTCTAGGGTCTTTGTACTCCTCACTTGGCATAGGCGCTACAATACAAACCTCGTTGTCATCCGCATCGTAGACAACATCGTAAATCTTGTGATCTACAGGATTTATAATCGTTGCAATGTACCGCATATGCGGAGCTCCAGCTACTTCCGTAAATGCAAGATCTGGAGGAAGCGCTGCAATCATTTCTTCTGAAGTATTCTTTTTAAGACGCCTGCTTCGCATAGCACCCTCACTTCTTTAGCACAAACCAGAGGCCTACAGACACTCCTGCCGCTGCAACCCACGGAAGCCAAGTGCCTACTGAGATTTTACTCTCCTTAGCCACATCCTGTCCTTCCGATACATCTAAACAGCGAGCATATCCCCAATCAGATCCATCCTCTTCAATCGTGCGAATGGAAATAGGGTCTATCTTTTTTCCGAGTTTACATTGACATAGCCAGTCTTGTCCCACCGGATACTCCGTGAGATTCCCTTCCGCGTCTTTGCAAGTAAACTTACAATATTTCACACCGTAGATGCCTTTGCACTCTACTTCGACCATCTCATCGAAGCCGGGACATCTACAACGAAGACCCCCTGTAAGTTCTGTTAACTGATCTTTGCGTTGCTGTTCTGTCATCTCCATGGGTTTTTAACCTTTCCAGTGTACACACCTGCAGCAACCCCAAGCCCCAAAGTCAAAAAGAAGGCTCCTGCCAATCCTAAACCGCTGCTGGGACTGTAGTTGGGCTGCAAAGAAACAAAGGTGTTAACATACTTAACTACCTCAAAAGGATAATCTGCATTCGTATACCAACCAAAGGTTGTGCCTGCTTTCCCGCATTTACCAATGCCCCCATTGTACGCAGCAGCAATTCTTACAATATCATACCCTACCTTGTTCGCTAAATCTCGAATAAACCTTCCGCCCACATCTATTGAAACAGCAGGACTTCTGATCAATTGATCCGGAGTCACTCCATAGGCCGCTGCGGTAGGTGCAATAAACTGCATCACTCCAAATGCGCAGCAACGCAAACCTGCACCCGTTACACACAACTCCGGACGACAAGCAGAGCAGGGAGAACATGCATGCTGATTCCCTTTCGACTCTGCCATCATGATTCCTATTAGCCATGCAGGCTGCAGTTGATACTTCTGCGCCGTTTGAAGTATCAACCCTCCATACTTCTCCCAAGCATCCAACAGCAGTTCTGCATTACGCTCACTCGCGTATTGTAACTGACCGTTGACAGTAACCTGCCCGTTCGGCTGGTTCTGATAACTGGCAAATCCGGGGCAAGATGCAGTCATTTGTACGATTCCAGGGGTGCAAAATATGCTACCATACCCGCACATGGATCGTCGATGGATTCTAGGAGGGGTGCTCCTAGCAGGAGGTGTAGGTGTAGCCCGAACTATCTCAGAAAGGCCTCGTTTAGAGGATGATTCTAGAGTCCTTTTAATTGGAGATTCCTTTGGAAAGGGGCTTGGTCGCCACTTCCAGGCTCTCGCCATCGATGAGAGCACTCCATTCATTGGGGCGGCCGTCCCTGGGTCCTCCTGCGCCCACTGGGCTGCCTCTAACTGGCTCCTCGAAAAGCTAGAGTCCTTCGAACCAACCCACGTCCTGATATCCCTAGGGACTGCTGACGCCTACTCTGAAGAGCTCCCTGAAGCCGTAGCAGGCGCCGCTGACGAGATTAGCGAACTGATTGAGGAGCACGAAGCACATGCAATTTGGATTGGGTCCCCCAACCTTCCAAATTCTTTTGGAAACAAGCCTTTACAAACAGAAACTTTGCTTGCTTTGAAATCCGTTGCACCGTACTACTACGAATCATCTGATCTGGACATCCCTCGCGGCCCTGATGGTTTTCACCCAACTGCGATTGGATATGCAGGATGGGCAGCTATGATCTGGAATTGGCTATCATGAAAAACTTCGTCCTGTTCGCCCGATTGGAAAAAGAGTACGAAGAGAAGTTGGATGCTCTCCAGCTTCACGAAGCGTCTAAAACAAAAAGGACCCTCACAAGAACTAAGCTTGTAAAGATCCTGATAAACGAATGCTTCGAAAGCCGTAATCTTACTACTCCAGATTCATCGCAGCAATCATCTTAAACGGAGAAGGCAGTAGTTGGCGCGCCGGGAACACCCGCTTCTGTGCGTGATACACTGCCCCCGGCGACATATATTGAGGAGGAGCATTTGGCCTAAAATGCCCTTCGCGTCTACCAAATAAATCTACTTTATACCACCGGTTCGGTCGTTCGCCCTCTAAGTAGGTTGCGGTTCCTCTCCCGTTCTTCAACAAACGGTGTTTTGACCTATTTCGATAGTAGTCCTCCTGAGGGTCTTCCATGCCCATGAGTAGCGATTCGGGCGTGTCTTCATAATACCCACCAGAGATGGATGTAGACATCGCAGAGTCGTATCCATCTCCTGCGAGATGATCAAGAGCATCCTCTCCGGTCTTTCTTCTCTCCTCTTCTAAGAACTTCTTCCATGCTGGGACTTCCTCTTCTTCCTTTTCCATTTGCTGATCTTCTTCTTCAACGATCAGATCAATCCTTTTACCCATCGCTCACTTCTTCATCTCGCCCATCCAAGCCTTCATCCAATTCTTTCTTGCTTGAAGATTTAACTCCTCATCCCCAAGATCTGCCACGGGTATGCCAAGGACTTGAGACTCCATCTCTTTACCGGACGGAACAATCCAAGAAAAATAAGAGAACATGATCCCCCATAGTGCCTCGTGACTCTTCTCTCTAGCATCCCACATTGCGCGAGTTGCTCTCCGAACCAGCAGTTCTGGATCCTGTCCAAATTGCTTCCACAGCTTTTCCCTCTCTGTCGCTTCTATAAAGATAGTATGCTCCTTATCATCTATTCTAAACCACTTAGGATTAAACAGATGACTCTGCGCAAACACATTCCCAGAATCCAATTCAGGCAATTCAGGGAAGAGTTTTTTAATCACCGCATCTACCTTCTTCTTACCTCTCAAACTCTTATATGGCTCTGCATTTAAATCAGGGATTCCCAATCTCAAATACTCTTTAGCCATTGCAGAATTGAACTCTTTCGTGTTCGCCTCCTTCAAAGAATCCAAAGTTACACGAAGACGAGACACCCCAGCTGCAGCAGTTGCATACCAATATATTTGAGTACGTAGTTGTTCTCTGAGCTCTTTAACTTGAGCCCTGTTGTTATGCTTTGCGTACTCTAAACGGTCTACGAGTCTTAAAACAGCTAGTAATAAGTCTCGAATCGTTCGAGCCTTTGTCTTCATCTCCTCTTTTTCAACTTCTAGCTGATCTTCTCTGTCTACCTTACGGGCAGCATCTAACGTTTGGCCCGTTACATTCTTCAGCCAACTGATCATTCCCTCCCATTCCTGGGGGCGATCTTCATATAGCTGTCGAATAGGGTCGTCATAGATCATCCACTCCGGCACATTCGTAATCAGCTCAATACCTTCAAAAGAAGACTTCAAAAAGGATGAAGTAATATCATCATCTGTTCTGGATACTCCACGCTTCATGGCATCCACAGATGCCCGATACGTATGTGCATTATCCGAAAGCCACTTCACCAACCAATCTTCGCTGTGTGCCCTGAACTCTCCGACATCCACCAATGAATTAAACGGAACCCAGTGTGGCACCGTAGAAGAAAATTCTTTGTTGAATTCTATCTCTAGTTTCTTCCCATGGTACACGAAGAAACTAAACCATCTAATCATGCCTACAGACCGAAGCGGAGACGGAAGCACTCCTGCTTCAGTGTCTCCATGAACCAGTCTAGAATACTGCTGTTCTACTTTGTCTAAAAATGCTTGACCTGTAGTTGTCTCGGGATTGCACTGCTCAGGAGAAAACACAGGGAATGGCGGTACTCCTCGGAAGAAACCACCGCGAGATATGTTGCCTCTAGCCTTCACATACCAAGGTAAGTAGCTCTGAAATCCAACCCCGTAATTCTTTGGCAGCTTTGGATAGTTAGTTTTCAACCAATCCGAATTAGGATCCCCTCCTCGATTGAAAACTACTGTCTCATGTGTAGCCTTCGGGTCTGCCATGGCTTCATAGACCCAAACGGGAGATCCCGGAGACTGCCCTCCTCGGGTCGTCTGCTGAAGGTCTTCCAGCATCTTTTCCGTTTCCGCACTACCATCCAAACCAACGACCCCTTTGTCCGTGTCTACAACCACTTCTTCCGTAGACAACAAAACAGGGGTGGGTCCTGGATCAAACACAGGAGCAACGGGCAACTCGTTGCTAGGAATTGGATCTTCCTCCAAGCTATTAATTATCTCTAGCTCTTGATGCGTAACGACGGGAACTTCATCAGATATCTCAACCGCTGCTTCTACAACTTCAGGTTCTTCCGTAACCTCAAAGGCCGTTGTATCCACAACCTCTTTAGGTTTGTCGTACTTAGCAGAGGGCGCTGCAGGCTCTTCAACTCCCACACCTTTCGATTGCAGGTAGGAGATAATCGCATCCTGTCCGGAAAGCTTCACATCCGCAATATCATCCAAGTATCCTTCCGTTGTTGTAATAGAAGAATGACCTAAGATATGCTGGATATCCCGGAGTGGTTTACCTCCTTCAACCATTGCAGTAGCTGCAAAATGTCGCATAGCATGCGGATGTACCTTCTTAATATCTTCTACAGAAAGTCCGGCATCCATCGCAATGCTACGCAAGATACGGAATACTTGCTGCCTCGACATAGACTTCCGATAGTCCCGACGTTTATTATTTCCCCAAAGGTCTAACGGAGGAAACAAAGACGCATCCGACCTTTGCAGATCTAGGTAATACCAAGACACATCATCTTTGGGCTTTGTACTGTCCGGTTTGGCTGCCAACCTCTCTAGCGCATGTTGAAATTCAATCAGTGGCTTTAAAGCTACTGGAGGATACGGCAGGCGCTGCCACTTATTGCCTTTACGCAAGAGCTGCAATGCAGGCGGCTCGGACCCGTCAAAGTATGCCTTCCATTCGCCCCGCTCCGGCTTGCTTCTACGAAGCCGAATGATCTCCGTTGTACGCGTACCGGCAAAAACCATAAGGTATAGAATTGCCTTGTTCCGCAAGTCGATTAGAGACTTGCTTGGCACATTCTGTAGCATTCGAATTACCTGCTCAGGAGGCATCTTTTGCTTTCGAGATGCCTCCTTCTTCAGACCAGATAAGCCCCGGGATACTCGTTTCTTTACAGCACCCCAAATGTTGTATTGCAATATCGGTTCGCCGCCGGGCCTGTTCTCCCCGAACATCAACACGTTCCAGAACGAGCTTAAAGCAGATACTCTTTGTGCAATTGTTGTGCGACTTACAGGTCTAGACTCTTTTACGGAATACGTAAACAAATCATATACGCTTTTACCATCAATCTCCCATACCGTGATCCCTGCAGAAGGATGCTCCTGTCTCAAGACCTCCCAAGTCGGTTCTGATTGCAACACATCCATCGTAACGAGTTTTCGGATGTCACGGCTTAGTCTCTTCCTACGCAGATCATCCTTCTTATCAGAATCCGGAAAGTACTTCTCTTTTAAGTCTTCCGGCAGATCCTGAATCACATCATCTAACGAAGCCTGCCCCCTCTTATCTACGATCTCAAACAGCTTTCTCAGTGTCTCTTGATCGCCATCCTTTAGCTTCTCCGATGCAAGCGAAAAAGATCGATTAGCTAGCCAATTTACATACTGCTCAGTGTCCACCCGAGTAACTTCCTCAGGGGACACAACCCTACCTTTCTCTGCCGCTAGCCACTCGAAAAACTCCGTCAAAGCATATGCATACGCTTTTTGAGTATTCGGAGAATACTGCCCTAGAAAGTCGTACTCCTCGGCAGACTCCCCAGAAGGGGGTTGTCCAAGGAAGGTCGCCACCGCTAGTGCATACCTCTCTGCCTTTTGACGATTCCCCTTCGCAAAGGCCTCGGTCCAAAGAGCTAGGGATTGCGGATCTCGCTTTCCCCTTAAAACAGCCAGTTCTGCTTTATTCGGTTTCACCCCCTAGATTCTAGCGCAAGATACTTGGCAACATCCACAAACATTTGTTTAGATGAGACATAAGGGAAAGTGCCCGGCCTTCCGAAACCCGTTCTGCCCAAAACATCGTCATTTACGACGGAACAAATAATAGATCTAATCAAAACGTTTCTTGGCATACCCAACCTTCTGCCCCGAGACGTCAATGTTCTCAAAACACTTTGAGGCCAATACAACTTATGTAGGAAACGTTTATCTTCCGGTACATCTCTTAAAGATGCAGAGCACTTAACCCCATGTACTGACCAAGTCTTGTACAAACTAGGCTCCCAATCATACTGCTGCAAATAGTGATGTATCAGAGACGTGATCCACGTTGTTACGTTCGTGTTAAGGCCTTCAGCATATTGCTTTAAATACGCAAAAACTTCACGCGTCACACGCATATGATGATACGTGTAAGTCAGCCTACCTGGAACAATCGCCTCCCTTACTCTACCGGTATGCTTAACGCGATCCGACGCCCAAATAATATGCGCGTCCCTTATCAAGTCCTCTTGTACGCCCAAGAGCTGGGCCACCCGCTCCCGATTCTCCGGAAGAATCTCAGCAACCCAGCTCTCCGACAACATGCTTACAAGCTTGTTTCGAACAAGAAGGATTTTCTCCTCCTCTATTTTAGGTCTCTTACTCACGATAGCTGAATCAGCGACTTTTCTTCCTTATGTCCCTGCTTTTGGGGCAAGGAAATGGAGAAGATATACTTCGGATCTAAGTCTACTCTAACAACAGCTTCTTCTTCAGGATTCGGATCCTTAATTGTCAAGATGACTCGGATATTCCCAAGATCATCTTTCTTCACATTAAAAATACCCTCTAACAAGGGAGTACGTACCAATTGAAGTCCCTGCGGTGTTTGTACTGTAAGGAACAAACCAGGATTTGCAACTGCTACATATTCCTCAGAAAACTGAACAAATACATACTGTCCGATATATTCATCCCAGATACTTTTTTGTTCAGCCTTCTGCTTTGTTTCAATATCTTGATTGTCCATACTTCCCTTTTACGTATTCTACAAACGACCTGGATCCTTCAGCCCAAGTCCATCTTTCTTGAATTAATAGAGCTGCCTCTTTCGCTTCCTGTTTCAGCCTACTCAACTGTTGAAAAGCAAAAACAACAGACTTCTGTATGTCCTCTTCCAAAACTTGAGGGGCCTGTGCTCCCCAATAATCATCAGATTTGATGAGAGGACCCGATGGAACTATTACACATCCTTTGTCCGTTGGCGTTGCTACATGATCTACATGTCCGGTATTTGCAGTACAAACAACAGGAACACCACAGGCTCTCGCCTCTAAAGGTACTAGTCCAAAACCTTCTGCCCTGGATGGTTGAATTATTAAATCCGCTTGCTGGTACATCTTTGCAAGCTGAAATTCTGTTAGATTCTGTCCGTTAGATACAACGATCTTCGCCTCTTTTTCGGCCATTGCCTTGTGCGCGTATCGAAGAATTTCTGGTGCAAAGTATGGGTTTGCAAAGATGTACAAGGTCACATCCTTAGAAAGTTCTTCACAAACTTTTGCCCAACAATCCACTAGCTGCTTAGTACCTTTTCTTGAAAGACCTGAAGACGTAAAATGCATTGCAATATTCGAAGTATCTGACACATCCTTCGTCTGAATAGGTCTAAATGCTGCAGATACTCCGTGCTGACAAAGCACCACCGGGTGATTCGGAAAAGTTCTCTCCAAAACGCTTCTAGCCCAATGACTTGGAGCTAGAAATCCTGAAACTACAGGCTTTCCGTTTTGCTCCCTATCTAGCTGCTGTTGCAAAGATGGCGGGATGCCTTCACTATTTGGTGCCAATAAAAGCCATACTTCTTCATGCATCCCAAGACTGTGTGGAAGTTCTACACGAAGAGGACTTCCTACAACAACAGCCACCGGTGCGTTTGCACCAGAAACAGGCACCGCATAGAAGTCTTGCTGTTCGGCAATATAACAACCGTCTAATACATTAAAAGCAGTAAATGCTTCTTCAAGGCCTTTAGATACTGTTTTAAACGAACCGGCAAGGTGCCCATATAAACGAATCATCCGAAACCACCGCATGTGTTCAGCTGATCCCAGCATCCCAACTCTTCGGATAACTCCCGGATTGCTGACTCCATCTTATTGGCAACAGCACACATCCCAAACTTTCTCGCATATGAAATAGGCACCATCCTATATCCAAACGGCTTTACTTTCTTTAACGTATCTACAAAGGATTCCATCCGCACGGATGCCCACTCTGCTTCCGGCTCCCACAAGTATCCTGGGTGTACTTTTTCAAAAGAATCCCAAGGAACCTTTACATCTTCGGGAGTTGCGTAATCTTCAGGACCTCCGAACCCTACATATACCATCTTATTCCCTGCTAGCTTCGCATCAAAAGCAGGAATGTCCCATGCTTCTCCGAGACCCGCACTTACGTAGATGTTGTTTTTCATATGCAACATCTGAATGTCTTCATCTGAGATCTTTTTAGGGATTACCTTGACCAAACGGTCAAAATGTTCCTTAGTCCACCCTCTCGTTTTTACTTCAGAACGGGAAAGCCAATATGCAATTGACTGTTCCCACGTGGGATACTTACCCCACGCACCTCTGAATTCTGAAGTTTTTATTAGTAAAGAGGCTTTACTCTTAGGTGTATATGCCAAGAGAAATGCCCCAATTAACATGTGTTGATTCTTACGAGGTTCCCACTTCCCTATCGAATAGAATCTTTTAGGTTCTTCGATGTCTTCAAAGTACAAAGGCAACAAACCTTTTCTAGGGGCTGCCTGTTCACACGTAGCAGGATCATACGGATACGGGATTACCTTTATTTTCTTTTCTTCTAAGCCACTTAGAACAAAAACCTTCTTATTTGCCTCACAGGGCACCCATACTTGTCCTAGCTTCGAAAAGATCTCCACGAACTCCGGATGAACTGAATTTCTTTCCCAGGATGTGTACAATATTGTACTCTTCCAAAGTCTTTCCTGCTGATCCTCGTCCATGAATTGAGAAACAATACCAACTGGATTCAGTAGTCTCTTAAAAGACTCTGGCGTAGAAGGTATTGCTTGCTTTATTGCAATGGCCGTGCTCGAAAAAGAAATACTAGACAAGTATTCTAGCTTCTGTGCTTCTTCGCAAAGGTCCTCTCCCAGAATTGATTTTGTTGCAAAAGAAGCTAGTCGGATGGGCAATCCTGTCATCGCCAGAGCTTTCACTTGAGCTCTAGCATGCTGATTCATTCCATCTGCGCTCTCTCGCCAATTTGCAACATATGTAATCCCTGTAGGAAGTACTGCTTTTGCACCAGGTGCAACATGTCCTTGTTGCAATTCCAACTCAGTGGGCTTTACCACATCAAAAGATGCATCATGAAAAGCTTGGATATCAATTGACATTCAACCCTCTTCTACTTTTGAGTCTGTAATCTTCACTGACCATCCGCACCCTGGCGCGCCGCAACGGATTGTTTCTTCCACCGTAACAGTC
>Ga0079224_100016962_pt1 | contig 10251 bp, 9 predicted proteins | sample Stecom2015_FD_80414 | JGI IMG/M metagenome (GOLD analysis project Ga0079224, IMG submission 80414) | Agricultural soil microbial communities from Utah to study Nitrogen management - Steer compost 2015 | ecosystem: Environmental > Terrestrial > Soil > Agricultural land | place: USA: Utah... | reverse complement strand
TTGCCCTAAGAATCGAACTTATTGGGGCTCATTCCAAATTTCCCAGGCTTTTTCGGCCTGCCATTTCAACATGCCCAGACCGTTGCCGATACTTGCGCCCTGGGCCTCTCCCTGGGCCAAAAAAGCGGTCTTGTCGGGATTGTAGATCAAATCGAAAAGCAGATGGCGCTGCCCGATGAATTGATAGGGGATGGGCGGTTTTTCTTCCACTTTCGGGAAGGTGCCCAAAGGGGTACAGTTGACGATCAATGGATGTTCCTCGAGGATGGCCCGGTCCAATTCCCCATAGGTCAGCTGGCCCGCTGCCTCACTTCTGGAAACATAGGTGGTCTCGATGCCCATCTGTTGCAGTACCCAACGGACGGCCTTTGATGCCCCGCCCGTTCCCAAAATCAGGGCCTTGTTGTGGTGTGGCTTCACCAAGGCTTCCATGGATTTTTGGAAGCCGTGGGCATCCGTATTGTAGCCTTTGGGACCCTTTCGGGTCAATTTAATGGTGTTTACGGCCCCGATCTCCCGGGCCTTGTCGTCCAATTCGGCCAAATAGGGGAGGACCGCCTCCTTATAAGGAATGGTCACGTTCAGGCCCCTGAGGTTTTCCTGGGACAGAACGGAATCAAATTCAGAGATGTCCTGGATGTCAAAATTCTCATAACTGTGGTCCCCGAGGCCCAGATCCTCGAACTTTTGGGTGAAATACCCCCTTGAAAAGGAATAGGTGATGTTCCTACCTAGGAGGCCGAACCGGTTTTTTTTGATTTCTTTTTCTTCCATACCAATCCAATATCAACAATAACACTATGCCCAAGATAACATAAAAAATGGCCCACAGGGTCTGGGCACTGCCCCAATCGGGAATATATCGTTCGTAGTTCAGCACAATTTCGTCCCCGTTGGAGTCCAAAAGGGCCCTGCCCGAGGCATCCATTTTATGGATGGTCTGCTTCCAGGGCCATATCACCCCCAAAGACCCGGTAATGAATCCCAGGATCAAGGCCGTGGTGATGTCCTTGAAATGCTTGAGCAGATAACTCAGCATGTGGGAGAAGGTGACCAATCCGGTTACGGATCCCAGGGTAAAGACCGCAAGGACCTTAAGGATCTCCAGGCGTTCGCTATTGGTCAAAAAGCTGAAGTCCCCGGAAAACACCTCCGCAAAGGTGTCGTAGAGGGCATTCACCGAATCCACCAGCAACAGCACATAATTGCCCAAAAGAATCAGAATAAAGGAACCCGATAACCCGGGTAGGGTCATTCCCGAAACACTGATGATCCCACAGAAAAACACGAAGATCAGGTTGTCGTTCTGGGTGGCGGGGTTCAAAAAACTGATGGATACCCCGATCACCAATCCCAGGATTGCCGAGGCGACCGTCTTTTGGTTCCACGGTCCAAAGTCCTTTCCTATATAGTAGATCGAACCCACCACCATTCCAAAGAAGCAGGCCCAAACATAGACTTCATAATGAACCAGGAAATAATCAAGGACCCTGGAAACACTGAAATAGCTCACCAACATCCCCAGGATAAGCAGTCCCAGAAACTTGGCATTGGTATATTGGATGAAACTCTTGAACCTCCCGTTGAGGACCAGTCTCAAGGCCTTGCTGTTGAGCTTTTGCAGGGAATATATGAACTCCTCATAAAAGCCGCCCACAAAGGCGACAATCCCTCCGGATACCCCGGGTACCTTGTTGGCCCCACCCATACAAAGGCCTTTGATGAATATGAAGAAGTTATCGAGGAACGATCTGGGCTGGTGCATTTGATTTCAAAAGGATTCCTGTTTTGTTATGGGAAACTGATTTTCCGCCATAAAAATACGGGAAAAACACAGCATGACTGCATTAAGGGCGGGCATTAATCGATAATTGGCCCCGGAGGGGGGGCAGAAATCAGGATTTGGTGGAAGGCCCCTTAATGGTGCTTATCATCTCCTTGACCCAGTTCATCCCCACAAGCCCGGGAAATTCACGATCGAACAGATGAAGTTTCTTGGGGTTCCGTCCAATGGCCTTGACCAGGTATTTCCTTCCCTCCACCGGGTCATTGTTCAGGATATGGGCCCCGGCCAATTTATAGGTGAGCACAGCGGAGTTGGGATAGAATTCCAGACCCTGCACCAGGATCTGTATACAGGAATCCAGATCTCCAATTCTCTTGAGGACCTCCGCCCAGTTCTTCCAGGTATCCAGTTCATAGTTTCCCATGTCCACGGCCTGCTTAAAGGCAAAATCGGCCTCATCCAGGTTTTCGAGGGCAAGATAGATCTTGGCGGCCTTCTTCCAGTACAGGGGGTTCTCCCCATCTATGTTGATGGCCTTGTTGATGTAATACAGGGCTTTTTTGTACTCCTTCAGCCTAAAGTGAAAATTCGTTATGGCCAGCCAACCTTTGTCCAGGAGCGGGTCCTCATGGACCGTTTGGTAGTAGTAGTATTTGGCCAGTTCCTTATTGCCCAATTTTTCATGGCACCTTCCAAGCCTCAAAAAGGCATGGGAAGTGGGGTCGTCCTTGTCAATGGTGGCCTCGTAGTTTTCAATGGCCTCGTTGTAGCGGCCCAATTTTTCCAGGACCTTGCCCTTTTCAAAATAGGCCCCTATGAAGCTGTCGTCGGAAATGATCGAAAAATCGAAGGCCGTCAGGGCCTCTTGGTACATCTCCATGGCATAGTACATTTTTCCCAATTGGTGCCAGGCCACCTCACAATAGGGATTGCGTTCCAAATAGTCGTTCAGGTAATGTACGGCCCCATCAAAATCCTCCAGGAATTCGAAACAGTACACCACATTGTACAGGGAGGCGTAATCCTCCGGATCGAATTCCACGCACTTCATGAAACTGAGCTTGGCGTGATGGTGGTCGTCCATGAACAGGTATTCCATTCCCAATAGGGAGTGGATGTCAAAGGTGTCATCGGTCAGGTGAAGGGCCTCCAACAAAAAGTTCACCGCTCCCTGATGGTTGTCCTGTTTGGATTGGATGTTGGCCCTTTGGATGTAGATCTCCTCGTTCAGGGCATCGAGGTCCTGGATTTCATCCAACAGCTTTTCGGCCTGCTCGAATTTATCCTCAAAGGTCAGCACCTCCACCCTTAGGAGTTTTAGTTCCAGGGAGTTCGGATGCTGTTCCAGGCCTATCTGTATGGCCTTTTTGCCCAAGGCGATCTTCCCGTTGTTGAGGTAGTGGTGTATGATTTCTTCAAAGTCTTCAGAGTCAAAAAAATACACATCATCCGTCTTCAGCATCGACTCAAACTTGCTAATGGATTTATCTGGATATTCGTTAGAATCTAACGCCATAGAATCATCTTTGGTTTGCTATGGACTTAAAATTAACCCTTTGCCTCTCCTTATAAGTCCAAAATTTGGCATTCTTATCAACAAATTAGTTAACAGTACTGGGTTTGTACCGGTTCAATATACGTATGATTTGGTCGCAGCCGGTCTCGATTTCTTTCACGGAAATGGTCAAGGGCGGCGAGATCCGTACGGCCCTGGGCTCAAAGAGCAGCCAGAACAGGATCAACCCTTCCCGGGCCGCGGTCTCCACCAGGTAATTGGCCAGTTCCACACTTTTCATGATGGGGGCCAACATCAGGCCCTTGCCCCGAATCTCCACAATCGAGGGGTGCCTCAATAATTTTCTGAACAGCTTTTCCTTCACCAGGGTCTGTGGGATCAGTTCACTTTCGATCAGCTCCTCCAAGGTGGCCAAGGCCGCGGCGGCGATCACGGGATTGCCCCCAAAGGTTGTGATATGGCCGAACTTCGGTCCGTGCTGCAATTGGTCCATGAGTTCACGGGAGGAGACAAATGCGCCGCAGGGAAGGCCGGAGGCCATGCCCTTTCCGATCACCAGGATGTCGGGTACACAATTGAATTGTTCCAGTGCAAAAAGCGTCCCGCACCTCCCAAATCCGGGCTGGATCTCATCCAGGATCAACAGGGCCCCGACCTGGTCGCAGCGCTGCCTCACCATTTGGAGGTAACCGTCCACCGGCAGAATGAAACCGGCACCTCCCTGTATGGTTTCCAGGACCACGGCCGCAGTGCGTTCAGTGATCTGTTCAAGGTCTTCCACGGCATTGAAACGGATGTGCCGTATATCCGGAACCAGGGGTCGGAAGGCACTTTTTCGCTCTTCCACCCCAAGGAGGCTCAAACTGCCCATGGTATTGCCGTGATAGGCCTTGTGTGCCGCAATGATCTGGGAGCGACCCGTGGCCCGACGGGCCAATTTTACGGCGCCTTCCATGGCCTCGGTGCCCGAATTGACCAGATAGGTGCTTTCCAGGGGCCGGGGAAGCCGGGAGGCCAACAATTTGCTAAATTCCACTGCGGTCCCCTGAATGTATTCCCCGTACACCATCACGTGCATATGACGGTCCAGCTGCCCCTTGACGGCCTCCACCACCCTGGGGTGTCCATGGCCCAGGCCACAGGCGGAAACCCCGGCCACAAAATCCAGGTGGGCCCTGCCCTGGGTGTCGTAAATATAACTCCCCCGGGCATGGGAAACCTCAAGTCCCAAGGGGTTTGGGGAGGTTTGGGCCTGATAGGTGTAAAAGTCTTCCCTTGACATTAGGACGGATCTGCTTTTTGGGGAAGGGCCCTTGTGGGCCGTACCCCCTGTGAATTGATTTTGTTTACCGGGTCGTTCTCATTGTTGCGACGTTCCTCCTCCTCCGCATCCATATCGATGGGACTGTTGACCCCCCTGATTTTCACCAATTCGATCGTATTGTCGTCCTCGTCAAAGATCTCATCCTTGGACATGATGCGTTCCTCCCCCCGCCAGATAAAGCCCTTTAGCTTCCGGCTCTCCACGGGCAGGTCCTTTTCCGGGAAAATGTCCCCGTCGGGGTTGACATAGAAGGTGATGTCCTCGATATCGCTATTTTCCATGATCAACCTGATCTTGCTGCAAATGGTCTTGTTTATCCCCAGGAGCTCCTCATCGTCGTTGTACACATAGTAGATGACCTCCGTATTGGATACCAGGTCGATTATTTTCAGTTCGTTGTCGATGAATTTTCCATAGAGGTTCTTTCCCTTTGCCTGATTGTAGCCCGTGCCCCCAATGGTGTCCAGGGAGATGATAAAGGCGTTTTCGATCACTTTTAGGGAATCGAGCTTCTCGGTCTCCATGTCTGATATCAAATGGATGCTGTCCCCGGTGATCTGGTTGTCCACGTTCCACAGGATGGGATCGCGGATCAGTTGGGTCAGGCCGGTACTTTCATTGAAATGGATGGAATCGCACTTGCCACTCAGATCGGTCTTGTACCATTTGGCGTTTCTAAAGGCCCGGATGATCCTGTTGTCCGGGGGGCCCGTGGCCATTAGGGTGTCCCCGTGCATATAGAGGGAGTCGTTCTGCACCAGGGAGATCGACACGGCCCGCTTGGTCGCAAAAACGGAATCCTTGGCCTTGTGGACCTCGGCATAGTGAGCCCGGATCACCCCGTCATTGATGGTGTCGGTGATCTTGATATTGTTGGTGGCAGAGGCAAATTCCCTGAATTTGTCAAAATACAGGCTGTCCCCTTCGATGATCTTGAAGTCGTAATCGATCCGGGTATTCTTTATACCGTACCCCTGTTCGGCCACGGTATTGTAATATCCGCGTTCGCAATACATTTTATAATCCTCCCCTGTGATGGTGGAGGGGCCGTACATATAGACATTTTTGGAAGTGGTATAATAATCCAACCGCTGGGAGTCGATGATGTTATCGGGATTGTCAATATGGACATCCTCCTGGAACTGGTACTTTTTGGGCTCTATGAAATACGTGCCCAAACGGGAGGTCAGCACATTGACCGAGTCCACCACCTTCCCTCCGGAATTGTAGTAGGCCAGTTGCTTTTCCCGATCGAAATAAAGGGTGTCGGTGGTCAGGGTCATCTGTCCATTGGTCAGATCCACGGCCTCCCAGGCCTTTGCCAGTTTGGAGTTTCCGTCATAGTCCATCCTGCCGCTGTTCATCTCAATGGAGTCTCCCTGTTGCAATCGGATATTGCCCAGGGCCCTGATCCGGTTCTCATCGGTATAAAAAATGGCGATATCGCACCACATATCCGCCCCCTGGTGCTCGAACTGTACCTGCCTTTGATCGTCCTTGCTGAAGATGGAGGCCCCGGGAAACTGGGCCTCGTCCTTGGTAAAGGTACCCCCATAGACGATATTGATCTTCCGATCCTGGGGTTTTTGGTCGCTTTGTTGGGCATGTCCCCCAAAAAAGCAGAGCATTGGGACGAAAAAGTACAAACCTTTCAGATCCATATTGAATTTTGCCCAAAAGTAGCGTTTTTGGGGGAGTCGACACACTGCCTTTGCAAAGCTTTGGGATTTGTTCCGGCCGAATTGGACCCCTCGATCATTCGTTCAGGTAGGCCGAGTACATCCAAACCAATTTCTCCTGTTCCCGAATGTAGTCGCTCATCAAGGCATTGGTGCCCTCATCATTGGAATCCGCGGACATTTCGAGCAATTCCCGTTCCAGGGGAAGGAGCAACTCATACCCCTTGAGAATCGCGCGGACAGCCTCCTTGGGGTCGGAAACATTCTTGGCCTCCTTGACGGCGGACACTCCGGAATAATCCGAATAGGTGTGCAGGGGAGTGAAACCCAGGGTCAGGATCCGTTCCGCGATTTCGTCGACCTTCAGCAGGGAATCGTTGTACAGCTCCTCGAATTTCATGTGGAGCTCAAAGAATTTATGTCCCCTGATGTTCCAGTGGAACCCTCGGGCATTCATATAGAACAATTGGTAATTGGCCAAAAGCACATTGAGTTTTTCCGAAAGTTCACCGGCAGCTTTGTGGTCCAATCCGATTTGATTTAATTTCTTGGCCATATCCTTGAATTTTAATGTTTTGGCCCATAAATATTTTACGGGCTCCATAGTGCAAAGATACGAAATATCCACCACAAAACAGTGGATTTGGCCCCTTGGGACCAAGCATCCAATGCCTTGGAAAGAGTCCTGGGTCGGATTTACTGTTACCTGCGAATGGTCTGGAGCCGGTCGGGTCCGACGGATACCAGTTTAATGGGTACCTGAAGTTCGGATTCCAAAAATGATATATAATCGTTCAGGGCAGGGGGCAGGTCCTCGGCCTTGTTGAGTTTGGTCAAGTCCTTGGCCCAGCCTTTCAATTCGGTATAAATGGGCTGTACGTGATGGTCCTCGATATTGTAGGGAAGGTGTTGGATCTTTTCCCCGTTGTAATTGTATGCGGTACAGACCTTGATGGTCTTGAAACCGCTCAGAACATCCGCCTTCATCATCATCAGTTCGTCGACCCCGTTGATCTCCACGGCGTACCTGAGGGCCACTAGGTCCAACCAACCACATCGCCTTGGCCTTCCGGTGGTGGCGCCAAACTCGTTTCCGACCCTTCCCAGGGTTTCTCCGTCCGCATCGAAGAGTTCTGTGGGAAAAGGACCGCTGCCCACCCGGGTGGTATAGGCCTTGAAAATGCCCATTACCTTGCCGATTTTATTGGGGGCGATCCCCAGTCCGGTACAGGCACCCGCAGCGGTGGTGTTGGAGGAGGTCACATAGGGATAGGTGCCAAAATCTATGTCCAGCATAGAGCCCTGTGCACCTTCGGCCAATATTTTTTTACCTTCCCGCTGGGCCCTGAACAGATAATCCTCACTGTCTATAAAGGTCAGTTTTTTGAGGGCTTCCACCCCGGCGTGGAATTCCGCCTCCAATTCGGTCAGGTCGTATTGTATGTCCACATCGTAAAAGGCGATCATGGCCTCGTGCTTATCGGCCAATGCCCGGTACTTCAAGGTCCAATCGTCAAATTCCAGATCTCCCACCCGCAGGCCATTGCGGCCGGTCTTGTCCATATAGGTGGGTCCTATGCCCTTGAGGGTGGAGCCGATCTTGGCCTTTCCCTTGGAGGCCTCGGAGGCGGCGTCCAACAATCGGTGCGTCGGAAGGATCAGATGGGCCTTTCGGGATATCAAAAGTTTGGACAGGGTGTCGATCTTGAATTTTTCCAGGTTCTCCAGTTCCCTTTTGAAGATGACCGGATCGATGACCACCCCATTGCCCACAATGTTGATGGCCCCTTTGTGGAATATTCCGGAAGGGATGGTGTGCAGTACGTGCTTAATACCGTCGAACTCCAGGGTATGGCCCGCATTGGGACCCCCCTGAAATCGTGCAATAATATCGTAATCCTTGGTCAGTACATCAACAATCTTTCCTTTTCCTTCGTCCCCCCATTGGAGTCCAAGCAATAAATCTACCATGAAATGAGCTGCTTATTCAGTTAGGTTTTCTTCTTTGTTTCGGGTACCGTAGAAATACAGTGAATGATTGTTGATCTTGATGTCAAAAACCTCTTCGATGGTCTGTTTGATGGACTGGATCCGGGGATCGCAGAATTCCACAACTTCCCCCGTATCGGTGAGGATCACGTGGTCGTGCTGTCGATCGAAATAGGATTTCTCGTATTGTGCCTGGTTTTTTCCGAATTGGTGCTTGCGAACCAATTTGCATTCCAATAGGAGCTCTATGGTATTGTATAGGGTGGCACGGCTTACCCTGTAATTCTTGGTCTTCATTTTAATGTAGAGGGACTCCACGTCGAAATGATCGTCCGCCTCATAGATTTCCTGCAAAATGGCATAGCGTTCAGGAGTTTTCCGGTGTCCCTTTTCCTCGAGGAAGGCCGTGAACACGTTTTTTACAATTTCCTGGTTTTTATTGTTTCCCATGGCTTTCTACCTCAACTGATCCACAAAGGTACAGCTAGAAATTAAATTCTTGTCACTTTGTCTATCCCCTCTACCCGCTTGAGGTTGTCCATCAGTCTTTTCAGGATGTTGTTGTTTTTAACCACCAGGGTGATCTTCCCTTTGAAGGTCCCTCCGTCCGCACTGAAATTGAGGTTTCTCATGTTCACGTGCATATTCCCCGAAATGATCTTGGTGATGTCCTTGACCAGGCCCAAGTTGTCGATTCCCGTAAGTTGAATGTCCACGGAAAACTCCTCTTGGGAGGAATCGATCCATTTGGCGCTCATGATGCGGTAAGCATAATTGGACTGCATGGAAATGGAATTGGGGCAGTTTTTCTTATGCACCTTGATGCCGTCGTTCACACTGACAAAACCGAAGACCTCGTCCCCGGGAATGGGATTGCAGCATTGGGACAGTTTGTAGTTGAGCCGTTCCTCTTCCTTGCCGAAGACCAACATATCGTATTTGACCGTGATCTCGTCCTTGTCGATGTCCTTGGGGACCGGCGTCTTTCGGATCCTGTTCTTGAAGAAGTTGATGAAGGCGTTGTGGTAGGAGGAGGCAAAGTCCTTCAATTTGTCGTTGTCGATCACCCCTATGCCCACCCGGTAGAATAGGTCCAGACTGGTCTTCAATTTGAAATAGGTGACCAATTTGTTCACCGTATCCTCGTTGAGATTGATCTTTTGGGACTTCAGTTTGCGTCTGAGGATTTCCTTGCCCTCCGCGGCCATTTCCTTTTTCTCCTCGCCCAGGGAGGACTTGATCTTGGCCCTTGCCCGTGCCGTTTGCGCATAGTCCAGCCAACTTTGGTTGGGCTTGGCACTTTCCGAGGTGATGATCTCCACTTGGTCCCCACTTGCCAAAACGGTTCCCAGGGGAACCAGTTTTCCGTTCACCTTGGCCCCACGGGTCTTCATCCCGATCTCGGTATGGATGTTGAAGGCAAAATCCAGGGCGGTGGAACCCTTGGGCATGGACTTCAGGTCCCCTTTTGGGGTGAACACGAATATTTCCTTGGAATAGAGGTTGAGCTTGAACTCCTCCACAAAATCCACGGCGTTGGGATTGGCGTTCTCCAAGGCTTCCTGCAAGCGGTTGAGCCATTGCTCGATGCCCTGCTCCTTTTGGTCCCCGTGTTTGTATTTGAAGTGGGCGGCATACCCCTTCTCGGCGATTTCGTGCATGCGTTCGCTGCGGATCTGTACCTCCACCCATTTGCCCTTTGGACCCATCACGGTAATGTGCAGGGCCTCATAGCCCGTGGATTTTGGGGAGGTGATCCAATCCCGCAGGCGAATGGGGTTGGGGTAAAGTGGTCGGTGACTATGGAATAAATCTTCCAGGCGAGGAATTTTTCGTTCTTCCGGTCCGACTTATAGATGATCCTGATGGCAAATTTGTCGTAGATCTCATCATAGGTGACATTCTGGGTCTTCATTTTCTTCCGGATGGAGAAAATGGACTTCATCCTGCCCTTGAT
>Ga0079224_100016961_pt1 | contig 10251 bp, 6 predicted proteins | sample Stecom2015_FD_80414 | JGI IMG/M metagenome (GOLD analysis project Ga0079224, IMG submission 80414) | Agricultural soil microbial communities from Utah to study Nitrogen management - Steer compost 2015 | ecosystem: Environmental > Terrestrial > Soil > Agricultural land | place: USA: Utah... | reverse complement strand
TGGCTGCCGGCGTGCGAGGCGCTGCTGCGGCGGGCGGTCCGCCACCGGGTGCCGACGCTGGCGATCTGCCTGGGGGCCCAGCTGCTCGCCACCGCCCACGGCGGCGAGGTGGCGCCCGCCGCGCGCGGCCCGGAGATCGGCCCGCAGCTGGTCGCCCGGCGCGACGCCGCCGGCGCGGACCCGCTGTTCGCACCGGTGCCGTTCACGCCGGACGTGATCCAGTGGCACCAGGACGAGATCACCGAACTACCGGCCGGTGCGGTGCTGCTGGCGGCCTCACCGCGCTGCCACCACCAGGCGTTCCGGATCGGCCCGGCCGCCTGGGGTCTGCAGTTCCACATCGAGCCGGACCTAGAGATGGTGCGCCGCTGGGCGGCGACCAGCGGCCCGCTGCTGGAGCGGCTCGGCCTCGACGCCGACGCGCTGGTGGCCGCCACCGAACGGGTGCTCGACGACGTCGCCGAGGTGTGGCAGCCGTTCGCCGCCCGGTTCGCCGCGCTCGCCCAGGGGAAGCTGGCACCGGCCGGCCCGGACCTGCCGCTGCTGGGACGGTGACGTGGCGGCACAGGCGGCACCCGGCGCCGGCCCGCGTGGCCGGAGGACCGCCCTGGCCCGGTACGAGGCGGTCGCGACTGCCGCCGACCCCCACCTCGCCTCCCACCAGCTGGAGCGGCTGGAGGAGGCGGCCGCGCGGGCCGGGGTCGTCGACGAGCTGCGCGCCGCCCGCGACGACGGTGGCGACCCGTGGCGCCGCCTGGTCGCCGTGCTGGGCGCCTCCATGGCGCTCGGCGACCACCTGGTGGCCCATCCCACGCAGTGGCGGGTGCTCAGCGGACCACCCCCCGCCGCCGCCCACGAAGGGGTCACCGACCCCGCCGGGCTGCGCCTGAGCTACCGCGGCGCGCTGCTGCGCATCGCCGCCGACGACCTCACCGGCGAGATTGACCTCGAGCAGGTCATGGCCAGGTTGTCCGCGCTCGCCGACGCCACCCTCGCCGCCGCGTTCCGGATCGCCGCGGCGGAGGTCGCGGCCGGGCAGGACCCGGGGCACGGCGGCGGCCTCGCGGTGGTGGCGATGGGCAAGTGCGGCGGCAACGAGCTCAATTACGTCTCCGACGTGGACGTGATCTTCGTGGCGGCCGACGGCGCGGCGCTCGAGGAGGCCACGGCCGTCGCCCGGCGGCTGATGGAGATCTGCGCCCAGGCGGCCTGGCCAGTCGACGCCGGGCTGCGGCCCGAGGGCCACCACGGCCCGCTGGTGCGCACGCTCGCCAGCCACCTGGCCTACTACCGGAAGTGGGCCCACACCTGGGAGTTCCAGGCCCTGCTGAAGGCCCGCCCGGTCGCCGGTGACCTCGCGCTGGCGGCCGACTGGCTGGCCCGGCTCCAGCCGCTGATCTGGTCGGCGACGCAGCGCCCGGACGCGGTGGAGGACATCCGCGCCATGCGGCAGCGGATCGTGGCCAACGTGCCGGCCGCCCACGTCGACCGGGAGATCAAGCGCGGCCCCGGCGGGTTGCGCGACGTCGAGTTCGCCGTCCAGCTGCTGCAACTGGTGCACGGCCGGGGAGACGAGACCCTGCGCGTGCCCGGCACGCTGCCCGCGCTGCGGGCGCTGGTCGACGGCGGGTACGTCGGGCGCGCCGACGGGGAGGCACTGGTGGCCGCGTACCGGTTCCTGCGCCGCGTGGAGCACCGGCTGCAGCTGCAGCGGCTGCGCCGCACCCACCTCGTACCCGAGGACCCGGCGGCGCTGCGGTGGCTGGCGCAGGCGCTGGGCTACCCGGGACCGGCCGGCGGCGACCCGGTGGAGGCGTTCCGGGCCGACTGGGTGGCGCACGCCGCCCAGGTGCGGCGGCTGCACGCCAAGCTGCTCTACCGGCCGCTGCTGGAGGCCGTGGCGAGGGTGCCGACCGAGGGCCTGCGGCTGACGCCCGAGGCGGCCGGCGCCCGGCTGAAGGTGCTCGGGTTCGCCGACCCGGCCGGCGCCCTGCGGCACCTGCAGGCGCTCACCGGTGGGGTGTCCCGGGCGGCGGCGATCCAGCGCACCCTGCTGCCGGTGCTGCTGGAGGAGCTCGCCGACGTGCCCGAGCCCGACCGGGGCCTGCTGGCGTACCGCCAGGTCTCCACCGCCATGGGCGCGGTCCCGTGGTACCTGCGGCTGCTGCGCGACGGCGGCCCGGTGGCGCGGCGGCTGGCGCGGGTGCTGGGGCTGTCCCGCTGGTGCACCGACCTGCTCGCCCGCGACCCGGAGGCGTTGCGGCTGCTCGCCGACGACGAGGAGCTCGTTCCCCGGCCGGCCGCGGCACTGCGGGACGGGTTCGCGGCCGCGGCCGCCCGCCACCTGGCCCCGCCGGAGCCCGACCCGGCGGCCGCGGTGGCCGCCGTGCGGGCGCTGCGGCGGCGGGAGCTGTTCCGGATCGCCGCGGCCGACGTGCTCGCCGCCGCCGGTGACCTCGCACCCGCGCAGCCCGTGGACGTGGTGGAGGTGGGGCGGGCGCTGTCGGACGTCACCGACGCCACCCTGGCGGCGGCGCTGGCCGCCGCCCGCGCCCCCGCGCCGGCCGGGATCTCGCTGGCGGTGATCGGGATGGGCCGGCTCGGCGGTGCCGAGATGAGCTACCCGTCCGACGCGGACGTGCTGTTCGTCTACGAGCCGGCCGACGGGTGGGACGACGAGGCGGCGGGCGCGGTCGCCCACGCGGTGGCGCAGCGGCTGCGCTCGCTGCTCGCCGCCCCGGCGCCCGACCCGCCGGTGGACGTCGACCCCGACCTGCGTCCCGAGGGGCGGCAGGGACCGCTGGTGCGCAGCCTCGCCGCGTACGAGCGCTACTACCGGCGCTGGTCGCGGGTGTGGGAGGCCCAGGCGCTGCTGCGCGCCCGGTACGTGTGCGGCGACGAGGACCTGGGCCGGCGGTTCCTGGCCCTGGCCGACCGGGTGCGGTACCCGGCCGAGGGGTTGCGGCGCGAGCAGGTGGTCGAGATCCGCCGGATCAAGGCCCGGGTGGAGGCCGAACGGCTGCCCCGCGGTGCCGACCCGCGCACCCACACCAAGCTCGGCCGGGGTGGCCTGGCCGACGTGGAATGGGCGGTGCAGCTGCTGCAGCTGCGCCACGGCGGCGCCCACCCGGAGCTGCGCACCACCGGCACCCTGGCCGCGCTGGCCGCCGCCGAGCGGGCGGGCCTGGTGGACCCCGCCGACGCCCGCGCCCTGGCCGACGGGTGGACGCTCGCCGCCCGGGTGCGCAACGCCCTGGCGCTGGTGCGCGGGCGGCCCGGCGACGACCTGCCGGCGCACGGCCCGGTGCTGGCCGGGGTGACCCGGCTGCTGGGCGCCGGCACGCCACCGGGGGAGTTCCTCGACCACTACCTGAAGGTGACCCGGCGGTCGCGGGCCGCCGCCGAGCGGGTGTTCCATGGCTGAGCCGGGCCGCGCCACACCGGTGAGCGGGGCGCCGGCGCGGCACCGGGCCGTCCGGACGTCGCCGCGCCGGCCGCCCGTGCCCGTCCCGCTGCGGGTGACCGCGGTGGCGGCGGTGGCGCTGGCCGCCGCGTGGCTGGCCGCGCCGCCCATGGGCACCGACCTGGCCGCGCAGGTGGCCCGGGCGGATTTCTTCGCGGCGCACGGCTGGACACCGGTGGACCTGCGCTGGTACGGGGGCGTCTCCCCGCTCGGGTACAGCCTGCTGTCCCCGCCGCTGATGGCCTGGGCCGGGCCGCGCCCGGTCGGCGCGGCCGCCGCGGTCGTGTCCGCGCTGGCGCTGGTGGAGCTGCTGCGACGGACCGGCGCCCGCCGACCCGCCCTCGGCGGCGTGCTCGGGGCGGTGGCGTTCACCGGCAACCTCGTCTCCGGGCGGGTCACGTTCGCGGTCGGGGTGGCGCTCGGGCTGCTGGCGCTGCTGGCGCTGGTCGCCGTGCCGGCCCGCCCCCGGGCCGCCCGTCCCGTGGTGGCGGCCGGGCTGGCCGCGGCCGCCGCGGCGGCCAGCCCGGTGGCCGGCCTGTTCGTCGGCCTCGCCGGGGTGGCGCTGCTGGCCGCCGGCGCGACGGAGGGCCGCCTCCGGGCGCCGGGCGGGCGCACGCTGGCCGGCGGGGTGGCCCTGGCGGTCGGGGCGGCGGTGCCCATGGCCGCCATGGCCGGGCTGTTCGGCACCGGCGGCTGGATGAACATCAGCGTCGGCGACACCGTCCGGGCCGCCGGCGCCAGCCTGGCGGTGGCGGCGCTGGTGCCCGTGCGGCAGATCCGGGCAGGCGCGCTGCTGTCGGCCGGCGGCGTGCTCGCGGCGTACCTGCTCACCACCCCGGTCGGCCTCAACGCCACCCGGCTGGCGGCGATGTTCGCCCTGCCGCTGGTCGCCGCGTACGCGACCGCACCGGCGTGGCTGCCCGCCCGGGTGCGGGCGCTTCCGCCGGCCGCCTGGCTCGCCCCGCTGCTCGTCCTGCTGGCGGCCTGGCAACCGCCGGTGGTGTACGCGGACCTGGCCCGGGCCGGCGACCCGACGGCCCGCCAGGCGTACTACGCGCCGCTGCGGGCCGAGCTCGCCCGGCGCGATCCCGCCGGCCGGGTCGAGGTCGTGCCGACGGCGGACTACTGGGAGTCGGCGTACCTGGGGGACGTGCCCCTGGCCCGCGGATGGCTGCGGCAGGCCGACACCGGCCGACACCCGCTGTTCTTCGACGGCACCCTGGACGGGGAGTCGTACCGGCGCTGGCTGGCCGACAACGGCGTCACCCACGTGGCGGTCGCCGGGTCACCGCCGTCGTGGGTCGGGCGGCGGGAGGCGGAGCTGGTGCGCGCCGGGCAGCCGTACCTGCGGCAGGTGTGGCGCGGCGGCGACTGGACCCTGTACGAGGTGGTCGGTGCCACCGGCCTGGTGGACGGCCCGGCGCAGGTCGCCGACCACCGTGCCGACACGGTGGTGCTGACCGTCACCGCGCCCGGGGACCTCCTGCTGCGGGTGCGGTCGTCGCCCTACCTGAGCGTGTCCGGCCCGGCCGGCGCGTGCCTGGCGCCGGCGGGGGAGTGGACGGCGCTGCGCGCCCCGGCGCCCGGACGGTACGAGGTGGGCAGCGCGCTGCTCGGCGCCGGCCCGCGCTGCTGACCAGGCGGGTGGCCGGCCCTGGTAGCGTCGCCCGCCGTGGACCCGGACGTCGACGGCGGGCCGCCGCCGGTCCATCCGGCGGTGCGGCAGGTCGCCGACCGCCACCTGGCCGAGGTTCACCGCGTCCTCCCAGGGCTGGTGGAGATGCTCTACCTGGTCGGCTCGGTGGCGCTGGGCGACTACCGGCACGGGGTGAGCGACGTGGACTTCCTCGCGGTCACCTCCCGGCCGCCCGCCGGCCCGGACCTCGCGACGCTCGCCAGGATCCATTCGGGTATCCGCCCCCAGCGCTGGGGTGTGCCGTTCTACGACGGCGTGTACGTGGACCGCGGCGCGCTCGCGTCACCGCCGGACCGGGAGCAGCCGGCGCCGCACGTGGTCGGCGGCGAGTTCCGGACCGACCGGCCCTGCGGCGAGCTGAACCCGGTGCTGTGGTGGACGCTGGCCACCTGCGGCGTCCCGGAGCGCGGTCCGGCCCCGGGCCGGCTCGGCCTGCGGCTGGACCCCGACCGGCTGCGGCGCTACAGCCTCGACAACCTCCGCACCTACTGGCAGCGACTGGCCGGTGAGATCCGTTCGGCGGTGGCCGGGCGGGACCCGGACGCGCCCGCGGACCCGGGCGCGGTGGTGTGGGCGGTGCTCGGTCCCGGCCGCCTGCACCACACCCTCGCCACCGGCGCGGTGACGTCCAAGTCCGGCGTGGTGCCGTACCTGCGTCAGCGGTTCCCGGCGTGGGCGGACCTGGCGGACCGGGCCGGCCGGGCGCGACACGGGTCGCAGGTCGGGTTCCGCACCACCGACGCGCTGGCGGCCGCCGACCTGATCGACGCGGTGACGGCGGACGCCTGGCGGCGGTTCGGTACCCGTGCTTGAGCGGTCGGCCGGGCTACGGGCGCAGGACCAGTCGGGCCACCGACTCCTGCTCGATGGTCGCCCGGTTCCACCGCCACGGGATCGTCCCGCCGGTCCGCCACAGCTCCACCTGGTCGGCGTAGTGCGGATGGTACGGATGGCCGGAGTTGCCGGTGGTCTGGATCCACCTCGATGCGTCCAGATCGGACAGATCCACGACCATGCGCATGGACGGGCTCGCGTCACCCCGTACCCGGATGCCGCTTCCCAGGAGGAAGATGCGTGACGGTGTGCTCGTGGCGGCGTGTGGGTGTGGCGGGCAGTGTCGGTGCGAGCTTGGCGCCGAACCGGTTGCGGTCGTCATCTTGGCCGGCTGCGGTCCCCGCAGGGACCAGCCCTTCGTCCACGGTCGCGTGCTAGCGGATAACCGATCCGGGTCGCTGCACTAGCCATACGACCCGGCCGCGTATGACGCCGGCGCGAGAGACAGATCCTCGATGGTCTCGGCAACACCTACGACGAGTGCAGTACACATTTCTGCCGACAGGGACTGCATCGCCTCCAGTGAGGTGGGCTGGGATAGGTGCGGAATGGCCGGACAAGCGCCTCACCGCATCCAGGCCGGAAGGAGCGTGAGCACCGGCATGAGAGGGGGCCCGGACAGCCAGATTGGCGGGCCAGCATTGTGGTTGATCAGGAGCCGATGCGGTGGCCGCGGATATCACCGCCACGCCTGATGGTTTCAGGGCGCAGTAGTCGTGCGCCGCCTCGCGGTGCGGGAACCGGCCTACGGCTGACGAGCCTCTCCGGCCGCCGGCCCATGCGCGCGGGTGCTGGGTCGGTACGGGCTGACCAGCGTGGCGCGGGGAGCGCGTCCGTACGGCGGTCGACTCGCGTTGAAATGCGCATTGAATGGATTGGCCGCATGCCGCATTACCCCCAAGGGTCCCCGTGCGGTCCAGTTGTCGGTTGGACTTGCAAGCAACGGCCGCCCATAGCAGCGCATTCTGCCTCCATCCCGGCGAGGCTGACGCTTCGGGCATGTTCCTCTTGATCACACTGCGCGGGCACAGCGATGATTGGGAAGGAAGCGGTCTCTGAAAGCGTACCAACACCACCAGGACTTACGGCCACGAACGTCTCCGGGACGAGTTCCGCTGTCCCTTAGAGGATATGTGGTCGTGCCAAGGCGGCAACGGCCCGCCCAGGATGGTCTCATGACGTAGCGGAGGACAGCACCTGCTCAGGGAGAGAAGCACCAACATTGCCCCTGCCAGACAGAGCTTTGCTATGGATTACCGCTTTCCAGATTCGATCGTGAACCTGCCTAGGCGATGCTGTCCCGTCCACAGCAATGATGCCCGGAGACTGTCCCAGTAACTCATACGCTTTGCACTTCCGCGCCAAGACCTGTTCACTCTCCAAAGGATGCAACGACGAGTAACTGGTACGTCGGATCACCTGTCGAGCCGCGTGGTCCGGTGGCACAACCAGCAAGATCGACAAGTCTGGCACTGGAGCACGGTCGAGCAGGTGAGCTAACCCGGAGCCCGATACACCAAAGGCTACTCGGACAGTGATAAGAAAATCCCATACATATCGGTCGACAATCACAGTCCGGCCGGCATCGATTAGGCCCATTACAGATGGGCCCCACATGAAGTTGACTTGATCGGCGCCCATGAGGTAGGCTACGTCCTCCTCGAAACCTAAGGTGTCCCGATCATCCGCCTCTCGACGCAACCGCGCTATCCCGTGCCCAAGCTGCTTCGAACGCCTGGCGTCGTACTTGCGTACCGTGGCGGGTACTCCCACCGCATTCAACGCCGACGCCAGCAGGCGCGCCTGAGTAGTCTTCCCGCTGCCATCAGGCCCTGAGAGGGTAAGCAGCAAGCCTCGGTTCGGATTGGGGATGCTTGGAGGCCTCATGTCCCTCGACGACACCAACGCATCGTTCTCTGGCATGGAGCGGGCCAGTCTCCTATTGGTCTGCATCATGCTGCTTCTCCGTGTCATACCGTCGCGGATCTGACGAGCGCACTTGACATTGATCGCGGCACATGCAACGATAGTGACATAATAGCTGACCGATAGTGCTGCTGGAACTCTGAATCGTATTGGTTGTCACCTATGTCCACACCTATCCGTGATCGCCGTCCGAGGCTTCTTGACGACGTCAGACTGAATATCCTGCCGTCCGGAGGGGCTGCCTATGGCGCGGCTCTGGCTCAGGCCGCGACCTGCGGAGCAGAGGTTCAGCCGTACGCGCTGAGCCTCGGAATTGTCTCTGAATGCGGTAGTAGTAAGTGTGGATACTGTATCAATTGGCGCTCGTCAGCGCACCGCCCAATGGAGATGAACAAGATCGAAGAGATCCTCGACGAGGCTAAGGCCCTCGGCGTGACTCAGGTGCTAATTTCTGGCGGCGAGCCACTCTATCACCCTCAGTGGTACGAAGTAATGCTGGCGGTGCGGAGGCGTGACCTCGAGGTGCTGCTGATCACGAATGGCCTGTTGCTCGACGAGACCGCACTGGCCAAGCTTAGATCCGTTGAATGCAAAAAGATCGGAGTTAGCTGCGATAGCCTTTACGACGCTAGGTATAGGCGCATCCGCGGTACCGACCGGGCCCCTCTTGGACGTGCGCTAGAGTTGCTTAGCGATGCTGTAGCGAGCGGCTGGAATGAGTTAAACGTATCGCTCTGTATGACACTGCATCGCGAGAATGCCGACGAAATTATCCCAATCCTTGAGTTTGCGATCGAGCGGGGATTTGCGGCTCAATACCAGCCGTATCAGCGCATGGGCAGCCGATACAGGGCCATGGACCGTCGTTTTTGGCCGACGGAGCAGCAGCTCCCGCGCATCGCAGAAGATATCGCGTATGTCAGGGAGGTGAAGCGCTCAGGCCGCGGTAACGTCGCGAATCGGGATGAGTATCTAGCCGCCATTCCCATCTACTTCCGAGATGGTGCTTTCCGACCATCAGCGTGCTACGCGCCCTTTGCGCAGATCACCGTCGATGAACATGGGGGTCTTCGACCGTGCTGGGCACTTGATCCCGTGGGTAACCTTCACGACGGAGAGGGTGCCCTGCAGCGATTGTGGAGGTCTGACCTAATGCAGAGGCGGCGTCGGGAAGCTGCGGCTGCGGAGTGTCCTGGCTGTCTTTACAGTTGCCACTTGAGCAAGGCATACATTCCATATCCTGCAACCGTCGCCTCGTCATAGGTTCCACGCTGCCGTCCTCCACCGACGGCTAACCCGTCCACATCCGTTCCGACTTTGCCCGATCGATCTTGCCGTTAATGGAGCGCGGCAGCCACTCAACTTCCTTGAAAGCCGCCGGCACCATATAGGCCGGCAGAGTTGAAGCCACTTCGGCTCGTAGCAGTTGGGCGCGGTCCCTCGGAGTACCGCTTGGGGCGCCGCTACCGGGAACATAGAGCGCGACCAGGATGGTGCTGTTGCGGTTCCTCGGAGCAACAACGACGCACTCTCGCACCCACCGAGTGCGCATGATTCCCCATTCGACCTCGCCCAGCTCGACTCGATAGCCGTTCACCTGCACTTGATCGTCCTGGCGTCCTATGTACCACAGTTGGCCATCGCGCATGACGCCGATGTCGCCACTGCGGTACCATCGCGTTCCGCTCCCGGCGAGCGTCACAAACCGGCTTGCAGTAAGCTGGGGACGGTTCAGGTAGCCTGATCCAATGCCTGCACCGCCGATCAATATTTCGCCACGTTCACCTTCACCTAAGCTTGACATGCTGTCGTCCACGATCCTAATCGCGTAGCCGGGTAGAGGCCGTCCAATCAGGGTTTCTCCGCGACGGCTGTCTACCAGGTCTGTGATGTCAGCGAAGGTCGCATGGACAGTCGACTCCGTGGTTCCATACATGTTGATGACACGGGCACCAGGCGCGCAACCTAGTCGTCGCCACTCGGCAACATCTATCATACGTGCCGCCTCCCCGCCCAACACGACGTAGCGAAGGGCGTCGAACCTGGTACCGCGCCTGGCGGCGGCGACTCTCAATCCTGCGAAGACCGCCGGTACTACGTTCAGTATCGTTACGTCCCAGGCCTGCAGGTACCTCATGAGTTCATACGGGTTGCTCGCCACCGTAGACACTGGTGCGACGAGCGTGGCGGACGACGCCAGGCATCCCCACACCTCCCAGACGCTGAAGTCGAAACTGAACGAGTTTAACTGCAGCCAGCGGTCGTCGCAGCGGAAGGCGAACTGCTCGGCAGCGCCTCTTAGCATCGACAGTACGTTGTCGTGCCGGACAAC
>Ga0079224_100016960_pt1 | contig 10251 bp, 9 predicted proteins | sample Stecom2015_FD_80414 | JGI IMG/M metagenome (GOLD analysis project Ga0079224, IMG submission 80414) | Agricultural soil microbial communities from Utah to study Nitrogen management - Steer compost 2015 | ecosystem: Environmental > Terrestrial > Soil > Agricultural land | place: USA: Utah... | reverse complement strand
TCTCCTTACCCTCCTTTTGATTTTGGATAGCCTCTTGCAGATATCCGGGGATTAAATGCCTTTTGCTTTCATAATCTTCGACCGACTCAAACATCATTTTGCGCATTCCTTTGGTGGTTTCACTGGACTGTGATAATAGTTCATGCAGATCTGAAACAAATACACCCCCGTAAAACCATAACCCCGCATAAGATTTTACACCAATGAGTCCCACGACATTTTTCCCCTCAAGTGTATAAACCGGTGCTCCCCATTTGATGGTCTCTTCTAGTCCGGTCTTCTGAATGAGGGATCTCAAAGAATACAATAATTCTTTCCACTGAGGTCGTTTTTCAATATATGATACGACTTTATCCTCCATATCTTGTACTTATTCAGGAATAGAAATTTATTTCCACAAACAGCTGGATATTCCAGGAGTTGTTATTGAATATTATTCAATCACAGGTTATTGGCCCTTCCACCACCGCCACACATCCAGACCATTGGCATATAGCACAAGAGCAATGACGATAACAAAACCAATGATTGTGGCAATCTCCAAAACCTTGTCACTGGGTTTCCTGCCGGTGACTGCTTCGATCAGCAGAAACATCACATGACCTCCATCCAGTGCCGGTATGGGCAACAAATTCATGAATCCCAAAATCAGGGACAGGATGGCTGTATTGCGCCAGAACATTTGCCAATCCCAGGTATCCGGAAACAATTTTGAAATCGTCCCGAAACCACCTAGGCTATCGGATGCCTTTATTTTTCCACGGAAGATCTGACCAAAAGCCTTCAATTGGGTCATGATAAAATCCCACCCTTGCCTCACCCCCAATGGCAACGCTGCCGCCAGGGTATATTCATCCCGGGCAAAAGTAAAAAAGTGATCGAGGTTGTAATTCTGGAAACCCAGAGTTCCTTCCTCAGTCACCTGTGCGGAGAGCGTCAGCATTTCTCCACCCCGATCTACCGTCAATTGTATTTCTTCCCCTTTGTGAAGCCGAATCTCGCGAAGAAACTGATCAAAAAAACGGGTTTCTACCTCCCCAATGGCAAGAATTTTATCATCCTTTTGCAACCCGGCTTTCTCTGCGTTGCTATTTTTTACCACTTCCATAATTTCCACCGGAAATCGGGGTGCTATCAGATAAGCATCCTTGTGCTCATATCCAGTAAGGATTTGGGTGAATCGGGGATCTACATCGATGGTCATCTCCTGACCATTTCGAATCAATGTGATGGATTGTGCATTATTGATACCAATTTCCGATCGAAGCATTCCGGGGTTGTACCGATCAAAAGGAGTCTCCCCGATCCTGACAATCCGGTCTCCATTTTGCAGCCCCATTTCCATGGCCAGGCTATCGACCTGTAAACCGTATCTGAGTTCATCTGTCGGAAGATATTCCGAGCCATATTGCCACAACATCAAGCCAAAAATCAAAAAGCCTAGAATGAAGTTCACGGTTACACCACCCAGCATAATGATCAACCGCTGCCAGACCGGTTTGGAACGAAATTCCCAGGGCTTCGGTTCAGATTTGAGTACTTCGGTATCCAGGTTCTCATCCACCATGCCCGATATCTTTACGTAGCCTCCCAAAGGAAGCCAGCCAATCCCATATTCCGTTTCACCGATCTTCTTTTTAAACAGTGAAAATCCAGCATCAAAGAATAAATAGAACTTCTCAACCCGGGTCTTGAACCACTTTGCAGGTAGAAAGTGACCAAGTTCATGCAGAATGATGAGAATAGAGAGACTTAATGCAAACTGTGCTATTACTACACCCATAGAATGATATGATAATTTATGTTGTGTCAGGTCCTCAGTCCGGCTAAACATGTCATAAGGACGTAACTTTCAACGTAAAACAAGGCGCAAAGTTACGGATATACAGGCAAAGCAACCTCGGTTTATTATTTTTATTTTATTTCTGTTGTTTGGTGGCGGATCTGAGTATCAAAAACGATATGAAGTGTCTGGTGATCTCGGGATTCGTATTCCACAATTTATTACCTTCGATAAAGTTTTTTGGATTGGGAAACGATTTCCCGACACGGCCCCGAACTGTTGAAAATATTCCTTAACATTGTATCATGTCTCTGCACCTGATCGATTATGAGAAAAATGGCCGATTGTTTTTCCAGCCCGACGTGGCCAGGCATATCGTCCGGAGTCTTCGCAAAAAAACCGGCGAGGAAATGTTCGCCACTGACGGTCGGGGAATGGTGTACAAAGCCAGAATAGAAACGCTGGATGAAAAAATATTCCAGGCCACTATCCTTGAAGAGACCTTCATCCCTCTGAACTGGAAAGCCAGTGTAGCTTGTTCTCTCGTCAAAAAAGACAGTCGTTTTGAATATTTTCTGGAAAAAGCGACCGAAATCGGCGTACATCGGATCACACCAATCCGAAGTGAGCGCACCCTCAAACCCCGTCTGAGACTAGACCGTGCTCAAAAGATCATCGAGGCCGCCGTTCAACAATCTTTTAATCCCTACGTTCCTATTCTGGATGACGTTATTTCTCTGCCACAATACCTGGAAAAAGTCATTCCGGAGAATGAAGAAAAATACATCGCCACAGCCATTGATCGAGGGGCGCTTCCATTACTGGAGCAGCAATACAGTGGAATAAATCCCGTTCACATATTGATTGGCCCCGAAGGTGATTTCACCCCATCTGAAGTTGAACTTGCCATTCAACATCAGTGGGTTCCGGTGTCTCTGGGATCAAACCGTCTGAGAACTGACACCGCCGCTTCGATGGTCGTGCAAATGATAAAAAGTTGTTACCACATAAAATCAAGAACAACTACATGAGATACATACTGTCCATTGTCCTTTTGTCATTTATGAGTCTGACCGCATCAGCTCAAAAAACCCCCATTGGATTGCTGAAATACAGCGGGGGCGGGGACTGGTATGCCAACCCTACAGCACTGCCCAATCTCATACAATTTTGCAATCAAACACTGGGAACCAATCTGGAAAACGATTATATCACCGTCGATGTAGGAAGCCCTGAGCTCTTCAATCTCCCATTTGTTCACATGACCGGTCATGGAAATGTGGTGTTTAATGATCAGGAAGCCGAAAACCTACGAATGTATCTGGAAGCAGGCGGATTCCTGCACATAGACGACAACTACGGTATGGATCCGTATGTCAGGGTTGCGATGAAAAAAGTTTTCCCTGAGCTGGACTTTGTTGAGCTTCCCTGGGACCACCCCCTTTACCATCAAAAATACAAATTCCCACAAGGCTTACCCAAAATCCATGAACACGACGGTAAACCTGCCCAGGGTTTCGGATTGATTTATGAGGGTCGGCTGGTTTGCTTTTACAGTTATGAATCTGATATCGGGGACGGCTGGGAAGATGAATCCGTCCACAACAATCCACCGGACAAGAGACTTCAGGCCCTCCAGATGGGGGCCAATCTGATTCAGTATGCTTTCACCCAATAATCCGTGGGTGCCATGATCTACCTCATCGCCAAATCCATACATATCATTGGGGTTGTCAGCTGGTTTGCCGGTTTGTTTTACCTGGTACGGCTCTTCGTATACCATAGCGAAGCTCAGGAAATGTCCGCAGAAAGACGCGATATCCTTCAGCCACAATACCAGATTATGATTCGTCGACTGTACACAATCATCACTACTCCGGCGATGATGATCACCGTGGCCGCAGGAATCACCATGCTTTTTATCAATCCGGGACTTCTGAAACAGTCATGGATGATAGCCAAACTGGGCCTGGTGGTGAGTCTTTTGATCTATCACGGATATTGTGCAAGGATAATAGCCCATCTGAATGACAATAAGATTCGTTGGCAACCGTTCCGATTCCGGTTATTCAACGAGCTGGCCACCATTATCCTGGTTGCCGTCGTTTTTCTGGTAGTCATGAAAAATACATTCAATGCCTTATATGGATTAATCGGTTTTATCATGTTCGCCATACTTTTATTTGCTGGTGCTTCGTGGTATAGATCCAGGCGGGAATCAAAAATTAACCCATAATCATATGCAGTTTGCCTTTCCATTGTTTTTGATAGCTCTGGCGACCATATTGATCCCTGTGATCATACATTTATTTTATTTCCAGCGATATCGAACAGAGTATTTCTCCAATGTTCGGTTTCTGAAAGAAATCGTAGAGGAAAAACAAACACGGTCCAAATTACGCAACCTGCTGGTCCTACTCTCCCGCATATTTTTCATCTTCTTCCTCGTACTGGCCTTCGCCCAGCCATTTTTTCGCAAAGAAACCACGGCATCAAATGAACAGGCAGATTTTGTGTCGCTGTTCATTGACAATTCATACAGCATGGCCGGCCTCAGTAGTGAAACTCCGGTATTTCAGGTCGCCATCAACAAGGCCAGGGAAATAATCCGATCCTATCCCGAAGGAACCTCCTTTCAAATCCTCACCAACCAACTCAGCCCGACCTCTCGACGGGTCCTGGATATGGATCTGGCACTCAGGCTGATCGATGAGATTGAAATGGGTTCCGAAACCACTAATTTTAACCAGATTTATGAATTTGTCCACCGGACCGCTCAGCGACAGAACGCACGAGCCCATATGTTTTGGTTGTCTGATTTTCAGCAAAATGCCATCCAATCCCCGATTGAAGTAGACAGTTTGATTACGTTGTTTCCTATTCCCGTCCAACCTTTGGAATTACGGAATATAAGCATCGATTCGTGTTGGTTTGAATCGCCGGTCCCAGAAGCCAACCAGGAAAATAAGATGTATATCAAACTGACCAATTACGGATCTTCTACAGCAGAAAGTCGAATTGTGTGGCGGGAAAAGGATGAGGTCAAACCACTCAGTATGGTCTCGCTGGACCCTGGCCAATCCATCATCGACACCATTGGTGTGCAACTGTCTGGGGACGAGTCCCGGTCACTTATTCTGGAGGTTACCGATCATCCCATTACCTTCGACAATCGCTACCATCTTCAGTTGAATTCCAAACGCAAATTGGGTATGCTGATCATTGATCGGGGGGGTCCTCCCAACAGATATCTGCAAAGTGCTTTTCAGCAACAATCCACGGTGGAAAAAAAATTTGTGCCCATAGATCGGCTAGTTTATTCAGAATTTGGCCAACAGGACCTGATTATTTTGGATGACCTACCCAACATCAATTCCGGATTGGCCTCTAATCTGATCAGGTATCTGGAATCCGGGGGGAATATCCTTGTCTTTCCAGGTCCGTCAGGGAACACAGAATCTCTCAATGAGTTTCTACGAAATGCAGCTCAAATTTCGCTTGGCGCCTGGATGCAAGTGGAGATGGAAGCCATGGGGATCAACTACGAGGATTTTGTATTTGATGATGTTTTTGAACGTCATCAAACCCAAATCACCTTGCCCACTGTCCAGGGGTATTATACACTGTCCTCGGGTAGCAGATCTGCTTCTGCCAATCTCATCAATTTGCGAAATGGCGACCCCCTCATCAATAAAATATTTGCAGGAAATGGATTGCTCTATCTTTCCACCGCACCGCTGGACGGAAGATGGAATACCCTAGCAAATCATGCAGATATTTTTATACCTATGCTTTACAGAATGGCTTTATCCAGAGCTCAAGCTAATGAATTAGCTTATTTTATAGGCCGTGATCAAAGTATTCAGATCAAATCGGATGAAGAACTCACCTCCGAATCCATTCGGATTCGTCAGGGTGATTATGAATTCATTCCTTCCTACCAGCAAACGGGAGACATCGTTCAAATTATGTTACACGATCAAATTCAGAATGCCGGATTTTATCAGATTTTAGATGGCGATCGTGTTTTGGCTGAATTTGCGATGAACAATTCGCGCGAGGAGAGCGACGTCAGCCTGTGGCGACAAGAAGATCTAAGATCTCACCTCTCTGGAAATACGGTTTTTATGAACAACGAACAACTGGCATCGTTGGGTCAATTTGTGCGGGAATTTGAACGCGGTAAAACTTTTTGGAAGTACTGTCTTATATTTGCGTTGGTATTTCTAATCCTGGAGAGTCTGCTGCTGCGGTTTTTCAAAAACTGACCATAACGTATGCGCGTTTTATTCAAGAATGTCGAATTGTGTTTTCCCGGCCACGATCTGCATGGTCAGAAAAAGGATCTTCTTCTGGACTACGACAAAGTCGGGGAGATTGGTGAAGATCTTTCTTTACCTCCTCGCACGAAATTGCTTGAAGGGGGAATTTTGACACCCGGATTTGTGGATATAGGGGCATTCGGCGGAGAACCTGGTTACGAGCATAGGGAAACCATCCGAACTCTGAGCAGAGCTGCCTCACGCGGGGGTTATACCCATGTCTTTATTTTACCCAATCTACACCCCGTTGTCGATAATCGCTCCACCGTTCAATACTTCAGGGATGAAAGCCCTTTAATCAATATCAGACCGATCGGTGCTTTGTCCCGGGGTATAAAAGGGCAGGATCTGGCAGAGATTTATGATATGAACAGAGCTGGTGTGCGGGCGTTTGGTGACGGATTGAAGCCGATACACGATGTGGGACTTCTCAAGCGGGGTCTGCAGTATGTCAAAGCATTTGGCGGAATTATTATCAATTCGCCCCTGGATCTTTCTCTGGAACCCGATGGCATCATCCATGAAAGCAGAATCAGTACTCAAATGGGACTTAAAGGAATCCCGGATATCGCCGAAACTGTCATGCTCAAAAGAGATATCGACCTGCAGGAGTACACAGGTTCAAGACTGCTTGTCCATCAGATCTCTGCCCGGGAAAGCGTGGAAATATTGAAAAAAGCCAGGAAAAATAACGGTCAGCTTTTTGCATCTGTTGCACTACTCAATCTCATCCGTACCGTCGATGATGTACAGCATTTTGACACCAATTATCTGGTTCTTCCCCCGTTGCGGGAGGAAGAGGATCGTCAGGCTCTGGTCAAAGCCCTCCTGGCTGGTCATGTGGATTGTGTTGTTTCAGGTCATTTGCCTGTGGAGGAGGAATGGAAAAAAATTGAATTTGCAGATGCAAAATACGGCGCTGCTACCCTACCCTTTGTCTTTCCTCTGCTGTACCATGAAATTCATAAACAGGCGAGTCTGGATCAAATGGTGCGGTGGCTTTCGATCAATCCTCGAAGCATTATGGAGATCGAACAAAGCGTACCCGAAGTAGATGCCACGATAGATTTCACCTGGATAGATACCTCAGGTACCACATCTTACGGCAACTCCAATTTTCCATCGAAGAGCAAGAATTCGCCTTTCCTGGACAAATCCTGGAAAGGAGCAATCAAAGGCATTTTCTATCAGGAAAACTATGAGTTGTATTAGTAGGTGAGAAATTAGTGTCAGTGGCTTAGTAGGTCCAATCCCTTTATATGAACTGACGGATTCAACTACTGAATCGCTGTAAAAGAAACCCATCTTCATCATATTCTCTTTCTCCAGGTGGATGAATTCCTGACTACTCCCGCCAATACGGTCAGGCAGTTCAGGCGAAAGAAGCCGCTACAATAGAGGTATAGTTCAACCTGATTCTCCGTGGTTAGTACAAGTAAAATAGTACGTTTTCGATACTTGGCTGCAGGTTGCGTGCCCTGGCAGCTCCGGCAATCACATGCTAGCACCTCCTTCCTGAAACCTGTTTCTTTTTCCCACAGCAGGAACTTTGGTCCCACCCCCAAACTCCCTTGGTAGGAGACCTGTCACCCCCACCCGTGGGGAACACATACCGCAACCATATAGGATACTCTTGAGATACCGTTGATTTTAACCGCTTTATTGCCTTAATTGCCTCCGAAATCGTATTTTTGCGTATTAATCATGTTCGGGGTTCGATGTCGCGGCTATATAGCCTCCATCATGTTCTTGCAATGATCAGTCGTTTATGGAAAGAAAATCGGTGAATTTAGGACTTTTAGCCGGAGGCGCTATAGTTGTCATTCTTCTGGTCGTAGATCTGATTAACAATCGGCTATTGGTACATTTTACCATGAGTTATTTCCCCACCCTGCTCCTTATTGCTGCCATGTTACTGGCAGTGCGGGAAGCCAGAAAAGACTACGATCACCTTAGTTTTGCAGATGCGTTCAAAGAATCCATGATTCCATTTCTTATAGGAAATGGAATTTATCTGTTGTTCAACTATTTTCTGTACAACTACATCGATCCATCCCTGGGAGAAATCGCAAGAGAGAAGGCATTGGAATTGGTTAATAATGATATGTTCAGCAATTTATTCGATGAGGCACAGTTGGAAGAAATGGTAGATCAAATATCGGAAATGGAATACCGACCGACGATTATGCAAATGGTATTCAGCTATATGTTTTCCCTGATTTTACCCGGAGCAGTGATCAGTCTGATTCTCGCGGCTATATTCAGAACCCGAACAAGATGAATTCATTACCTACAGAATTCCCTTTTGACCTGTCTATCGTCATACCTCTGCTCAATGAGGAGGAATCCCTCCCGGAATTGGAGGCATGGATTCGAAAAACTTTGAATAAGCATCACCTTAGTTACGAAATCATCTTCGTGGATGATGGTTCCACGGATCGTTCCTGGTCTATCATTCAGGATTTGTCCCACCGATACCCCGCTATTCGTGGTATAAAATTTAGACGGAACTATGGCAAATCCGCAGCGCTCAACACCGGGTTTAATATGTCCCGGGGTGAAGTGGTGATTACCATGGATGCTGACCTGCAGGACAGCCCCGATGAAATTCCTGAACTGTACCAAATGATCACCCAACAGGGATATGACGTGGTATCTGGCTGGAAAAAAGTGCGGTATGATAATAAGTGGACCAAAAATCTCCCTTCAAAGTTATTTAACTGGGCCGCCCGGAAAATTTCCCGGATCCCTCTCCACGATTTCAATTGCGGACTCAAAGCATACCGCAACAAAGTAGTCCACTCCATCGAAGTATATGGAGAAATGCATCGGTACATTCCCATCATCGTCAAATGGGCTGGATTTCAAAATATCGGTGAGAAAGTGGTGCAGCATCAACCCCGCAAATACGGTTCCACCAAATTTGGAATGTCCCGTTTTGTGAACGGCTTTCTTGACCTCCTTACCATTTTTTTCATGGGCAAATTTGGGAAGAGCCCCATGCATTTTTTCGGTCTACTGGGATCTTTTATCTTCCTTATTGGCGTACTGGCAGCACTTTACCTGGGTATTGACAAATTGGTGTCTCTCAACCGGGGTATTCCTGCACCCTTGATCACCTCCAATCCCTACTTCTATATCGCACTACTCAGTATCATCGTGGGTACCCAACTTTTTCTGGCAGGATTTCTGGGTGAATTGATCACCCGAAATTCCGTGGACCGGAACAAATATCAATTGGATACAGTGATTGGGTTTGACCACAATGACGATCGGATCATGGATCAGCTCCAAAGCCTGCAAATCAAGGATCCACGACTTTCGGAACGTGACTCCTGAATTTGTCGGCCATGCCGGAACCCGAAATATGATATATCCATATATAAAAAATATATTTGCACATCCCGGCTGATCCGGATAAGGAAATTAATCTTTGTAACAGAGACCTGGCAGGGATTGCAATATGGGACGGATCCGGTTCATCCATCGCAGCTCAGGAATCAACGATATCAGATTTTGAAAATCGGCATTATGGAAATGAAATATGAGGATCGTATCACCAAACAAATCCGGGAATCCCTGGAGGTGAAAGACAAAATGCTTCACTCAGGTTCTTTAATCCAGGGTATCGACCGGGTGGTATCGATGATCGTGAACTGTTACCACGACCATGGAAAGGTTTTGTTCTGCGGCAATGGCGGTAGTGCTGCAGATGCCCAGCATTTATCAGCAGAGCTTTCCGGACGGTTTCGGAAAAACCGACCCCCTCTTTTTGCAGAAGCGCTGCACGTAAATACCTCCTTTCTCACGGCTGTGGGCAATGACTTTGGATACGACCAGGTTTTTGCACGAATGCTCGAAGCTATGGGAAAACAGGGAGACATCCTGGTGGCTATTTCTACCTCCGGAAATTCTCCCAATGTGGTGGCTGCAGCCCGTCAAGCACAGAAAATGGGTATCATCGTGGTCGGGTTGACCGGTGGTGATGGTGGTGAGTTAAGTAATTTGTGCACGGTGGAACTGAAAATCCCTTCCCGGGATACGGCCCGAATTCAGGAAGGTCATATCCTTACCGGTCATATAGTTTGTGAATTGGTGGAAGCAGAGCTATTTCCCGATGCATAAATCACTTACAATAGATCCAGT
>Ga0079224_100016959_pt1 | contig 10251 bp, 7 predicted proteins | sample Stecom2015_FD_80414 | JGI IMG/M metagenome (GOLD analysis project Ga0079224, IMG submission 80414) | Agricultural soil microbial communities from Utah to study Nitrogen management - Steer compost 2015 | ecosystem: Environmental > Terrestrial > Soil > Agricultural land | place: USA: Utah... | reverse complement strand
CTCGACGCGGTCTGCAGGTCCCACGCGGTCTGCGCCAGCGTCATCGGGTTGCGGGCGAACGCCACCGCGATGGCCGTGCCGAGGTCGACCCGCTCGGTCGACCGCGCGGCGAGCAGGAGGGGGAGGAACGGGTCGTGGTTGGTCTCGGCCGACCACACGCCGTCGTAGCCCTTCGCCTCCTGGGCGGCGGCCGCCTCCGCCGCGCCGTCGAGGTTCCCCCGGAGTCCCCCGTCGATCTTCATGGGACCGACGCTACCCGAGCGCTTGACCGCCCGGTCAAGGGTCCGGGGTGGCCGGCTCCGGCCGCCGCGCCGGTCACTCGGGGCGCTGGCGGCGGAGGAAGTCCTCCAGCTCGGCGGCCAGCTCGTCGCCGGTCGGCAGGTCGGTCAGCCCGATCGTCCGCTCGTCGACCACCGCCTGGTCCCAGGCGACCTCGAGCTGGCGCAGCATGGCGACGTGGTCGGGGTTCTGGGCGATCAGCTCGTCGAGGCGCGACCGGGTCGCCTCGGCCTGGGCCGCCAGGTCGCCGGTGGGGAGGGACAGGCCGGCCACCTGGTTCACCGCCTCGACGAGCGCGAGCGAGCCGGCCGGGAACGGCATCTGCGCCGGCAGGTAGTGGGGGATCTGGGCCCACAGCCCGACCGACGGGATGCCCCGGTCGTGGCACGCCTGCTCGATCGCCGCCTGGATGCCGCCGGGGAAGTCGAGCGTCCCCCGCAGCAGCGCCGCGGCCTCGGCGAGCCGCGGCGTGGAGGCCGTGCACGCGATGCGGGGCGGCCGGGTGTGGGGCGCGGCGTACGGGTAGGCACCGAGGCCGACGCACATGCGGACCCCGTGGTCGAGCGCCAGGTCGACCACCTCGTCGGTGAACCGGTGCCAGAGCCGGTCGGGCTCGGCGCCGGTCAGCACCAGCAGCTCGTTGCCGGCGTCGTCGACCGCCGCGCGCAGCTCGATCGAGGGCCAGGACAGGCCCCGCAGCACACCGTCGACCAGGTGGGCGATGGGCCGGCGGGCCCGGTAGTCGAGCAGCTCGTCGGTGGAGAAGCGGGCGACGGTCAGGGTGTCGAGCCACTCCTCCAGCAGACGGGCGACGCCCGCGGCCGCCAGCCCGGCGTCGATCCACCCCTCGACCGCGAGGACCAGCACCGGGTCCTCGAGCTGCGGCGTCTCGATCAGCTCGTACAGCGTCATCGTCGCCTCCCGCCCATCCTGCCGGCCCCGACCGTCACGACCCCAGCTCCTGCAGCGTGGCCCGGGCGGCCTCGGCCAGCACCTCCACCTGCCGGGCGAAGGCCTCGTAGCCCGAGGTCTCGCCCATCACGCCGCCCTTGTAGCGGGCGTACACGCCCTCGAGGATGCACGCCAGCTTCCAGTAGCCGAGGGCCACGTAGTAGCCGATGTCGGACACGTCGCGGCCCGAGGCCCGGGCGTAGCGCTCGACGACCTGGGCCTTGGTGGGGAAGCCCTCGAGCGTCGTCGCCGCGTCGAGCAGGGCCGCCGTGTCGTCGTCGGGGTCGGTCCAGTAGACGCAGAGGAGGCCGACGTCGGCGAGGGGGTCGCCGAGCGTGCACAGCTCCCAGTCGAGGACGGCGGCGATGGTGCCGTCGGGGCGCAGCAGGCAGTTGTCCAGCCGGTAGTCGCCGTGGACGATCGTGGCCGGGCCCTGCTCGGGCACCCGCGCGGCGAGGGCGGCGTGCACCTCGTCGACCAGCGGCAGCTCCCGGGTCTTGGACTTCTCCCACTGCCCGTGCCACCGCCGGAGCTGGCGCTCGACGTAGCCCTCCTTGCGGCCCAGGTCGCCGAGGCCGACGGCGTCGGGGTCGACGGCGTGGATGCGGGCCAGGACGTCGGCGAGCTGCTCGCCGGCCCGGGCCCGGGCCGCCACGTCCAGCGCCCGCGCCGCCGCGGCGTCGCGGGCCACGACGCCCTCGACGAACTCCATGACGTAGAACGGCGCGCCGTTGACGGACTCGTCGGTGCAGAGGCCCACGACGGGTGCGACCGGCACCTCGGTCGGCGCCAGCGCGGCGATGATCCGGTGCTCGCGGGCCATGTCGTGGGCGGTGGCCAGCACCTGGCCGAGGGGCGGGCGGCGCAGCACCCAGCGGCGCCCCGCGGCGTCGGCGACCCGGTAGGTCAGGTTCGAGCGCCCACCGGCGATCAGCTCGAACTCCAGGGGCGGCTGGACGTCCCCGGCGTGCGCGAGGAACCAGTCGGTCACGCGGGCGGCGTCGATGCCCTTCGGCGAGCCGGTGTCCGTCGTCGGCGCGTTCGTCATCGCCGGTTCACCGTAGAGGCCGCGCACGTCCGGGGTGTACCGGCGCGCCGGTAGCCTGCATCCGATGGTCATCGACGTCACCGACTCCACGTTCCAGACCGAGGTGCTCGAGCGGTCGCTCACGACGCCCGTCGTGGTCGACCTGTGGGCGCCCTGGTGCGGCCCCTGCCGCACCCTCGGCCCCATCCTCGAGAAGGTCGTCGGCGAGACGGAGGGCCAGGTCGTCCTGGCCAAGGTGAACGTCGACGAGAACCCGCAGATCTCCCAGGCGTTCCGGGTGCAGGGCATCCCGGCCGTCTACGCGGTGGCCGGCGGCCAGGTGGTCGACGGCTTCATCGGCGCGCAGCCCGAGCAGGTCGTGCGGGAGTTCGTCGGGCGCCTGCGCCCCAGCGAGGAGGAGCAGGAGCTGGCCCGGCTGGTCGAGGCCGGCGACGAGGCCTCGCTGCGCCGGGCGCTCGAGATCAAGCCCGACCACCCCGAGGCGATCGTCGCCCTCGCCGAGCTGCTGGCCACCCGCCGCGAGGACGGTGACGTCGACGAGGCGCACGCGCTGCTCGACCGCATCCCCGAGTCCGCGGAGACCCGCCGGGTCCGGGCCATGCTGCGCACCGGCGAGACACCCGCCGCCGCCGACGACGGGGACGACATCACCGCTCGGCTCGACGAGCTGCTCGACCGGGTCAAGGGCGACGACGAGGCCCGCCAGGAGTTCGTCGACCTGCTCGAGGTGCTCGGTGCCGACGACCCCCGCACCGCCGAGTACCGTCGCAAGCTCAGCCGCCAGCTCTTCTGACAGACGGGCGCGCACGGCGGGGCGTGGCGTGCGGCTGGAGCGGCGCGACGGCTACTGGCTGCTGATCGGCGTCGCCGCGCCCGGCGCCGCAGCCACCACACTGGGCCCGCTCGTGCTCGTGCGGCACCGGGCCGTCGGCGACGAGCGGCTGCTGCGCCACGAGCTGGAGCACGTGCGTCAGTGGCGCGAGCAGGGCGTCGTCGGGTTCCTCTGGCGCTACCTCGGCGCGTACCTCCGCTGGCGACTGCGGGGCTACCCGCACTGGGCCGCCTACCGGCGCATCCCGCAGGAGATCGAGGCCGAGTGGATCGCCCGGCGGGCGGAGCTCGGCGCCGCCTGACCGGCCGGCACGAGCCGTCCCGACCCTGCGCTAGCCTCTGGCCGCCGTCTCCCGTCTCGGGCGGGGTGGCCTCGCCGCGAGCCGCGGTGCCCTCGCCGGCGACGGGCCGGTCCGGCGGCGAGCACCGCCCGGCCGCCGGGCACGCGGTCTCGTGCTTCCTGGTGGCGCCGTGCGCACGTGGCCGTCCTGTGTGCGCCGCCGTCCGGGCGGCCGCCGCCGTCGCCGCTGCCGCGGCCGATCGACCGGCACGCCGGCACCTCCGCCGGCGCCGCGCCCAGGAGGACCGCGATGTCCCCGCGCCCCGTCGCCACCGACGACCGCGACCCGTTCGACCTTGCCGGTGGGCCCGCCGACCACCCCGTCCCGCCCGAGGAGCTCCTCCGACCGCTGCCGCCCCGCACCTGGCGCGACCGCCTCGACGACCTGGCGGCGTCCGGGTGGCGCCCGGCCCAGGTCGGTGCCGTGCTGCTCGTCCTGGCCGTCACCGGCGTCCTCGGGTGGCGGGCGGTGGCCGCGCCGCCGGCGCCGCCCGAGGTCGACATCCCCTTCGCGCCCGGGGTGGCCGACCCGACCGGCGCCACGACGGACGGCGCCGTCCCGCCCGCGAGCGCGGCCGGCGGCACGGTGTCCGGGAGCGAGCACCCGGCCGACCTGGCGGCCGGCGGGGGCGCGCCCGCCGCCGGGGTGGTGGTCCACGTCGCCGGCGCGGTCGCGACGCCGGGCGTGCAGCGCCTCCCGGTCGGCGCCCGGGTGGCCGACGCCGTCGAGGCCGCCGGCGGCGCCGCCCCCGACGCCGACCTGGCCCGCATCAACCTCGCCGCGCCCCTCGTCGACGGCCAGCAGGTCTACGTGCTGCGCCGGGGCGAGGAGGCCCCACCGGCTGTGCCGGCCGTGCCGGGCGCCGGGGCACCGCCCGGCGGCCCGACGGGTGGCGGGAGCGGGCCGGGCGCGCCGATCGACGTCAACGCCGCGGACGCCGCCGCGCTCGAGGAGCTGCCCGGCATCGGCCCCGCCACGGCACAGGCCATCGTCGAGCACCGGGAGCGGCACGGCCCGTTCCGCACGGTCGACGACCTCATCGACGTGCGGGGCATCGGCGAGGCGAAGCTCGCCCGGATCCGCGACCTCGTGACGGTCTGACCCGTGTCCGACCACTGGGCCGTCGCGCTCGCCGCCGCGGTGTGGGCGGCGGCGGTGGCGACCGTCGACGGCCACGTGCCCGCGTCGCCGCCCGCCCTGCCCGTCCTCGCCGTGGCGGTGCTCGTGGCCGCGGGCGCCCGGTCCCCGGCCGGCGCCCGGGGCCGGCGGGTCGCGCCGGTCGCGCTCTGCCTGGCGGCAGCGCTCGCCTCCGCCGCGCTGGCCCACCGGTCGCTCGCCGGGCTGGCCGCCCCGCTCGACACAGGCCCGGTGCAGGCCGAGGTCGTCCTGGTCGGCGATCCCGAGCCCGCCGGCCGGGGCTCGGTCACCGTCCTGGTGCGCCACCAGGGCCGCCGGCTGCGGGCGACGGCCCGGGGCGCCGCGGCCGCCGCCCTCGGCCACCGCCTGACCGGCGAGCGCGTCACCGTGGTCGGGGAGGTGACCGGGCCGAGTGCCGCGGACCGCCGGGCCCGCCACCGGCACGTCGCCGGCCGCCTCCGGGTCGACACCGTCGTGGGGTGGCGGGCCGGCGATCCCGCCACGCGGCTCGCCAACACCCTCCGGCGCACCCTCGCCCGCGGCGCGTCGGGCCTGCCCGCCGACCAGCGGAGCCTGCTCGCGGGCATCACCTTGGGCGACGATCGCGACCAGCCGCCGGAGGTGGCCGACGCCTTCGCCGCCGCCGGCCTGACCCACCTCCTCGCCGTCTCCGGCCAGAACGTCGCGTTCGTCCTCGTCGTGGCCGGCCCCGTGCTCACCCGCCTGCGGTTCGGGCCCCGCCTCGTCGCCACGCTCGCCGTGCTCGGGATGTTCGCGCTCGTCACCCGGGCGGAACCCTCGGTGCTGCGGGCGACCGCCATGGCCGCGGTCGCGGCGGTCGGCACGGCGCTCGGGCGGCCGGCCTCGTCGGTCCGCACGCTGGCGCTGGGGGTCGCCGGGATGCTGCTCGTCGACCCGCTGCTCGTCACCTCACTGGGCTTCCAGCTGTCGGTGGCCGGTGCGGGCGGCATCGTCGCCGGTGCCGCCCGGCTGGAGCGGGCGCTGCCCGGTCCCCGGTGGCTGGTCGCGCCTCTCGCCGTCACGGTGGCGGCCCAGGCGGCAGTGACCCCGTTGCTCGTGCACGCCTTCGGATCGGTGCCCCTGGCCTCGCTGCCCTGCAACCTGCTGGCCGGGCCGGCGTCCGGCCCGCTGATGGTCTGGGGCCTGACCGCCGGGCTGGCCGCCGGCGTCGCCGGCGGGGCCGTCGCCGGGGCGCTGCACCTCCCGAGCCGGGCGCTGCTGTGGTGGCTCCAGGCCGTCGCCACCGCCGGGGCCCGCTGGCCCCTGGGCGATCTGCGGGCGGGGCACCTCGCCGCCCTCGCCGCGGCCGGGGTCGCGGTCGTCGCCGGCCGGCGGGCGGGGTCCCGGCTCGGGGCCGCCCTGCGGGCGGGTGGCGGCCTCGCCGTCGCGGTGACGCTCACGGTGGCGGCGCTGGCGGTGCCGGTCCCGTCCCGGGTCGAGGGCGAGCCGCTCGGCCCGGGTGCCGAGCTGTGGGTCGACGGCGGCGCGGCCGTCGTGGTCGTCGACGGCCGGTCCCGGGCCGCCGCCGTCCTCGCCGGCCTCCGGGCCCGCGGTGTCCGGCGGGTCGACGTCGTCGTCGTGCGCACCGGCGCGGCGGCCGGCCGGGAGACGGCGGCGACGCTGCGGCGGCGGTGGCCGGCGGCGGTCGTGCTCGCCCCGGCCCCGGACCGGTCCGCCCGGCTGCACGGCGACGGCCTCGCCGCCGTCAGCCCGCCCCCGGGCGCGGTCGTCGGCGCCGGCGGCCTGCGGCTCACCGTCGTGTCGTCGACGCCCGACCGGCTCGAGGTCGACCTCGACGCGGGCCCGCCGCCGGGACCGGCGGATCGGTGTGCCGGGGCGGGCTGCGGCCCACCTATCCTCGGCGCCCGTGCCCCGGCCCCGACCACCGCTGCCGTGCCCCGACGCCGTGCTCGAGCTGGCCGGCGCGCGGGTCGACCTGGGCACGAGGGTGCTGGTGGCCGGCGCCGTCCCGCCACCCCGTTTCGGCCGGGAGGCCGAGGTCGCGGCGACCGCCACGGCCATGCGGGCGGCGGGGGTCGACCTGGTCGACGTCTCGCTGCCGCCGCGCCTGGTCGGCCCGGTGGCGCGGGGCCAGGGGGCACCGGTCGCGGTGCGGGCCGCCACGGCCGACGCGGCCGTGGCGGCCGCTCACGCCGGCGCGGCCGTCGTCCTCGTGCCGGTCGGGGTCGTCGGCGACGTGCTCGCCGCCGCCGAGCGGGGCGGCCCCGCCGTGGCGACGGTCGCCGTCGTCGACGACCTGCGCGAGGTCGGCGCCGCCCGCGACGCGGCTGCCGCGCACAGGGTGCCACTGGCCTTCGACGCCACCCGGTGGGCGGGCGACGAGGCCATCGCCCGCGAGTCGGCCGCCGTGCTGGAGGGCTGCCGGGTGCTGCGCACGAGCGACGTCCGCCGGAGCCGCCGGATCGCGGCGGCGATGACCGCGCTGCTGGAGGCCCGACGCCCGGCGGTGTGGGCGGCCGCCGGCGGGGCGGCGTCGGATCGCGCGCCGGCGGTGGGGGAGGATGGGGCGTGACCCGCCGCCGGCTCGATGCCCCCGTCTACCTCGTCAAGGGCGACGACGACGTGCTGCTGCGCGACGCCGTCCGCAGCCTGGTCCACGAACTGACCGGCGACCTCGACCCCGGGCTCGCGGTCGAGGAGGTCGGTCGCGAGCGGTTCTCGCCCCCCGAGGGCGAGACCTCGATCGTGCCGCTGGTGGACGCCGCCCAGACGCCCCCGTTCCTGACCGAGCGCCGGGTGGTGGTCGGGCGCGACCTGGAGATGTTCACCCGCCAGGCGCAGGTCGCCCCGCTGGTCGAGTACCTCGCCGACCCGCTGCCTTCGACCTCCCTCGTCCTCGTGTGGAGCGGTGGGCGGGTGCCGCGGTCGCTGCTCGACGCGGTCAAGGCGGCCGAGGGGGAGGTGATCGACACCGGGCCGGGCCGCAACAAGGTGGACGGCTGGGTCGAGGAGCAGCTGGCGGCCGCCGGGCTGCACCTCGACGCCGCCGCCCGCAAGCAGGTCGTGGGGTGGCTGGGCGACGACCCCCAGCGGTTGGTCGGGCTGATCGAGACGCTGGTCGGCAGCTACGGCGCCGGCGCCCGGCTGTCCGCCGCCGATGTCGAGCCCCACCTCGGCGAGGCGGGCGGCGTGCCGCCGTGGGAGCTGACCGACGCGATCGACGGGGGCGACATCCGGACGGCGCTCGACAAGCTCGAGCGGATGATGTCGGGGGGCGGCCGCCACCCGCTCGCGGTCCTGGCCACGCTCCACACCCACTACAGCCGCATGCTGCTGCTCGACGGCGCGCCCGTGGCGGGGGAGAAGGGGGCCGCCGAGCTGCTCGGGCTCAAGGGCTACCCGGCCCGCAAGCTGCTCGCCCAGGCGAGGCGCCTCGGCCACGACCGCATCGTCCGGGCGATCGACCTGCTCGCCACCGCGGACATCGACCTGCGGGGCGGCAAGGCGTGGCCGGCCGAGCTGGTGATGGAGGTGCTGGTCGCCCGCCTGGCGCAGCTCGCGCGCTGATCGGCCGTCGAGCCGCACCGGCACGTGGGCGGGCGGCCCCGACGCGACGGTGCCGGGCCGTCGGCCCGGCACACGAGAGCAGCGCCGCGGGCAGCGCCCGCAGGTCGGGTCAGGCCTCGGCGGCCTCCTGGGCCCGCCGCACCCGGGCGACGAGCCGGGACTTGCGCCGGGCGGCGGCGTTGCGGTGGATGACGCCCTTGGCGGCGGCCTTGTCGATGCGCTTGATCGCGAGCCGGAGGCGCTCCTCGGCGTCGTCGGCGCCGGCCTCGGCGGCCTGCACGGCCCGCTTGGTGCGGGTCTTGATCTCGGAGCGCACGGCGCGGTTGCGCTCACGCCGACGGATGTTCTGCCGGTTCCGCTTGATCTGGCTCTTGATGTTCGCCACGGGGCTGCTCTCTCACTCGTCTCCTGCGAACGGAATAGCCGGGACAGGCTATCGGTCGCCGTGGCCGGATGTCATCTCGGCCCCGGCCACGGTCGCTGTCGGGGCGGTGGGGGTGCCCCGCTACGCTCACACGGCCCGCTTATGGACCTTGACCGCATCCGCAACATCTCGATCATCGCCCACATCGACCACGGCAAGTCGACCCTCGCCGACCGCCTGCTCGAGCTGACCGGCGCCGTCGACGAGCGCGAGATGCGGGCCCAGTACCTCGACTCGATGGAGCTCGAGCGCGAGCGGGGCATCACGATCAAGCTCCAGTCGGTCCGGCTGAGCTACCGCGACCACGTCATCGACCTCATCGACACACCGGGCCACGTCGACTTCGGCTACGAGGTGTCGCGCTCGCTGGCCGCCTGCGAGGGCGTCGTCCTGCTCGTCGACGCCGCCCAGGGGATCGAGGCGCAGACGCTGGCCAACTGCTACCTGGCCCTGGAGCACGACCTGGAGATCGTCGCCGCGCTGAACAAGATCGACCTGCCGGCGGCCGACCCCGACCGCTACGCGGGGGAGATCGAGAAGGTCCTCGGCATCCCGGCCGACGAGATCCTGCGGATCAGCGCCAAGACCGGCGAGGGCGTGCCCGAGCTGCTGGAGGCGGTCATCGAGCGGGTCCCGCCGCCGACCGGCGACCCCGACGCCCCGCTGCAGGCCCTCATCTTCGACTCGCACTACGACCCCTACCGGGGTGTCGTCTCCTCGGTTCGGGTGGTGAACGGCCGGCTGCGCACCGGGGCCCGTCTGCGGTTCATGCAGGCCGGCACCACCCACGTCGCCGACGAGGTGGGGATCCGCACCCCTGCCGACGTCGTGGTCGACGAGCTCGGCCCGGGAGAGACCGGCTACCTCATCGCCGGCATCAAGGACGTGGGGGAGGCCCGCTCGGGCGAGACGGTGACCGAGGCCGCCCGCCCCGCGGACGAGCCGCTCGCCGGCTACCGGGACCCCAAGCCGATGGTGTTCTGCGGGCTCTACCCGGTGGACGGCGACGAGTTCAGCGACCTGCGCGACGCCCTGGAGCGGCTGCGGCTGAACGACGCCAGCTTCACGTTCGAGCCCGAGACCTCCGGCGCCCTCGGCTTCGGCTTCCGCTGCGGGTTCCTCGGCCTGCTGCACATGGAGATCGTCCGGGAGCGGCTCGAGCGGGAGTTCGACCTCAGCCTCATCGCCACCGCGCCCTCGGTCGCGTACCGCGTGCACACGACCGACGGCAACGTGCTCGAGATCGACAACCCCTCCTCGATGCCCCCGGCGGCCTCGGTCGAGCAGATCGAGGAGCCGTACCTGACCTGCACCATCCTCACCCCGAGCGAGTACACGGGCGCGCTCATGGAGCTCTGCCAGTCGCGGCGGGGCGAGATGCTGCGCCTCGAGTACCTCTCGCCCGAGCGCATCGAGCTCGTCTACCGCCTGCCGCTGGCCGAGGTCGTGCGCGACTTCTTCGACCAGCTCAAGTCCCGCACGCAGGGCTACGCCAGCCTCGACTACGAGCCGGCCGGCTACGCGGCCTCCGACCTGGTCAAGGTCGACATCCTGCTCAACGGCGTCGCGGCCGACGCCTTCAGCGCCATCGTCCACCGGGACCGCGCCTACGACTACGGCCGGCGCATGGCCGAGAAGCTGCGCGAGCTCATCCCCCGGCAGATGTTCGACGTCCCCATCCAGGCCGCCAT
>Ga0079224_100016958_pt1 | contig 10251 bp, 6 predicted proteins | sample Stecom2015_FD_80414 | JGI IMG/M metagenome (GOLD analysis project Ga0079224, IMG submission 80414) | Agricultural soil microbial communities from Utah to study Nitrogen management - Steer compost 2015 | ecosystem: Environmental > Terrestrial > Soil > Agricultural land | place: USA: Utah... | reverse complement strand
GCCGAGCACGGCGTGCTTGCTGGCCGCGTACACCGCCAGGCCGGGCACCGGCACGATCGACGAGATCGAGGCGATGTTGATGATGTGACCGCTGGCGTTGCCGCGCATCGCCTCGACCGCGGCGCGGCAGCCGTACATCAGCCCGAGCGTGTTGACCTCGACCTGGAGCTTGACCTCCTCGTCGCTGTGGCCCCAGGCGGTCGCGCTGCGCAGCACCCCGGCGTTGTTGACCCACACGGCGAGCTCGCCGCGGCGCGCCGCCTCGGCGGCCACCCGCCGGTGCGACTCCGGGTCGCGCACGTCCTGCTGGAGGCCGAGCGCCCGGTCGCCGCCGATCTCGTCCGCGGTCGCGCGCGCCGATCCCTCGTCGATGTCGGTGGCGACCACGAAGAAGCCCTTGTCCGCCAGCCCCTTCGCGACCAGCTTGCCCAGCCCGCGCCCTGCGCCTGTCACGACCGCAACCTGCATGGTGTCCTCCTGGTTGGCGCGGCAGTATAGCGGAGGCGCGCCGGGCGGCGATCAGGCGAGCCCGCCGCGCGCGCCGCCGAGCGCGTCCACCAGGCGGGCGACCGCCGGCTCGAGCTCCTCGCCGAGCGCCTGCCAGGCCGGGAGCTCCGGCCGCCAGCTCCAGGCCTGCGCGCCGATCAGGAGGGCGCCGCCGCCGCCGTCGATCCGGATCGCGCGGAGGATCACGACCCCGGCGACCCGATCGAGGGCGAGCGCGACCTCGTACGGCGCGGCGGCCGCCAGCACCGAGCCGGTGAGCTCGAGGCCGTCGCGGGTGGTGAGCGCCGCCGGCGCGCCCTCGCCGGCGAGGGCGACCGGCCCGTCGCACAGCCAGCGGGCGAGCCCGTCGCCGGTGCCGAGGAGCGACCAGGCCGACTCGATCGAGGCGGCGGCCGGCGCCAGCGCGGCGAGGCAGGCGCGCGGCCGGCCGGCGTGGCGATCGAGGTAGTGGCCGAGCACGCGGAGCATGGTGGACCAGCCGGCCTCGGTGCCGGCGCGCTCGTCGGCGCCGCGGGTGCCGGCGGTGAACCCGGCGTGCTCGACCGTCACCTCGGTCGCCCCGCCGCGCGCGGTCAAGGTGACGGACTGGGTCTGGGGCGGCCGGCCGGGCGGGGCGCCGCGGAGGACCAGCCGCTCCGGGTCGGCCCGCTCGGCGACCTCCAGATCGAGGGACAGCCCGAGGCTGTCGTAGTGGAAGCGCACGGCGGCGCCCGGCGCCAGCTCGCCCTCGACGCGCTCGACCTGCCAGCCGGTGAGCCAGGCGGGATCGCTCCACGCCCGCCACACCGCCGCGATCGGGTGGGGCAGGACGAGGGAGGTGCGAACGACCGGCGCGCTGTCCATCGGCCTACCTTGACCCACAATCCGGCGTGATGGAAATCCCGCGACCCGGCAGAACGCGGGGCGAATGAATCCGCGCGCGGTTCTCGTTCGTATCTACAGGGCGCCATGAACGACCTCCTCGCTCTCGTGTTCGAGTACCGGACCCTGCTCGCGCGCCGGCGGCGCGAGGGCGAGCTCCTCGGCCTGCCGGAGCGGCGCCGGCTCGACGCCCTCGAGCGGCTGCTCGGGCGCGAGCCGACCGACGCGGAGGAGACCGGCGAGCTGGGCCGGCGGCGCCACGCGCGCTGCGACGTGCGCCTCGACGCCGAGCTGCGCGTCGCCGGCCGGGTGGTGGCGATGAGCGTGGTCGATCTCGGCGCCGGCGGCATCGGGGTGGTGGCGGGAGAGCGGCTGCCGGCCGGCGCGCGCGGCGCGCTGCGCGTCTCCTCGGCCGAGAGCGCGCGGGTCTACGACTGCCGCGCCGAGGTCACCTGGTCCGGCGGCGGCGCCGGCACCTGGCGCGCCGGGCTTCGCTTTCTGCCCTGCGCGGCGGCGATGCGCCTGGCGTCCTGAGCGGGGCGGTCAGGGCGACCCGCGGCGCGCGCTGGTCCGGTAGAGCAGCGACATCAGGATCGCCAGCAGGACGATCCCGGGCAGCGCGGTCGGCACGCCGTCGGTGACGGCCAGGACGTTTGTGTCCTCGGCGATCGCGATCGGGATGGCGAGGAAGATGCCCATCAGCGCCTCGCCGGTGATGAGGCCGGCGGAGAACAGGAGGCCGCGGCGGCTGCCGGTGACGATCTCGTCCGGACCGGCGCCGGCCCGCGCCATCGCCCGCGCGCCGAGGTGGGCGATGAGGCCGCCGAGGAAGATCGGGGTGGACAGCTCGAACGGCAGGTAGATGCCGACGGCGACCGCCAGGACCGGGGTGCGGAAGCTCGAGCCGCGCGCCTCGAGCACGAGGTCGATGCAGATGACGGCGATCGCCACCCCGGCGCCGATGGCGATCATCCCCCACGGCAGCCCACCGGCGAAGATGCCGCCGGCCACCGAGGTCATGAGGCCGGCCTGCGGCGCGCTGAGGTCGCGCGAGCCGATGCCGTAGGCGTCGTGCAGGAGGTTGAGGATCGGCGCGATGAAGGCGACCGCCGCCACCACCCCGACCATCTGCATGACCTGCTGCTTCCAGGGGGTGGCGCCGAGCAGGTGGCCGGCCTTGAGGTCCTGCATGTTGTCGCCGCCGATGGCGGCGGCGCAGCAGACCGCGGCGCCGATGAAGATGGCGGCGGCCGGGCCGAGCACCGAGTCGGTGCCGAGCAGCTTGAGGAGGAGCGAGCCGACCAGGATGGTGGCGATGGTGACGCCGGAGATCGGGTTGTTCGACGAGCCGACCAGGCCGGCCATGTAGGCGGCCACCGCCGAGAACAGAAAGCCGGCGACCACCACGAACAGCGACATCAGCGCGGCCAGCCCGATGCTGCCGGAGAAGCGGTGGAAGATGACGGCCAGCGGCAGGAGGCAGGCGAGTGACAGGAGCAGGACCGCCTGCACCGGGATGTCGCGCTCGGTGCGCTGCATGGCGGCGCCGGAGGGATCGCCGGCGGCGGCGCGGTGGGCGGCCAGCCCGGCGCTGATGCCGCGCGCCAGGCTGGGCGCCAGGCGGATGAGGGCCCAGACGCCGCCGACCAGCATGGCGCCCACCCCGAGGTAGCGGGTCTGGCCGCTCCAGATCTCGCCGGCCTGGGCCATGGCTCCGCCATCGACCGCCGGCGCGCCGTAGACCGCCGAGTAGATGGGGATCGCCACCAGCCAGTTGAGGGCGCCGCCGATGAACACCAGGACCGCGATGTTCAGCCCGACGATGAAGCCGACGCCGACCAGGGCCGGCGACAGGTTGCTGCCGATGTAGAAGATCGATCCGCCGACCTGGGAGGCGGCCGCGGCGGTGTCGTGCCAAAGGCGCAGGCCGGTGGCGCCCAGCTTGAAGAGGCCGCCGATGGCGGTGGCCGCGGCGATGCGCCCGAGCCCGCCGCCGCCGGCCTCGCCGAGCTTGAGCACCTCGGCGGTGGCGACGCCCTCCGGGAAGCGCAGCGGCTGCTCGACGATGAGCGCGCGCCGGAGCGGGATGGTGAAGAAGACGCCGAGCAGGCCGCCGAGCCCGGCCAGGAGCGTGGTCTCCCAGAAGTGGAACCGGTCCCAGGCGCCGAGCAGGACCAGGGCCGGCACCGTGAAGATGACGCCGGCGGCCACGCTCTCGCCGGCCGACGCGGCGGTCTGCACCCCGTTGTTCTGCAGGATGTTGCCGCCGATGAGCCGCAGGAGCCCCATCGAGACCACCGCCGCCGGGATCGACGCCGAGACGGTGATCCCGGCGAACAGCCCCAGGTAGGCGTTGGCCCCCGCCATCACGATCGACAGCGCGATCGCCAGGAGCAGCGTCGCCGCCGTGATCTCCGGCAGGACCCGCGAGGCCGGCACGTGCGGCGCGAGTGTCTTGGAGGGCTCCGACATCAGGAGCCGCCCATCTTACTCGCCCGCGGCTCTGCCCCCAAGCTGGCGCCGCGCGGTGGTCGCGGGCGGTGAGCGCGCGCGAGGTTCACCTGCGTCACCTGCGCAGGGCGGCGCCGGCGTCGCGTCGGAAAGCGCCCTCAGCGCGGCGGCGGGGTCGCCGTCGGCGCCGGTGTGGCCTCGGCGGTGGGCGCAGGATCCGGATCCGGGGTCGGCGCTGGCTCGGGGGTCGGCGCCGGCTCGGGCTCCGCTGCCGGCTCGGGGTCGGGCTCCGGCTCGGGCTCCGCTTCCGTCTCCTGCTCGGGCGTCTCCGGCTGGTCGCGCACCGCGGAGCTCGGGGTGCCGTCGCCGATGGTCGGCCAGCCGTCCTCGCCCCAGATGATCTCGTCGACCAGCACCTGGCGGCCGGCGTCCCTGTCGCGCTGGCCGTCGGGGGCGACCGGCCAGGCGTGGTAGACGAAGTAGGTCGAGCCGTCGACCTCGACCACCGAGCCGTGGCCGGGGCCGGCCCAGCTCTCGTCATTCTCGAGCAGCGGATCGCCGCGCTTCTCGTACGGGCCGAAGATCGACGGCGCGCGGGCGACGCCGGTCCGGTAGCGCTCGTCGTACACGTTGCCGCTGTAGAAGAGGTAGTAGGTGCCGTCGCGCTCGACCAGCCAGGGCGCCTCGACCACGCCGCCCTCCCAGGTGGCGGGGTCGTTGCGGAGGATCTCGACCGGCTGGCTCCCCTCCGCGAAGGAGAGGCCGTCCGGCGCCAGCTCCTGGGCGTAGATCACCGTCGGCTGGCCGTGCGCGTTGCCGTCGGTCTTGTAGAGGAGGTAGTGGCGGCCGTCGCGGTCGCGGAAGTAGGTCGCGTCGATGACGCCGAGCGGGCTCTGCACCAGCGGCGCGCCGATGTCGGTGTAGGGGCCGAGCGGATCGGTCGACCAGGCGGCGCCGATCGCGAGGTTGCCGTCCTGGTCGGTCGAGGTGTAGTAGACGACGTAGCGATCGCCGACCCGGTGGATCTCCGGCGCCCAGTTGCGCTTGCCGTCGCGCGCCCACGGCGGCTTGCCCTCCGGGAACACGAACGAGTCGGTCTGCTCCCACTCGACCATGTCCTCCGACTGGTAGACGACGAACCGCCCGCCGGTGCAGACCATGTAGTAGTCGCCATCGACCGACAGCACGCCCGGGTCGGGGCAGTTCCTGGGCAAGACCGGGTTCTGGTAGGTCGCTTCGCCGGCGGTGGGCGTCGACATCGGGGTCGCCGTCGCGCCCGGCACCGCGCCGCTTCCGTCGGGTGCGCCCGGCACCGCGCCGCTTCCGTCGGGTGCGCCCGGCATCGCGCCGCCCTGTGGCGCGCCCGGCGCCCTCGCGAGGGCCGCCGCGCCGCCGCCGCTGCACGGCACCGGCTCGAGGGCGGCCAGCGCGTCGCCCTGGCAGCGGACCACCCCGCTCACCCGGCTGCCCAGCACGCGCACGGCCGCCACCGCGCCGAGCGCCGTCGCGATCAGCACGAGGGCGGCGACCGCCGCGGTGCCGCGCTCGCCGGCGCGCCGCCGCGCCCGGCGGGTATCGCACAGGTCGTCCATGCGGCCGCCTTTTGCAGCTCGCGCGCCAGGGCCCCGCGCAGCCGCCCCGCGCACATGGCCCGCCGGGGCGCAGGCAGGTCCCATCCACCCCGGGGGGATCTCCCCGCGGCGCCGGCATGGGCGCGCGTGGCGCGGTCAGCACCGGGCGTGGCGCGCGGCGCCACACCCACGCGGCGCAAGCCGGCGGGAACAGGGCGGGCGCGGCGGTCCTGCGGTTGCACAGGCGAGCGCGCATGGCTCACCGAAAATCTGTCTTCCTCTCTCCCCTCCTCCTCGCTCTGGCCGCCTGCGATCTATCGGGTAGCTCTCCGCCGGGCAGCTCGCCGCCGCCCGAGCTGGTCGAGAAGGGCGGGCTCTTGAACCCGAGCGAGTGCCTCGAGAAGTGCGAGAAGGAGTGCTCGGACACCTTCGGCGAGCCGCAGCAGTGCCTCGAGCGGTGCGCAAAGAAGAACGACTGCGAGCTCGTCTACACCGACACGACGCCGATCTGCAACTACCTCGACCGCGGCCTGAACGACCACGTCCAGAAGGTCGCGGATCGCTACATGGTGCGGCAGCCCGGCGTGGAGAAGCTGGCCGACATCGACACGCTGCGTTTCGGGCTCGACCTGCCGGGAACCTACTGCGAGGACAACCCTCACTCGGTCCCCTGCTCGGACCACTCGTACAGCCTCGACTGGTGGCTCGACTCCGTGAGGCTGTCGGTGCTCGGCATCCCGCTGTTCGAGGCGACGCTCGAGCCCGACGAGCAGGCGCTGCTCAAGGCCAGCGGCGGGGCCAAGCAGGCCGGGATCGTCGGCTTCGACGCCCAGGAGCTGCGGGCCAACGAGATGTGGGGGCTGTCGTTCAACGAGATCCGCACGCTGTTCGCCGATCTCGTGATCGACGATCAGGGCAAGATCGCCTTCGACCCGGACAAGATCGTGCTCGAGGCGGAGCAGGTGTCTCGCCTGCTCGAGGGGATCGTCGGCCGGTCGCTCGCGGCCAAGCGGAAGGGCTGCGTCAACGCTCTCTACTGCGACGACGTGCGCGACAAGGTCGCCTACTGGTCGGACGATCCTGACTGCGACTTCGGCGGCTGCCCGCCCAAGAGCGCCCGCCTGCCGTCCCCCTGGCTCGAGATCCGCGGCGCCAAGGAGGGCACCAACCTGCAGCTCGATCTCGACATCGACCTCGAGAACGGGACAACCGACCTCGGCGACTGCGACGGCGTCGGCGGCGGGGTGGGCCCCGATCACTGCGGTACCAAGTACACTGAGAAGGGCCGGATGGGGGTCGAGATCGATTTCGAGTTCTCCTGCGTGGAGAGCGGGAACGGCAAGTTCTCGATCCACGTGGCCGCCGCGGACCTCCGGGTGGAGGCGGAGCAGGGCGTGGCCAGCTGGTACTTCCCCAGCAAGTGGGAGAAGGGGCTCGCCGACGAGCTCGACGCGGGCACGCTCTCGGTCGACCTGGCCAAGAACCTCGACGCGTGCCCGGCGGGACCGCCGGTCGAGGTGGGGGACGACGGCAGCCTCGTCATCAACCTGTCCGACACCATCGAGTGCGAGGAGGGGGCGGAGTGCCTCGGCCACCGCGTCTACACCGGCGGTTCCGGGTTCGCGCTCACCGCGGCCCCGAGGCGCGCGGTCGGCGCGGGACTGGTGCCCGCGGTCGCGCCGCTCCTGCTCGCTCCGCCCTCCGGCTCCGACATCCTCGCCGCGATGGAGGCGTATCACGGCAAGGACATCGGGGACATCCCGATCACGGATCTGCATACCAACCTGATGTCCAAGATCGATCCAGACGAGAAGATCCCGATGGCGACCCTCGACGCGGCGGTCCCCATGGTCTGCGCGATGGTGTCTCACTGCGACGACAACTTCGAGTTCAAGGACGTCACGATCCCTCCGCCGTTCGAGAACGTCGAGCTGCTCACCGACTGCGATGATCCCGAGAACGACGCGGACTCGCCCGCCTGCCAGGTGTACCTGCAGATGCGCGCGTTCACCCAGCAGCCGGAGGTGCTCGAGTCCTGTGTCGGCCCGGTGTTCGATCAGCTCTGCCTGTCCGATCCGGATCTCGATCAGTGCGACCCGGCCTACCAGGAGGCCGACAAGTACGACCTCGCCATGTCGCTCTGGCTGCTCGCGGTCCAGACCTCCCACGACGAGTGCAAGGAGGACGCCCGGCCGATCGAGGAGCTCATCCCGGTGCCGTTCATCGAGCTCGACATCACCAACGGCCGGCTCAACGTGACCGACGGCTTCTCCTTCGTGGACCTGCAGGAGGCGGAGAACGTCGCCCCGGGCGTGCGCGAGGAGTTCGCCTGCCGGCACCGGCCGGCCAAGGAGCTGATCCCGAATCCCTACGACTACCCCGACTGCTACGGCGGCGTGGGGGACCTCGGATGCGCCTGCAAGGACATCGACATCTTCAAGTCGGATGACGTCACCAAGGACGGAGGCTTCCCGGATGGCGCCGGCAGTTACCTCGCCCACGGCATCAACGGAGTCGGCCAGTACTGCCGCGACGGCTCGACCGAGCAAGGCGGCGAGGTGGTCTGCGGTCGGGTGGACCAGGGCGGCGGTGCGTTCCCGCTGTGCATGGAGTGCGGCGTGGACACCAACGTCGGCTGCCCGTGCGACACGAACGCGGACTGTGGGGGCATCGAGTCGGACCTCATCTGCTTCGGCGGCGACGAGCAGGGCTGGGCGCCGGGCAACGGCGGCACCTGCCTGCCCGACCCGGACGTGGGCAACAACAAGGAGCTACTCACCGAGATGCCCTGGTTCTGCCTCGACAACTGCGGGTCGATCGACCACTACGCCGGCGACGGCGTGACCGCCTGCGTGTTCAACCAGCTGACCGGGATGAGCTTCGAGCACGGCACCTGCGTCGACTTCATGGGTAGCTGCGAGGTGGATGGCGTCGCCCTTCCGGGGCTGTGCGAGGAGCAGGGCATGCACTGCTTCGTCGGCGACGTCGGCGAGGAGGACGTGTGCGCCCCCGAGTGCGTCGACCATGCGGACTGCGCGGAGCTCGGCTTCCCGGACTGGTACATGTGCAGCGCCGGGAACGGGCCGAACAAGTGCGTGCCGAGCTTCTGCGCCGGCGGTGGAGGCGTGGGGGTGGGCAGCTACTGCTCGCTCTTCTTCTGAGCCGGTGCGCGGCCGCCGGCCCGCGGGGGCCGGCGGCCGTGGGGCCGGGGTGAAGTGGCCGCGACCCGGGGTGGGCAGAGGGGGGATGACCCTCCCCGGCCCACCCCGTAACGTTTTGAAACCAGGACTGATCCAGGCTGGCGCGGGGATTGCGATGCCCCCATGACGTGCGCGCGTGGTGCCTCATCGGATGCTGGCTGGCGGCCGGGTGCACCGGCTCCTTCAGCGCAGACGGCGATCCGGCGGCAGAGGACGAGGGGCCGGCGTGCTCCCGCCACGCCGAGTGCGATGACGGAGACCCGTGCACCGAGGAGCTGTGCGATGTGGCGGCCGGCGTGTGCCGCACCTCGCGGCTCGACGCCTGCGCCGCGCCGACCCCGATCATCGACGAGGACTTCGAGTCGCGGCCGGGGCAGCCGGTCGACGATCGCGCGCTGTTCGAGGGCGACTGGTGGGCCGAGCGCGCCCCCGGCTGCCCGGTCGGCCTCGACGTGGCGGTCGAGGAGCCGTTCGACTCCTTCAAGGAAGGGCCGCTGCTCCACGGCGACCGCGGCTGGGCGGTCGCCAAGACCGGCGGCGCCGCGGTCAGCGTGGTCGCCGATCCGGACGGCGCCGGCGTCGCGATGGACGTGCGCGCCACGACGAGCACGGGCAGCTACGCGCAGGCCGCGCACCCGATCACCGCCCAGGCGCGCGGCTCGGTGGAGCTGCGCTTCCGCCCGGCCGGCCCGACCAAGGCCAAGTGGATAGGCCTGAACGAGGGGGACGACTCGCGCATCCTGGTTCACTTCGACGCCGACGGGGTCATCCGCTACCGCGACGGCGGCAGCAAGATCGCGCTCGGCCCCTACCAGGGCGATCGCTGGTACACCATCCGCATCGACTGGGACGCCGCGACCGACCGCACCGACATCTCCATCGACGGCGTCGAGCACCCTGACCTCGGTACCAACCAGCCGATCGACGAGTTCATCGACCGCGTTCGCTTCCGCACCGCGACCGGCACCGGCCTGAGCTTCATGGTCGACGACGTGGTGGTCACCGGCGGCGACGGCGTGCACCCGGACGGCGAGGCGAGCCTGCGGGCCGGCGCTCCGGGCGCGCCGTGCGACGAGCCGGCCACGGCGGCCCGGGCGATCCCGGCGCTCCTGGCCGGCGGCGTCGAGCTCGATGTCATGGCGCGCGGCCGCGACCAGGCGCACACGATCGTCCTGGCGCCGGCCGGCGACCCGGACGCGGGCGGCCTCGCGCTCTCGCTGGATCGCGACGGCCAGGTCCGCTGGCAGGTCAACGACCAGTGGGTCGACCTCACGGTCGCCACCGCGTGGTCGGAGGGGACCTGGCACCGGATCGCGCTCCGCTGGGACGCGGCCACCGAGAGCGCCGACCTGTGGTTCGACGGCGAGCTGGTGGCGGTCGGCCTGCGGCCGCGCCAGCCGATGACCGCGCTCCCCGACCAGCTCCGCGCGACGGCCGGCGCCGGCGGGGCGCTCTGGGTCGACAATCTTCGGGTGCTCGATACCGCGGCCGCCGACTAGCAGCGCTACCGGCGGCCGCGGTCGCACCTACTTCGTCACTCGACGATCACGCGGTCGGATGCGGATCGGCCGAAGGTCTCGGGGAAGTACATCTCCTCGGCCTTTGCGGGCGGGACGACGAAGGTTCCGGGGGTGGTTGCGCGGGCGAGGTAGGTGTACTCG
>Ga0079224_100016956_pt1 | contig 10251 bp, 8 predicted proteins | sample Stecom2015_FD_80414 | JGI IMG/M metagenome (GOLD analysis project Ga0079224, IMG submission 80414) | Agricultural soil microbial communities from Utah to study Nitrogen management - Steer compost 2015 | ecosystem: Environmental > Terrestrial > Soil > Agricultural land | place: USA: Utah... | reverse complement strand
GGTTGCGATAAAAGATTTACCTTCACCGGAAGTGGTTGATGTTACGTATAAGACAGCCGATTCGTTTTTCTTGCTGTTGCCTAGCATAAAGGTGATATTCGTCCGCAGGATACGAATGGCCTCCGCAAGTGAAGAACGATCGTTATCTTCGATAATCGGATGGTCGGAAGTAGGTATTTCACCCAAAATAGGTGCATGCATCGCTTCTTCGATATCCTTGCGCGAATGTATTTTGTTGTCTAGTAAGAATTTGATATATAGAATGGCGAAAGGTATCAGGAAGCCCAGAATCAAGGCGCCAAGTATGATAATAGATTTCTTCGGAGACACAGGTGCTCGATAACCATATGCCGCGTCTACAATTTTGATATTGGCCGGTGTAGCAGCGGCCTTAATCTCCGTTTCTTCCCGTTTCTGCAATAGGAAGAGATATAGTGTTTCTACAATTTGCTGCTGCCGAGATATATCTTTAAAGCCGCGCTCCTGATTCGGTAATTGATTGAGTTTTCCTTCAAGTATACTTTTTTGCCCCTGCAGCGCATCCACATTGCCCTGGAGCACTTTTCGATAGTTATCTAAGGAAACTTGCAAGTTTTTATTGATCTGCGCAATATTGCTATTCAACTGCTGTACCACCGGGTTGTCGGGTTTAGCCGACTTCAATAAATCGTCGCGCTCCAACACCAATGCATTGTAATTGGTGATATTGGATTGTATGGATGGATCCGATAACCCAATGTTCGATGGTAATAGATTATATTCCGCACTCGAGGTCGCATCCCGCATCATATCGGCTAAACTGAGTTGGGTCTGGTATTCGACCAGCTTTTGTTCATTCTCGGTGGCATTTTGCATATACAGTCGCGCTTCCGCTTGCATATCCATGAGGCTGTTGCGGTCCTTGAAATCGGCTACTTTGGAGTCTGCTTCCGCCAAATCACTCGCGATTAGATCCAAACGCGAGGTAATAAACTTCGATGTTGCTCGGGTGACCTGCGCTTTATCGTAGGTGACATCTTCATTATATTGATCGATGAGCGAATTTAAAATTAATTCCGCTTTCGAAATCAATGGGTAATCCATCGAGAAGTTTACCAAAAAAGACTGTGCTTCTTTGTTCGGCGTGATCTGTACCAAATTCCGTATAATATCCACCGTGATATTAGAAGGGATATAACTGATCTCCAAATCACCCTCCCAAAGTTGGTTGCTTTCTTGCGGTACCAAACTGATCGGCCCAATAGGGGTTTCTAGTTTGCTTCCCAGCGTATACTCCCTTGTTCCGTCCTGCTCATCCTTTATTTTATAGCTCTCACCTTTCTTACTTATAGTAAAGGTATAAGCTACCGAATCTAAACGTGCATGGTCTGGTTCGAGTAGCATCACTTTCAGCGGCGAATGCTTCTCCAACACTTCGGCCGATTTTATATTCCCCTTCATATAATAGGAAAGATAAAGTCGGTTCGTATCCACGACTTTCCGCATGAGCCGCCGAGAACGTAAAACTTCCATCTGGTCGTTCACGAATGCAGCGGAGGAGCTCCCCATTCCCGTCATCGTTGCCAACTCTGTCAATCCCGCCATGTCCCCCGACGCCTGCTTCTCGTCTTGCAATAAAATCTTCGCATTAATATTATAAATGCGCTCTGCGTAACGCAGATAAACGAACGCGATAAAGAGACAGGCGACGACTGAAGTTACAAACCATTTCCAATAGAAAACATATTGTTCAAAAACTTGCTTCAGGTTTAACTCTGATTCGTCTGATTCCTTTACTTGCGGGTAAGGGTTATTTTTCATAAATGCTTACTTCTTCTCTTGGATAATTAAGTTAACGGGTGGCCACCGATATCACCGTCACGATCAAACCTATGACAGAAACAAAAATAGAGGTGTTTGCACTGTATTTGGAGTTTTGTATCCGCGCGCCATTCGGCTCCACATAGACGACGTCGTTTTGCGTCAAATAATAGGCCGGCGAGTTCATGGCTTCTCGCTTTCTCAGGTCTAAGCGGAATTCTTCTTTCTTACCATCCCGTTCCCGGATGATCAATACATTATTACGTTCACCGTAGATCGTCATATCGCCCGCTAAGCCTAAAGCCTCCAAAATCGTGATCCTATCGTTCTCAACCGTGAAAGTACCCGGACGAGATACCTCTCCTAGAACGGTCACGCGAAAGTTCCGTATTACCATCGATATACCGGGATCCACGATATATTTGCCCACCTCTTGTCGTAGCAAATCCATCGCTTGGGTTCTTGTCCTTCCCGCTAGCTTAATCTTACCTAATTTCGGAAAATCTATTTCTCCGTTCGCGTCGATGGCATAAGTTGGAATAAAAGGGTTTGTAGCTTGAACGGTCCCCCCTGCTCCTTGATATGGCGAAACCTGATTAAAGGGTATGGTTGCTCGCACATCATCGGCGGTTACCGAGATGGCTAAGATATCACCCGGCTGTAGTTTAGGTGCATTCAACTCATACAGCGTATTTAGTTCCACCGAATCCGGCTGAAAGTAGACTAGATTTTTTTTACTTGCGCAGGAAGTTAAAAACAAAATAATCACGGTGAACAGCGTTGATACCGCTCCAAGAATACGTTTAGACATACCTTTTACTTTTATATGAGGTTGCAATGGCAAAAACCTCTCCAAAATTCTGTTTATTTTGCACAAAAATAGTGTTTTTCGTTAATACACGCGAATTATTATCGTATAAGTTATCCTTTATTAAAAAACTGCCTAATGACCGTTTTAATCCTCTCCCTTTCCGCATCCGTTAAGTTTGATCCCGAAGGCAGACAAAGACCATTATCAAACAGCGTCTCCGCTACGTTTTGTCCGTAATACGGGCTATCCGCAAAAATAGGCTGTAGGTGCATCGGTTTCCATAGAGGACGCGATTCAATATTATCCTCTAAAAAAGTAAGACGTAAATCTTCTCGTGTTTTCCCCACCACCGCTGGATCAATCACGATAGCCGACAACCAATGGTTGGAGAAATAATCAGATGATGGTTCTGAAAACACCTGTACACCATCTATACCGTCCAATAGATTCACATAGAAGTCGTGCATCGCACGGCGTGCAGCGACGCGATCATCTAAGATTTCCATCTGTCCGCGTCCGATACCTGCACAGATATTTGACATGCGGTAATTATAGCCGATGTGCGAATGCTGGTAATGCGGTGCATTATCACGCGCTTGGGTAGAAAGGAACACAGCCTTGTCCTTATCCTCCTGCGAGTGGCACACCAATGCGCCACCACCAGAGGTCGTGATAATCTTGTTCCCGTTGAAACTCAATACCCCAAAGCGACCAAAAGTACCACAGGCTTTACCTTTGTATGTGGATCCTAGTGCTTCGGCCGCATCTTCTATTACGGGAATATCGAATTCCTTCGCTACCGCTAATATTTCGTCCATTTTTGCTGGCATACCATACAGGTGTACGGCGACAATTGCTTTAGGCTTCTTTCCTTTTGAAAAACGATCACGAATAGCCTCACGCAGGTGATTTGGACACATATTCCATGTTTCCGATTCAGAATCTACAAACACCGGGATGGCTCCTTGGTAAGCAATAGGATTAGCCGACGCGGAGAAAGTCATAGACTGGCAGATTACTTCATCACCATAATCTACACCACACTCGATCAAAGCTAGATGCAGTGCCGCCGTCCCGGCAGATAACGCCGCCACTTTGATATCCTCTTCTTTTAAAAAGGTTTCAATATCATTCTCAAACTCGTTTACGTTTGGCCCCAATGGTGCTACCCAATTTGCATCGAATGCATCGTGCACATACTTTAACTCGTTGCCACCCATATGTGGGGAAGACAACCATATTTTATCATTCATTGCCTATTAATTTACGCTATAATTCCTTCTGTTTTATAATTCTTGCAAGATTGCCAACAACTGTCACACCATCTGGTACATCTCTAATAACGACTGCGCCTGCTCCCACCGTACACCATCTTCCAACTTTTATACCCTGTATCACACACGCACCAATTCCTACGTGTGTACCTTCTCCTATGAGCACATTCCCCGCCAAACTTGAATTAGGTGAAATATGCACATAATCTTCAATCACACAGTCATGATCGATCGATGCATTTGTATTAATAATACAATGCTGACCAATTTGGGCCTCACTATTGATCGTCGCGCCCGCCATAACCACGGTACCTTTAGCAATTTTTACTCTCTGCGATACTGTAGCATTGGGGTGTACTAAGGAAACATATAAGCAATCTCTCTTTTCAACAATAGCCTTTCTTATACGATTATTTCCAATTCCCAGCACCCAAACATCTTCCTCTGTAAAATGAAAATCACCATTCACAGCGTAGTCTAGCATTTTTGTAATATTAGGATTATCATCGACCAGCCCCCCAATGCTATGCCGCAAGCTTTCTGCTATCTCCAACACAACCTTGCTGTGTCCACTTGCCCCGTATATGTATAAATAACACATTATTTATTCGTTGTTCCCGGTAAAAATTTCCGTCGTTGCTTGACCATCTTGCGAAATACCTTCGCTGACGAATACCTTTTTTATTGTTAAAAAGAATATCTTAACGTCCAACCAAAAGGAAATATTATCCACATACCATTCGTCATATTCAACCTTCTGTTTCCATGATATGGCGTTTCTGCCGTTAACCTGTGCCCAACCGGTAATTCCTGGACGAACTTTATGTCTTCGTTTTTGCCGTTCATTATATAATGGCAAGTATTGTACCAAGAGCGGACGCGGGCCAATCAAAGACATCTCGCCTTTCAATACATTGATTAACTGCGGGATTTCATCGAGCGAAGTTTTACGTACAAAGGAACCAATGGGTGTTAGACGCTCTGCATCAGATAAGAGGCTGCCATCAGCATCCTTTTTATCGCTCATCGTCTTGAACTTTACGATTTTAAAAATACGTGCATCTTTTCCGGGACGTACTTGAAAGAAGAAGGGCTTACCTTGGTTTGCAAAGAATAAACCTACCATCACGATAATAAAAATGGGGGATAAGACTAACAGGCCGAAGAAAGCTGCTAGAAAGTCGATTAGACGTTTGAAAAATTGTTTATACATATTCTTCTAATACTTGAACAAACTGACGACATAAAAGTGTTTTATCATAGACATTCTCGGCCAACCATCTCGATTTCTTACTCATTTCCGCAACAACGTCAGGATGTGCCTGCAAATATTTAATCTTGTCCACCAAATCTTGTGGTTTATTTGGATTAACATAAAATCCACACTCCTGCTGCTCCACAAGTTCTTTTGTCCAGCCAGCGGAATTTACAATAATTGGCTTTCCTGCTGATAAAGAATCAAATAATTTATTGGGAGAATTAGTATATAATATCGGGATATCTTTAAAACTAACAATCGATAGATCACAAAGATTGACAATCTCCGAGGTGTCTTTCATCGGAAACTTACCCAAGAACAAAACATTTTCGAGTCCAAACCGATTACATTCTTTCACTAAAAACTGTTCAGTTGCCCCCCCTCCTACAAACAGAAATTCGATTGTCGTATCTTCCTTTAGTAACTTAGCAGACTCAATTATTGTTTCTGCACCATTAGCCAATCCAAGAGAACCAAAATGAATGACTTTAAAGGTGTTATACTTTAGACCTAGCTTAGCAGCATATTCCATATTCCTTTCTCTAGGCCGAAACTCATCTTTTTTCGACATATTTGGAATCATAGAAGTCCTCTCTGTTGGAATATATTTGACAACACCATCTCGCATGCCTGGAGACAACGCTATAACATGTTTAGCTTTTTTGTATATTACCTTCTCAAAGAATCGCGTTAACCATATTAAAAGCGAATTATTTATTACTCCCATTTGAATAGGAACCTCGGGCCATAAGTCTCTGACTTCAAATATATAAGGCTTTTTTCTAAGAAACCTCATTAACAAGGCAGGAACCCCGATACTCAGCGGTGTAGACGTAGCTATTACCAAATCCACATCTTTTTGTTTCAATGCCTGCTGGGAGGATTTAAACATAAAGTTGGTGAACGCCTTTAGCCGACGAATCACACTCATACTCTGGTCATAAGTCTCCCTTATATAGAGAACCTTAATTCCGTCTATATTCTTTTCAACTAAATTTTCATCAAACTTAGTTGACGAAGTAATCATCGTCACCTCGTGTCCGTTTTTTATGAGTTCTTTTGCTATCCAATAGGACCGTGTACCGCCTGGCTCATTGGGAGTTATAAAATATTGATGCAAATAGAGAATCTTCATCGCTTATTTCGTATTATATTTCTGATCTTACCTCCCAAAGAGATTAAAGAATCTGGATAAAAAATGTGGATTTCAACATCCTCACCCAATAGCTTCCTCAACGTGAAACGAAAATCATTAGTATTGAGCTCCCTATTAGGATCCAACAAATTTAAATTAAACTCCTCCGCGGCTATCTGTATTAGTTGGTAATTGGTACCTTTTGACAATAAAGGTTTAATATTCATCCGTATGGTAACTGGTAGAATTGAGGACCCATTTTTTAACATAATAATATCATCAGTTCTTCCTACAACCTCATCGAAAAGAATAGGCAAACCATACCGACTGGAATACCTTTCGTTGCTTACTTTAACGTAATCGTTCATCTTATAGCGAACAAAGGGCATTACATCATTTTGTAGGGAAGTCACGACCACTTCTTTTAAATCACCTTCACCTATAAGCTCAATAAAACCATGCTCATAGTTAATCAAATAACCAATATCGTCCGGTCCTTGCTGTGAAGAAAAACAATTTTCACCAGAGCCATACTGTTGTGCTACAGGACAATTAAACGCTTTTTCAATTATCTTTTTATCCTCCTCAATTAAAGTTTCTCCTGTTGTAAAGATGACTTTTATATTTACCTTCAATTCACGGTCCCTATCCAAAATATACTTAGACATAACTAAAATAGCACTGGGGTGACCTTGGATAAAAGCTGGCTTAAAAGATTCTATTTTGTTTACATATAAAGAAACCGTGTCATTACCTAAATGGTGTGATGATAATAACAACTGATTTTCAAAAATATTAAAAACCCAAAACGGAGCTTTATGTGTAAAGACCCGTCCTCCTATCGTTACTCGTCTATCCTTGGGCTTAATACCCCACATGTGATAAAACCGATACAAAAAAGCTGTATTCTTTTTATATAATAATTCATTCGGCAATAAAAAGCTCAGCTTTTCTCCTGTAGATCCACTAGTGCTATGTAGGCTATAATTCTTCGAGGGAATATTTTTATTATATAAGTTATCAAACTCTTTACGAATAATGTCTTTTGTCAAAAAGGGAATTCTTTGAATGTCCTTCACCGACTCAATTGAATAAGGATCAAATTTTATGTCATCAAATAACCGTTTATAGTATGGGATCTGTTCGTAGCAATATATTACGTTCTTTTTCAATAGCTCAAACTGCTCTAACCTAATCCGAGCTGGCTTTTTTTCTAAATTCCCTATATAAATACCAAACCATCTTTTAAAGGTACCAGAGAACCGCTTTCTCGCTAAAAAAAACCCATATATATTTATTAATATACTCTTCACCAAATACGGGCTATTAATTAAAATTTTATCCACTTTTATTTTTTAAAAACTTTTTTGAAATAAAAAGGTACAAATTTCATTTTTCTAAAAATGAAATTGATCAAGTAAAATATACCTTTATTTTGTAACAAAAACCAAAACCTATCTGCTTGGAAATATATCAATGATTTGACGTATCTAAATTTATATTGTGATTTATATTTATTTTCATTTTGTAATATTTCACTAACTTCTTTAAAATTCCTTATTATCCTTTTTCCAATTTCTTTCGAGGCAAATCCAACTTTCAGGTCTTTCCCAATTTGGGTAGGGTGTATATTATAGTTAATTTTACCCTCATCGAAGGTAATACTCAAGATCATTCCCCTTCTTCTTATATAACTTTCCCCATCAAAAATAAAATCTCCTAAACTATAAAAAATGGATTTATTTTTATATTGATGAATTCCCCCTAATACATGCGGGTGATGGGTAATAACAATGTCCGCACCAGCATCAATATAGCTCTCACACAAACTTCTAAAACTAACTTCAGGATAAGGAATCATTTCATTGCCCCCGTGAACTATAACAATAGTGTAATTATACTCCCTAGAAGATCTCCCTATACTTTCCTTTAAGATCGGATCTTCTGCCGAGACTATTTTAGGATAGCTTTCCTTATTGTTGTCCTTCACACAATATTGGACAGCGCAGGAAAAGAAATTAAATGTTGTATCAGAAATATTTACTAAAGACGCAATTGGCATATTGTCTTCCCTTAATAACCCCCCAAAGGTTTTACCACTTCTTTCTAGTATATCAATAGTATCTTCTGCCCCCTGTTTGCCGCAATCAAAAATATGGTTATTAGCTACAGTCAAAAAGTGGAATTTATCGAGTTGGGTTAAATGTTCAGGACGAGCCTTGAAACTTGTTATACCGACTTTGTTCGCATACGATGAAACAGGACACTCTAGATTTCCGACCACATAATCAAAATTTTCTAGAAACTTCGTTATATCCCGCGATATTATATCATTCTGAGGAGTTGTCTCTATTTGCTTACCAACCCCTCTTGCTAACATAATATCTCCTGTAAATGCAATTTTCACCATATAAATTAAAACTCAAAGGGGGGAAGTTGATTTTCAGCGTATGGTTGATTAGCCATCCTTTGTTTATAGAATTCTATATACTTAATTTGTTGGCTTTCAGAATTCCAGTTATGTTTAATTTTATTAACTGCATTTTCCCCCATCCTTTTCGACTCACTAGGATTGTCTAAAAAACGAGTCATTCCAGACATTAGCTCCTCTACATTACCTGGCTGATAGTGTAACCCATTAAAGTCATCTTTAATGAATAGTTGCTGTGGCGGCAAGTCAGTCGCTATAACCGGCATTTCGGACGCCATATATTCAAATTGTTTCGTCGCAATATTATTTCTAAACTTAGGGATATCTAATAATGGAATAATTCCTATTTTACAATCCGCCAACTCGAAAGGAATTCGAAAATAAGGCACTCTACCTGTAATTTTAATTTTATCTTGAATATTAGCATTCTTTATTACCTGTGTTATTTGTCCAAATAACTTTTTATCAGAACTTGGATCACCAATTAGTTTTAAAGTAACATGCCGACCCAGTTGATTTAAATTCGCGACAGCTTTGACGACATCCAATACGCCAGTTCTCACGCTCATAGAGCCTAACACTGTAAAATCAAAATTCTTATTCCTTCTATCAATTTCTGAAGAACTGAACTGAGTTTTTAAAGCCATATTATAAAAAATCATCTTTTTGCTTTTAGGAACAAAGTTGTGGAATTTATATATAGCAGGATCTGAATCTATAAAGCCAGTGAACGTTTTAGACGCAAAAAACTCTATGATTTTTACGCCAAATCCTAAACAATAACGAAGCCATTTAGGAAACCAAACCTTACTATGCAACATCGCATGATAATGATCCTCTCGACAATCATAAAACACTTTTTTTCTAGAAAAAATTCCGAGAAGAATACCCACCGGCAAAAGCTCTATATTACACAGCTGAACTGCATCGTGTTTTGATTTAAACAACAGAAAGAATAGATTAATTCCTCCGGTTCTACGAGCCCATCTTATCCGTTTCTCTGTTAAAGTGACTAGATCAAAAACACAATCATTAATAGAACTATCTTCTTTAATCATATAAGTAATATCCGCAAATTCTTCTTGAAGTGCCGGCATTTGCTTAAAATAATATCGATGATCCCACCATGCACCAGTTGTATGTACGAAAATTATTCTTTTTTTTCCCATTATATACTCTAAAGTTATTGATATTGTGTGTTGTTTATTCCTTTGATCCAAAAACATCGGAAAGAATCACATCTATCGGATCTCGATAATCACCCGAGCGGCTTTCTTTTGCATTTGCAGTATTCGCTTGCTTTTTCGATCTTGCTGGCTCCCACCATAAAGCTCCGTTCACAGATGCTCCATTATAGTTGTGCTTATCGATAATTTCTATATACTCTTTCATTCTCTCAGCTGCAATAAACGTACCCGCATATTTTTTATTAGAAGGGTGAATCTCGTACCATATAAACGGATATACATCCACGTTCAAGCTGGATTTATAATCTAAAAAAACAGACAGGTTGTCTTTCAAATATTTCTCATTTTTATCTTG
>Ga0079224_100016955_pt1 | contig 10252 bp, 9 predicted proteins | sample Stecom2015_FD_80414 | JGI IMG/M metagenome (GOLD analysis project Ga0079224, IMG submission 80414) | Agricultural soil microbial communities from Utah to study Nitrogen management - Steer compost 2015 | ecosystem: Environmental > Terrestrial > Soil > Agricultural land | place: USA: Utah... | reverse complement strand
TCAGTTGGATGCAACGTCGCTCCTCCCATCCATGACAGACCTCGGAGGAGCGATCAAGTCCCCACGGCCCGCGCCAGCCCGCCTCACCGCGCTGATGGTCTCGGATGGGCCCGGCGCGTATGCTCGGTGCCCACTTCGAGCAGGGAGGATCGGGCCACGCCCCGCGTCGCCGATGCCCTGAACCGACCTGGTGAATGCCACAACTGGTCAATTCGCTCGGAGAGCGGCCGATCTGGTTCTCGAACCGTTGGGCGGCCGAGCGGATGCTCCGCGAGGTGAGCGACGCGGGGAGATGCGAGCGCCGCCAGCGGCCGACGGCACGCGTCCGCTTGCATCACGGAGTAACGGCAGTGAGTGAGCTACATGACCGACGCCTGGACCTCCTCAGCCGCATCGTCGGCGACGCCGACGGGTTCGACGTCGACCGGCTCTGCGAGGTGAGTGCCGACGCGACCGGAGTGACCTCCGCGGGGATCCTGCTCGTGCCCGGCGAGCCGTCCGCCAGCGTCGTCTGTGCCACCGATGAGGTGGCGTCGACCATCGGTCAGCTGCAGTACGAGTTGGGGGAAGGGCCGTCGATCGACGCGCACCACCGCGACGCTCCGGTGCTGGAACCCGATCTGGCCTGTCCCGATCGCCCCGCGTGGCCGGCATTCACCTCAGCCGCACTCGATATCGGCATCCGTGCCGTGTTCAGCTTTCCGCTGCACGTCGGCGCGATCCGCCTCGGGACCCTCGACCTGCACAGGCACTCCCCCGGCGCGTTGACCGACCACCAGCACGCGGACGCCTTGGTCCTGGCTGACATCGCCGCCCAGACCGTGCTCCTGTTGCAGGCCGGCGCTCCCGAGGGCGAGATCGCCGAGGAGCTCAGCGCGAACGAGGACTTCCACTCCCTCGTCCACCAGGCGTCCGGCATGGTCGCCGCGCAGCTCGGAGTGAGCGTCGAGACGGCGCTGGTCCGGCTGCGTGCCCATGCGTTCGGCAACGAACGACGCCTCACCGACGTCGCACGCGACGTGGTGGAACGACGGCTTCGCTTCACGAGGGACGATCACTCGGGCTGAACGGCGCGATCACCGAACCTACGATCTGGGAGGACGGCGTCTCGTCACGACATGTCCCGGCGAACCGACTGTCGGAGGAGGGGGATCGGATGACCAGAGAGGCAGTGCTCGCCGACACGTTCGTCCAGCTTGCCGACACCCTCATCGACGACTTCGACGTCGTCGACCTCCTCACCCTCCTGGCCGATCGCTCCGTGGAGGTTCTGGACGCGGATGCCGCGGGCACCGTCCTCGCTGCGCCGGATGGTCACCTCCACGTCGTCGCCGTCTCCAGCCAGGCCGTCCGGGTCCTCGAGCTGTTCGAGCTCCAGGCCGAGGAGGGGCCCTCCCTGGATGCCTACCGCACCGGCACTGCGATCGTGGCCGAGGACCTCACGACGTTCGAGTCGCACTGGCCACGGTTCGCCCGCCGAGCTCTCGCCGCCGGGTTCCGGTCGCTCCACGCCGTGCCCATGTGTCTTCGAGGTGCGACCATCGGCGTGCTGAACCTGTTCCGGGCCGAGCAGCACCGTGCAGACGGCGAAGAGGTCCAGATCGCCGAGGCCTTCGCGAGCGTCGCGACGATCGCGATCCTGCAGCATCGAGCCCGGCTCGAGGCGCAGGCCATCAACGAGCAGCTCTCGCACGCCCTGAACAGCCGCGTGGTCATCGAGCAGGCGAAGGGCATGCTGTCCGAGCGCCTCGGGGTGAGCGTGGGGCAGGCGTTCGAGGCGCTGCGCCGCCACGCGCGCAACCACAACCGCCGCCTCGCCGAGGTGGCCGCCGAGGTCATCAACGGAACGATCGACACCTCAGCGCTTCGTACGCCGCGACGGCGCACGTGATCCCCGTCCGGTTCCTCGCGATCCGTCAGGAACCGAGCTGCGCACGGAGCTCAACTGGCTCGTCGACGGCTGAGCCGGCACGGCGCGCGCCCCTACTCGCCGACCTCGTGGCCGGTCCGGGGTCAGGACGACGGGGCGATCAGGACAGGAACTCCGGGGGGATCAGCACGCCACGTCCGTCGCAGTGCTCGCAGCGCGTCGACACCGACTCGAGCAGCCCCTCCCCGATCCGCTTGCGGGTCATCTCGACGAGCCCGAGCTCGGAGATCGGGAACACCTGGGTGCGGGTCTTGTCACGGCTGAGCGCCTCGCGGAAGGCCTTGAGCACCTGGTCCCGGTTCTCCTTGACCTCCATGTCGACGAAGTCGATGACGATGATGCCGCCGATGTCGCGCAACCGGAGCTGGCGGGCGATCTCCTTCGCCGCCTCGAGGTTGTTCCTGAAGACGGTCTCCTCGAGGCTCGAGGACCCCACGTTGCGGCCGGTGTTGACGTCGATGACCGTGAGCGCCTCGGTCGACTCGATGATCAGCGAACCGCCGGAGGGCAGCCAGACCTTGCGGTCGAGCGCCTTCGCGAGCTGCTCGGTGACGTGGTACCGCTCGAACAGCGGCAGCGACTCCTTCGACGTGTCGTAGTACTGGATCCGGTCCGCGAGGGCGGGGGCCACTGCCTCGACGTACTCGGCGATGTCCCGGTGGAGGGCCTCGTCGTCGATGATCACGGCCCGGTAGTCGGCGTTGAACTCCTCACGGATGAACCGGACCGCCATCTCCGGCTCCCGGTAGAGCAGCCCGGGGCTGGTCTGCTTGGCCGCGAGCTCCTCGATCTGGGTCCACTGCTGGATGAGCCGGGCGAGGTCCCGCTCGATCTCCTCCGCGGTGACCCCCTCGGCGGCCGTGCGGACGATCACCCCGTGCTCGGCCGGCTTCACCCGGTCGAGCACCTGGCGGAGCCGCTTGCGCTCGTTGTCCGGCAGCCGCTTGGAGATGCCGTAGGTCGAGGAGTTCGGCACCAGCACGACGAAGCGCCCCGGCAGCGAGACCTCCTGGGTGAGCCGCGCACCCTTGTGGCCGATCGGGTTCTTGGTGACCTGGCAGAGGATGAGCTGCTTGGGCTTCAGCATCTCCTCGATGCGCGGGGTCTCGCCCTTGGACTCGACGTCCTCGGGGTCGTACTGGACGTCGCCCCGGTACAGCACCGCGTTCTTCGGTGTGGCGATGTCGACGAACGCCGCCTCCATGCCGGGCAGCACGTTCTCGACCCTGCCGATGTAGATGTTGCCGTGGATCTGGGTGACGTCGTCGGTGGGCCGCGAGACGTAGTGCTCGACCAGCGAGCGGCCCTCGAGGATCGAGATCTGCGTGGCGTCCGGCTGGACGTGCACGTTCATCTGGTAGCGGCCGACCGCCCGCCCCTTGCGGCTGCGCCCGCCGCGCTTGCGCATGGTGCGCTCGTCGAGCTCGATCGGCTCGTCGTCGACGAGCACCGCCTCGACCGGGGTCGGGGCCTTCTGCTGCTTCTGGCCGCCCTGCTTACGGGACCGTTGGCCCTGCTTGCCGCCGGCGGACTGGCCCTGCTTGCCGCCGCCCTGGCCGCGACCGTTCTGCTGGTTCTGCTGCGCCGACTGCCCGCCGGACTGGCCGCCCGAGCCGCCACGCCCGCGGCGGCGCCGGCGGCGGTTGCGGGAGGAGCCCCCGCCCTCGCCCGAGCCGGACTGGCCCGAACCGGGCTGGCCGGGGGCGGTGGGTGGCACCGGCGGTGCCGGCATGGTGTCGCCGATCTTCGGCTTGCGGGGCAGCGGCGGCGCACCCGCGGGGGGCTCAGCCGGACGCGGTGGACCGGAGGCCTGCGAGCCTCCGGTGGGTCCGGCCGACCCTCCGGTCGGCGCCGAGGCGGGCGCCGCGGCCTGCTGGTCGGACGTGGACGTGGGTGCCGCAGCGGGGGCCGCGGAGGGGCTGTCCGCGCCCCGGTTCGAATCGGTGTCCGGCATGGGACGGTCCTCTCGTGACGCGCGCCGAGGGGCGCGCGGCGACGGCGTGCGGGGCGTCGTGGGCCCGGCATCGCGGCCGTCGCTCGTCTTCGTGGTGTGCGCACGCGGGACCCGGGGTCCGGCGTGGCGCTGGCCGGGCGACGACGGTGTCGCGCGACCGGTGGGGCGGCGTGCGAACGGCCCGCCCCGTGCTCCGTTCCAGGTCCCGCGCGAGCCTCAACACGAGGTGGAGGCACAGGTGCACCGCACCGAGCCGGACACCGAGGGTGGTGCCCCGGCCACGGTGGAGGTCGGCCTGCGCGTCGGACATGGTGCCGACAGTCTACCGGTGCCGCCGGAGGAGCTGTGCATCCCCACTCGCGGTCAGGAGAAGCGGTGCATGTGCACCGACTGCACCATCGCGACCCCGAGGCACGACGCCAGCATCGAGGAGCCGCCCTGTGACACGAAGGGCAGCGGGATGCCCGTCACCGGCATGATGCCCAGGTTCATGCCGATGTTCTCGAACACGTGGAACAGCAGCATGGACAGCACGCCGACGCAGATGAGCATGCCCATCGTGTCGGCGGACAGCTGGGCGACCCGCCAGCACCGCCAGATGAGCACCGCGAACAGCACGACCAGGGTGCCGGCGCCGAGGAAGCCGAACTCCTCCCCCGCCACCGAGAAGATGAAGTCGGTCTGCTGGGCCGGCACGTAGCCGAGGCGGGTCGAGGGCCCGTTGCCGAACCCGTACCCGGTCAGCCCACCCGAGGAGATCGCCGTCTGCGCCTGCTCGACGTTGTACCGGACGGCAGGGTCCGCGCCCTCGGGGTTCGCGAACGAGGTGATGCGGTCCTTCTGGTACTGGTCGAGCGTGTCGGACTGCAGGATGCCGACCACGGCGACCACGCCGATCAGCACCAGCACCACGAGGTGCCGCAGCCGCACGCCGCCGACCACCAGCATGCCGAGGCCGATGACGATGAACACCAGCGCGGACCCGAGGTCCGGCTGCAGCAGCGTCAGGCCCATCGGCAGCCCCATGAGCAGGAGGGCGCCGGCGAGGCGGCGCAGATCGACCCGCTCGACGGAGCCGAGGAACGCCGCCACGGCGAGGATGGTCGTGAGCTTGGCGAACTCCGCGGGCTGCAGGACGACCGGCCCGAAGCGGTACCAGCCGCGGGTGCCGTTGACGGTGGTGCCGAGCGGGGTCAGCACGCCGGAGAGCACGACGAGCGACGCGATGTAGAGCACCGGCCACCAGTCGGCGATGCGCCGGTAGTCGATCAGCGACACCCCTGTGGCCGCGACGAGGCCCAGCACGATGAAGAGCACCTGGCGGGAGACGATCGCCGCACCGCCGTCGAAGCGACGGGTGGCGCTGAACACCAGCACGGTCCCGAACGCGATGAGCAGCCCCACCACGATCAGGAGGGTCAGGTCGACGTGCCGCCAGGGCGCGGACAGGTCGCGGGCGCGGAAGCGGTCACGGGCGTGGCTGCTCCGAAGCGACGTGCCGGTTCCGAGATCCACCATCAGTCGCCCACCTCAGTCCGCCGTCCCGGTCGCCGCGTCCGCATAGCTGTCCTCGGTCGCCTGGGCCTGGATGGCGTCGCAGCGCGCGATGTCGTCGACGGTGCACGCCGGGGGGAGGCGCCCGTGCGACACCGGCTCGAGGATCCGGATCGCGAGGGGCGCGGCGACCACGCCACCGAAGCCGGCCTCGGGCACCACGACGCTGATCGCGTACTGCGGCGGGACCCCGGGCGCGGCCGGACCCCACCCGACGAACAGCGCCGTGTCCGCCTTGTTGTCGACCTCGGCCGTGCCGGTCTTGCCGGCCATCGGCCACGCGGTGGGCGTGGCCTGCCACGACTCGTACGCGGTGCCGCCCGGCTCCTGGGTCACGCCCAGCAGGCCGCGGAAGATCTTGTCGTAGTGGTCTGGCGCGAACTCGACCCGCCCCGCCACCGACGGCTCGATCTCGCGGATCACCTCGTGCTCCCCGGTCGCCGGCGGCTGCGTCGGGTCGGCCGGGCGGGTCACCCGGATGGCCACCCTCGGCTCGTAGCGGGTGCCCCCGTTCGCGAACGTCGAGTAGGCGTTGACCAACTGGAGCGGCGTCGCGAGCACGTCGCCCTGGCCGATCACGGTGAGCACGTTGTCGCCTGCGAACCAGTCTCCCGTCATGAACAGGTCGGGGCGCGCCTCGTAGGCCTTGCGCCGCGACTCCGGCGTGGGCAGTCGCCCGGCGTTCTCGCCCGCCAGCTCGATGCCGGTCCTCTGGCCGAGGCCGAACTCCGCCGCGGCGTCCTGGATCGGGGTGGGGCCGAACTCGCCCCGGCGCTGCCAGAGCTTGTCGGCGATCCGGTAGTAGTAGACGTCCGAGGAGACCCGCAGCGACTTCACCAGGTCCACCGTGCCGTTCCCCTGGCCGCCGGCGTTGGTGAACACGCACGAGCCGCCGGTGCAGTTGTCGACCCGGTAGGAGCCGGGGTCGTTGATCACGTCGTTGCCCGGCGACAGGAACCCGGTGCGCAGGCCGGCGTACGCGCTGAACAGCTTGAACGTCGACCCCGGCGCGTAGGTGCCCTGCATCGCCCAGTTGACGAGCGGCTGCCCGCTGTTGGGGTCGTTGAGCACGTCCCAGACCTCCTGGGAGATGCCGTTCACGGTCAGGTTCGGGTCGTAGTCGGGGTACGACGCCATCGCCAGGATCTGGCCGTTGGTGGGATCCTGGATCACCACCGATCCCTGCGGGGCGTTGAGCAGGTTGCCGTCCCTCTGCCGCTGGCCCCGCAACGAGTGGATCTTCGCCTCGAGGAGCCGCTCGGCGTGGGCCTGCAGGTCCACGTCGATGCTCAGCCACACGTCGTCGCCCGCGCGGGGAGCGTCGACCGACACCACGTCGACGAGGTTGCCCCGGGCGTCCACCTCGACGGTGCGCTTGCCGGGCACCCCCCGAAGGTCGTCCTCGTAGGCGCGCTCGACGCCGCTCTTGCCGATCGAGTCGCCGAGCTCGTAGGGCTTCGAGGGCCGGTCGCCGTCGGCCGGCTCGGTGGTGCTGGTCGTCGTGGAGGTCGTCGCACCGGGCACCGTGCCGCCCCGCTCGAGCAGCTCGGTCTCGTTGATCTCGCCCACGTAGCCGAGCAGCTGCACCGCCACCTTGCCGTAGGGGTAGACGCGGATCGCCTTGCGCTCCACGACCACGCCGGGGAACCGGTCGGCCCGCTCGAGGAGGTAGATCTCGAGCAGCTCCGAGACGTCCTCCGCGATCGGCACGTAGGCCTGCGGGGCGTAGCGCTGGTCCTGGTAGCGCCGCTCGATGAACGACACCTTCGTCGGCTCGCCGAAGCGGTTCAGCGTGTCGGCGAGGTCGACGAACAGCTCGCGGCGCTCGTCGTCGTCGAGCTCGCGCAGCGGCTCGCGGTCGAGCGCCACGACGATCGAGGTGCGGTTGTCGACCAGCACCTTGCCGTTCCGGTCGAGGATCCGGCCCCTGGGCCCCTCCTCGGTGAGCACCCGCAACCGGTTCGAGATGGACGCGGCCTCGAACTCCTGGCGGTCGATGCCCTGCAGGAACCACAGCCGCATGAGCAACGCGAGGAACAGCGACGCGGCGACGATCCCCACTGCACTGAGTCGGACGTGGCTGGAGTCGGTGTCCATGTGTCAGACGGTGTCCATGTGCGGGGGCGCGGATCGGCGGACGCCAGCTGGTTCGGGGCTGCGGTCGGGCCGTGTCATCCGACGCCCGTTCGCAGGCCCTCACCCTCGGCCCACCGACTCGCGGCGAGCGCGGGCAGGCACAACGCCGCGTTGCAGAGCGCGACGATAGCGACGATCGACCAGAGCCGCGGGTCGGACAGGGTCCGCTGGCCGAGCAGCTGGCCGAGAAGGGCGTACAGGAGGGTGCCGGCCGCGCTCGCGGCGGTGACCACGGCGACGGAGATCGCCCGCGAGGTCCGCATCAGCGCCTCGCCCACCGCCCCGGCGCCGAAGCCGACGACCGCGTAGGCGAGCGCGGTGGTCCCGAGCGGGCCCTGCAGGACCAGGTCGGCGAGCAGGCCGGAGGCGAACCCGACCTCGGCCCCGCGGGCCGGCCCGGCCACGATGCCCGCGGACGCGGCGACGAGCAGCATGAGGTCCGGGTGCACCCCGAAGATGCTGAGGTCGACCACCACGCCCACCTGCACCAGGTACGCCGTGGACACCAGCAGCACCCAACGCAGCAGCGGGCCGCGGTCGGGCGTCACCGGGGCCGACCCCCGGGCCTCACGTGTCGGGGGTCCACAGGATCACCTGCACGACGTCGAGCCGGGAGAAGTCGACCGCGAAGTCGACGTGCAGCACCTGGGTGCGGGTCGCCGCGTCGGGGGTGACGCGCCGCACGGTGCCGACCGGGATCGGCTTGCCCGGTGGGGTGATGAGGTCCTCGACACCGCCGGTGACGACGCCCGCCCCGGGTTCGACCGGGTCCGCGAGCTCGATCCCCCGGTCCACGATGAAGGTCCGGTCGTCACCGCTGCCACGGCCGACGCCCATGTCGGGCGGGTCGACGAGCCGGATGCCCACGTACTGGTCGGGGTCGGTCAGCAGCCGCACCACCGAACGGGTCCGGCTCACCCGCGTGATCCGCCCGACGAGCCCCCGGTTCGTGACGACGGGGTTGCCCACGGCGATGCCCGAGTCGGATCCCCGGTCGAGCTCGAGGGTGTGGTCCTCGAAGTTGGAGTAGGCGCCGGTGGTCACGCGGGCGATCTGGGTGGGGAGGTCGCCGACGAAGCCGATCCCGAGCTGCTCCTCGAGCCGCTCCAGCTCCGCGACGGCGTTCTCGTGGAGGATCTCCTCGCCCCGCAGCCGGTCCAGCTCGGCGCGCAGCTCCTCGTTCTCGGCCTTGAGGCTGTCGTAGCCGGTGATGCCGTTCCAGGCGTTGCGGAACGGGGTGGTCACCCAGCGCGCGCCGTCGCGGATCGGCGCGATGACGTCGACGGCGCCCTCGCGGGCGGAGGTGATGGCGATGACCCCGCGCGCGTCGAGGGTGATGAGGGTGATGGCGAGCAGCGTGACGACGAGCAGGATGTAGCGAGACCGCCGGCGTCGGCTCCCCGGCTGGGACAGAGGGCGCACCTGGACGTTCGCGGGCTACTCGCGGGTCGACGAGAACAGCACCCCGCGCAGCGCCTCGAACTCCTCGAGGGCCTGGCCGGAGCCGAGCGCGACCGCCTCGAGCGGCCGGGGGGCGATCCGGATGGGCATGCCGGTCTCCTGCGCGAGCCGCTCCGGCAGCCCCTTCAGCAGGGCACCGCCCCGGCGAGCATGATGCCCCGCTCCATGATGTCGGCGGCCAGCTCGGGCGGGGTCTTGTCGAGGGTGACCTTCACCGCGTCGACGATGGTCGAGACGGGCTCGTCGATCGCCTCGCGGATCTCGTGGGTCGAGGTCACGATCGTCTTGGGCAGCCCGGTGACGAGGTCCCGGCCCCGGATCTCGGCCTGCAGCTCCTGCTTGAGCGGCCAGGCGGACCCGAGCTCCATCTTCACGGCCTCGCTGGTGCGCTCGCCCAGGGCGAGGCTGTACTCCTTCTTGATGTACTGGACGATCGCGTCGTCCAGCTCGTCGCCCCCGACGCGGACCGACTGGCTCGTCACCACGCCGCCGAGGGAGATGACCGCCACCTCGGTGGTGCCACCGCCGATGTCGACGATCATGTTGCCGGTCGGCTCCTGCACGGGGAGCCCGGAGCCGATCGCCGCGGCCATCGGCTCCTCGATGATGTGGGCGGGCTTGCGGGCACCGGCGAACTCGGCCGCGTCCTGCACGGCGCGCTGCTCGACCCCGGTCACGCCGGACGGCACGCAGATGATCATCCGCGGCTTCGCGAACCGGCTGCTGTGCACCCGCTGGATGAAGTAGCGGAGCATGATCTCGCAGACCTCGAAGTCCGAGATCACCCCGTCCTTGAGCGGGCGGATCGCCTGGATGTGCGCGGGCGTCCGCCCGATCATCCGCTTCGCCTCGGTCCCGACCGCGACCGCCCGACCGTCCTGTTCGCGGATCGCGACGACCGATGGTTCGGAGAGCACGATGCCCTCGCCACGCACGTACACCAACGTGTTGGCCGTGCCGAGGTCCACCGCCATGTCACGGCCGAGGAAGTTGGAGTTGAACCGTGCCATAGATGGGTCCTCACGGTAGCCCCGGGGCCGTGGCGCGGACGGTCGCGCCTCCGGCCGGTGGAGTGCAGGCAGTGCATGCCCTGCAGGGCCCCCGCCGGGAGCGCGGGAACCGCAACAGAACCGCAACCGACCCTACTCAGTGGGGCGGTTGCGCTCCACCCGTTGTGACGCCCAACCGCGGGCCGGAGAGCCGCAGCCTGCGTGCTC
>Ga0079224_100016954_pt1 | contig 10252 bp, 10 predicted proteins | sample Stecom2015_FD_80414 | JGI IMG/M metagenome (GOLD analysis project Ga0079224, IMG submission 80414) | Agricultural soil microbial communities from Utah to study Nitrogen management - Steer compost 2015 | ecosystem: Environmental > Terrestrial > Soil > Agricultural land | place: USA: Utah... | reverse complement strand
AAGTAAGTCATATCAACTTCCAAGATCCTGAAAAACACAGAACAAGCGTTCTTTTTGATAACTTAACTCCGCTTTATCCTGATAAAAAAATCCACCTTGAATCAAAGCCTTCTAATTACTCAACTCGAGTTATTGATATGTTTGTTCCTCAAGGATTTGGTCAACGTTGTCTTATCGTAGCTCCACCGAAAGCTGGTAAAACAATGCTAATGCAAGATATTGCTAACGCTATTTCTGATAACCATCCAAATGCTAAACTTATCGTACTTCTAATTGACGAGCGTCCAGAGGAAGTTACAGATATGAAGAGAAACGTTCGTGCGGAAGTTGTTTCATCTACTTTCGATGAACCTGCTACTCGTCACGTTCAAGTAGCTGAGATGGTGATTGAAAAAGCAAAACGTCTTGTTGAAGCTAAACAAGACGTGGTGATCCTTCTGGATTCAATTACTCGTCTTGCTCGTGCTTACAACACAGTTGTTCCACCATCTGGTAAGATCCTTTCGGGTGGGGTGGATTCAAACGCTCTTCACAAACCTAAGAGATTCTTTGGTGCTGCTAGAAATATCGAGAATGGTGGATCTCTTACTATTATCGCGACAGCACTTATTGATACAGGTTCAAGAATGGATGAAGTTATCTTTGAGGAATTCAAAGGTACTGGTAACTCTGAAATTCAACTTGATCGTAAACTTATGGAAAAACGTATCTTCCCATGTCTTGATATCAACAAATCAAGTACTCGTAAGGAAGACCTCCTTATGGATGATAAAGATCTTCAACGTGTATTCGTTCTACGCCGTGTACTGAACCCAATGAACACTATGGATTCAATGGAATTCATCTTAGAGCGTATGAAAGACACTAAAACAAATATCGACTTCCTCGATAAAATGAATGGCTAATGAATAAACTTCTCAAACGCATTACTCTCTTACTAGCAAAGCAATACACCTCAATAGGAGGTCAAGCTGTTATTGAGGGAGTGATGATGAGATCTCCGAACGCATTTGTAGTGGCGGTTAGAAAACCTGATGGAACTATTCGACTCCGTCGTGATCAATGGTATGGGCTTTCTCAAAAACTAAACTTTTTAAAGAAACCGTTCCTTCGCGGAATACTTATGCTCATTGAGACCATGGCAAATGGAGTGGTTTCTCTAAACTATTCTGCCAACATTGCTATGGCCGAAGAGGAAAAAGAGAAGGCACTCAAGAAAGGTAAAACTCTTGAAGAGTTTGAAGCTAGTCAGAAAAAGAAAGAGAAGGTGAGTATTGCGACTTACCTTACTATGGGCGTTTCTTTTGCCTTTGGTATCGGTTTGTTTGTTTTCCTTCCTCACATGATCGCTTTTGGGATAGGAGATATCCTCGGTTTAAACTGGACTCTTGATAGCTTTGGTTTTCATGTGGTTGATGGACTTGTGAAGGCATGTATATTTATTGGTTATATTTGGGGAATATCTTTTATGAAGGATGTTTACCGGGTTTTCCAGTATCATGGTGCCGAACATAAATCCATTGCGACTTTCGAAGCGGGAATGGAGTTAACGGTAGACAATGCTAGAAAGTTTTCAACTCTTCATCCTCGTTGTGGGACAAGCTTTGTTTTCTTTCTCATTCTCATATCGATTATTTTATTTTCTGCAGTATTTACTATTATTCCAGTAGGTGCTGGACTTCCACCAATTATGAGACATGTGGTAGCAGTTCTTTTCAAGGTAGCTCTAATGCTACCAGTTGCTGGAATTAGCTACGAGCTCATTAAGGTTGCAGGTAAATGTTCAACGGCCTGGTGGGCAAAAATGATGTCTGCCCCGGGAATGCTTTTGCAGAAGCTTACTACCAAAGAACCTGATGATACCCAGTTAGAGGTAGCACTTTCGAGTATCAAAGCGGTTCTTTTTCTTGAAGAGAAATATAATCTTAAAGAAGCCAGTGCTAAAGTAATTGAACTTGAAGAAATTGATATCAAATCGATTCTTGAAATCGAAACTACAAACTCAACATTAAAAGAATTTCTAGAATAATTAAGGACTCTCTGTGTTTCATAAATTAGATGCTGTTGTTAGACGTTTTGAAACTCTTACGGAAAGATTAGGGGACCCTTCTCTTTATGACCGAGCAGGAGAGCTAAGAGAAATCAACTCAGAACGCTCTCACTTAGAACCAATTGTTATCAAATATAAAGAATATAAAAAGACTATCGCTGATATCGAAGGCAACAAAGATATTATTCATAATGAGAAAGATGAGGAAATGAGAGAGCTTGCTAAAGAAGAACTCTCAGAGCTTGAAAAGGCCCTTCCTACCATCGAGCATGAATTAAAACTTCTTCTTCTTCCACGTGACCCTAATGATGACCGTAACGTTATGATCGAGATCCGTGCAGGTGCCGGAGGTGATGAAGCTGGAATTTTCGTAGGGGACGTTTGGAGAATGTATAAAAACTACTTCAATTCTCGTGGATGGCGCGCGGAAGTCGTGTCTATTTCTGAGGGGGATGTAGGGATCAAAGAATTAATTGCCAACGTATCCGGAGAAAAAGTTTATTCTAGAATGAAATATGAGTCAGGTGTACACCGCGTACAGCGTGTTCCGGCTACAGAGACTCAAGGGCGTGTTCACACTTCAACGATAACAGTTGCGGTAATGCCTGAAGCAGATGAAGTTACTGATATTCAGCTTGATATGAATGAGATCCGTATCGATATCTATCGTTCTTCTGGAGCTGGAGGTCAGTCAGTAAACACAGCAGACTCAGCGGTTCGTTTAACCCATATTCCTACCGGTATTGTGGTGGCAATGCAGGATGAACGAAGCCAGTTAAAGAACAAGGATAAGGCATTTAAAATTCTTAAAGCTAAATTATATGACTTAAAAGTTCAGCAGGCCCATGAGAAAGAAGCTGCTACTCGTAAGGGATTAGTCGGAACAGGAGATCGTTCGGAGAGAATCAGAACGTATAACTATCCTCAAGGGCGTATTTCTGATCACCGAATTAACTTTACCATCTATAATCTTCCAAACTTCATGAATGGAGATATCGATGAAGTCATTGATGCCCTCATCGCTCACAATCAGGCCATTCTTCTTCAGGGAGCTGAAGAATAAAAACGTTAAAGCAAAAGTGGGTTCAGTTTTATCAGGATGAAACAAAAACTTTAGAGTTTCATTATCCTGGTATTTCTTTGCATAGGTTTTTAAGAGAGGTTGAAGATATTCTTATTAAACTTTCAAGAAATCCTGCTATTGAACTCGATGATTCCGAGTATTCAGTTCCCGAAAAATTACTCACCTATATGAGAGCGGAACTTCTTAAAGGAGTTCCATTCTCATACATACTGGAAATGAGCGAGTTCTATAATAATCAATTTTATATCACTCCTGATGTTCTCATTCCTCGAAGTGAAACTGAGCAACTCGTAGAGCTTGTTGTCAATAAAGTCACTCACCCTGTTGAGAGGATGCTTGATGTAGGGGTAGGAAGTGGAGTTATCTTACTTAGCCTCTTGGCCCAGAATGTAGCAAAGAAGGGAGTGGGGGTAGATGTATCACAGAAGGCCATTGAGGTTGCTACTATCAATGCTCGAAGACTGCGTTTGTTAGATCGAACTGAATTTAAGTTATCTGACCGCCTTTTTAGCGTTGAAGGTCCCTTTGATCTGATTGTTTCTAATCCTCCCTATATTCGTGCAAGTTCACATTATGAACTTGTTCACCAACAAGTTAAAACGCACGAGCCTCACTTAGCACTTTTCCTCGAAGATCATGCTTATGATGAGTGGTTTGGTATTTTCTTTAGACAAGTCTATGATCATCTAAAGAGCGAAGGATTCTTTGTGATGGAAGGACATGAGCTAGAAGTTGAGAAGCAATCACAAATGCTTGGAGAAATTGGTTTTTCTAACATCAGAGTTGAAAAAGATCTTTTAGGTTCTCCACGATTTTTAATAGCTTCAAGACTTCACTAGGTCTTTAATTTTATAATTTTGCAATTCACCTAAAAATGAAGTCGAAGCTTTATAGAGCATATGTTTAAGTCGACACCGCGGAGTCAGAACACAACTGTTTATAGAGGCATCGAAGCACTCTACAATGTTCATATCTTCAACTTTCGAAACTAATTCTCCTACAGTCCATTCAGCACACTGAGGATTAAATTCAATACCACCTTTAGGTCCTGGTGTAGAAAACACATAGCCAAGTTCTGATAACTTGTTAACCGCTACACTTAAATGATTCTTTGAAATCTGATAAGCGTCAGCTATTTCCTGAATTTTCGTTTTTTTACCTGGATGAGTTTGAAGAAAAATGAGGACTCTCAGGCAAAAGTCAGTTTTAGTCGTTAATCGCATAAATAATCCTTGCGCTAGATTATAGATTGATATATTAATTTTGTATCGATATAAATTTTATATATTAATTAAAAAGAGGTAAGTATGCGAAAGTATTGGTGGCTCCTCCTAGGAGTGTTGATACTGACTTTTTCTGTTCTAGGTTTTTTTGGTAGGGAGGTTTATCGACAGGCCCCACCGCTGTATTCAGAAATGACCACTACCGATGGCCAGGTTATCTATACTCAAGATGATATTTTGACCGGTCAAACGGTGTGGCAATCAATTGGAGGGCAACAGATTGGATCCATTTGGGGACATGGTGCTTATCAAGCTCCTGACTGGACTGCTGATTGGCTTCATCGTGAACTTGTTTTCTACCAAGAGATCTATGCTCAAGAGCTTCTTGGAAAAAAATTCAGTGAAACGACAGTCGAAGATCAAATGAGAATCAAAGCTTCTATGTTAAAAGATTATCGAGAAGCAAGTCTTGTTAATGATCGACTTATTATTTCTGATATTCGCTTTAAAGCTTTTGAGCTTACAAAAAACTACTATTTAAAACTTTTCAGTAATGATCCTGAATTGAAAGACACGCGCATAGCATATGCTATCCACGAAAATGTTCTCCCTTCAATGGAGAGACGTGAAAAGATGATGAGTTTTTTTCATTGGTCAACTTGGGCCGCTTCGGCCAATCGCCCAGGAGAAAAGCATACCTATACTAACAATTGGCCTCATGAACCACTGATCGATAACGTACCCACAAGTGAGAATATCTTCTGGTCTATTATTTCAATCGTTCTATTAGTGACAGCTATCGGGTTTTTAGTTTGGTTTTACTCTTTTAGAAAGGAAGAGGATGAAATTTCAAATAATCTTCCAGGAATCGATCCACTAAAGCATTTCAAAGTGACTCCCTCCATGAAAGCATTGTGGAAGTATTGGGGAGTTGTTCTCATACTCATTGTGGCGCAAATTGGTCTAGGTGGAATTCTTGCTCACTACACTGTTGAAGGTCAGGACTTCTACGGATTTCCTCTATCTGAGTACCTTCCATATTCAGTAGCAAGAACATGGCACATTCAAATTGCTTTATTTTGGATTGCCACATCTTTCCTTGCTGCAGGTTTATTCCTTGCCCCAATTATTAATGGAGGTAATGATCCAAAGTACCAGCGCTTTGGTGTGAATGCATTGTTTGGTGCACTTCTTATTGTGGTGTTTGGTTCTTTAATTGGTGAATTACTTGCAACAAGACAAGTCTTCTCAAGTCTTGAAATGAGTTTTTGGTTCGGACATCAAGGTTATGAGTATGTAGACCTTGGTAGGTTCTGGCAGATTCTCCTTCTCGTTGGGCTTGGTCTTTGGCTTGCTCTTATGCTTCGTTGTGTGGTTCCGGCCCTTAGAGAGAGAAGTGATTCAAAACAACTTCTTCTGCTCTTTACTGCTTCAACCATTGCTATTGCTCTTTTCTACGGTGGAGGTCTTTTCTATGGAGCGAGAACTCATATTAGTATTATGGAGTTCTGGAGATGGTGGGTTGTCCACCTATGGGTAGAAGGGATCTTTGAAGTATTTGCCACAGTAGCACTCGCATTCATTTTTGTGAGTCTTGGTTTAATTAAACCTCGCTCCGCGACTAAGGCTTCTCTTCTTTCAACTTCAATTTTTCTTCTCGGAGGAATTCCTGGAACGTTTCATCATCTCTATTTTAGTGGAACACCAACTTCAGTAAGTGCTATAGGTGCTTGCTTCTCAGCTCTTGAAGTTGTGCCTCTCGTTCTCATTGGATTTGAAGCTTTCCATACTTATCGCATGCAAAGTCTTACAAGTTGGACCACAAACTATAAGTGGCCCATTATGTTTTTTGTCGGAGTGGCGTTTTGGAACTTAGTGGGAGCAGGTGTATTTGGCTTCCTTATTAATCCACCAATTGCTTTGTATTACCTTCAGGGTCTTAATACAACTGCGGTACACGCTCATGGTGCAACTTTTGGAGTGTACGGTCTGTTATCGATGGGTCTGGTTTTATTCATTGTTCAAACTACATTTAACAAAAGAATGTGGAATGAAACTTTAATGAATATTGCTTTTTGGGGGTTAAACCTAGGGCTTGGTTTAATGATTGTTTTAAGTCTTCTTCCAATCGGACTTATTCAATTTAAAGCAGCGTTAGATGTTGGTCTCTGGTATGCAAGAGGGTCAGAAGTGATGCAGACAGATCTCATCCAAAATCTTCGTTGGTTAAGATCTATTGGAGATGTTGTCTTTGCTGTGGGTGCATTAAGCTTTGCAGCTGCCATTATTGATCGAGTCGGTCTTTATAAATTTAATAAACTCGAAAACATGGAGGTCGAAAATGATGAAGTCCCTTCCGTCTAACGTTAGTGCATATAAGAGAACAGATGTATTTAACGAGACATCTGTTCCCAAAGGTTTACTAAACGATCACCGAACTCTTCCTGGAGTTTGGGGAAAGATTGTCGTCCTTGAAGGTTCTCTCCAATACACCATTGTAGAAGAGCAAAGTGAATATGAACTAAATGTAGAAAAATTTGGAGTGGTAGAACCTGAAGTTACTCATCATGTAAAACCAAATGGAAAAGTTTCTTTTTATGTCGAATTTTACAAATAGTTCTCAAAATTACGGTGTGAAGGATGCCTCCTACCTGGCAGCAGGTGGGGAGGCAGGTCTTCGCCAACTATGCACTGATTTTTATCATTTGATGAGTACTCTTCCAGAGGCCCAGAAAATTAGAAAAATGCATAAAGATGATCTTGAGATGATGATTGATAAGCTCACACTTTTTTTATCCATGTGGCTGGGGGGCCCAAAAACATACCAAGAAAAATATCATTTTGTTGGTATGCCAGCGGCCCATCAGCACTTGGTCATCAATGAACCCGAAAGGGATGCATGGTTATTATGCATGGATCTCGCATTAGAAAAGCAATCCTTTGAAGAAAGTTTTAAGTTTTATCTTAAAAGACAGTTTAGATTCCCGGCAGAGATGATTTTAAGAACCTCAAAGTTTGAATAGGTGTTCCCTAAGGGGGACAAAACTAAGAAAATCTTCTAAACTAAAGAAAACTCTCAAAAGAGGATTCTTTAATGGATAAATTACTTATAAGCGGGCCTTGTTCTTTGAACGGAGAGGTTGAGATCTCTTCGGCCAAGAATGCGACGCTTCCGATACTGTGTGCAACTCTACTTTCACCATTCCCGGTTCAGTTTCAATCTCTTCCTGAACTGGCAGATGTTAAAACGATTTCAAAAATCCTTCAAAGCTTAGGAGTAACTCATCAAGTAGAAGGTAAAATAACCACTTTTGATGCTTCCAATATTACTAGTCAGCATGCTGATTACTCTCTCGTAAAAACCATGAGAGCTTCGGTTCTTGTTTTAGGACCTTTACTTGCTCGTTTCAAAACGGCTTCAGTTTCTCTTCCTGGCGGATGTGCTAATGGTGCACGACCTGTAGATATCCATCTTCTAGGAATGGAAAAACTAGGAGCTAAAATTGAAATAGAGAATGGTTATATTAAAGCTTCTACTGAAGGTCTAAAAGGTGCTCATATCGTTCTTCCTTTCCCAAGTGTTGGAGCAACGGAAAATATTATGATGGCCGCAGTTCTTGCAGAAGGAACAACGGTTCTTGAGAATGCAGCTAGAGAGCCAGAGATTGATGACCTTGCCCATTTCCTCATTGCCCAAGGAGCAAAGATCACTGGTCACGGAAGTTCGACGATTACTATTGAAGGAATAAAAATTTCTGAATTAAAACCTTTATCAACTGCTTATAGAGTTATTGGTGATCGTATTGAAGCAGCTACTTTTATTATTGCTGCCCTTATGAGTAAGGGAGAAGTTGAAGTAAAAGGCTTTAATCCAACTCATTTATCATTTGTTTTAGATACTCTGCTCGAAATGGGCGCTCAACTTGAAATAGGTGAGGACTTTGTAAAAGTAAGACCTTCACCGAATTTGAAAGGCACACAAATTGAAACGGCCCCATACCCAGGATTTCCCACTGATGTCCAGGCGCAAATGATGGCCCTTATGAGTGTCATTGAAGGAAGTTCAGTTGTAACAGAATCAATCTTTGAAAACAGATTTATGCACGTTCCTGAAATGAGTCGAATGGGCGCTAAAGTAACTCTCAAAGGAAGTTCGGCCTTTATTGAAGGCGTTTCTCATTTGAGTGCTGCACCGGTGATGTGTACCGATCTTCGGGCCTCTGCCGCTCTGGTTCTTTGTTCTCTCGTTGCTGATGGGCAAAGTGAAATTCAGCGTGTCTATCATTTAGATCGAGGTTATGAAAAAATCGATCAGAAATTAACTAAGCTAGGTGCCAAAATTAGACGAGTAAAGGGAGCAGTTCATGAATGATTGTATCTTTTGTAAAATTTTAAAAGGTGAAATTCCTTCTAAGAAAGTTTATGAGGATGAAAAAGTTTATGGGTTTGTAGATATCGCTCCTCATTCAAAAGAACATTATCTTTTCATTCACCGTAACCACACTACTGATGTAAATGATCTTGTTGAAAATTCTCCTGAAGATTTGATTGATCTTTATAAGGCCATTAAAAATTTTACTGAAGAGGGTGAGTTATCGAAGGCTGGATTTAGAGTCGTTACGAACATGGGAAAACATGGGGGACAAACAGTTTTCCATACTCACTTTCACCTCTTAGGAGGAGAACCCCTAAGAGGCTTCGGTAGTTAGTTTCTAGAATTCAAGTCCATTAAAAACTGAAGCAAGAGTTGTTCTTTGCAGCTGGTTGAGGGCCGGGACTCTTGCCATTATTAAAATTGGGCTTCTTTCAATTTGAACAGTGGCCACAAACTGGCCCTTTTCTGGATTCATTTCAGTGACTTCAAAAGAAGTTTGAGATTGAGAAATATAAGAATTCATCAGTTCTTTTTCTTTAGCTCCACCTGTTACAAAGTTGGCCTTTTTAGCTCCAGAAATAATAGATTGAGTTAATTTAGGGCGCTCTTTCTTTTCATTGGTATCATCTTTCTCTTCAACGCTAGTAATGTCATTAAAGATGATAGAAAGATCAACAGCTCCAAGGTTTCGTTTCATCCAATACCAAAACTCTTCAAAGAAGCTTAAGCGATCTTTTTGCCATAAATCTCTAAAGTGAGTCACGATTTTGTACATATTCTCAATACTGTTGAAGTTCTGAATCATGGTCCAGCGGTTAATCACTTTAATACTAAGTTCTTTAAAAGCGTGGGAACCAAGTTGTTCAAAAGAAGTGAATGAGAGATCTTCGTTTCTGGCATCCATAATAGGGTAGAAAGGTTTTTCTTTCTCGAGCAGAGAAACAAGTGAGCTGAAATGCTCATCGTCTTCCACAAAAAGGCCTGAAAGGTTTTGATCTGGTAGGTCTGTAATATCTATTAGGCGTGATTCTAAAGAATTTTTGACCCAGTCAAAATCTTTGATAAGCAACTGACTAGTAGAACGGACGAAACCGAGTGAAATGATCATGCAAAACCTTCCTGTTTAGCTTTGGATTTTAACAACTCTGAGTTTAAGTTACAATAAGTCATGCTTCATTATGTCTTTCTTTTAACTTTTTTCTTAACCAGTACTGGTCTTATGGCCCAGGACGAGCGTTATTACCGCAAGATGCTCTCTGGTGATTTGGGAAAAAAAGAAGAAATTGAAGATGGGTTACAAAAGTTTTTTGTTTCAGGGGATGCCTATCTTCTTGATCTTAATGGTGATGGCATTGATGAGCGGATTGTTCCTCAAAAAAGAGATGGAGTTGATTGGATTGAAATCCAAGATAGCTCACAAAGGGCCATTTTTAGTGGGAAGCTTTTCACGACAGGGGCCAATGGACATATCTTTCGCATAAAAGTTGTTAATCTCAATCCCAAAGTTAAGGTTCTCATTT
>Ga0079224_100016953_pt1 | contig 10253 bp, 6 predicted proteins | sample Stecom2015_FD_80414 | JGI IMG/M metagenome (GOLD analysis project Ga0079224, IMG submission 80414) | Agricultural soil microbial communities from Utah to study Nitrogen management - Steer compost 2015 | ecosystem: Environmental > Terrestrial > Soil > Agricultural land | place: USA: Utah... | reverse complement strand
TCAGGTCTCCTTTGTGAACCATACAAGATCCTACGAAGCCAAGGTCTACTTTTTTCTCTCCTTTATAATAAGAAAGGTCTCTGATTGTATCGTGAGTATATCTCTTAGAAAGATCTTCATTATTTACATCCGGGTCTGCGATCATAGGTTCTACGATCTCATCAAGATCCACCACTACTTCAGCATAATATTTTGCATTAGCATCAGGAGTTAAGGCTGGTTTTTCGCCAGATCTGATCTCTTCAATTCTCTTATTGGCTTTATCTATTAATCCCTGAAGAACTTTATTATGGTTATCCATTCCTTTGTTGATCATGATCTGGATTCTGCTTTTTGCAATTTCCAAAGATTGGATCAACGTTTCGTCCTGAGAAATACAGATTGAAGCTTTAGCCTTCATTTCAGCAGTCCAGTCCGTGAATGTGAATGCCTGATCAGCAGGAAGTGTTCCGATGTGAACTTCAATAATTCTACCTTGGAATACGTTCTCTCCTCCAAACTGTTTTAGCATTTGAGCCTGAGTTGCATGAACTACATCACGGAAGTCCATGTGCTCCTTCATATCTCCTTTGAAGGTTACTTTTACAGATTGAGGGATTGGCATTGAGGCTTCACCTGTAGCAAGAGCGAGAGCAACTGTTCCAGAATCTGCACCGAAAGCAACACCTTTACTCATACGAGTGTGCGAGTCTCCACCGATAATGATGGCCCACTCATCAATCGTAATATCGTTTAGAACTTTGTGAATAACGTCAGTCATCGCGTGGTATTTCCCTTTAGGGTCACGTGCAGTGATAAGACCAAAGTTATTCATGAATGACATAAGTTTAGGAATGTTTGCTTGTGCTTTTTTATCCCAAACTGAAGCCGTGTGACAGCCTGATTGGTAAGCAGCATCTAGTGTTGGAGCAATTGTAGTAGCGGCCATTGATTCAAGTTCCTGAGCAGTCATAAGACCTGTCGTATCTTGCGAACCAACAATGTTGACTTGAACGCGAACATCACTTCCTGCATGGAGAACTGATCCAGCTGGAACACCAAGAGCATTCTTGTTAAAGATTTTTTCAACAGCTGTAAGGCCTACACCATCATTAGTAACAATTTTTGAAGGTGCAAAAACTTGAGGAGCTGTAATACCTAAAGTTTTAGCGGCAAAGCTTTGAAGCTTTTTACCAAAAACAATAGCGTAAGAACCACCAGCTCTGATGAATTCCATTTTTTGTGGAGTAAGAGAAGAAGAGATATCAATCACTTCTTTTCCAGTATTGTCATATAACTTTTTAGTTTTTGTATTGATGGTGAAAACTGAACCAGTCTCAACCGAGTAAGCTTGTTCTAAAACAGGCTCTCCATTAGCATCAAGAACTGGTTTACCGTTAGCATCTGTTTTCTTAACCCAGTTCTTAAGATCAATACCAATTCCACCAGTCACATCTACGGTCGTAAGGAAGATAGGAGAGATGCCATTTGTTCCACCAACGATTGGGGCGATGTTAACAAAAGGAATATATGGTGAAGAAGGTTTTCCAATAGCAAGGGCCACGTTATTAACCCCTGACATTCGAGAAGATCCTACACCCATGGTTCCTTTCTCAGCAATGATCATCACTCGCTTATCAGGATTATCATTTTTTAATTTTTTGATTTTTTCTTGAGCCGCTTTATCCATCATACAAAGACCGTGAAGCTCTCTATCGGAACGAGAGTGGGCCTCTGAACCAGGAGAAAGAAGGTCAGTTGAGATATCACCTTCAGCGGCAATGTAAGTAACAATTTTAATTTCTTCTTCTACTTCTGGAAGCTTTGTGAAGAATTCAGCCTTCGCGTAACTCTCAAGGATGTCTTTGGCGAAAGTGTTTCCTTCTTTATAAGCTTTTTCAATTCTTGCCATGTCAGCGTCATAGAGGAAAACTTGAGTCTTAAGAACTTCAGAAGCTTCTTTAGCAATCCCTTGATCGCTGCCAAGAGCAAGATCAAGAAGTACTCTGATAGATGGGCCACCTTTCATGTGAGAAAGAAGTTCAAAAGCAAAAGCAGGAGTAATTTCTGCAACTTTCTCTTGGCCCGTAATAATTTCTTTTAGAAATACAGACTTCACTTCAGCAGCAGAAGTTGTTCCAGGAAGGGTATTGTAAATAAAGAAGTTAAGAGAATCTTTTCTATGTTCGTTATTGATATCTTTAATTTGATTAATAACTTCGCTAAGAAGAGCTGCATCATCTATCGGCTTAGGACTTAATCCTAGTTTTTTTCTCTCTTCGATCTCTTTTAAATAATTAGAGTACAAACTCATAATGAATCCTTGGCAAGTGATTGATAATTCTAGACTAAATTTGATATGAATTTGTGAAGAACCATACCACAGATGAGACATGACTTAAATACTAATCTAACTCACTGCGATCTTTTGCGCTGCGCAAGTGGTTGGAATTAGATATGTGATGAACGTCCCCTTCTAAGTAGCAGGAGGAAGTCATAAATGTTTCAAATTACATCTTTACTCATAAATTAAGGTTTGGTGATCAATTATGAGTCTAAAATGATATCTCTACTTGTTTAGAAGGGGAATTTTGCTGCTTAAATTTTTCTTATTCTCATTCACACTTCTTATTAGCCAATTTTCCTTTGGACGAACAGGACTTTATGTTGAAGCCTTCCCCTTAAAGGAAGGGTATTCCGATTCTTTACGTTTTGGAGATTTTTCAGTCAGTAATGAATTAGGTTTTAATTTTCATCATGCACCTACTTGTGTCTCCAGTGATCCAGATTTTAAGGTCACAGAAAAATGTCCTTTTATTATTGATTATTTTATAGAAGAAAAAATAGTTTCTGAAGAAGAGACGACTAAGACGATGCTTATAAGAGTTGATTCGATTTCAGAAAGTGGTGTTTTTCTTTACATAAAAGTTAATGATCAGTTACATAAGATAGATCGCTGCGGAGACGGAACATATAGCTATTGTACTTATCGCTACTATGATTCTGATAAAAGTTTTAAGACCATCGACGAGAAAGATAAGTTTTATCTAAGCTATCTGTTAGCGAAAGAACAAAAGCCTTTAGTTGAATTACCTGCCATCCCAGATGATTACTCCAAAGTTATACCTTTCGATCAATGGAGTGATGCCCCGACATATTACGAAATGAAGGGCCTACTTTTTAATATATCTTCCTATCACGTTGAATGGTCTCCACATTTTTATCGAACGCCAGACCTCAAAGAAATTACATTACTTCAAGATGGTCTAAGGAGTTGGAATTCTACTTATTCATCAGGGATAACTGGGTTGCAACTTCATATGGATTTTTCAGTTGCGAGGATTGATCCTAATCTCAATTGGGTTGAAGTTATAGGTAAACCAAATGCATTTTTGGATATTCGGGAATGTAAGAATAAACTGATTGAATGTCGTTTTTTGAATTTGAAGACTACGGCCTATGAAAAAGATCTTAAAGTACTAGAGGATGTAAAGAAGTATAAATTATCCCCGTATCTTAATCACTTTATAGAAGAGTTACTACCTTGTGTTGAAAGTCGAAATGAGGAATGTATACGTAAGTTTTTTGTGCAATCATCTGATTTGAGACCCGATCCGACAGATGTATGTATTGATCAAAGTTTTTCTTTCCCTCATTATAGTTTTACTTCAAAAGATATCGACATATTAAAAGAATGCCTAAAGTATGAAAATCTTCTTCCAACACTTTATGGAACTAAGGCAACAAATGATCATATTTGTGCTTTTGCCCCCAGATGGTATCTCGCTAAAGATGAGTTTAAGCTAATTGGTATTCTTCATCATAAAAACGTACTAGCTGATTATAATAACTATAAAGACAGGTTCTTTCTTTCAGAGAAAAGGGATGATCTCTCTTTCTTTTGGAAGGAGTCAGTTCGTTCAGTGTTTGACAAAGATAGATTAGAACGGATGGAACTTGAGGAACTTCTAGAGAGAAAGTCCTATGTGGACGTTCAAGAAGAAATTTTAAAACGTCTTCCTGTTGGTATTACTCGTTTCGATAACTTTTCTCTACATCCAGAAATTTTAGAGAAGCTCGCTTTAAAGGTTTATCGATTTTATGATTATCTTCCGAAAGAAGTTTTAGAAGATCCTTATGTAAAAAGACTCGCTTTAGAGTACGAACTCTTTTATCAACATAATTTAAATAATTTTGCGGAAGGTGATTTGTTACATCCGGATTTCTTTCAAAATAAAGAGGTTGTTTTACATCATTTTTATTTTAACTGTTCGAATGAGAAATTTGATATGAGTTACCTTGATAATAACGAAAAAATGTTAAATTTTAAGTCTACTTTCATTAAGAATTTAAAATCTCTAGAAGAGATTCGCTCTAGATGTATTCCCCATAATTTACTAATGGATCCAGATATCTTAAGTGAGTTAAAAAAGAAGCCTCAATGGTACTGTATATTTCTTCCCAAAAATCAGAGAACAAGGTGTGTGGGGTCTTATAGTCAGGATAGTGAAAATAGAATAATTTTTGATCCAAGAGATAAGAATATTACCTTAAGTTTGGATTTTCAGAGATCTTTATTCTCTGGTTCTCCTTGGCTGATAAAGTCATTAAGTGAAGACTTTGCTTTTAATTTGGATGCATTAGTTTCTGGTCTAGAAAATCATTATATACCAGAAATTTTATTCAGAAAGGATCAGCTGGAGCAACCTATTGTTAAAGATTTTTTAGCCAAGAGAAAACGTGTTTCAAGAGTTAAATATGAAGACTATCTTCAAGAGCTTTCAATCTCTTCTGCTTATTTATTTGAAATTATTTCTCCGTACCTCTTATTTAATGAAGAGTTTCACTTGAAGAAGAGTAAGGGGGGAGATGGACTACATGATACTAGTTATCTTGTTAATTGGGCCCATAAGACACCTCTAAGTGAAAATGTTCAAAAGATAATAGTGGAGTACTGTCATGATAGAATCATTAGTACTGATGAAGTAGCTGCCTTACTTAAGCTAGATTGGGTGAAAGGTTTAGATGAATTCAAGTCAGCTTTAGAGGATTGTAAAGCTAAGATGGACATTGATGATAAAAGAACAAAATAAAGTAGGACCACATCTAACAAGATGTGGTCAATTGTTAGTCCAGTTTCATGACCTTTTATTCAGCTTCAAAATCCCCAAGGAGCAGGTGGAGGAGTTACCGGTTTAGTAAGATCAAAATCCACCTTAAAATCCCGGTCGCTGTTAGTACGAGTGAGCTGATAAGAAAAAATCTTATCCGTTATATAAACCTTCCAAACGTTGTAAACAGACTGAGGGATTCCTTGCTCAACAAACATATCTTTTGAATGTTGATCTGCGGGGAAGGCCTGAACTGTTGCCGATCCTAAATCACTGGTGTCTCCACCGTACATGGTAGATTTATCTGGAGAGCCGTCCTCGTGGCGGTGATCGTGTTTAAGTCTTAGACCATTCTCTGTTTTAGTGATGATCCAGGTGCGTGAGCGATCTTTTCCAACATGGAAAGGGATTTTTAATTCTTTATCGCTACATTCTCTTACATGCATCACAAGTTTTTGATCGAAGCCTGACCCTTTAGGGATATCAGTCACAACTTTTCCTTCAAAGGCCTTTCCGCAATGCTTTTTTATTGAATCAAAAAAAGCATCCTGGACCGGGGAAGAGGTCTTAACTGTTGAGCAGGCAAGAATCGTTAGAAGAGGGAGTAGTTTTTTCATTTAGAGACCTTTGTTTTCAGGAAGAATAAGAGAATTACCTTTAAAGTAATCGATAAAGCCGGAGCTAACAGACCCGATGAAAAGTTTTTCTAATGGGCCACGGTTATGCTTACCGAGAACTGCGAGGTCAATATTGTGCTCATCAAGCTTCTCACTTAAAGAAGCGCTCGTCCCTTTAATAGAGATATCAACGATAATATCATCTTCATTAACCTGACCTAGGTTTTTAATGAGTTCATTTTTGGCCTTAGAAATAATCTCTTTTCTCTGATTTTCATCAAGAGTGGTATTAGAGATGGCAAAAGGCATTCTTGTTAAAAGGTTCGTTGAAAGGTCTGGGATGGAAGTAAAGTAAGAGAGATGAGCATTAAACATTTGTGCAAAGTCTCTTCCGGCCGTGATTGTAAAAGGCATAATCTTTGAAAGATCCAGAAGACAGCCCACTTTGTTGATTGGGGTCTCATTATTGGTGATCAGAACCGGGATTGCTGAGGAAGCAATCATTTTTTTAGCAAAACTTCCTATAGGGAATATACTTTTCTCTCCACGGTGACCCATGACGAGTAAATCCGCTTTACTTCTTTCAATGAAATTCATCATCTCTGAGTAGGCTTCTCCAAAGATGAGTTCTGCTTCAAAGTCCACGCCACATCTGACCATTTGATCTTTGATTTTCTTCTCTATGGCGGTTGTTAATTCTTTTCGGAATTGCTTAAGAAGAGTGCGTGCCTGTAAATCTGTACCGGGCCAGTCCCAAGTTGTGGCCGCATCAGAAATATGAACGAGGGTTACAGAACAAGAGGACTTTTCTTTGAGTCTATTGGCCATTTTAAGGGCAAAGTCTGACCCCGCAGAAAAATCAGTGGCAACGATCACTTTATTAAGTTTTTTCATATGGTGTTTTCCTTTTGTGACATTGTAGGTAAGTGGATCACAAAAGACATGACGCTAATCAGCTTTTTTGTAAGAACTCGTTGTTTTTCTGTCTTTTAATTCCTAGAATTATTTAATCATTACTAAAGGGTCGTCATGAAATTTTTAACTGTTATTGCTTTACTCTTATCTTCAAAACTTTGGGCCTTTCATTTTGTTGAAGTTGATGCTCTCAATCCCATTTTTTATGGAGTAGATACAGCTCATTCCCTTCGTACAGATCTAAGAATTGGTAAAGATTTAGGGTCTTGGTCTACAGCGTTTAGATATGCCACCGAATTAGGTGTACCATCGGATACTGATGGGAGCGGAGTTAAGGGGAGAGATGGGAATGCTCACACCTTAGGACTTCGTGGAGCTTATTTTATTGCTCCTGATATCCACATTGGTGGGGGGTACTTATTTACCATGTTCAATGCAAAAACCAAGTTCAATGGACAGAGTAGAAGCTTTCATAAGAACCTCTCAGGTTTTGAAATTTTTGCTTCTAAAACTTGGAACATTGATCGCTGGTATGTAAAAGCAGAATTAGGTTACCATCATCTTTTTGGGAACTTTAAACAAAATGGTGCCGGTGGGTTTGCCGAATATGATGTTGGGCAAGGAAAATTAGCAGTTCTTTTTGGACGTGAATTTTAATTTTTTTAAGAGGGCCTTTTGGCCCTTTTTCATTTGTAGAGGTCGATCATGCTAAATAGTAAAACAATTCTTATCACGGGAGCATCTTCAGGGATCGGTAGGTCTTGTGCTCATCAGTTGGCCAAATACGCAAGTCATCTCATCTTGATTTCTAGATCTGCTGATAAGCTTAAAGCTCTGCAAGAAGAGTTATCTCATATCACTAAAGTTTCTATTATTGTGAGTTCAGTCTGTGAAGAGAGTATTGAGAAGAAGATTAGTGAAGTTACTTCACGAGTGGATATTCTCATTAATAATGCAGGCCTCGCCTTAGGAAAAGATCATGTCTCGACTCTGAAGTTTGAAGATATGAACGAGATGATTCAAACCAATATTTTTGGAAACTTTAATCTCTCCCGCATTGTCCTTCCCATGATGCTTGAAAATAAAGAGGGAGATATTGTTAATCTTTGCTCCATTGCCGGTCATTATTCTTATATGGGCGGAGCTGTTTACTGCGCAACTAAACACGCTGTAAGGGCCTTTACTCGCGCTATGAGAGAGGAGACTTGTGGTCAAAATATTCGGGTGATGGAAGTTTCTCCAGGAATGGTTGAGACGAATTTCTCTGTGACGCGCTTTAATGGTGATAAGTCACTTGCAGATGCGGTTTACCACAATATGACTCCTCTTTCCCCTCAGGATATTGCTGAAATTATCGAGTTTATGATCACTCGTCCTCGTCATGTGGTTCTTGATGAAATCATCACCACTCCTATGGATCAAGGTTCAACTGTGACGGTGTTTAGAAAATGAATAAAACTCTTGAAGCAAGATGCGTGAGTTCTGAATTCAACGAAAGAATTCAAATTGAGTTCTCAGATGATGGTGTCATTACAAAAATGGGAAATCTTGGTCTTGATAAAGATAAGCTTGATTTTTATTTTGATGATGACTGTCTTCTTTTTGCTGGAATGGGCGATGTTCATATTCATGCCCGAGAAGATGTGAGTGGGAAGAATAATTATAAAGAGGATTTCGCTTCTGCTTTCAAGGCCATGGCCAACGGTGGAGTTTGTCACTGCGGAGATATGCCTAATAATCCAGTACCTCCCATAGATGATGAGTCTTACAGAGAGAAGTTTAAGCTAACAGAGAAATCTCAGCACAGTATCTGGCTTTATGCCGGTATAGGCCCTAAAACTCAACCTCTCTCTTTTACTGTTCCTTATAAAGCTTATATGGGACCATCAGTAGGAGAGTTATATTTTAGAAACTTTTCAGAACTTGATATTGCTTTATCACGATATAAAAACCAATGGGTGAGTTTTCATTGTGAAGACCCTGAGACCTTAGAATTATCCAAGAATGAAGATTCTCATTTTAAACGCCGCCCTGTTTCTGCAGAAGTCTTGGCCACTAAAGACGCTCTTAAACTTATTGAAAAATATGATCTCAAAGGTAAGCTCTGCCACTATTCATCAGGAGAAGGTCTTGAGCATATTAGAGCTTTTCGCCGTAAAGGGGGGAAAGTTTCAATTGAGGTGACTCCACAGCATCTCTATTTTTCTCATGAAAAATTAAACGATCCTCATTATTTTCAAATGAATCCTCCTATTCGTTCAGAAGAAGATCGAAAGAAACTTTGGGAGGCCCTATTAAATGGCGAAATTGATTTCCTTGCTACTGATCACGCACCTCATACCTTGGAAGAAAAAAAACAAGGGATTTCAGGTCTCACAGGACTTGATACTTATGCTAGTTTTGTCTGTTGGCTTATTTCTCAAAATGTATCTCTATCTTTAATTTCCAAGATTTGCTGTGAGAATCCAGGGGATTTCTATAATCAGTTTCTTCCGTCTTTTAAAACATTAAACTCTGCTCATCATTACCCAAGAGGTTTTCTGAAAGTCGGCTTCAAGGCAGATTTCACAGTTCTTAATTTAAAGGTTCCCATAAAGATTGAAGAAAGCTTTCTAAAAACAAAAGTTAAACATGGCCCTTTCCTTGGTGAGATTTTTCCAGGTAAACTAGAAGCTCTCTTTCTAGAAGGAAAACGACTTGTTTAAGCTACTAACATTTTCCCTATCTTTTATAGCTCTCTTCCTGGTTCTTTTTGCGGCCTGGGCCAGTTACCCATGGAGTATAAGTGCCAAAAAGTTCTCGAATGAAGTGATTGATCTCAACACTTATCAAGAAGATGATGATTTAAGACCTTCGGTTTTAAAAATTCTTACTTGGAATGTGGGTTTCTTTTACGGAGAAGGTTCAGAAGGTGAGGGATATGAGAAAAAAGACTCCTCCTTTTTCTCTGAAAGATTAGTTCTTGCTAGCGAAGAGTTAAGGCAATGGGACGCTGATATCGTTTTTTTGCAAGAAATAGATTTTGATTCATCTCGCTCTCATAACGTCAATCAGGCCATTACTCTAGCAAAACTTGCGGGATATCATTATGTGGCCCTTGCCCCTAGCTGGATCATGAATTATATTCCTTTCCCCTATTGGCCAGTTTCTGATCATTTTGGAGGTATGAATTCGGGTGGGGCCATCCTTAGTCGTTATCCCCTCCAAAACAACCGTGTTCACCTCCTTGAAAAGCCAAAAAGTAATCCCTGGTGGTATAATCTTTTCTATCTTCATCGCTTCCTTCAGGATGTTGAAGTGGTGGTGGGACAGAAAACTTTCTCTATTACAAATCTTCATTTAGAAGCTTTTGATAAAAGTAATCGTGAAGATCAGATAAGAACTTTGGTTGAGCAACATTTAAAGGAAAATATCGATTTCATTGCAGGTGATTTTAATATGGTTCCTGATGGGGCTTCTCAAAAATCTAAGTTCCTAAATGGGGACAATTATGAAAATGACTTAAGTTTTAGCTTGATGAATGAATCAGGGCTTAATGAAGTCATTCCTATGGATATCTATGATAATTCAGAGAAGGATTATTTTACATTTCCAAGTTCTAGACCCGATAGACGACTTGATTATATTTTTT
>Ga0079224_100016951_pt1 | contig 10253 bp, 8 predicted proteins | sample Stecom2015_FD_80414 | JGI IMG/M metagenome (GOLD analysis project Ga0079224, IMG submission 80414) | Agricultural soil microbial communities from Utah to study Nitrogen management - Steer compost 2015 | ecosystem: Environmental > Terrestrial > Soil > Agricultural land | place: USA: Utah... | reverse complement strand
CTATGGGCGGCGAGTCGCCTCGGCATCGTGTGATTCCCCGACGCGGTCGGCGAGGACCGCCACGCGTTTCGCGCCGACCCGCGTGAGGATGAGCGTCGCGGCATCGTCGCCACGCAGCCCGAGCCGGCTGCGCAGTGCCGCGGGGTCGACGTCGACGCCGCGCTTCTTGATCTCCAGCGTGCCGATGCCCCGCTCGCGCAGCGCGCGGCCGAGCTTCTTCACCTCGAACGGCAGGGTCTCGCGCACGCGGAACGTCGCCGCGAAGGGGCTGTGCAGCGGCGCATCGCCGGTCATGTAGGCCACGCGGGGCGCCAGCATCCCGGCCTGGAGCGAGCGCGCGACGTCGCCGATGAGACGCGCACGGATCACCGCGCCGTCGGGCTCGTGCACGAACGCGCCCAGTTCGCGCACCGCCTCGTCAGTGCTGTCAGCCGGAGCGGTCAGCTCGTACGCGGAGCCGGCGCGCAGCACCAGCGCCGCACGCCGCACCCCGGGACGGGCCAGGACGCCCGACCACAGCGCGAGCTCGACCACGGTGCCGTCGGCGCTCACCCACTGCGCCTCGGCGTCTTCGGGGATCGCAGCGCGGTCGAAGGCCGGTCCGAGCTTGATGCCCGCCGGGTGCTGCCGGGCGAGCGCCAGCCCCCAGTCCAGCGGCGGGGCGTAGTCGCCGGGACCGACCCGCGTCGTCTCGGTGTGTCCAGCCGTGCGGCGGGCGGGATCGAGCCAGACGCCGTCGCCCGGCTCCAGCGCCACGTCCTCGGCGCTGCCGTGCCGCACCTCGGCCTCGTCCCGGAACGGCGCCAGGTTGTAGGCGGCCAGGGCTGCGGTCACCTCGTCGGCGTCCACGGCCAGCACCCGCAGCCCGGCGGCCGCGAACGCCAGGGCATCGCCGCCGATGCCGCAGCCGAGGTCGGCCACCCGGCGGATGCCCGCGGAGCGCAATCGTCCCGCGTGCCGGGCGGCCACCGGCATCCGCGTCGCCTGCTCCAGCCCCGCCCTCGTGAACAGCAGCCGATCGGCGAACGCGCCGAACTTCGCCCGTGCCCGCGCCCGCAGGCGCGCCTGGCCGACCACCGCCGAGACGAGATCGGGGGAGTGGCCCGCGGCCCGCAGTCGCGACACCGCGCGCGCGACATCGGCGGTCGACTCGGGCTCGGGCACGGACTCCAGCAGCCGCAGCCCCTCCGGGGTCAGCAGCGCCTCGAGCTCGGAAATGTCCATCCGCCGAGCCTACGGTCGGGCTCGCGGCCGCACCATCTCGGCGCGGGGGCACCATCTCGGCGGGGAGGGGTGAGCCACCCCCGGGGGCCTGAGAACCCCCTATCTGGGGGTGGGGGGTTCCGGGGGGACCCCCGATGCCCACAACGGCGCGGCGGCGGAGACTTTCATCAACAGGCCAAGGGGCTCTTAAGAGATAGGAAAGATGATGGCTGACGACATCAACGCGAACGCACTCGGCATCCAGACGGTTGTCGACGACGTTCTGTCGAACAACGACCTGCTGTCGCACAACACGGACAACAGCGACAACTCGGACAACTCGACGCACGACACGGACGTGCTGTCGAACAACGACCTGCTGTCGAACAACACGGACAACTCGACCGACGACTCGTACAACGACCTGCTGTCGCACAACACCGACAACTCGGACAACTCGGACAACTCCGACAACTCGGACAACTCCACCAACGACTCGTACAACGACAACTCCACCAACGTGGATGTCGACGCGTCGGACCACAACTCGCACAACGACAACTCGATTGAGGACTCGGGCAACACGCGCATCGAGGACTCGGGCAACACCACCCTGTTCGACTTCTCGACGAACGCGGGCATCCGCCAGTACAACACCGGCATGCAGGACGTCAACGCCATCAACGGCGCCGGCGGCGGCGGCGGACACGGCTGGGGCGGCGGCGGTGGCGGCTCGGTGAACATCGAGAACCGCCCGACCACGGTCGACCAGTCGGTCAACGCCAACATCTCGGCAGCCGGCGGTGCCGGCGGTGCGGCCGCGGCCATCGGCGGACTCGCCGGCGGCGGCGACGGCGGCTTCGGTGCGGACGGCGGCGACGGCGGCAACGGCGGTGTCGGTGTCGGCGGCGACGGCGGCCACGGCGTCGGTCTCGGCCTCTTCGGCCCTGACGGCGGTGACGGCGGCACGGGCGTCGGCGTGACCGGCGACGGCGGCAACGGCTACGGCGGGGCCGACGGCGACGGCGGCATCGGCGGCGACGCAGCGGCAGTCGGCGGCTGGGGCGGTGGCGGCAACGTCACGATGTTCAACAACAACAGCGCGAACGTCGCCTCCGGTGACGGCTCGATCGCGGCCGGCGACGACGTGTACGTCGACAACTCGACGTTCGAGATGAACATCGGCGACGTCTCGATCGGCAACACGATCGACTCGTACAACGCGAAGATCGACGCCAAGGTCGACAACTCCGACACCTGGGTGACGAAGATCAACGACTCGTTCAACGACACGTACAGCTACGAGGACAACTCGAACAACCTGGACGTGGACGTGGACGTCGACGACTCGAACGTCGGCAGCCCCTTCGGGGACGTCGTCGACTTCTGAGTCGAGGCACGCACGCAGTGCAAGAGCCCGGCCGCCCTTCGCGGGGTGGCCGGGCACGCCCCCATCCGGGGGACTGAACAGCAGGAAACCAGAAGACTAGGATCGGTGCAGGATGTTTCCGGAAGACGCCCACCTCGACCGGCTCGGCGAGACGCCGACCGTCGCGGATCCGTGGGCGACCGGCGACCTCGGCGCCGACATGTTCAGCTCGGAGATCGCGAACGTCGACGCCTCGGACTGGGACGTCGACACCGACCTCATCTGGGGGGACGATGGTGACCCCGCAGACGACGGAGGTGCCTTCGATCTCCCGGTCTGACATGTCTTCCTTCAGCACACGCGGCGGGGATCTCCCGCCGCGTGTGCTGGCATGATGGGAGAGGGAGGCGACAATGGCTGATCGCGTCGAGTCCATCGCACGGGTGGTACAGGAGACACGAGCTCTCGCCGAGGCAGCCGGCCGTGCCGACCTGGCGGAACGTCTCGATCGCACCTACGACCGGCTGCGCGATCCCAACGTGCGGGTCGTGGTGGTCGGCGAGTTCAAGCAGGGCAAGAGCAAGCTCATCAACGCCCTCGTCAATGCGCCGGCATGTCCGGTCGACGACGACATCGCCACCAGCGTCGCGACCTCGGTCGGATACGCGCCCGAACCCTCCGCCGCCGTGCTCGTCAAGCCCGAGCACGACGCCGACAAGCCGCAGCGCCAGGAGATCGCCCTCGACGAGATCGCCGAGTACGTCTCCGAGCGGGGCAACCCGGGCAACTCCCGCCACATCGTCGAGGCGCAGGTGCTGCTGCCCCGCGAGATCCTCAAGGGCGGCCTGACCCTCATCGACTCTCCGGGCGTGGGCGGACTGGAGTCGTTCAATGCGCTGCAGACGCTGTCGATCCTGTCGACCGCGCACGCGGTGCTGCTGGTCTCCGACGCGTCGCAGGAGTACACCGAGCCCGAAGTGCAGCTCATCCGCTACGCCATGCGGATGTCGCCGAACGTCGCGACGGTGCTGTCGAAGACCGACCTCTACCCGACCTGGCGGGAGATCGAGTCGATCGATCGCAGGCACCTCGGCGAGATCGGGGAGGTCCCGATGTTCTCGGTGTCGAGCGACCTGCGCCTCATGGCCGCCGACCTGCGCGACTCCGAGCTCAACGACGAGTCGGGCTTCCCGGCGCTCGTCGCCCACCTGCGGCGCGAGGTGCTCGGCCGCGCCGAGCTCATCCAGGAGCGCGCTGCCGCGCACGATCTCAGCTCGGTCGCCGAGCAGCTCCAGATGACGCTCAACGCCGAGCTCAACGGCATCCTCCACCCCGAGGACACCCCGCGGATGATCGCCGAGCTCGAGGAGGCGAAGGCGCGGGCCGACGAGTTCCGCAGCCGGTCCGCGCGGTGGCAGGTGACCCTCTCCGACGGGATCTCCGACCTCATCGCCGACATGGAGCACGACCTGCGCGACCGGCTCCGCGCCGTGCAGCGTGAGGCCGAGGCCGCGATCGACGAGGGCGACCCGGGTCCTATCTGGGGGACGTTCGTGGAGTGGCTCGAGCAGCGCGTGGTCAGCGTCGTCTCCGAGAACTTCGTCTGGACCGACGAGCGGTCGCGGTGGCTGGCCGAATCGGTCGCCGAGATGTTCGAGGAGGGCAGCTCGCGCATCCCCGCGATCGACGTGAGCGACACCCGGGGCGTGCTCGATCCGATCGACACCCTGCCGGACATCGACGCCGGGAATCTCAGCGCGGCCGAGAAGATCTACATCGGCGTCCGCGGCTCGTACGGCGGCGTGCTCATGGTGGGGCTCGCCACCGGGCTCATCGGGCTCTCGCTCATCAACCCGCTGTCTCTGCTCGCCGGCGTGCTCGTCGGCCGCCGCGCCTACCGGGAGGACATGTCGTCCCGGCTGTCGCGACGCCAGAACGAGGCGAAGAACCAGGTGCGCCGCTACATCGACGAGGTGATCTTCCAGGTCGGCAAGCAGCTGCGGGACCGGCTGCGGCTGGTGCAGCGCCTCTCGCGCGACCACTTCGGAGCCCTCGCCGAGGAGCTGCACGTCTCGGTGACGCAGGCGCTGAACGCGGCGCGCCAGGGAGCCACCGTGTACACCGAGCAGCGGGACGAGCGGGTCGGCCAGCTTCGCGCAAAGCTCGGCCAGCTTGAGTCCCTGCGTCGGATGCTTCCGGCGGTGCCCGCCTCCGAGGACGTGCGAGCGTGAACGATCGTCAGGACGCCGAGGTGCTGCTGACCGCGGCCCGCAGCGCCTATGAAGGCGACGCGGAGGCGCTCGCGATCATCGAGGAGCTCGAGCCGCGTCTGGCCGAGCCGCTCCGGCTCGCGCTGGCCGGCATGGTGAAAGCCGGCAAGTCGACACTGCTCAACGCCATGCTCGGCGAGGAGATCGCGCCCACCGACGCGGGGGAGTGCACTCGCGTGGTGACCTGGTATCGGTACTCGCACACGCCGACCATCACCCTGCACACGATCGACGGCGAGCAGCGCCGCCTGCCGGTCCGGCGTGCGGACAGCCGTCTGGTGCTCGACCTCGCCGGGTTTCCGGCCGAGCAGGTCGCACAGCTCGACGTGGGCTGGCCGCTCCCCGCCCTGAAGTCGATGATCCTCATCGACACGCCAGGCATCGCGTCGCTGTCCACCGACATCTCGGCGCGCACCACCGGCTTCCTCACCCCGGAGCACTCGACGTCGGCGGCGGACGCCGTCGTCTACCTGATCCGCCACCTGCATCCCTCCGACGTCAACTTCCTCGAGGCGTTCCGCGACACCGCCGCAGGTGTGTGGCAGACCATCTGCGCGATGGGCGTGCTCTCCCGTGCGGACGAAGTCGGCTCCGGACGCATCGACTCGCTGCTGTCGTCGCGCAAGGTGGCGAGCCGCTACGAGCGCGACCCGGAGCTGGCCTCGCTCGTGCTCGGCGTGCTGCCCGTCGCCGGGCTCGTCGCGCAGGGGGCGCGCACGCTCCGCGAGGATGAATACGCCGCCTTCCGCACGCTGGCGGGCCTCGACCGCGCCGACCGCGAGCGCCTGCTCGTGTCGGCCGATCGCTTCGCCGGCCCCAACGACGCCGTCGAGCTGAGCCGCGCCCAGCGCGCGGCGCTGCTCGACCGCTTCGGCATGTACGGCGTGCGCCTGGCGACGGCGCTGATCCGCGGCGGCGCGCCGACCTCGTCGGCACTGTCCGAGCAGCTGATCGCGCAGAGCGGCCTGATCGAGCTGCAGCAGGCGATTCGCGACCAGTTCCGCACTCGGGCGACGCTGCTGAAGCTGCGCGGCGTGCTGATGGGGCTCGAGCAGCTGCTGCGCGATCGGCCCCGCGAGGGCACCGCAGAGGTCGAGGCCGGTATCGAGCGGATCTCGGCATCCACGCACGGCCTTCGCGAGCTCGCGCTGCTGTCCACCCTCCGCTCTGACGGCCTTCCGCTGCCGTCCGACGACATCGCCGACGCCGAACGCATCCTCGGCGGCGCGGGCACCGCCGTGCACCACCGGCTCGCGCTGGCCGAGGACTCCGGTGCCGACGCCGTCCGCGAGCGGGTGGACGCGCTCGTCGTGCGCTGGCGCACCCTCAGCGAGAGTCCGCTCACCGAGCGCGCCGGTGTGGCGGCCTGCCGCACCGTGCTGCGCAGTCTCGAGGAGATCCGCTCAGAGGTCGGAGTGCAGGGGACCGGTCGGACCGGGGCGGAGGTCGTACTGCCGGGCTGACCACGTCATCGCTGGGGGAAGCACGCTGCAGATCAGCGCCAGCAGCACGATCCCGCACCAGATCGCCAGCAGCGGGAACAGCACGGAACCGCGCTCGCCGACGGCGACCAGCTCCCGCGAGAACAGCAGCAGGCACACCATGATCAAGAAGGTCGCCAGCTGCCACCAGCGGATGCGCCGGCGCCGGCCCATGAACGACACCAGCAGCGTGATCTGCATGAGCACGACCAGGACGATCGCGGTGAAGAAGATCCAGAAGATGATGTCGGCGGCCGACTCGTACGTCTCCTCGGGGCGGCCCTCGGTGACCGCCCGCACGACGTCCGCGATCAGCGGCAGCTGCGTCTCGCGGATGACGAAGAGGTAGACCGCGATGAAGCCGCCGAGCGCGATGCCGACCACCCAGAGCAGCTGGGCGCATCGCACCGCGAACGGCGGCGGCATGGTGGCGATCACCGGCGCGGTGCTGGGGTGCACCACCGGCGGACGGGGAGGGGGCACGCGCAGCACCGCTGGAGCGGAGTCCTTCTGAGGCTGCGCCTGCCCCGGTGCCGCTTGGGGGGGAGCGGGCACCGTCACGGGCGTGATCCGCCCGATGGCCTGACTGGGGCGTCGAGGAGCAGGGGCAGGGACAGTACGTCCCGCCCCGTGCTGACCGTGCGAGGGCACCGGCTGCTTGTCTTCGCCGCTCACATGTCCTCTGAGGTCTCGTCGATCTGCGTCTCAGGTGCCGGGGGCAGCGCGGGCTGCGTGTCGGCGTAACCGCCCTGATCCTCCGCCGTGGTGAGGTCGGTCATCAGAGGCTCGGGCTCGGTGACCGGGGCGGAGTCGACCGCGGCCATCGCCGTGCCGGCTCCGCTGTCCGTGTCGTTCGAGACGTCGAGGTCGCCCTCGACGGTCGAGTCGGTGACCTCGACGGTAGTGGTGTCCGATGCGTCGACATCGGCGTCCACATCGGTGTTGTGGCTGCCGGTCGTATTGCCGACCGCCACATCCCCGACGGTGACATCGGTGGAGGAGTTGTCGACGAGGGCATCGTCTCCGGCGGCCACAGCCTGATCGCCGGAGGCGACCACGGCCGACTGGTCGAAGATCTGCGTCACGTCGCCGCCCTCGGTCCAGATGTTCTGGTTCGTCGACTGGTCGATGATGGTCGAGCGGTTCTCGATCGTCGTGAACTGGTTGATGATGCGCGTGATCTCCTTGATGACCTCGTCCGGCGGCTCGGGCGGGTTGGGGTTCACCGGCGTGACCGGGTGGACGTCGTGGTGATCGATGATGATCGGCGCGACCGTCTTCACATCGGCCAGGCACGCGTCCGAGACGCCGCCGGCTGCCATCGCCGCCTCCGGGGCGGCGTGGAACTCGGCCGCGGCGTCGGGGTCGCGCAGCAGGCTGAGGATGAAGGAGATCAGCGCATCAGCAATGGTCTCTACCGGTGTGCTCATTTTCGTGTCCCCCGTCGGTGGTCATAGTCGTGGTCAATACTGTGAATCTAGGTGGCAGAACTCCCGTCGGCATCGGGGGGAGCCCCGATGCCGGACGGGGGGTGGACGGGGGATCACTCGTCGGCCCCCCGTCCGTCGGGCTCCTCGGCGAGGAGCGCCCGAAGCTTGGCGATGAGATCAGAGCGCGAGGTCGCGCCGAGCCGGCGGCGGATGTGCGCGATGTGGTGCTCGGCGGTGCGCGGCGAGATGAAGATGGTCGCGCCGATCTCGGCGTAGGTCCGGCCCTGCACGACGAGCCGTGCGACCTCGAGCTCGCGTTCGCTGAGCAGGTCGTCGGCCGCGGACGTCGACTACTCCCCTGCGGGCCGCCGGGCGGCGTCGGTGGGGTGCAGTTCGCGCGCCCGGGCGAGCAGCCTCGCCGCGATCCGCCGATCCTCGGTGCGACTTGCCCCGTGTCCGGCAAGACGCGCGCCGTCCCACGCCAGGCCCACCTCGGCCAGTGCATCGGCGGCCGCCTCGACGGCGTCGGCGTCGACGGTGCCTCCCAGCACCGCGGTCCACACGCGGCCCGCACGCGCCATCGCCGCCGCGACCCGGCTCGTGCGGCCGGCTGCGACGAGTGCGCGGGCGTGCGGGGTCAGCTGGTCGGGCCGCGAGAGCAGGATGCCCTGCTGGATGCCCGCCCAGTGCACATGTGCCGCCCACAGCGGCGAGCCGAGACGCTCCACGAGCTCCACGGCGGCCGCCAGCGCCGCGCGCAGCATCCCGGACTGGCCGAGCTTCGCCGCCGACGTGACGAGCTCGGCCAGCGGCGAGAGCAGGAACAGGTCAACATCGACCCGCAGCAGCCCGCGACGTGCGCGCGACCACGCCGCCTCCAGCGCGGCGTCGTCCTCGTAGCGACGCGCGATCGCGATGCGCACCGTGTCGGCGAGGAACGCGTCCCGTGGGGTGAACCGGTTCCGCGCCGACTGGGCGGCTTCCTCCAGTGCTGCGCGCGCGTCCAGCGGGCGCGCGCGCAGGACGGCGATCCACGCTCGCCACAGCAGAAGCCGCGACTGGGCCCAGCGGCCACCGTGGTCGGCTTCGATCGCGTCGTCCAGCACGGCGTGCGCGGCATCCAGATCGCCCATCGCCACGGCGGCGCTCGCGGCGATCACCGCGGGCAGCTCGGGGATGGGCGCGGTCGCGCGGGCGGCCGAGTACAGCTCGGCGGCCCGTTCGAGCTCGGCCACCGCTGCGCCCGGATCCTTCGCGAGCGTGCCCGCCAGGCCCTCTCGCAGCAGATCCATCGCAACGCCGAGGGTCGTGGGTGCGGTGCGCCGGGCGCCGGACGGCTCCGTCGCCTCGACGGGGCTCGTGTCGCCGACGGCGAAGGCCGCGATGACGGCGCCCGGAGCCGACGCGGCCAGCATCGTGTACACGGAATGCGCGTGGCCCATCTGACCGCGGGCGGCCCACACGGCCGCGGACAGATCTGCCAGCGCGGCCACCGGCTCGACCTCGTCGACGACGCGAGCCGCCTCGTCGAGGTCGCCTGCCGCGAAGGCCGCACGGGCACGGCGCGGCCGCAGGTCGTCGGCGCTCCCGCCGCAGGCGACGGCGGCGTCGTACAGCTCCGCCGCGTGCGACGGCTGCTCGTCGACCAGCCGGTCGCCCTCGTGCGCCAGAGCCTCGGCGATCGTCGTGTCGTGGACGTAGCCCAGCCACTCGCGCGTCTCGGCGTCGCCGTCGGCCGCGGCCCGGGCGATGCCCCCCGACATGTCGACGGTGAGCTGCGCGGCGGTGTGGAACGGGATCATCGCGCGCACGGTCGTGCGCACGAGCGGCACCGGCTGCCCGGTGCGCAGCAGCAGCCCCTCGGCGTAGCCCCGCAGGATCGCATCGTCGTCGGGACCCTCGTCCGCGAGGGCGCGGGCGTGCAGGTCGGCGGTGAGGCACCGCGCCTCCACGGCCTGCCGGAGCGGATCGTCGAGCAGATCGAGGCGGTAGGCGATCAGCTCTCCGAGCATCCTGGCCAGCTCGCGATGATCGGGGTCGTCGGCGCAGTCGCGCTCGTCGTGCGCCTGCAGCGCCTCGGCGACCAGCCACGACACTCCGCCGGTGACCGTGAGGATGTGCTCGACGCACGAATCGGCGATCGGATCGTCGTCCAGGTGCGTGAGCAGGTCGGACCGTGAGATGTGGCCGAGGACGATCGCGGGGTGTGCGCTCTCGAGCTGGGTCGCGATGCTGCTCAGGGCCTCAGAGCGCGGCCACGGCCGGCTCGCCACGACGAGCGCCGCGTCCTGATCGGCGGCGCGACGGCCGATCTGGTCGACGAGGTCGCCGGACATGAGATGCAGGTCGTCGACGAGCAGCACCTCTGCGCGCGGCACCTTGACGCCGCGCGACTCGCGACCGGAGAGCACCGTGACCCGCTGGTCGCCGTCGGTGAGGTGGCGGTGCAGCCGGCGCAGCAGCGCCGTCTTGCCCGAGCCGGCGTTGCCGACCACGATCG
>Ga0079224_100016949_pt1 | contig 10253 bp, 7 predicted proteins | sample Stecom2015_FD_80414 | JGI IMG/M metagenome (GOLD analysis project Ga0079224, IMG submission 80414) | Agricultural soil microbial communities from Utah to study Nitrogen management - Steer compost 2015 | ecosystem: Environmental > Terrestrial > Soil > Agricultural land | place: USA: Utah... | reverse complement strand
CTCGCGGCAACTACGCGATCGACCTGAGCTTCTTCGGTGGCGCGGGCGGCGACATCCGCTGGCACGTCGGTGTCTACCTGGAGTCGCCGCCCGAGACCCGCGACGTGGTGCTGAAGATCCTCAACGACATCCTCAGCCAGAGCGCCTGAGCCTCGCTCACCGGTATCTCTCGACCACGTTCCCGGAACTTGCTGGGTTGGCCCGGCGCCAACCCCGCACGTTCGGGGAAGGTGATCCGATCAACGGAGCGGGGCGCCCCTGACGGGGCGCCCCGCTCCGGCGAGCGTTGCTCAGAGCTCGGCCACGGCGTCGGCGTACAGCTTCTCGATGATCTCGGAGAAGTTCTGCTCCACCCCCCGCCGTTTGATCTTCATGGACGGGGTGATCTCGCCGTCCTCGATGCTCAGGTCGCGCGGGAGGATCGCGAACTTCTTGATCGTCTCCCACCGGTTGAGCTGGGCGTTCAGCTGCCGCACGTAGCCGTCCACCATCGCGCGCGCCTCCGCCGAGCCGACGATCTCCTCGTACGGCTTGCCCGCCAGCGGTCCGCCCTCCGCCCAGCCGGCGATCGCGTCCGGGTCGAGCGTGACCAGCATGGTGCAGAAGTTACGGCTGTGGGCGATCACCACCGCCTGCGAGACGTACGGGCAGACCGCCTTGAACATCCCCTCGATGGCGCTGGGGGCGATGTACTTGCCGCCCGAGGTCTTGACCAGGTCCTTCTTCCGGTCGGTGATGCGCAGGTAGCCCTCGTCGTCCAGCTCGCCGATGTCCCCGGTGTGCAACCACCCGTCCTCGGTCAGGGCCTCCGCGGTCTCCTCCGGAAGGTTGTGGTAGCCGCGCATCACCGGGTCCCCGCGGAGCAGGATCTCGCCGTCATCGGCGATCCTGGCCTCCAGGTCGCCGATCGCCTGGCCCACCGTGCCGATCTTGAGCGCACCGGGCCGGTTGACGAAGTTCGCCGCGCTGCTCTCGGTGAGCCCGTAGCCCTCCAGGATCGGCAGGCCGGCGGCGGCGAAGAACATCGCGATGTCCTTGGAGAGCGGCGCGGCGCCGGAGACCAGCACCCGGATCCGCCCGCCGAGGCGCTGCTGGATCTTGCGGAAGACCACCTTGAGGGCGAGCTCGTGCTGGAGGGCCAGCAGGGGTGAGACGGATTCGCCGGCCTGTTGCTTCGCCACCCGCAGCTTGCCCACCCGGACCGCCCACCGGAAGAGCGCGGCCTTGACCCCGCCGTCGTTCAACGCCGTGGTCACCACCCGGTTGTGGACCTTCTCGTAGATCCGGGGTGCCCCGCACATCAACGTCGGCCGCACCACGGCCAGGTTCTCCACCAGCTTGTCCACCCGGCCGTCGATGTACGTGGGGCAGCCGACGTGGATCATCGCGCAGAGCAGCATCTTGCCGAACGAGTGGGACAGCGGCAGCCAGAGGTAGTGCAGGTCCTCGGGGACCAGCACCTTCAGCTCACCGACGGCGACGCTCACCGCGCACCAGCCGCGGTGCAGCAGCTCCACTCCCTTGGGCTGGCTGGTGGTGCCGGAGGTGTAGATGAGGGTGGCGAGGTGCTCCGGCTCGACCGTCTTCGCCACCGTGGTGATCATGTCGGGGTCGGCGGCGAGCGCCTCCCGCCCCCGGCGCTCCAGCTCGGCGAGGGTGAGTTGGGCGGGGGTAGCCGCCGGGTCCGCCTCGCCCTCCATCAGTACCACGTGGGTGACCTCCGGCAGGTCGGCCCCGGTGAGCTTCGTCGCCTGCTGGGGGTCCTCGGCGATCACGATCTTGGAGCCGGAGTCCCGCACGATGTAGGTGGCGTCCTCCGCGCCGGTGGTGGGGTAGACGGTGGTGGTGGCGCCGCCGGCGCACATGATGCCGATGTCGGCGAGGGCCCACTCCAGCCGGGTGTTCGCCATGATCGCCACCCGGTCTTCCGGTCCCACCTCGAGCCCGCGCAGTCCGGCGGCGATCGCGGTGGCGCGCTCGGCGACCTCGGCCCAGGTGAGCCAGGTCGGTCCGGCGGGGCCGGGATACCCGAACGCGCGGGCGTCCGGGGTCGCCGCCACCCGCTGGAAGAACATGTCGGGAATGGAGCGGTACGTCGCTTCAGTAGTCTTGACTGGCGCTGTCATCGGTGGAGCTCGCCTTCGGTGCTAGGTGCGTGATCGCCATCACGTGGGCCCTTCCCTGAATCGTATGGCCTCGGCCTGGCCCGGGCCACCTGTGACGGTTCACACACGTGAAATGGAGATGTCAACATAGCCTCATTTCAGTAAGGATGGGAGATCCGAACCGACGTTACGGGGTGGGAGCGGGGGTTGGCGCCGAATAGCCGAATAGCCGACGGCCCGGAGGCCGGTCGTGAGGTGCTCAGTCGCGGGCTGAGGGTGCTCGGCGTCGCGATCCGGGAGCAGCCCTGGTTGTTCAGTATCGCGGTGGCCGGCAGCATCCTCTTCGGCGTGCTGATCGTGGCCTCGGCGTACCTGGTCGGCTGGGTGGTCGGTGACGTGGCCGTGCCCGCGATCGCGCGGGGCCGGGTGGACGCCGGAGGGCTGGCGCTCGCCGTGGGTGCCCTGATCGGCCTCACCGCGCTGCGGCTGGCCAGCATGACCGCCCGCCGGCTCGCCGCCGGCTACATGCAGTACCGGCTGCAGGCCACTTACCGCCGCCGGGTGACCCGTCACTACCTGCGGATGCCGGTGGCCTGGCATCACCGCCACGCCACCGGCACGCTGCTGTCCAACGCCAACTCCGACGTGGAGGCGAGCTGGTTCCCGATCGCGCCGCTGCCGTTCGCGGTCGGCACCGCGGTGATGCTGGTCGGTGCGATCGCCGCGGTCTTCGTGACCGACCCGGCGCTGGGCCTGGTGGCGCTGGGCATCTTCCCCGCCCTGCTGGGGCTCAACGTCTTCTACACCCGCCGGATGGGTCCCCGGCAGGCCCGCGCCCAGCAGCTACGGGCCGAGGTGAGCGCGGTCGGGCACGAGAGCTTCGACGGTGCGCTGCTGGTCAAGACCATGGGGCGGGAGGCCGAGGAGACCCGCCGGTTCCAGCAGAAGGCGGAGCAGCTGCGCGACGCGCTGATCCAGGTGGGCCGGCTGCGGGGCATCTTCGACCCGCTGCTGGAGGCGCTGCCCCACGCCGGGACCTTGATCGTGCTGGTGGTCGGCACCGCGCGGCTGCGACAGGGCGCGATCGACGTGACCGAGCTGGTCAGTGTCGCGTTCCTGTTCACCGTGCTCGCCTTCCCGGTGCGGGCGATCGGCTGGCTGCTCGCCGAGCTGCCTCGCAGCGTGGCCGGGTGGGACCGGGTGCAGCGGGTGCTCTCGGCCACCGGCGAGATGCGCTACGGCACCCGCGAGCTGGCGCGTACCGGCCCGGCGACGCTCCGATTCGACGGCGTCAGCTTCGGGTACGGCCGGCAGCGGGTGCTGCACGACGTCACCTTCACAGTGCCGGCCGGGCGGACGGTGGCGCTGGTCGGCCCGACCGGTGCGGGCAAGTCCACGATCGCGAGCCTCGCCACCCGCCTGCTCGATCCGGACGCGGGCGCCATCACCCTGGACGGCGTGGCGCTGCCGGAGCTGAGCGCCGCCGCCCTGACCCGCTCGGTGGCCCTGGTGCCGCAGGTGGCGTTCGGTTTCGACGACACGGTGCGGGCGAACGTCAGCCTGGACCGGCCCGGGATCGACGACGCCGCGGTCTGGCGGGCGCTGCGGCTGGCCCAGGCGGACGGTTTCGTCGCCGCGCTGCCGGAGGGGCTCGCCACCATGGTGGGGGAGCGCGGCACCAGCCTCTCCGGCGGGCAGCGGCAGCGCCTCACCCTCGCCCGGGCGCTCGCCGGGGAGCCGCGGCTGCTCATCCTCGACGACGCCACCAGCGCGGTCGACCCGCGGGTGGAGGCGGCGATCCTGGCCGGGCTGCGCGGCGGCGGCGCGACGATCCTGGTGGTGGCGTACCGGCGGGCCACCATCGCACTCGCGGACGAGGTGGTCTACCTGGAGCACGGCAGGGTGGTCGCGCACGGCTCGCACCAGGAGCTGCTCGCCAAGGTTCCGGGCTACGCCAACCTGGTCACCGCCTACGAGCGGGCGGAGGCGGAGCGCGAGCGGGAACGGGCCTACGAGGAGCCGGCCGGCCCGGCCCTGGAGCGCGTCGCCCACCGGCCCGAGCGGGGCGCGCCGTGACCGCCGAGGTGATCGGGGAGCGGCCGGAGTCGATCCTGCAGACGCTGCGGCGTGGCCTGGTGCTCTCGCCGGAGCTGCGCACCGGGCTGGCCGGCACCCTCCTCCTGGCGCTGGTCTGGACCGGCGGCCGGGTGGCGGTGCCGGTCGCCGTGCAGCAGGGCATCGACCATGGCCTGCTCGCCGCCGGCGGACCGGACCTGGGCGTGGTGGCCGCGGTGGTGGCGCTCACCGCGGCGGCGCTGGTGGTGACCACGGTCTGCGGGTACGCGATGATGGTCCGCCTGTTCACGGTCACCGAGACCGCGCTGGCCGGCGTGCGCGTACGGGCGTTCCGGCACGTGCACGACCTCTCCATGCTGCACCAGCAGGCCGAGCGGCGCGGCTCGCTCACCTCCCGGGTGACCAGCGACGTGGACATCATCACCCAGTTCCTGCAGTTCGGCGGGGTGATCCTGCTGGTCAGCCTGGGCCAGCTCACGGCCACCGCGGTGGTGATGGCGGTCTACTCCTGGCAGCTGACGCTGGTGGTGCTGGCGGTGTTCATCCCGGCCGGGCTGCTGATCCGCGTCCTCCAGCGCCGGCTCGCCGCCGCGTACACGGCGGTCCGCCAGCGGTTGGGCGACATGCTGGCGGTGATCGGCGAGAGTGTGGTCGGCGCCGAGGTGATCCGGGCGTACGGGGTGGCCGCGCGCACCGCCCGGCGGCTGGACCGGGCGATCGACCAGCACCGGCTGGCCCAGCAGAAGGCGCACCGGACCTCGGTGCTGAGCTTCTCCACCGGCGAGATCGCCGCCGGGTCGGCGCTGGCCGGGGTGGTGGTGCTCGGCGTGTGGCTGGGGGTGGACGGCTCGCTGAGCGTCGGCCAGCTCACCGCGTTCCTGTTCCTGGTCACCCTCTTCATCCAGCCGGTGCAGATCTTCACCGAGGTGCTGAACGAGGCGCAGAACGCGATCGCCGGCTGGCGGCGGGTGCTCGACGTGCTCGACCTGGCGCCGGACGTGGCCGACCCCGCGGCGAACGGCGGCGGCCGCCACCTGCCCCGGGAGGCGCTGGACGTGACCTTCCGGGAGGTCGGGTTCACCTACCCCGGCGCCACCACCGAGGCGCTCGCCGACGTGGACCTGTACATCCCGGCCCGGACCCGGGTGGCGGTGGTGGGGGAGACCGGTGGCGGCAAGACCACGTTGGCCAAGCTGCTCACGCGCCTGATGGACCCCACCCGTGGCGAGGTGCGGCTGGGCGGCGTGCCGTTGCGGGAGGTGCGCTTCGACTCCCTGCGCTCCCGGGTGGTGATGGTGCCGCAGGACGGGTTCCTGTTCGACACCACGGTGGCGGAGAACATCCGGTTCGGCCGGCCGGACCTCACCGACACGGAGCTCAAACTCGCACTCGCCGAGCTCGGCCTGGCCGACTGGGTGGAGAGCCTGCCCGAGGGCGTGGACACCCGGGTGGGGGAGCGGGGCGAGGCCCTGAGCGTGGGTGAGCGCCAACTGGTCGCCCTGGCCCGGGCGTACGTGGCCGACCCTGACCTGCTGGTGCTGGACGAGGCGACCAGTGCGGTAGACCCGGCCACCGAGGTGCGGCTGCAGCGGACCCTGGACGCGGTGACCCGCGGCCGCACCACGGTGGCGATCGCCCACCGGCTCTCCACCGCCCAGGCCGCCGACGAGGTGATCGTGGTGGACCGGGGCCGGATCGTGCAGCGCGGCCGGCACGAGGATCTGGTCGCGGACCCGGACTCGATCTACGGCCGGCTCTACACCTCCTGGCTGGAACAGACCCGCTAGGCCGTCTGGCGGGACGAGGCCGGCCGGGCCGCCCGGCGGGACGAGATCCACGGCGCCCGGCGGGGCGAGGTGCGCGGTGCCACCCGGCGGGACGAGGGCTCGCCGGCCCGGGGGTCCAGGTACTCCGGCAGTGCGGCGGCGATCACCGCGCGCTCCTCCGCGGTGAGCTGCCGCGTGTGCTTGCCCACCGCCGCCCGGGCCCGGGCCACCTCGAACCGGCCCTGGCGGTACCGGCGACCGGTCAGCCCCAGAAAGTCCACCAGCTCGTGGACGGTGGTCGGGTCGTAGACGAAGTCCTCGAACCCGACTTGCACCGGCCGGTGGTCGTAGTCCCGGGCCATCTCGGCCGCGTGCCGCACCGCCCGGCGGCGCCGCTGCCCGTACTGAGCGGCGAAGTCGGCCGCCGACGGCTCCACCCGGCCAGGTTGCCGCAGCACGGCGCGGGCGTCGACGAACTGGTCGCGCGGGTCCCGGTGCACGATGACGAACGTGGACGGCGGGGCGAACCGCGAGATCGGCAACCGGAAGGCGTTGACCCCCTGGTCCAGCAGCAGCATGTCAACCCCGGTGTCGGTGGCGGCGGCGTCCAGCGCGTGCTGGAGATGCTCCCGCAGGCACTGCTCCAGGCCGGCGACCCCGCCCGGCCACGGCTGGCCGGCCCGCTCCGCCAGGTCCAGGAAGCACTCCAGGCACGCCGCCAGGTAACCCGCGGCCTCCCGGCGGCGGAACAGCGCGGCGCTGTTCCGGTTCACGATCCGCCACTTGTCGTAGTGGCCCCGCCGCGAGGTGGTGTGCTTGGCGCCGGTGATGTGGAGGTAGAAGGCGACCAGATCCGCGGGGGAGACGGCGCCGTGGGTGACATACGCGTTGGTGAAGCGCGCCATACCCCCGACCGACTTGATCAGCCGGAGCTCCCCGGCGGGTGCCCAGCGGGCGGTGCCCGCGAACCCGCGCAGGTAGTCCAGCACCGCACTGGAGCCGGACTTGAAGAACCCGGAGAGGAACACCCGCTGGTCCGGCCCCAGCTCCCGGTACCGCTGCGGTCGCAGGCGGCGCTGGCGCAGCCGCTGGATGTGCGAGGCCGCGTTGTCCACGCACATCGCCAGGGCCCGCTCGGTCTCGCCCTGATAGTCGAGCAGCCCGATGAGGAAGTCCCGGCCGGCGATGCTGCCGGAGGCCCGGTGCGCCGCCGCGGTCGCGTGCGCGATCCGTCCGGCGGCCAGGTGCCACCGGGCCCGCTCGATCGCCTGGCCCTCCCGGCTGCTCCAGCCGGAGAGCCGCCGGTACGCCGCGGCGGCGCGCCTCGTGACCGGAGCCGAACCGCGACGGACCGTTCCGGTGACGGTCTGCCAATCGAGCGTCATCGCCCCTCCTGCATGCCGGGGTCCGGACGAGCGACGCTGATCCACGATCACACCGACGGAGGGCGTCACATCCGGACCGGATCTCATAGTGCTCATCGGCCCGGGACCGGGGAGGTAACGCCGTAACGGCCCGGCGTCCGGATGAGGGCGTGCGACGATGCCGGGCGGCGACCGGCGCGGCCGGCCGCCTCAGTGGTGGGGAGCCAGGTCGGTGGCGGGTGGCTCCTTGAGCTCGCCGGTGAGGTAGTGCTGGATGGTCGGGCCCACCAGGGCGATCACCGACTCCCGCGGGACACTCGCCAGCGGCTGGAACCGGAGCACGTACCTGATCACCGCCAGGCCGAAGAGTTGGCTGGCGACGAGAGTGGCGCGCAATCGCGCCTCGGCCGGGTCGCTGGTGGGTAGCCGCTCCACCGCCCGCCGCTGGATCTGCACGGTGAAGAATTCCCGGATCAGGCGGGCGGAGACCCGGTTGGTGAGCGCGTTGCGCAACAACGCCTCGAACGCCGGCCCGCTGACCGGATGCTCCCAGATCGACATGAACGTGGTCAGCAGCCGCTCCGCCAGCGTGTCCAGGTCACCGGCGAAGAGGCTCGAGAAGACCTTGGCGGCGTCCACCGGTGGTTGCACGGTGGCAATGAAGAGCTGCTCCTTGGTGCCGAAGTAGTGGTGGACCAGCGCCGGGTCCACCCCGGCGCTGGTCGCGATCTGCCGGATCGACGTGTCGTCGTACCCGCGCTCGGCGAACGCCTCTCGGGCGGCGGCGAGGATCGCCGCCCGGGTATCCTGTTTGCCGGGGCGCCGGCCGGTACGTCGCCTCATGATCCATCCAGGCTACGGGGTGCGCCGCCGCAGGGTCGCCGCCCCCAGCGCCAGCGCTACCACCACCACCGCGGCGACGATCGCCAGGTCCCGCCACATCAGCGCGGTCGGTTCGGGGTGCCGCCCCACCTCGGTCAGCGCCTCCACCGAGTACGCCAAGGGCATGGCGTAGCTCAAGCCCTCCAGCCAGCCGGCCATCTCGGCGCGCGGCACGAACAGCCCGCACAGCAGGATCTGGGGGATCGACACCAGCGGCATGAACTGCACGGCCTGGAACTCGGTCCGCGCGAACGCGCTGCACAGCAGGCCCAGTGCTACCCCGAGCACGGCGTTGGCCACCGCGATCAGCACCACCAGCGCGAGGCTGCCGCGGACGGAGAAGCCGAGCAGCCAGTAGGTGACCGCGGTGGCGACGGTCGCCTGCACCGCGGCGGCGAAGCCGAACGCGATGCCGTACCCGAAGAGCAGGTCCAGCCTGCCCACCGGGGTGGTGAACAGCCGCTCCAGCGTGCCGCTGGTCCGCTCCCGCAGCATCGCGATGCTGGTGACCAGGAACATGATGATGAACGGGAAGATCCCCAGCATGATCAGCGCGATCCGGTCGAAGGCGCCGGGCCGCTGCTCGAACATGAAGTAGAGCAGGGTGAGCGCCAGGATCGGCACCACCAGCATCAGGGCGATGGTCCGGCGGTCGTGGCGCAACTGCCGCAGGATGCGCCCGGTGGTGTGGGTGAGCAGCCGCGCCGCCATCACGCCACCTCCACCCGCTGCCGCACCAGCCGCAGGAACGCCTGGTCGAGGTCGTCCGTGCCGGCGGCGGCCTTGATCGCCTCGGGGGTGTCGTCGGCGATGATGCTCCCGTCCCGGATCAGCAGCAGCCGGTCGCACCGGTTCGCCTCGTCCATGACGTGGCTGGAGACCAGCAGGGTGGTGCCGGCGCGGGCGAGGTCGCGGAAGCGGTGCCACAGCTCGTCCCGTAGCAGCGGGTCCTGCCCGACGGTCGGCTCGTCGAGCACCAGCACCTCCGGCCGGCCGACCAGGGCGCAGGCGAGGGAGGCCCGGCTGTGCTGTCCCCCGGAGAGGGTCATCACCAGTTGCCCGGCCTGGTCGGCGAGGCCGACCTCCTGGATGGTCTGCTCGGCCGCGTCCGCGCCCAGCCCGTACAGCGAGGCGAAATACCGCACGTTTTCCCGGACGGTCAGGTCGGCGTAGATGCTCGGTGCCTGGGTGTAGTAGCCGATGGTGCGCCGCAGCGCCGGGGAGCCGGCGGGTTGACCGAGCACCGTGACGGTGCCCGACTTCACCACCTGCACCCCGACGATGGTGCGCAGCAGGGTGGTCTTGCCGCTGCCGCTGGGGCCCAGCAGCCCGGTGACCAGGCCACGGGGGATCTGGGCGGTGATGCCGTGCAGCACTTCCCGCCGGCCGCGCTCTACCACCAGGTCGGTGATCTCGACCGTGGTCTCCATGCGCCCTCCTCGGTAATTCATCAACCGATGAAGTCAACGCTAGATGAATTATCCGGCGCGCACAACCCCCCGCCCGCCTCGGCGTACCTGCGCGAAAAAAGGGGCGGCGCCGGTGGTCCACCGGCGCCGCCCAGGTCTCCCGGCCGCGGCTACAGGGCGAGCACGCGGTCCAGGAACTCCCGGTAGCGGCGCATCGCCACCCGCATGGTCTCGGTATCCACCCGCTCGCCGTCCCGGTACGGGTCGAGCTCCGCCTGGGCGGCCAGCAACGTGTCGGCCAGGTGCCGCACCGCCTCGGTGACCAGCTCCTTGGCACCGTCCACTGCGGCCTGCGGGTCGTCGATGAACCGCACCTGCAGCTCCCGCCAGTTCTCGCGCAGCCGCTCCACCACCTCGTCGGTCCACAGTGTGATCGGGGCCTCGCTCACCTCACCGGGCGCGCCTTCGGTCACCTCGGTGGCGGCCGGCGGGGTGGCGGCCGGCTGGTCGGTGGCGTCCTGGTCGGTGGCGGTCGGCTGGTCGGTCGTCATCGACGGGTCGGTCGCGGTGTCGGTGGTGGTCTGCACGGTGGCGGCGTCCTCAGAATCGTTCTGGCCCGGGCTGGCGTCGGTCTCGCTCTGGTCGGTCTCG
>Ga0079224_100016948_pt1 | contig 10253 bp, 7 predicted proteins | sample Stecom2015_FD_80414 | JGI IMG/M metagenome (GOLD analysis project Ga0079224, IMG submission 80414) | Agricultural soil microbial communities from Utah to study Nitrogen management - Steer compost 2015 | ecosystem: Environmental > Terrestrial > Soil > Agricultural land | place: USA: Utah... | reverse complement strand
TCGATCTGAACTGTATTTATGGATAAACTTTTCTAATATCACCCCAGATTTGACAAGAAACACTCCGGGCATTTGAAAACCATCACCAATGAATGTAGACATCCCATGCCCTTTTAAGATACTTGATTCAAAGCCTCGCGCCCAGGTTCTCAATCCAATAAGCTGATTCAAGGTGCCTTTCCCTAATCCAAAGCGAGTATAATAATGACAATCGGGATCACTGATGGACTCGAATTCGCTTAACTTGTACTTTTCAAAATATCTTTGAGCAATATCTTGGTCGGACATGTGGACGATAACGAGTTGGACGCCATGTTCTTGAAAAATATCTTTCCTCTGCGCGAGATCATGCATGGCTTCTCTGCAAAAAGTGCATCCAAAATGTCTTAAAAAAACAAGCAAGATTGGCTTTTCATGAGATAATTTAAGAATAGAGCAGCCGTTTGAAGTGTACATTTCACTCAGGAGTTCTTTTACGGCTGCATTCTTGTTATCCATTGACATCGGAATATCAAAAGGCAACATATTAAAAAAGGGAATGGTTCATCACACCATTCCCTAAAATTTCTATTTGGAATTCGGAAGGAATTACATCCTGTCAAACACATCCATAACTTCGCGGACGTGTCCGGCAGACTCCTTCAACAACGTCATTTCTTCATTATTCAACTTGAGTTCGATTAATTCAGAAATACCATCTTTATTGAGTTTAACCGGCACTCCCAGGTAGATATTGTCTAAACCGTACTCACCGTTCAGCTTCGCACAGCACGGGAAAATTCTATTTTCATCTCTAACTATAGACTCAACCATTTGAGCTGCAGCTGCCCCCGGAGCATACCAAGCTGAGGTTCCCATCAATTTGACTAGTTCGCCACCTCCTACTTTTGTTCTTTCCACAATCGCATCTAAGTCAGCCATGTTAATCATCTCAGTGACGGGAATGCCAGAGACTGTGGTGTATCGTGGCAGTGGCACCATGGTATCACCATGCCCCCCCATAAGTACGGCCTGGATATCCTTTGGTGAGACCTTCAAGGCTTCGGCCAGAAAAGCCCTGTAACGTGCTGTATCCAGTATTCCTGCCATCCCAAATACTTTATTAGAAGGCAAGCCCGAAACTTTATGGGCTGCATAAGTCATCACATCCAAAGGGTTTGACACAACAATTATTATTGGGCTTGGGGAGTGCTCCAATATTGAATTGGTCACTGAGGTGACAATTTTAGCATTTGTAGCAATTAAATCATCTCTACTCATACCCGGCTTACGGGGCAGACCTGCTGTAATGACGACAATATCAGAATTGGCCGTATCCTTGTAATCTTCTGTCCCGGTAATCCGAGTGCTGTAATAATCGATTGGTGCTTGTTGCCAGCTATCCAGCGCCTTTCCTTTAGCTAAATCGCCTTTAATATCAATAAGTACAATCTCATTTACCAAATCTTTATGCGCTAAAACGTTAGCAACCGTAGCACCAACATTTCCCGCGCCTACAACCGTTATTTTACTCATAATGACTGAATTTCTTTGTTGAAAAAGCTTCAAATTATCAAGATTTCGCAAAGGTACAATTCATTCTCAGCGAATACAAGGAAACAATTCACCTACTTTTTTTTGTTAACTTTACGGACGTTAATAAATAAGCTATGTATTCATTTATGAGTAAGATCTTCATCGGTATAATTTTCACCTTAGGAATTCTGAATTTTCTGGATGCGCAACAAATGGGGTTCTGTGGTACAGAGGACCAACATCTAATTATTGAAAGACTTCAAGAGAATCGCGCAAACTTCAAGGATAAACTTCAAGCAAGAACTGGCAACACACAATATGTGCCTGTTATTTATCATATGGTTGCCGATAATGCAGGTAATGACCGAGTCGACTTCCGTGATGTGATGGAAATGCATTGTTTTCTGAATCAGTTCTATGACTCCTTAGATATTCAGTTCTATATCGCTGAATTAAACATGATAGACAACTCAAGTATTCATACTGACCCGAGATCTCCGAATGGTCAGGTCCGGATTCGTCTTGCGAGGAAAAATACCGGAATGAATATTTTTCTTGTTAAAACCATTGGTGGATCCCAAACAGGTGGTGGAATTACCTTGGGGTACTACTCCCCAGCGGATGACTATCTAGTCGTTCAGCAAAATCAGGTCAACGGGTATTCTTCTACATTAGCACATGAAGTGGGGCACTTTTTCACATTGGCACATACCTTTTACGGATGGGAGGCTACCACCTACGACCCAACTAAGCCCACGCCTAAAACCGTAAGCTTAGGTTCTGTACTCGTGAATGTTGAATATGTCGATCGCTCAAAAAACTGCCACAACGCAGCAGATAATTTTTGTGACACCCCACCTGACTATTTGTTAGGTTTTCAAAACCCCGGTGGTGGATGTTCTCCTTATACCGGACCGGCTAAAGACCCCGATGGTGTCCCCGTTGACCCACAAGAAAACAACTTGATGAGTTATTTCGAGCGTTGCGTATTCTACGTGCTCTCACAAGAACAACAAAATGCTATTCATGCAGATCTTCAAAGTGTCAAACGGTCATTTTTAAGAAGGGGGTGGACACCACCAGCAGAATCTATTACGGATGATGTGAATTATCTTTCACCTTCTAATCAGGAACGGCTCCAGGTATATGTAAATATTCCATTAGACTGGGAAGATGTACCCGGTGCTACAAAGTATTTAGTCGAGGTTGACAGGGTAAATTCATTTAGTAGTGAAGTACAGACTTTTGTTACTGAAGAAAGCTATATAGAGGTTCCTGAGCTACGAAAAAACTTCAATTACTTCTGGAGGGTGAGGCCATTTAATGACTATACAACCTGTACTGTCGCAAGATTTCAGACATTTCGGACAGGAGACCAAACCGTATCAGTAAATAATGTCTCCGGACTTGATCACTGGACTATACAACCCAATCCTGTTCCATCTGGGCAATTCCATGCAGTCCTCCAGACTTCTGAGCCTATTGATGGTATGATTAGCGTATTCGATCTTCAAGGCCGGGAAATTTGGAAGAACTCCCTGAACCTGACACCTGGTGAGCACCGTATTCCTGTTCAACTGGAAATCAGCTCATCGGGGATATATTTTGTCAGAATTGCGACACAAACAGGTATTAATACACGAAAACTAGTTATTCAACCATAGATTGGAAGGGCACAGATTACAGTGCCCTTTTTCATTTAGTGAATAGTTATTCCCCCAGCTATGAAGAAATGTATCTTTACGTCCTTATTTTTTCTGCTTGGATTACCTTTAAGTTATACACAATGGGAAAAGCCTTGTGGAACCATACCGGTGAAGGATCCATGGCTTCATACTTTTCAGCAAAAAATTCCCACAATACAAGCAAGGACAGATTCAATCATTTACATTCCCATGTCCATACATAATGTGGGTAAGGATGATGCTACCGGTCACCTAAGAGAAAGTGCAATATATCAAGCATTGTGCATTTTGAATGAGGATTTTTATGAGGCCAACGTACAATTTTACATAAAAGACACTATCATATACCATAACAGATCAGAATGGTTTGATCATGCATCAGTAGTTGATGGTGCATATATGATGTTTGAGGCAAATCGCGATAGCTCACTGAACATTTATATTGTAGGGAATCCTGCGGGTAATTGCGGTTATAATCTTCCTTATGCTGGTATTGCTATGAATACAGCTTGCATGGGACCGGAGGATCATACTTTGGCTCATGAGGTTGGGCATGCATTTTCATTGCCTCATACATTTCTAGGCTGGGAGGGTGATGTGTACGATTACAAAAACGAAACACCCCGGAAGGTCACCTATGATTACACCTACTTTAAAGATTCTTTGATACTGGACACCACGATTATTGACACAGCATTTGTCGAATATGTTGAGCGCAAAAATTGTACAATAGCAGGTGATGGTTTTTGCGACACACCTCCGGATTATCTTAGCAGACGTTGGCCATGCAACACAAATGATAACTTGTCGATTGAATTACAAAAAGACCCTGACAATGTTGATTTCAGGTCTGATGGCAGTCTGATTATGTCCTATGCAAGTGATATTTGTGCGAGTAGATTTTCCCCAAATCAAATTACGGCCGTACGTGAAAATATTAAGCAGCAAAAACGCTATTTGATTAATTACAAAAAGCCACTGGACAAGATACCTACAGAGTCAGTCACATTAGAATCACCTCAGGAAGCTGAGTCAGTGTCTATATACACGCCCTATTTTACTTGGACCGCTGAGCCAAATGCTTCAAAATATATATTCCAAATTAGTAGATTCCAAGATTTCAGATTTATACAATTGGAAACGCAAACTGAGAACCCTTATATCTCAGATATTCAGGGCTTAAGAAATAATATCAAATACTTTTGGCGAGTGAAAGCGGTTAATGCTTACGATGGATGCACTCAGTTTTCTGAAGTGAGAAGTTTTGTGGGAACAGAGTCCGTAGGCACAACAAACAATCTCTCAGACCGGAAGGTCAATATTTACCCCACTATTCTTGAAGAGGGAGAGAAATTCCGTATTCACATAGAGAACAAGGTCGGGTCTGAGATTGTTAGAGTTCAATTATTTGACCTTACCGGTGTCACTAGGTATGATGAAAAGTTTCAATTGTCCGGCACTTCGGATCTAGATGAAATTCTTGTAAACGCACCAAGCACTCCAGGAATGTATATTCTTTCAATAGCCAGCAGTCAAGGCAATCAAACAATAGTTAAGATTCAGGTTTTCTAGATATGATGAATTTCTTCAAATTAGCAATACTCTCAATGGCTTTACCATCATTGAGCTATGCACAGAATGATGCTGTGAACTTTTGTGGCACTACTGAAGTAGACCCATGGCTCAAGCAATACTTTGAGAATAGGTCAGTTTACGCTACTGAGAGCGCTGACACAATTTTTGTTCCACTCACTATCCACATCCTGGGTAATGACGACGGCCAGGGATACTACCCTATTCACACATTGTACGAGTCTTTATGCACGCTTAATGAAGACTTTAGTGCATCTGGAATACAGTTTTACATCCAAGAGCCTATCAATTATATAAACAGAAGTGTGTGGTATGATCACCCTTCTTTTGGAGCAGGCATTGATATGATGCAAGCCAACAACGTATATGGGACTGCAAATTGTTATTTTGTTGCCAATCCAGCTGGGAATTGTGGCTACTATGCATCCAGAGGTAATGCGATTGCACTGTCAAAAGGGTGCTCCGATCCTAGTGACCACACATGGGCACATGAGCTCGGCCACTTCTTTTCATTGCCCCATACGTTTGTAGGATGGGAAGGGGTGAGATGGGAGCAAGGAAAATCAGCGAAGGACTACGAAGGTGATGTGCGAAGGAGTATAGAAACCGTAGATGGCTCAAATTGCAGTTCGGCAGCAGATGGTTTTTGTGATACGCCACCCGATTATCTGAGTTACAGATGGAATTGCAATGGCAATCAAACAAGTAATGAAGTGATGATGGACCCTGACAGTGTCAAATTTCAATCTGACGGTTCACTTTTCATGTCCTATGCCAACGACGCGTGTATGAACAGGTTTTCGTTTGAGCAAAACGAAGCCATGAAGGCAAATATCAACTTCCAAAGAAGCGAGTTAATTACCAATTCATTTCCCTCTGCTATACTTCCGGTAACAGCGCCTCAAAACCCTTTCCCAACAGATACACTCCTCGTGAATCCTGACAATGCTTTTGCCTCATGGGATATTGTTGACGGAGCTAGTCATTATATCATCGAATTGAGTAGGTTGCCAAATTTTGGATATATACTCGCAAGGGAGAGAATCGAGAGCAACTTTTACAATTTTCCTGAATTAATACCTGGAATTAGGTACTATTGGAGGGTCAAAGCTGTGAATAGCAATAGCTTTTGCACCAACTACACGGACACGAATATTTTCATTACATCGAAAACTTCCGGTAGCACTGCACAATTTGAGGATGACCAACTTGCACTCGCCAAAACTCATTACCAAACTAATGAAGCTCTTTCGATAATATCTAAATTAAGCAATCCACTCAATGCCGAATGGAAGATATTTAATATGAATGCTCAGGTCTTAGCAAAAGGACAAGTTGACTTGTCATCCGGTTCAGAACGAACTGTAATTCACGTTCCAATTGGCCTGGTACCGGGGCAATACGTGATTCAGTTTGAATCTAGTGAAAACGCCGTAGCACACCGGTTTGTTGTAATTCCTTAAATCATTCAAAAGGGAATGACTTGGGTTCTAATTCCAATTGACTTAATTTTGGCGAAGAAATAAAAACAGGTTCAATGAACGTTCACGAATATCAAGGAAAAGAGATTTTGAAATCATACGGCGTTCCTATTCAGGAGGGTCTTATCGCTTCTAACATGGAAGAGGCTATTCAGGCATACGACACTATGCGCGCGAAAACAAACAGTGCTGTGGTCATAGTCAAAGCCCAAATCCATGCAGGGGGAAGAGGTAAAGGCGGAGGCGTTAAGCTGGCGAAAACCAAGGCAGAATTTGAACAGCATGCATCCAATATCTTAGGGATGATGCTCAAGACACCACAAACCCCGGGAGGTATTGAAGGGCCCGGCAAAAAGGTCCACAAAATATTAATAGCCGAAGATGCTTACGCTCCTGATTTTGATGCCTGCAAAGAGCTTTATGTCTCCATTCTAACAGATCGTGAGCAAAAATGCAATGTCATCATATATTCAACTGAGGGAGGTATGGATATTGAAGCCGTGGCAGAAAACACGCCGGCTCTTGTTCATAAAGAGAATGTTGACCCCGCTTTGGGATTGCAAGGTTTTCAAGCAAGAAAAATTGCCTTCAATCTCGGATTAAGCGGTCAGGCTTTTAAGAACATGGTCAAGTTTATCTCAAAACTATATGCATCCTTTGTCGGATCCGATGCCAGTCTTATTGAGATAAATCCGTGTTTAAAAACCGGTGATGATCGGATTATCGCTGTTGACACAAAGCTAACTCTTGACGACAACGCTCTATTCAGACATGATGATTTAGCTAAAATGCGAGATCTGACTGAAGAGGACCCAACCGAAGTGGAAGCTAAAGATATCGGCTTGAATTACGTAAAATTGGACGGCAATGTCGGCTGCATGGTCAATGGAGCAGGACTGGCAATGGCTACTATGGACATCATCAAGCTGTCAGGTGGGTCACCTGCCAATTTTTTGGACGTCGGGGGTACAGCTGATGCAAAAAGAGTGGAAGAGGCGTTCCGGATAATTTTGAAAGATCCCAATGTTAAAGCAATTCTCATCAACATCTTCGGTGGAATCGTTAGGTGTGACCGGGTTGCTCAAGGCGTTGTAGATGCCTACAAAAACATAGGAGACATCCGTATTCCGATAATCGTCAGACTACAAGGAACAAATGCGGATATAGCTAAAGAAATAATTGACAAATCGGGCTTAGAAGTGCATTCCGCTATTTTGCTTAAAGAAGCGGCAGAGATTGTCTCAAAAGTGCTCAAATCGGCCTAGCTTTACCCGTAGTGACATAAGTTTTTATACTATATTAAGGGCAGAAAATCTGCCCTTTTTTTATGCAGCAACTTAGCCTTAAGCAATTACTCCAGCGCGTACAGCGATCAATATCCATCAACTTTCCTGAACCGGTTTGGATAGAAGCAGAAGTCTCTCAGTTAAAATCAAGTAGAGGGCACTGGTATGTGGATTTAGTTCAAAAATCTGAATCAGATGACAGGATTATTGCCCAAATCAATGCCGTCATATGGAAGAACGTCGTAAAAAAATTAGAGGCCGAGTGGCACAATGCTATAGACTCTATTCTTCAAGAAGGCCGCAATGTACTATTTGAAGCGACCGTAGAATACCATCAAGTATTCGGGCTTAAATTAATGATCAAGAACATCGACAGTTCATATACAGAAGGATTGTTACAAAAGCAAAGGGCACAAACAATTAATTACCTGGTTGAAAACAAGCTCTTTGACAGAAACAAACAATTGCCATTTCCGGATGTAATTCAACAGGTCGCATTGATTAGTAATGAAAGTGCAGCTGGATATATTGACTTTATTGATCAATTAGAAAATAACTCTCACGGTTTTCAATTCAATGTGACTTTGTTTCGGTCCGCCCTACAAGGTCAAGCCGTCGCAAATGAATTACCTGAGGCTGTTGAAAGAATTAATGAGAGTCAAAATTTTGATGTGATCGTGATTATCCGAGGAGGTGGATCAAAGATGGATTTGAGTGCTTTCGACTCGCTTGAGGTAGCAAAAGCTGTTGCAAGCTCAAAATACCCCGTAATCACCGGCATTGGTCACGAAATTGATGAAACTGTGTGTGACTTGTTAGCTTCTGTTCGCATGAAAACCCCTACCGCAGTAGCCAGTTTTATTATTGAACACAATGCCCGTTATGAAAAGAAAATATCGGAGCTGTGTGAGCAAGTGAATCAAATAATCAAGCTTAAATGGACTGAACTTGACAGAAACCTCGATAAAATTTTTCATAATATCAAAATGTCCGTAGATAGAAAAATTCAAGAGCACCATAGAAAGGTGAAAGAGAATTGGAACTTCCTCTATACTGCATACGGATTTAAATGGCGCGAGGAGTTTCAAATGCTTAATCACAAGGAGGAACTTCTGAAAGAACTAGACCCAATTCAAGTATTGAAAAAAGGATATAGCATTTTACTTGCAGAAGGACAACCTGTCGAAAATCCGGAGGAGCTTACACCCGGCACTACCCTTGTCAACAAACTTGTCCAAGGCACAATTTCTAGTACTTTTCAAAACTATGACACCAATGAAAGGAAAAAGATATGACTACGAGAAAGCAATAAGCAGACTAGAGATAATATTGTCCGATATACAGTCAGGCAAAACAAAGCTTAGCGAATACGAAAAGGTCCTCGAAGAGGCACAGTCTATAGTGGTTGAGAGTAAAAGGTACTTGCGGGAACTCGACGACTCCATAAAAAGCCTAAATGACCGTATTGATCAAGAATCGTGAACTTGATTTTTGCCATGTGTTCAACCAGCACACAAATCGGACGATTCTTCAGGGTGCCGGGCTCAAAGTGACCGGGGCTGTTTCTTTGAAAACAGCTTCCCAAACCACAATATAAGTCGGTCCCAATCAAAAAACTTCGCGTCATTGGCAGCTTTTATCGTCAAAAAAGCACCTAGAGGAAGGTATATAAAAATGGGTGCCCAAGCTGCTACAGGTGCAACTAATGTTCCACTCTCAGCCAATTTTTTACACAGCGTAGTCAATAAAATAAAAGAGACGAAGAATGTGACAGCAACTAACAAAGGATACCCAAATCCCCCTTTTCGAACAATAGCGCCCATTGGTCCGCCGATGAATAAAAAGACCAAACAAGCAGAGGCAAACACAAATTTCATATGAAGTTCATAGATATGCTTCACCTTCTTTTCACTTAATCTATCTACAGAGTACTTCAAACTTTCTGCTCTGTCGATGGTGGTATTAGCTATAGATATGGCCCTAGGCAAAAGATCCCTTAATTCTTCTCTTGAAAAATGATTCGTGAATCGCGCAGAAGAATGTACGTCTTTTGCTTCACCCCAAACGGGGACGAGGGATAAATACCTCTCATATTCCGGCCTATTGTTGCCCGATATTGCCTTTTTCCATTTACCCCCAGAAGTGTCAATCAATGAATTCCCTACCATTCTGTCAAACTCATAAGTCATTTTGCGACGTTGAGCAACGACTTCTCTTTCCAGGGAGTCTGCTGCCGCTCTGAGTGAGCTACTATTTTTCATGGTTTGATTTGACCGAAACAAATCTTCATCTGTCCGGCTCAGTTCAAATTGAGTCAGGTCAAATACTTTTGTGTATGCATTAAAGTAAGTCCTGGAAAACGGCCTGGAGTCTTTCTTGTCTGATGAGCTAAAATCATTGCGATATTCTATCCCGTCATATAGCTTCATCACAAATTGCTTTTTGTCGGCAGAAGTAAACATCTCCCCTCGATCAGCTCGTATCAAATGAAAATGATCTACATCGTTGCTTTGGTGGTTATATATCATAACATCCTTGATGTGCCTGCCATCCTGATCCTTTTCTCCAATCCTCAGCGTGTAACCCTGAAAGTCTTCATTAAAAATTTTAGTTGCCAAATTCAAGGTTGGCTTTTGTTTCCTCATATCATAAAGCCTAGACTTAAACTTGAGGTTAGAGTAAGGTATAATGTA
>Ga0079224_100016947_pt1 | contig 10254 bp, 12 predicted proteins | sample Stecom2015_FD_80414 | JGI IMG/M metagenome (GOLD analysis project Ga0079224, IMG submission 80414) | Agricultural soil microbial communities from Utah to study Nitrogen management - Steer compost 2015 | ecosystem: Environmental > Terrestrial > Soil > Agricultural land | place: USA: Utah... | reverse complement strand
TGGACCGCGAGCAAATCACGCCGCACGACGCGGTCGGCGTAGCGCGGCCCGAGCGCCTCGCGGAGCTGCTCCCACTCGCCCGCGCTCAGCCCGTCCGAGAACGCGTGCGTGTGCGAGATGTTCACGGCGATCGCCTTCGGGTCGCGGCGCTCGACGATCGGCGTGAGCAGCTTCCACTGGTCGGGGCCGAAGGGCTCCGCCAGCCGCTGGACGCCGCCGGCCGCGCCGAGCTGCGCGCCCGGGTCACGTACCACCGTGTACAGCCCGCCCTGGGACGTGCCGCCGATGGCGATCCGCTCGAAGCCCACGCCGGGACCGCCGTCGTAGAACACGTAGATGGTGCGGCGGCGGGCGGCCATGGTGGTCGGCGAGACGAGGGCCCGGAAGACCGGGTCCTCGTTGTACTCCCGCATCGGCACGATCCACATGTCCACGCCGTGCTCGCGCATCAGCCGCGGCAGGACGCGCTCGAGCCGCAGCGCCAGCCACTCCTGCCGGATCTCCGCCTGCTCCCGCAGCGTGCCGAACGGCCGCTCCTGCGCGGCCAGTGGCGCGGCGGCCAGGAGGAGCGCCGCAAGCAGGAGCCACACGACGCCCGGTCCCGCTCGCCCACGCCCGCCCGATCGGGCACCTGCTCGTGCTCGTACTCGCACTCGCACTCGTTCCCGCTCCCGTTCCCGTGCTCGTACTCGTCTCTTCATGCCGACCGCTCCGCGAGGTGTAGAGCAACGATCCCGCCCGTCCAGGTCTCCCAGCGCGCGGCGGTGAAGCCGGCGCGCTCGATGCGCGCGGCCAGCTCGGCCGGCGCGGGAAACTCGAGGACCGAGGCGGGCAGGTAGCTGTAGGCGCTGCCGTGCCGGGAGACGAGCCGGCCGATCCACGGCAGGATGTGGCGGAAGTAGGCGAGGTAGAGCGCGCGGAAGGGCTGCCAGGATGGCGTCGTGAACTCGAGGACGGCGAGGCGGCCGCCGGGCCGGAGCACGCGCGCGAACTCGCGCAGCCCGCCATCCAGGTCGGCGAGGTTCCGCACGCCGAACGCGATCATCGCGCCGTCGAACGCGCCGTCCGGAAACGGCAGGCGGAGCGCGTCCCCGCAAACGGGCGAGATCGGCTGGCCACGGAGCTTGGCGGCGCCCCGCTCGAGCATGGGCAGCGAGAAGTCCGCGGCGACGATCCGGCCGCCGAACGCCGGCCGGCGGGCCAGCGCGAGCGAGAGGTCGAGCGTGCCCGCGCAAGCGTCCAGGTAGACCCCGTCCGGCGGCTGCCCCGCGAGCAGCCTCGCCACGGTACGGCGCCGCCAGAGCCGGTCGATGTTCAGGCTCAGGAGGTGGTTCAGCAGGTCGTACCGGGGCGCAATCGCCCCGAACATGCCCCGGACCGCCGCGGCCCGCTCCCGTGGTGGCGCCGAGGCGGGCATCTGGCCGGTCGACATCGCGCGACTCGCTCCCGCATCGTAAACTGGAGTGCCCAAGCTACCCGCGTGCGACCCGCTCATCAAGGCGCCCGCGCCCGAATGAAACCCGGCCCGCTGCCGGAGCGTAAGGGGCGGAGTCGAAACACGTGGTCGCGCCGCCCGGAGACGTGGACTACAAGAATCTCACCGACCAGGAGGTCGTCGCCCGTGCCCGTGAGGGCCGTGACGCGGCGTATCGCGAGCTGATCGGACGTTACGAGCGGCCCGTGTTCTCCCTCATCTACAGGCTGGTCCGCGACCGCGAGCAGGCCGAGGACCTCGCGCAGGACACGTTCATCAAGGTCCTGAACGCGCTCGACCGCTACAACCCGTCGTACAAGTTCAGTTCGTGGATCTTCAAGATCGCGCACAACACGGCGCTGGACCGGCTCCGCAAGAAGGAGCCGGAGATGCTGTCGCTGGACGGTTCGCCGCACGCGCGGGACGCATCCGAGGCGCAGGCGAGCTCGCTCACGGCGGTGTCGACGGGCGAGGACCCGGAGTCCTACACGGCCAGCCGCGAGCTGGGCCGGGAGATCGAGGCCGCGATCGGCACCCTGCGGCCGGAGTACCGGACGGCGATCCTGCTTTGGCACGTGGAGGGCCATGCGTACGACGAGATCGCCGAGATCATGGGCATCCCGCTGGGTACGGTGAAGACGTACATCCACCGGGCACGCAACGAGTTGCGCCAACGGCTGGCGCATTTGAGGGTTTGAAACCAGCGAGCCGCCCCGGACGTACGGAGGTTCGGGGCGCACGGCGCCGGGCCGTACAGCCGCGGCAGGCGCCGTCCCCAAGGGAAACGCGGCTGATCATGGAGCAACCCGCGTGAGCGAGCCACCGCTGCACCCGTCGCCCGACCGCCTGGAGGCACTGGTCGAGGGCGTTCTGGTGGAACTAGAGCGCAGCGCCGTCGAGGCACACCTGGTCTCGTGCGCGCGCTGCCAGGCAGAAGTCGAGGAATGGCGAGCGGTGTTCGCCGTCCTGGCGTCACTGCCACGCCTGGCGCCCGCGCCGGGCTTCGCGGACCGGGTGCTCGCGCACGTCAGGGTCAAGCGCCCGTGGACGGCCCGGATCGCGGCGGCGCTGGCGCGGCTCGCGCCACGGACGACGACCGGCTGGGCCCTGCTCACCGCCTGTCTCGCCCTCCCCGCAGCGGCCGTCACCGCCCTGATCGCCTGGGTCCTGACGCGGCCGGGGCTGAGCGCGCAGACGCTGATGGTTTTCCTCCGTGAGCGTGCCGCGGATCTCGCCCTTTCCTTTGCCGGTGACGCGGCGACGACCGCGATGGAAACCAGCTTCGCCGCGTGGATCGCAGCCCTGATCGAGAGGCTCGTGGCTGCCGCGCCCATGCAGTTGGGGGCGGTGGCGGCCGTGTTCGCGGCCCTGACCATGGCCTCGGTCTGGGTGCTCTATCGTCACCTGTTTCGGCCTTCGAACCGGGAAGTCCATCATGCGTCCTTCCTCTTCTGACACGACGTCGCCGCGCTTCGCGCGCCTCGTCCTGGCGGCGCTGCTGGCCTGCGGCATTGCCGCCGCGGAGGGCCGCGCCCAGGCGCAGCCCCGGGCCCGGGAGGACGGCGTCGCGTCGAGCCAGATCTCGATCTCGCGCAACGAAGCCGCCCTGGTGCTGGAGCTCGCGCGGGGCGACTCGCTCGCCGTGTTGCTGCGCGATGGCCGGGTCCGCCTGAACGGCCAGGAGATCGGCACGTACAGTCGAGGCGACGCGTTGGACCGCGCGTGGCGCGAGCTGCTCAACCGTGCCATCGAGGCCGGCGACGACGAGCTGGAGCGACTGCTGGTGGAGTGGGAGGCCCCGGCCGGTAACGAAGCGGGCACGCGCCTGGACCGCGTGCTGGAGCAGGTGCTCGGCGGCGGAGCCGTGGAGGCGGCTGCGCTACCTGCGGGCAAGCCCGGCGACACGGTTTCCATCCTCGAGGCGCGCATCGCGGAACTGGAACGGACGATCGAGGAGCTGGAGAGCCGGACCGAGCCGGACTTCGACCGGATCCGTGAGCTGCGGCGCGAGATCGAGCGGGAGGTGGCCCGGGAGATGGCGCGGAGTCGGCGGGCTCGTGCCGCGCCCGGGTTCCTCGATCGCGTGGGCAGCGGCTTCTCGAAGCTGTTCTCCCTGCTCGTGACCTACACCGTTCTCGTCGCGCTCGGCTTCGCGGCCGTGTTCTTCGGCCGTCGTTACCTCGAGGGCGTCGCGGACACGGCGCGGCACGCCACGCTGCGCTCGGGCCTCGTCGGCATGGCCACCCTGTTCCTCCTCGTGCCCGGGTTCATCCTGGGCGCGCTCGCGCTCGCGATCTCGGTCGTTGGCATCCCCGCGCTCGTCCTGTGGGTGCCGCTCTTCCCCGCCGCCGCGGGCGCGGCCCTGGTGTTCGGCTACCTCGGCGTCGCGCACGCCGCGGGCGAGTCGCTCGCGGAGCGCAGGTTCGAGGGCGGCGAGTGGTTCAAGCGCGCGAATTCCTACTACTACGTGCTCACGGGTGTCGGCCTGCTGGTCGCGCTGTTCGCCGCCAGCTTCGTGTTCGAGATGGCCGGCCCATGGCTGGGCTTCATCCGCGGGCTCTTGCTGTTCCTCGCCGTCGTGTTGACGGTGGCCGTTGCGGCGATCGGGCTCGGCGCCGTCATGATCTCCCGCGCGGGAACGCGGCCGGTGACCACGTCGCCGCTGGATGATACGGTCGCGTCACCGCCACCCGTCGAGGAGGAGAGCCATGTCTAGCCGAGGGCTCGTCCTCGCCGGCGCCGCTCTGCTGCTCGGGGCGCCGCCCGCGCTGTGGGCGCAGGACTGGAACACCGTGACCGCGAGCCGCGCCTACCGGGGCGAGGAGGAGCTCCGCGTGGACGTGCAGTTCGGCGCGGGCCGCCTCTTCCTCCAGCCCGGGCCGGCGGGCTCCCTGTACAAGGCGACGGTCCGCTACGATGCGGACGCGTTCCTCCCGGTGACGGAGTACGGGGACGAGCGGCTGCGGCTCGGCCTGCAGTCGAAGCGGGGGTTCAAGGTGCGCGGCCGCCAGCGCGCCGGCCGGCTCGACGTCGCCCTGGGCCCGGACGCGCCGCTCTCGATCGACCTCGAGTTCGGCGCCGCCCAGGCGGACATCGAGCTGGGCGGGCTGCGCGTCCGGCGAGCCGAGATCTCGACCGGGGCGAGCGAGACGACGCTCCGCTTCTCGCAGCCGAATCCCGAGCGGCTGTCCGCGCTGGAGATCGAGGTCGGCGCGGCGGCGCTGCGTGCCGAGGGGCTCGGCAACGCGAACCTCGAGCGGCTCTCGGTGGACGGCGGGCTGGGCGACATCGTGCTCGACTTCTCCGGCGAGTGGCGCGGCAACACGACCGCGGACATCGACATGGGGATCGGCTCGCTCACCCTGCGTGTGCCCAGGGGCGTCGGGCTGCACGTCGTGAAGGACGGCGTCCTGGCGCCCTTCGACTCGGAGGGGCTCGTCAAGCGGGGTTCCGGGTACTACTCGCTGGACTGGGACTCCGCCCCGCACCGGCTCACGGTCCGCATCGATGCGGCGTTCGGCTCCATCAACGTGCGCTGGACCGAGCCGTCGGTGACGGCCTCGCGACCGTGAGACGGACGCCGCGCCTTCGGTGCCGCGCCGGGACGGTCCTGGCGCCTGCTTCTTGCATCTGAGCTGTGGAGGCCCGTAGATGATCGCGTCGATCCTCACGTTCCTGCTCGTCGGCCTCGTTGCCCTGGTCGTCCTCGGCGTCATCCTCGCCGTCGTCGGCGCCGTGGTCTCTGCCGTGCTTGGCCTTGCTGGCTTCGTGCTCTTCAAGGTGGTGCCGGTCGTCCTGCTCGGTTATCTGATCGTCCGGTTCCTGGCGCCCAAGGAGAAGCGCCTCGCGCGGATGGAGAGAAAACTCCTGGAGAGCGACTGACGCGCCGTGCGGCTGATCCTGGAAGGCGAACAGCGGCTTCACCTCCAGGTCGATGGGGCCGGGCTCGATGTCCAATCCGTCGAGCCCGGCCTGAGTTTTTCCCCCCTCCACATGCTGGCGGCCTCGCTTGCCACCTGCACGGCGGCCGTGCTGATCGGGTGGGCGCAGCGCGCACGGCTGCCGTGGGAGGATCTCTCGATCCAGGTCGAGTGGGAGTACGTTGAGGATCCCTACCGCGTGGGACGCTACGACATGACCCTGCGCTGGCCCGGGCTGCCGCCGGGACGGGAGAGCGCGGCGTTGCGCGTCGCGCAGCACTGCACCGTGGAGCACACGCTCCAGTACCCGCCGACCATAGACCTGCGCGTCGTCACGTGAGCCTCGGCGGAGGGCGCGCCGGCTGGTCTCACCCGCCCGGCTCGACCCGCACCGCCGCCCCCCGCCCCACGCCCAGCCGCTCGGCCGCGCTGCCGTCCCGGACGGAGATTTCCAGCATGCCGGCGGACCCCACGAGCGCCGCAAGCGCGCCGGGCTCGACGTCCGCGTACGTCCGCACGAGCGGCGCGGGCGGGCCGCCGCCGACCCGGGCCCGCGCGCCCGGCGCCAGCCACTCGCCCGGCACGTTGGTGATGAGGTTGCCGAACCGGTCCACGTGGACCACCTCGCCGGCGAGGTGGTCGCCGGCGCGCCGGGGGTGCGGCAGGGGCAGCCGCACGGGGTCGGCGACCGCCGGACCGAGGTCAGCCAGGGCCTCGCGGTACACGGCGAGCCCCGCTGCGGCGCGGCGCGCCAGCTCGGCCGCGACCGGCGCAAAGACGTCCCGCCCGTGGAACGTGGAGGAGACGGGCGTGCGGAACAGTGCGGCGGATTCCACGGACACGACCGCGGCGTCGCCCGCCTCCGCGAGCACACGCGTGAGCACGCCGTTGTCCGGCGCCACGAACAGCCGGCCATCCGCCTCGGCGGCCAGCGCGCGCCGCTCGCTGCCCACGCCCGGATCCACGACGACCACGTGCACCGTGCCCTCCGGGTAGAGGCGCCAGTAGCGTGACAGCGTCCACGCCGCAGCGGCCACGTCGCCCGGCGGGGTGTCGTGGGTCGCGTCGTCGATCGGGACGCCGGGCGCACGCGCAGCGATCACGCCCTTCATCGCGGCGACGTAGCCGTCCACGGTGCCGAAGTCGGTGAGCAGCGTGATGCGGGTCACGGTTACCGGGCGAGTGCGTTGTAGGTGGTGGTTTGGCCCCGTACGCGGGCGCGTCGGCCTGGCGGGACGTGCGCGGGGCTCCCGGCTCAGCCGCCGGCGCCGCGCCAGCGGATGGCGTCCGCCAGCGCGTCGAGCAGCGGGCCCGCATCGCCCTCCACAGCGGCGGAGACCGGCACGGCGCCGCGCTCCGGCAGCGCGGCGCCGCTACGGCGGAATACCTCGAGCGTCTCCGGGAACTCCCGCACGACGACGTGCGTGAGCATCGCGCCCAGCTCGGCGCGCGAGGGAAGGGTCACGGCCGGCCGGCGAGCGCGCCCTCGAGCGTGGCGACCAGTTGCTCGGCGATCTCGCGGAGCGCACGGCCCGCGGGCGAATCCGGCGCGGAGATCACGGTCGGCCGGCCGCTGTCTCCCGCTTCACGGACCTGCACGTCCAGCGGGATCTCGCCCAGGAAAGGCACGTGCATGTCCTCGGCGAGCCGCTGGCCGCCGCCCCGACCGAAGATGTCCGCGTGGCCGCCGCAGTGCGGGCACGAGAAGCCGCTCATGTTCTCGACGACACCGAGCACCGGCGCGCGCACGCGCTCGAACATGCGGATCGCGCGCCGCACGTCGCCCGTCGCGACGTCCTGCGGCGTCGTGACCATCACCGCGCCCGCGATCTCGATCGTCTGGACCAGCGAGAGCTGCGCGTCTCCCGTGCCGGGCGGCATGTCCACGACCAGGTAGTCCAGCTCGCCCCACTCCACCTGCTCCAGGAACTGGCGCAGGATCCCTGCGATGAGCGGCCCCCGCATGATGGCCGGCTGCTCGTCCTCGAGGAGGAACCCCAGGCTCATGAGGCGGACGCCGTGCGCCTCGAGCGGAACGATCTTCTCCTGGCCCCGTTCACCCGTGACCTGCGGCCGCCGCCGCTCGCCGAACATCAGCGGGATGTCCGGGCCGTAGATGTCGGCGTCGAGCAGGCCCACCCGGCGCCCGCGCTCCGCCGGCGCCACCGCCAGGTTCGCCGCCACCGTCGACTTCCCCACGCCGCCCTTCCCCGAGCTGACCGCGAACACGTGCTCGATCCCGGCCACCAGGTTCCGGTCCGGCGTCGGCGCGGGCACCGAATGCGGGCGCAGCGGCCGTCCGCCCTGTGCCCGCGCGGCCTGCTGCCGCTGCGCCTGGAGCGCGTCGGGCAGCTTCACGTCGATCTTGGCGCGCGCCACGCCGTCCACGGCTTCCACCGCCGCCCGCGCCTCCCGCACCAGCGTGCCCGGGTCCTCCGGCCTGAGCGCGAATCGGAACCGGACCTTGCCGTCGTCGTCCACGTCCAGGTCGGTCACCTGGCCGCCGCTCAGCACGTCCACGCCCGTCGCGGGATGCTTCACCTGCGCCAGCGCTTCGCGCACGCGGCCGAGCACCGCCTCTCGATCGATTGCCATCTCCTTCTCCCTTTCGCGCAGACGGCCGGCACCCCCCCGGGGGCGCCGGCCGTCCGGAGGGGCCGGATCGCACGTGCTCAGAGCGCGTGCACCGCCTTCACCGCCGGAACCGCCATCATGATCCTGCGCTCGATTCCCTGCTTCAGCGTCATCAGCGAGATCGGACAGGAGCCGCACGCGCCCATGAGCCGGAGATGGACGACGCCATCCTCCTCATCGTAGTCGATGAGCTCGACATCCCCGCCGTCGGCGTGCAGTGCCGGCCGGATCGCGCCGAGGACCTCCTCGATCTTCTCGCGTGCACTCATTGGATCCTGCTCCCGGAGACGGGCCACTGCGCCGCGGTCCGCCCTGCCGTTCAGGCAGCGTCACCTGGCGGCCCGCCGTGGCCGTATCGGTTCAATCTACCCGTGGGGTCTACCCCCGGTCAACGGCGCGCGTTCCGACGGAAAACCGCCCGATCGCGCCAATCCACGGGCTCTCGCGCCGCCCGCATTGCCGGCTCACACGCGCGCGGCGCCGAGGCGCCTCAGCCAGACCCAGTGGACGATGAACAGGGCGGCGGCCACCACCACGAGCAGGCCGCTGGTCGCCAGCTGCCGCCTCGCCTGGAACTGCACCGAACGGATGTGATCCTCACGCGCCGCCTCGAACGCGGCGCGCAGTTCCGCCGTGTCCGCAGGCGCCGGCGCCGCCGCGCCGGCCGGCACCGGTGCCAACGTGCCCCGCTGCTGCATTTCCACGCGGTAGACCTCGAAGGATGCGAGCCGCGGGTCGGCGCGGTAGCGCGAGCTGTACAGCGGGTCGGACAGGTCGATCGCCGCGCCCACGGCCGAGTTGAGCGAGATGAGGAACGTCACCACGGCGATCAGACAGACCAGATAGCCGTAGATCTGGCCGATGCGCGCCTTGTCCACGTTGGCTCCCCCCGGTTCGCGGTCTTGCGCGACGGACACGCCGCGGCTGCCCCCCCGCGGCCCCGCGCACGATAGTCCGCGATGCTGTGCCGGGACAAGGCCCGGCGCCTGAGCGCGCGCTCCGCCGCACGACCGCGCCGCGCCGCCGGCCCTCGCGGGCGCGTCCCGCGCGCAACCTTGCGAACCCCTCCCGGACGCGAGAAGATTGCGACGTCGGCGGCCGGACGGGGCGTCCGGCCCAACCCCGGGAGGAGGAAATCATGCTGGACCTGAACACGCTGCGCAGCGAGATCGCGGCCTTCAATGCGCGCGGGCAAACGGGCCCAGACCCCGTCGCGCGGCTTTACCGCGAACGCCGCAAGCAGTGGTCGCTGTTCACGCCGCGCCTGTCCGACGAGGAGATCGAGGCGCTGCGGCCTTACATCTTCTGCTACGAGCGGCTGCCGGAGACGCCGGACGACAAGCCGGTCCCGCTGCGCAACTTCATTGGCGGCGAGTGGCGACCGGCCGCGCGGACCGCGATCATGAAGGCGCACTTCGACCGCCGCGTCCCGCTGTGCGAGCTGCCCGCCTCAGACGAGCACGACGTCGCCGCCGCGCTCGCCGTCGCCGAGGACTACTGGGCTTCGCTCGAGTGGGCCGACGAGGTCGTCTCCTACCGCAAGTGGGTGGTCAAGAACTTCTCGCGCATCCTCGAATACTTCATGGAGGAGTGCCTCACCGAGATCCGCCACCAGATCCCGAAGACGCGGCTCGAGGCGGAGAAGGACTTCTGGGAGGCGAAGCGCGCGGCGGACCACCTGGAGGGCAGCGTCGAGCAGGCGATGCAGGGCGAGCTGCTGCCCCCGCTGATCGGCGGCCACACGTACTGGAAGAACGACTTCCTGCCCGCTGGCATCTGCGCCGTGATCACGCCGATGAACTTCATCTACGGCATCCCGGCCATCCAGATCGTGGGCTGCTACCTCTCGGGCTCGCCGTTCATCTTCAAGGGCCATCCGGACGCGGCGATCACGAACACCACGCTCACGCGCGCGCTGATCGCGGCCGGCGCGGATCCGCGCGTGTTCCAGAAGGTCGACGGCTTCGGCAAGGGGATCGCGTCCCTGGCCTCGGACCCGCGCGTGAAGGTCGTGAGCGTCACGGGCTCGGACGAGACGGCGAAGCAGATCCAGAAGGCGCGCGGCATCGGCAAGGTGGTGTTCGAGGGCGGCGGCGTGAACTGGGCATGGATCGACCGCGGCTTCGATGAAGCCGAGCTGCGGCGCATCGCCGAGCGGCTGACCTACTCGAAGCTCGGCTTCTCCTCGCACAAGTGCTCGACGCTGCACGGCATCGTCGGGCCGCA
>Ga0079224_100016946_pt1 | contig 10254 bp, 4 predicted proteins | sample Stecom2015_FD_80414 | JGI IMG/M metagenome (GOLD analysis project Ga0079224, IMG submission 80414) | Agricultural soil microbial communities from Utah to study Nitrogen management - Steer compost 2015 | ecosystem: Environmental > Terrestrial > Soil > Agricultural land | place: USA: Utah... | reverse complement strand
TCCAGTGTGCTCAAGGTATGTCGGTGTTCAAACAAAACTGCCGCCAGTTGTTCTCCCATCCACGCCATGCAGCTCCAATCTTTTGACGAAGCGTCGGTAGTATGACTCCCAACCGCACCGGCCATAAACATGGCGAATGAATAGCCTCCCTCCTCCAACGCGTCGACAAATTCTCCGGGATAATCCCTTGAGAGCTCTATGGTCTTCTGCGACGAGCATGTTGCGTGAGCCGCATAGGTCGTTAGCACACCCTGACTGCCGTCATCTCTCCTCACTTCCAGCACACGCAGATAGGGATCTTCGAATCCATCATCGGTCAAACGGTTTCTCACCGGACCAGGTGCGGCGATAGCGCCGGTTGACAACCTTGCCGGTCTGAGTGATGACGACGCAAGCGCAATGCTTCTCACAATCGCATCAGCGATAAAGTGAACGACACTGTCTTGATAGTCGCCGTATAACAATGTCATCGCTCCTCCACTCCAATGACCGATGCTGTTGTGCGAATGGGTTGCACCGAGAAAAGTATTCCCGAGCGAAAAACCCGTGGCTCGCAATTTATCCGGTAACACACTAATCACAGCGGGCGGTATGAGAAGCAAGTCACCAGACACGATGGCCACACGCTCCGCACCGTTGTCGAGTACGATAGTCCTTACAAAAATCGAGTCGTGTACTGCCCGATATGTCTGTCCCTTTCTGCTGCCATAACCGGCGGTGGCTACTGGCGATGAAGGAGTGATGTTAACACGTGACCATCCAGCTTTCAGCGGAGCAGTAGCTGAAGGCAACCGAACGTTCAGCGAAGAAAGTCGCGACTGCATACTATCATATACCGGAAGTTCGGAGACCGGCGTACGATCTACGGGTGCAACGGAAACCACCACCAAACCAACTGTCAGTCCGATGATGACAACGAAGATCCAGAGAAGAAAACGAAAGGTCGTTCTGAGCCACATTGCTGCAAGATAGCGATTCAGCTGAAAGGGAACACCCCTATCAACTGTTAGCTTTATCGCTCACGAATTTCTATTTTAGCCACTCAATTAAGGGTATGAGTACACAGACTGCCAGCGCAACAAAAACAAAACAACCATCTTCACTAGCCGGTCACAAAGACTCGGAACCGTATAAGCCGAAGAACAAGATACGTATTGTCACCGCGGCCAGTTTATTCGATGGGCACGATGCAGCCATTAATATCATGCGTCGTATCATTCAGGCAACGGGATGTGAAGTCATTCACCTCGGGCACGATCGAAGTGTTGCCGAGGTAGTCAACACCGCGATTCAGGAAGACGTTCAGGCAATCGCAATAACCAGCTATCAGGGTGGTCACATGGAATACTTCCGGTACATGTATGACCTCCTCAAGGAAAAAGGCGCATCTCATATCCGGATCTTTGGTGGAGGCGGAGGCGTGATACTTCCTGAGGAAATTCGGGCCTTGATGGATTACGGCATCGCCCGAATCTACAGCCCCGACGACGGAAGAGCAATGGGGCTGCAAGGAATGATCAACGACCTCGTGAGCCAATGCGACTATCCAACAGGCGCAGATGCGATAGCCGACCTCGGGGAATTAAGCCCCGACAATGCTTTGGCTATAGGAAGATTGATTTCAGCTGCCGAGAACTACCCGGACAAACATCGCGATCTTTTCAAGCAGATTACACAGCGGGCAAGCATCTCGACGACTCCGGTAATTGGCATTACCGGAACCGGTGGCGCAGGTAAGTCATCGATGGTCGATGAGATTGTGCGACGGTTCCTCCTGGACTTTCCTCAGAAGACAATTGCCATTGTCTCGGTTGATCCGTCTCGTCGAAAAACAGGGGGCGCTCTTTTAGGTGACCGTATCCGAATGAACGCCATTCATCATCCGAATGTCTATATGCGGTCACTGGCAACGCGACAAAGCAACATAGCGCTTTCGGCGCATGTTGGAGATGCATTGCAAATTCTAAAGGCTGCTCAGTTTGATCTTATTATTCTCGAGACATCGGGAATCGGACAAAGCGATACAGAGATCCTCAGTTACAGCGATGTCTCTTTGTATGTGATGACCCCCGAATATGGGGCGGCAACGCAGCTGGAGAAGATAGACATGCTTGACTTTGCTGATATCGTAGCCCTTAACAAGTTTGACAAGCGCGGCGCCATGGATGCGCTTCGCGACATCAGGAAACAATACCAGCGAAATCATCAGCTATGGACCAGCAAGCCCGAAGACATGCCTGTCTTCGGAACAATTGCGTCGCAGTTCAACGACCCGGGCACTCAGCAACTCTATTTGAAGCTTGTTGAAACCGTATCAGAAAAATGTAACAAAGACTGGAAGTCGCAATTTTCAGCTCCGGCAGAGATGTCGGAAAAAGTTTACGTCATTCCGCCGAACCGAACGCGATACCTAAGTGAAATCGCCGAGCAAAACCGGGCCTACGATGCATGGGCACACGAGCAACGCAACATCGCCCAACGCATGTATGCTTTGGATAAGGCTATTGAGACACTCGCGGCAAGCAACCCTTATGAAAACAAGGAGACTCTCGAAGTATTAGAGGGGGAGTATGATCGACTGAAGGCCCAGCTTGCTCCCGATAACCTGGACATTCTGAAACGCTGGCCCGAGCGTGAAAAAAAATACAAAGAGCCTGTGTTCCGGTTCAAAGTCCGCGATCGTGAGTTGTCGGTCGATACGCATAGCCAATCGCTTTCACACACAGCTATCCCCAAGGTTGCTCTTCCCCGTTACGAGGCATGGGGCGATCGACTCTACTGGGCGCTCCAGGAGAATACACCTGGCGACTTCCCCTACACCGCGGGGATCTATCCCTTTAAGCGCGAAGGAGAAGACCCCACGCGTATGTTCGCAGGCGAGGGAGGTCCCGAACGAACCAATCGCAGGTTTCATTACCTGAGCTTCAATATGCCGGCGAAACGTTTGTCGACGGCATTCGACTCTGTTACGCTGTATGGGCAAGACCCCGACTACCGCCCGGATATCTACGGGAAAATCGGCAACTCCGGTGTAAGCGTGTGCTGCCTCGACGATGCAAAAAAACTTTATAGTGGTTTCGATCTTGCCGACCCCAAGACATCGGTATCAATGACGATCAATGGCCCGGCGCCGATGTTGCTGGCCTTCTTTATGAATGCTGCCGTAGATCAACAATGCGAGCGCTTTATCCAGCAAGAGGGTCTGACCGAGCAGGTAGCGGACAAAATAAACGAGCTTTACCGTGATCAGCCTCGTCCCCAATACCAGGGCAACTTACCGGAGGGACATAACGGCCTTGGGTTGATGCTTCTCGGCGTCACCGGCGATCAGGTGCTTCCGAAGGAGACTTACGAAAACATCAAGGCTGCTACACTGCGCCAGGTCCGTGGAACCGTGCAAGCAGACATCCTCAAGGAAGACCAGGCACAAAATACCTGCATCTTTTCAACTGAATTCGCCCTCCGCCTTATGGGCGATGTTCAGGAGTATTTCATCGATCACGATGTACGCAACTTCTATTCGGTTTCCATTTCAGGTTACCACATCGCAGAAGCTGGCGCAAATCCGATCACACAGTTGGCATTTACGCTGGCGAATGGATTCACTTACGTAGAATACTATCTGAGCCGCGGCATGGATATCAATTCCTTTGCCCCCAACCTTTCGTTCTTCTTCAGCAATGGAATCGATCCTGAATACGCAGTGATCGGGCGGGTAGCACGGCGGATATGGGCGAAAGCGATGAAGCACAAGTACGGAGCCAACGCACGCAGTCAGATGTTGAAGTATCACATTCAGACGTCAGGTCGGTCACTCCATGCGCAGGAAATTGACTTCAATGATATCCGCACCACGTTGCAAGCGCTGTATGCTATTTACGACAACTGCAATTCGCTTCACACCAACGCTTACGACGAAGCCATAACAACACCCACAGAAGAATCCGTAAGGCGTGCCATGGCCATCCAGCTGATAATTAACAAAGAACTGGGGCTTGCCCGGAACGAAAATCCTCTCCAGGGTTCGTTCATCATTGAAGAACTTACCGACCTGGTAGAGGAAGCGGTATTGTCGGAATTTGATCGCATCACCGAACGCGGAGGTGTACTCGGGGCAATGGAGACTATGTATCAGCGAGGCAAGATACAGGAAGAAAGCCTCCACTACGAAACCCTGAAGCATACGGGCGAATACCCCATCATTGGTGTTAACACGTTTCTGAGCTCGAAGGGATCACCCACTATTCTTCCTCGCGAGGTCATCCGGGCAACGACTGAAGAAAAAGAATACCAGATAAAGATGCTGCAGAACCTGCACGCCAAACAAAAGAACCGCGAACGAGAGCTCATCGAACGCGTTCAGAAAGCTGCTACGGAAAACAGAAATGTCTTCGCTGAACTTATGGAAGCGACGAAAGTCTGCTCACTGGGACAACTGACGAAAGCACTGTTTGATGTGGGTGGACAGTACCGGCGGAATATGTAATCGGAAACAAAAAAAGCTCCGGGAAATCCGGAGCTTTTTATTATTAGCCGTTCTTGCTAAACCGCTTACGTTCGTTCTCTGTAAGGTATATTTTACGAAGACGGATCGACTTCGGCGTTACCTCCACGTACTCGTCGGACTGGATATACTCCAGGGCTTCTTCGAGCGAAAACTTGATCGGTGGCGCGATACGCATCTTTTCATCAGCACCCGAAGCACGCATGTTTGTCAGCTTTTTTGTCTTGGTGACGTTGATCACGAGATCACCACTCCGACTGTGTTCCCCGATTACCTGTCCTTCGTACACAGGCTCGCCGGGCTCGATAAAGAACTTACCGCGATCCTGCAGGTTGTGAAGACTGTATGCGATAGCCTCCCCCTGTTCCATAGCGATAAGTGATCCGTTGATACGGCCGGGAATCTCTCCCTTATAGGGCTGGTACTCGCTGAAACGGTGAGTAACCACCGCTTCACCAGCGGTCACGTTGAGCATGTAATTGCGCAGACCAATGATTCCTCGCGACGGGATATCGAACTTGAGAATCATGCGATCTCCTTTCGGCTCCATATTCTTCATCTCGCCCTTCCGTTGCGACACGGTCTCGATCGCTTTGCCGGAGTGCTCTTCGGGTAAGTCGATCGTCAATTCCTCAACAGGCTCGCATTTGACTCCGTCGATTTCCTTGAAGATCACCTGAGGCTGACCTATCTGCAGTTCGTAACCTTCACGACGCATTGTCTCAATCAGCACTGACAAGTGCAACACTCCACGACCAAACACCATGAACGAATCGGCCGAATCCGTCTGGCTCACTCGAAGTGCCAGATTTCGCTCAAGCTCTTTGTCAAGTCTCTCCTTTATGTGACGCGAAGTGACAAACTTTCCTTCCTTGCCATAAAAGGGCGAGTTGTTAATGGTGAACAACATGCTCATCGTAGGCTCATCGATGGCAATGCTCTGCATCGCTTCCGGATTTTCGATATCGGCTACGGTATCGCCGATTTCAAAATCCTCGAGTCCCACAATAGCGCAAATCTCACCCGCTTTTGCTTCGTCGACCTTCTGCTTGTCAAAGCCCTCAAACACGTACAAGTCCTTGACCCGCGATTTAACAATCTCCTTTGTATCGCGTTTGACAAGGGCTACCGACTGGCCTGGGCGAAGCGAACCGCGGTGAACCCGACCGATGGCTACTCGGCCAATATAAGACGAGTACTCCAAAGAGGTTATAAGGAGTTGCGTACTTCCCTCCGCAACCTTCGGTGCCGGGATGTGTTCGATGATACCTTCGAGAAGCGGAATGATATCCGTAGTTGGCTTCCTCCAGTCAGTACTCATCCAACCCTGCTTTGCCGAACCGTAAAAGGTGGGAAAATCGAGCTGCTCTTCCGTCGCATCAAGTTGGAACATAAGGTCAAATACTCCCTCGTGAACTTCATCAGGAGTACAGTTCTTCTTGTCGACCTTGTTAATAACCACAATAGGCTTTAGCCCGAGCTGAAGCGCCTTTTGCAATACAAAGCGGGTTTGTGGCATAGGACCTTCGAAAGCATCGACGAGCAACAGACACCCGTCAGCCATGTTGAGTACCCGTTCCACCTCACCTCCGAAGTCACTGTGACCCGGTGTATCTATGATGTTGATCTTGTAATCCTTGTATCGAACCGAAACATTCTTGGCCAGAATGGTAATTCCCCGCTCGCGCTCGATGTCGTTATTATCCATGATCAGTTCGCCAGGATCCTCATGGTCTTTAAAGAGTTTACCGGCCATAAGCAACTTGTCGACCATAGTCGTCTTGCCGTGGTCGACGTGTGCAATGATTGCAATGTTCCTGATCTTGTTAACGTCCATAAATTGTTTGAATCCCTCGGTTCAGTAAATGAGGCGCAAAATTACGATAATCCGGTGAGACCACAGCGGGCAGGGCGAATTTTCACGAAACAGGCCAATATGCCGGCTTTAGCTTTTGAAGCGCAAGAAGGTACCCATGGGCAGGTCGCGGTCGTGGCGGGACTTAAGGCAGAACTCGCCGCATTCGATTTTATCGGCAGGGAGATAGGTTTTCACAACATTAAATCCCACGAGAGGAGACAAACCGGCGGCATAAAGACTAAGAATCAAGAAGGAGTTATCCGGTTCAAGCAACTGCACAGCCATGCCCACTATTTCATCCAGTTTTTCCTGATGACTCCACTTCTCTCCTTCGGGCCCCCGCCCATAAGGGGGAGGATCCATGATTATTCCATGGTAACGGCTTCCCCGACGGAGTTCGCGCTTCACAAACTTGAAAGCGTCTTCATAAACCCAGCGGATATCGGCCTGACCGTTAAGTTGCATGTTCTGATTGGCCCAATTCAACCCGGGACGCGAGGCATCGCAGTGCACAACATCTGCACCGGCCATTCGTGCAACCACGGAAGCCGCTCCGGTATAAGCGAATAAGTTCAACACACGGGCTTGGGGCAGCGACCATGAGCGAAGGGTCTTGTAGATGAAATTCCAGTTGCTGCCTTGTTCCGGAAACATTCCAACATGCCCAAAGCCCGTAAGCGCTAGTCGCAACCTCAAATGCAGCTCGTTATGACGGTACGTAATTTCCCAACTTTCGGGCATTCCCCGCTGCCGCGACCATCCTCCCTTCACATCATCAGTAAAGCGATACTTGTCTTTTTGCTCCCTTGCAAAGCGGGCGTGGGCCATTTCCCGCCACTGCGCATCCGACAGCTTTTTCTTCCACAAGGCCTGTGGCTCGGGCCTGATCAAAGTATACTGACCGAATCGCTCAAGCTTTTCGAAATCTCCGGAGTCGATCAACTCATAATCTCTCCAGGCAGCGGGATATTGGATGGAAGGAATCAAATCACGTTTTTCAGGCCGCCAAGTTCCATCATTAATCAGTTAAGATCAAGCCAGCCGATCGGGTCTTCTCAATAATCGGCCTCCCTAATCCTGCCTTCCACGTCCACCCGGTCCAGACCGGCACGGTATTTCCGGATATTTTGATAAGATTTGCGGGTGTCATCCCGAAACAGTATCGACCTTGCATCCCGTTATCACCAGTCTGCAGAATCCCAAAATCAAGCACCTGATCGCACTCGAGAAGCCACGCGAGCGGAAGAAAGAGGGACTCTTTGTTGTTGAGGGAAGGAAAGAGATCACACTCGCCCTTCGTGGCGGTTACAATATTCGCACCCTCTTCTACTGCGAAGACCTGATCAACCCGGACGATTTGCAGGCCTTAGCTCCGGATCCGAAGGTACCTTTGCCTGTGTCGCGTGAAGTCTACGACCGCATCGCGGTTCGCGAAAACTCAGGCGGTGTCATTGCTGTGGCGCAGCAAAAGGACCATTCGCTCAGCGGCGTTCGCTTGAGCCCCAATCCTTTGGTGCTTGTTCTGGAGTCGGTCGAAAAACCCGGGAACCTCGGCGCTGTTCTCCGAACAGCCGATGCCGGGGGGATCGATGCAGTCATCATTTGTGACCCGCGGACCGACTTCTATAACCCGAACGTAATAAGGTCCAGCGTCGGCTGTGTCTTTACGACCCAAACCGCCTCTGCATCCTCCGCCCAGACCCTCCAATGGCTGCGTGACAACAACATCAGGGTGTACAGCACCTACTTGCGTGCATCCCGCCCCTATCATACGGTAGATTACACGTTGCCGACCGCAATCGTCATGGGAACGGAGGCTACGGGCTTGTCCGACACCTGGGTCACCAGCGATCAGAACCCGATTATCATTCCGATGCGCGGGCAGATCGACTCCATGAACGTATCCACTGCCGCGGCCGTCGTGCTCTTCGAAGCATTGCGGCAACGAGGATTTGTTTAAATTTGTCTGAGTAACAGCGAAAAAGCCCTCCAAAACCCCATTCATGCAAACATGGTACGCTGCCGAAAAGAACGAAGCGAACGTCGGTCCTGAAACCGTGCGCGACTTCGACGCCGTGCTTGAAGCCACGGGTATGGGGATTGTTGTCACCGATAACGCCGGAATCATTACGCATTTCAACAAAAGCGCCGAGAAACTATTCGGCTATTTGGCAAAGGAACTTATCGGCCGTACCACCCCCCACATACTGCACGATAGCAGTGAAATCCTTGACCGGGCACGCGAGGGAGCTCGACCTGCCGGACAAATACCGGAGCCCGTCTTCGCCACTCTCATCGAGCGAAAAATGGGTGACAGCAACACCTACAGTGACACCTGGATCTTTGTGCGCAAAGACAAGTCACGTTTCTCGGGTCACATGACGCTGGTAGCCCTGCGAGACAGTAACCAACAGCTAAAAGGATACGTCGGTATTATCCGCGATCTGACCGAAACAGAGAATCTGCGCGCCGAACTCGCCAACAGCCAGGCCCAGTTTCACCTCCTCGCAGAAAACATCCCCGGAGCGGTGTACCTCTGCAATATCGATGAAACCTTCTCACTGGTCTTCCTTAATCAACAAGCCGAAGCCATAACGGGATATACACGCGAAGAATTCTACTCCGGAAAAGTAAACTTCGCGATGATTATGCATCCCGACGACCAAAAGAAGGTCCCCGAGAACCTCAGGGACAATGTGACGAACACGAAGGGATATGAACGACAGTACAGACTTCGACACAAATCAGGCGAGTGGCGGTGGGTACGTGACTCGGGCATTGGCATCTATCACAACGGCGCGCTCAAAATGCTCGAAGGATTTGTGCAGGATATTACAGCCGAAAAGGAAGCCGAAGAAAAACTCATCCGCATTGCGGACGAAAACCTTCGTTTCTTCAACAACCCGGTAACCCTGAATGTAGTCGCCGATGCAGATGGCTACTTGCTACGCGTAAGCCCTTCTTGCCACCAGCTACTCGGCTGGAGTGACGAAGAGTTGAAGGCCGAACCCGTACAAAGCTTCGTTCATGAAGATGACCTCGAAAGCTTACGCGAAGCCCTGAGACAGTTCTCTTCCGGGGAGAAGGTCGACACCTTCGAGAGCCGCTTCCGCTGTAAGAACGGAAGCTATCGGTGGCTACTCTGGGGCTGCGTGCCTGACCCCGAGACAAAAATTGCCTACTGTTCGGCCATCGATATTTCTGCGCGCAAACAATCGGAAGAAAATATCCTGAACTCGAAATCGCACCTGGAGACCCTGGCGATGCAACTTCAGGCGCAAAACCGCAAACTCGACGAATTCGCCCACATCGTTTCCCATAACCTCCGGGCTCCGGCAAACAACATTCAGGCATTGATTAACCTTCTCAGTCCGGAAAGTAGTCTGGAAGACTACAAACTCATCTTTGAAAAGCTCAAGAATGTATCGAAAAACCTGAGCGAAACGATGAATGAACTGCTGGACAACCTCCATGCAAAGTCCGACGCCGAAACAACGCTCAGCGAAATCCGCTTCAGCGAAGTACTGGCTAAGGTCGTTCAGTCTCTCGAAGGTGATCTGATCATTGTAGAAGCGTCAGTTACATACAATTTTAACGAGGCGCCTACTGTCAGGTTTCCCAAATCCTACCTTGAAAGTATTTTTCAAAACCTGCTTACCAACGCTATCAAGTATCGGTCGCCCGATCGCACTCCTACCATCCACTTCGTTTCCTCCAGGACCGACAGAGTAACAGAGCTGAAAGTCATTGACAATGGCCTCGGCATTGACCTGGATCGATTCGGAGACAAGTTGTTCGGACTTCATCAAACGTTCCACAATCACCACGACGCCCGCGGCGTTGGCCTCTTTCTGGTGAAGAATCAAATTGAATCGCTCGGAGGAAGTATTTC
>Ga0079224_100016945_pt1 | contig 10254 bp, 8 predicted proteins | sample Stecom2015_FD_80414 | JGI IMG/M metagenome (GOLD analysis project Ga0079224, IMG submission 80414) | Agricultural soil microbial communities from Utah to study Nitrogen management - Steer compost 2015 | ecosystem: Environmental > Terrestrial > Soil > Agricultural land | place: USA: Utah... | reverse complement strand
GCCCGGCCCACCAGCCACCCCCTAGCGCCGACAGCAGGATCTCTCCCTCGAGAGGTCCTGCTGTCGGCGCTCCACCGTGAGAGATCCTGCTCTCGGCGGCAAAGGGCCGGGAGGAATCCTGCTCTCAGCGGCAAGGGGGCCGGGAGGGATCCTGCTCTCGGCGGGGAGGGGGGCGTGGGGATGCGGGTGCCACCCGTCCGACACTCCCGTGTGCCGCCACCACCCCATGCGGCGAGAGCAGGATCTCTCCCCATCCCCCAACCCTCCCTCCCGGCGAGAGCAGGATTTCTCCCTCCCTTACCCGCGAGAGCAGGATTCCTCCCTCCCCTTACCCGCGAGAGCAGGATCTCTCCCTCGCGGCTCGGGTCCGGGCGGGGGGCGGGCTTACCATCGGCGCTGACAGGTGCGCGAGCTCGGGACGGTGCGATGCAGGTAGTGGTGCCGCTCTGGCTGCTCGCCCTCGCCGTCGTCGGCGTCGTCGCGGGCGCCGGAGCCTCCATCGAGACGCTGCGCCGCCGTCGCCACCGCCTCGCCGACCTCGCCCACGAGGCGGGCCGCCTCCGCGAGATGGCCAAGGAGCGCGCCCGGCGGGTGTCCGTGCTCAGCCACGAGATCCGCACCCCGCTCGCCCTCGTCAAGGGCGCCGCCGAGCTCCTCACCGACGGCGCACCCGGGCCGCTCACCGACCGGCAGGCGCAGTTCCTCGCGACGATCACGCAGAACACCCAGCGGGTCATCGACATGGCCGAGGACCTCCTCACCGAGGCGCGCCTCGAGGCCACCCTCTTCGACGTGAGGATCACCCGGACCGACCTCCGCGCCCTCGTCCGGGACACCGTCAGGGAGCTGCGCCGGGTCCAGCCCACCGAGATCCGCCTCGACAGCCGCGGCGCGCCGCTCCCCGTGGCCGTGGACCGCCAGCTCATGCGCCAGGCGATCTACAACCTCGTGAACAACGCCGTGCGCCACGCGCAGAGCGAGTACGTCGAGGTGCGGGTGACCGCCGGGGACGCGTCCGTCCTCGTCGCCGTGAGCGACAACGGCAGCGGCATGAGCGAGCAGGACCGTGCACGCCTGTTCGCCCCGTTCGACACCGGCAGCTCACCGCGGCCCGGCACCGGCCTCGGCATGGCGATCACCCAACGGATCGTCGACCTCCACGACGGCCGGATCTTCGTCGACACGACGGCCGGCCGCGGGACGACGATCTTCCTCTCCCTCCCGCTCCCGGAGGCGCCGTGAGCCGGATCCTCGTCGTCGACGACGAGCCCCAGATGGTCGACATCGTCACCTTCACCCTCGAGACCCACGGCCACAGCTGCCGGTCCGTCGGCTCGGCCGAGGAGGCCTGGCGCGTCCTCACCGAGGAGACGTTCGACGCCGTCGTCCTCGACGTCATGCTCCCCGGCGCCGACGGCGTCCAGCTGTGCCGCCGCATCCGCGCGCACCTGTCCGTCCCGGTCGTGCTCCTCACCGCGCGCAGCGAGGTCGACGCGCGCGTCGAAGGACTGGAGGCCGGCGCCGACGACTACGTGACCAAGCCGTTCAGCCCCCGCGAGCTCGCGCTGCGGGTCGAGGGCATCCTGCGCCGTACCGCGCGGGCCACCGAGGGGCGCGACGTCGTCGCGAACGGGCCGCTGACCATCGACGTCCGGGCCCGGGAGGCCGTCCTCGGCGCCCGTCGCCTCTCCCTGCCCGACGCCGAGCTCGGGGTGCTCACCTCCCTCACCCGGCGCGCCGGACGAGTGGTCACGTGGCGCGAGCTGCTCAACGAGGTGTGGGGAACCGGCGCTCCGCAGGGCGGCCGGCAGATGATCAAGACGACGGTCTACCGGCTGCGCGCCCACCTCGAGAAGGCCGGTGGCGACGAGGCCCGGGAGCTCGTCCGGACCGTCCGCGGCGTCGGCTACACGATGCCGGAGCTGCCGCCGGACTGACGGTCACAGCGGTGTGACCATCTGTTACCGGTCGGAGACAAGATCGCCCGACCCCCCGTGCAAGTCTTCCGGCAGGTGCGGTGGCGTCGAAGCCGCCGTCCAACTCTGAAGGAGAGAACATGCAGCAGCGGCGCACGATCGTGTCCGTCCTGGGGGCGAGCGCCCTCGTCCTCACCCTCGCGGCCTGCGGGTCGAGCGAGGCCGACACCGCCGACGGCGACGGCCCCTCCGGCTCCCTCACCATCGCCTGCGGCGCGATGGAGGACCTGTGTCAGGCGTGGACCTCTGCGTTCACCGAGGCCACCGGCGTCCAGACGAGCTTCGTCCGCCTGTCGTCCGGTGAGACCGTGGCCCGGCTCGAGGCGGCGCGCAGCGCCCCCGAGTTCGACGTGTGGCACGGCGGCCCGGTCGACGGCTTCGGGGCGGCCAAGGAGCAGGAGCTCCTCGCCTCCTACGAGTCGCCCAACGCCGAGGAGATCCCGGCCGAGTACCGCGACGACGAGGGCTACTGGACCGGCGTCTACCTCGGCGTCCTCGGCTTCTGCTCCAACGAGTCCATCCTCGACAACCTCGGCGTCGACGCCCCGACCTCGTGGGACGACCTCCTCGCCCCCGAGCTCTCCGGCCAGGTCTCCACCGCCCACCCCTCGACCTCGGGCACCGCGTTCACCACGCTGTGGACCCAGGTCGAGCGGCTCGGCGGCGAGGACGCGGCCTTCGACTACATGTCGCAGCTGCACACCAACGTCCTCCAGTACTCCAAGTCGGGCACCGCGCCGGGCCAGCACGCCGGCCGCGGCGAGGTCGCCGTCGGGCTCGTCTTCGCCCACGACTGCGTGAAGTACCGCGAGGAGGGCATGACCGACCTCGTCGTCTCCTTCCCCGAGGACGGCACCGGCTACGAGATCGGCGGCGTCGCCCTCGTCGCGGGCTCGGGCAACGAGGAGGCCGCCCAGGCCTACATCGACTGGGCGCTCACCCCCGAGGCGCAGAACATCGGCACGACGGTCGGTTCCTACCAGGCGCTCACCCACCCCGACGCCCAGGTCGACGACCGCATGGTCCAGCTCGACAGCGTCAACCTCGTCGACTACGACTTCGCCGAGGCGGCCGCCCAGAAGCCGACCCTCACGGCGCGGTTCGACGCCGAGATCGCCAGCCAGCCCCGCGACTGACCCCTCGGGCCGGCTCCCGCCGCGGTGGGAGCCGGCCCCGTACCAGGAGGTACACCATGGCCGTCACCGGCCTCGCGCCCGGCGCCGCGGGTGCCGCCCCGCCTGCCGCGGGCGCACCCACCGGACGCCGCGGACGCGTCCCCGTCCGCACCGTCGTCCGCCAGGACCCGGTCACCCTCGCGCTGGTCGTCGTCGTCGTCGCGATCCTCGTCGTCCTCGTCGTCCTCCCGCTCGCCACGGTGCTCGTCCGCGCCGTCTCGGGCGCCGGGGCCGAGGTCCTCATCTCGATGGTGACGTCCGCCGTCAACCGCAAGATCATCCTCAACACGGTGATCCTCGGCGTCGTCGTCGGCCTCACCGGCACGGTTGTCGGGTTCCTCTTCGCCTACGCGCAGGCCCGGCTGAAGTTCCGCGGCAAGCGGCTGCTCCACGTCATCGCGCTCATCCCCATCGTCTCCCCGCCGTTCGCGGTGGCGACGGCGAGCATCACACTCTTCGGGCGGAACGGCATCATCTCCAACCAGCTCCTCGGCCAGCCGTGGAACATCTACGGCCTCCCGGGCCTGTGGCTGGTGCTGTCGATCTCCTTCTTCCCGGTCGCGTACATGAACCTCCTCGGCATGCTGCGCAGCCTCGACCCGTCGATGGACGAGGCCGCGCAGAGCCTCGGCGCGAGCAAGTGGCACATCTTCCGCACGGTGACGCTGCCGATGCTCATCCCGGGCTTCGCCTCCTCCTTCCTCCTGCTCTTCGTCGAGGCGATCGCCGACCTCGCCAACCCGCTCGTGCTCGGCGGCGACTTCACCGTCCTCGCCTCACGCGCCTACATCGCCGTCACCGGCGAGTACAACGTGCCCGCCGGCTCGGCCTACTCCCTCGTCCTGCTCCTGCCCGCCGTCACGGTCTTCCTCGTCCAGCGGTACTGGGTGGCGCAGCGCTCGACCGTGAGCGTCACCGGCAAGCCGTCCGGACGCGTCGAGCTCCTCCGCGGGTTCTGGGGCCGCGTCCCCCTGCTCACGGTCGTCGGCCTCATCACCGCACTCATCCTCACGATCTACGGCACCGTCGTCGTCGGCGGCTTCGTCCAGCTCCTCGGCGTCAACAACACCCCGACGCTCGCGCACTACCAGTACCTGCTCTCCGGCATCGGGAACGACGCGATCATCGACACGACGCTCCTCGCGCTCGCCGCGATGCCGATCGCCGGCGTGCTCGGCATGCTCGTCGCCTGGCTCGTGGTCCAGCGGCTGCGGCGCGGCCGCGGGCTGCTCGACTTCCTCGGCATGCTCGGCCTCGCGGTGCCGGGCACGGTCATCGGCATCGGCTACGCCATCACCTTCAACACCCCGCTGGAGATCGGCGGCGTCCGCCTCATGCCGGCCCTCGCGGGAGGCGGCGCCGTGTTCGGCGGCGCGATCGCCATCGTCATGGTCTTCGTCGCCCGGTCGATGCCCGCGGGCCAGCGCTCCGGCGTCGCGGCGCTCCAGCAGATCGACCCGGCGATCGACGAGGCGTCGACCTCGCTCGGCGCCTCGGGCCTCGAGACCTTCCGGCGGGTGACGCTCCCGCTCATCCGTCCCGCGTTCCTCGCGGGCCTCACCTACGCCTTCGCACGGTCCATGACGACCGTGTCCCCCATCATCTTCATCACCACCCCCCACACCCGGATCATGACGTCGCAGATCCTCTCGGAGGTCGACGCCGGCCGGTTCGGCAACGCCTTCGCGTTCTGCACGATGCTCATCGTCATCGTGCTCGTCGTCATGGGGCTGCTCAACCTGCTCATCCGGCTTCTGCCCGGGGCCACCCCGGCGATGGCGACCAAGGAGATCTCAGCATGACCGACCTCGCAGCAGCCGAGGAGCTCGCCGGCACGACGGCGGCGGGCCGCCTCGCCCTCGCGGACGTCACCAAGGTGTTCGGCTCCAACGGCGAGCAGGTGCGCGCCGTCGACGGCGTCGACCTCACCATCGAGCCGGGCGAGTTCGTCACCCTCCTCGGGCCCTCGGGCTGCGGGAAGACGACGACGCTCCGGATGATCGCCGGCTTCGAGAGCCCGTCGTCCGGGCGGATCGTGCTCGACGGCAGCGACATGATCAGCGTGCCGCCGAACCGGCGCCCGATGGCCATGGTCTTCCAGTCCTACGCGCTGTTCCCGCACCTCACCGTGCGGCAGAACGTCGCCTACGGGCTCAACCTGCGCAAGCTGCCGGCGGCGCAGATCGAGGAGGAGGTCTCCCTCGCGCTCACCTCGATGAACCTCCTCAAGCTCGCCGACCGGGCGCCGAACCAGCTCTCCGGCGGGCAGCAGCAGCGTGTCGCGCTCGCCCGCGCCATGGTGATGAAGCCGAAGGTCCTCCTCTTCGACGAGCCGCTGTCCAACCTCGACGCCAAGCTGCGGGAGCAGATGCGCCTGGAGATCCGTCGGCTGCAGCGCCGCCTCGGTATCACCTCCGTGTACGTCACCCACGACCAGTCCGAGGCGATGGCCATGTCGGACCGGATCATCGTGATGAACGGCGGACGCATCGAGCAGGCCGCCCCGCCGGACGAGATCTACCGCCGGCCGGCGTCGGTCTTCGTCGCCGACTTCATCGGGCGGGCGAACTTCCTGCCCGCGACGCGCGTGGAGTCCACCGGCGCGGGCACGGCCCGCGTCCAGGTGCTCGGGGAGACCGTCGAGGTCCCGGCGCACCCCGACGCGCTCACCGCCGACGACGTCGTCCTCATGGTCCGCCCGGAGTCGATCACCCTCACCGCCGCGCCCGCCGGCGGGGAGATCCGCGGCCGGCACGGGAAGGTCGTCGCCGCCGTCTTCTACGGCGAGCACGTCGAGTACGAGCTGGAGACGGAGACCGGCAACATCCTCGTCGTCGCCTCCGACCCGGACGTCGACGCGATCTTCGCCGAGGGGGCGGACGTCAGCCTGCAGTTCGCCTCCGACCGCGCCTGGCTGCTGCGCCAGCCCTGAGCAGCCCCGGAGCGCCGTCCGCCGACCCGGCGGGCGGCGCTCCTGCATGTCCACAGGACCTGCACGGCCGAGGCCTGGTCCGTGTCGGAGGGGAGGCGTACCGTCGAGGAAGACACGTCCCCGGAGGAGATCCCATGGCCCGCAGCACCTGGACACGCTGGCTCCCGGCCGGTGCCGTCGTCGCGCTCATCGCCGGCACGGTGACGCTCACCTCCCAGGCCGGTGCCGTCGACCTGCCCGACAAGTCGCCGGAGGACGTCCTCGCGCTCCTCGCCGAGCACGAGGTCACCGCCTTCTCCGGCACCTTCGAGACGAGCGCGGACCTCGGCCTGCCGCTACCGTCGGAGCTCGACCTCGGCCCCGGTGGGCCCGACCTCGACGACTCGGGCCTCGCCACCCCGCCCGACGGTGGTGGCGCGGCGCCCGACGACGCCACGGGGGCCGCCCAGGACGTCCTGTCCACCCTCGCCCTCCTCACCGGGGACAACACCGGACGGGTCTTCGTCGCCGGCCCGGGCACCGCCCGCTTCCAGCACCTCGACCGGCTCGACGAGCGCAACGTCGTCGTCACGCCGGAGGACGTGTGGTTCTACGACTCGGAGAGCAACGAGGCGCTCCACGTCGTCCTCCCCGACACCTCCGCCCTGCCCGACCACCCGCAGCCCACCGGTGAGCTGCCCGCGCCGCAGGACCTCGCCGCCATGGCGGTGGCGCTCCTCGAGCCGAGCACCGAGCTGAGCGTCGGCCAGGACGAGGAGGTCGCCGGCCGCGACGCCTACACCCTCACGCTGACGCCGCGGGCGAAGGAGACGCTCGTCGAGGCCGTGACCGTCGCCGTCGACGGCGAGACCGGCTTCCCGCTCGCCCTCACGGTGACGGCCAAGGGCCGGGCCGAGCCCGCCCTGCATGCCGCGTACACCGAGATCGACTTCTCCGCGCCGGACGCCGGGCTCTTCGAGTTCACCCCGCCGGCCGGGGCCACCGTCGAGGAGGAGGTGCTCGAGCTGCCGGACGAGGCCGATCTGGCGGACAAGCACGGCCGCCGGCCGGATGCGCACGGCCACTCCGGTCTGCCGGGCGGCCCGGACGACCCCATGGGTGACGCGCCCGACATCCTCGGCGAGGGCTGGGCCAGCGTCCTCACGGCCGAGGTCGGGGACGTGCCGGACAGCCCTCTCCTCGACCAGCTCACGGAGCCGGTCGACGGCGGACGCGTCCTGTCGACCTCACTCCTCACCGTCCTGCTCACCGACGACGGCCGCGTGCTTGCGGGCGCCGTGACGCCGGAGCACCTGCTGGACCTCGCGGGGCGGTGACCGAGCTCGCCGTCGAGACCGACGGCCTGACCAAGCGCTTCGGCAAGCAGCTCGCGGTCGACGACCTCGCGCTCGCCGTGCCGCGCGGCAGCGTGTTCGGGTTCCTCGGCCCGAACGGCTCGGGGAAGACGACGACGATCCGCATCGTCCTCGGCCTGGCGGCCGCCACCGCGGGCAGCGTCCGGGTGCTCGGCCACGACATGCCCGGCTCACTGAGCACGGTGCTGCCGCGCGTCGGGGCGCTCGTCGAGGGCCCGGCCGCCTACCCGTTCCTCTCCGGGGAGGCCAACCTCCTGCGGCTCGACGCTGCTGACCGGCACGCACCGCCGGCCACCCGCGCCCGGCGCGTCGCGGCGGCGCTCGAGCGGGTCGGGCTCAGCCACGCCGGCGCCAAGCGGGTGCGCGCCTACTCCCTGGGGATGAAGCAGCGCCTGGGGATCGCGGGCGCCCTGCTCATGCCCCGCGAGCTCCTCGTCCTCGACGAGCCGACCAACGGCCTCGACCCCCAGGGCACGCGCGAGGTGCGCCACCTCGTCCGGTCACTCGCCGACGACGGGACGACCGTCGTCGTCTCCAGCCACCTCCTCGCCGAGGTCGAGCAGGTGTGCACCCACGCGGCCGTCATGCGCCAGGGCCGTCTCGTCGCCCAGGGCAGCCTCGACGAGCTGCGCAGCCTCGGCCGCTCCCGGCTGCGGGTGCTCACCCCGGACCCGGCACTCGCCCGCACCGAGCTCGCCCGGCTCGGCCTCGCCGTCGGCGACGACGGGCCCGTCGCAGCAGGTGCCGGGGCGGCACCGAGCAGCAGCGTCACTCCCGGGCCGGCCGCCGAGACCGCCGACGAGACGCCGGCGGCGGCCTCGGGCCGAGCCGTCGCCACCGACCGGGCCGCCGTCCTCCTCGCCGAGCTGCCCGACGAGGCGCCCCTGCCCGAGACGGTCGCCGCGGCGCTCGTCGCCGCCGGGGTCCGGCTCCGGGGTTTCGGCGTCGTCCAGGAGACGCTCGAGGACCGGTTCGTCGCGCTCACCGGGGAGGGGTTCGACGTTGCCCAGTGAGACGGCGGTCCCGACGCGCGGCAGCGGCTGGTCGCTGCTCGCCTCCGAGCTCGGGCTCGTGCTCCGCCGCCGCCGGACGTGGGCGATGCTCGTCGCGCTCGCCGCGATCCCGGTGCTCATCGCCGTCGTCGTGAGGATCGCCTCCGAGCCGCCCGCGCCCGGCCAGGGCCCACCGTTCCTCGACCGCGTGACGCAGAACGGGCTGTTCGTCTCGATCACCGGGCTCGTCGTGACGATCCCGCTCTTTCTCCCCCTCACCGTCGGGGTCGTCGCCGGGGCCACCATCGCCGGGGAGGCGCGCCTCGGGACGCTGCGCTCCCTGCTCGTCACCCCGGTCGAGCGGGGGCGGTTGCTCCTCGTCAAGCTCGCCGGCGCCGCGGTGTTCTGCCTGGCCGCGACGCTGAGCATCGTCGTCGCCGGCTCGCTGATCGGCGCGCTCCTCTTCCCCGTCGGCCCGGTGACGCTCCTGTCCGGGGACACCATCGGGGCGTGGGAGTCGCTCGGACGGGCGCTGCTCGTCGCGCTGTACGTCACCGTCTCGCTGCTCGGGCTGTCCGCGGTCGGGCTGTTCCTCTCGACGCTCACCGTCGTGCCGGTCGGGGCGATGGCGGCGACCGCCGTCCTCGCCATCGTCGTGCAGGTGCTCGGGTCGCTCGACCAGCTCGCCTGGCTGCACCCGTGGTTGCTCAGCGAGCACTGGCTCGGGTTCGCCGACCTCCTGCGTCAGCCGATCGCCTGGGGCTCCTTCGCGGACAACGCGCTGCTCCAGCTCGGCTACGTCGCCGTCTTCGGTGCCCTCGCCTACGGCCGCTTCACCACCAAGGACGTCCTGTCCTGACGAGACGCGCCACGCACCGTCCCCCCCTTCCCCATCCCGCCGACAGCAGGATCTCTCCCCTCTCCCGCCGAGAGCAGGATCCCTCCCGGACGTGAGGGAGAGATCCTGCTCTCGGCAAGGGTGTGAAGAGGGACGGCTCAAGGGACTGGCCGGGCACGGCGTTCCGGGGCCCGCCACCCCTTCCCCGCCGAGAGCAGGATCCCTCCCTCGCAGATGCCCCCACCCCTTCCCGCCGACAGCAGGGTCCCTCCCGGACGTGAGGGAGCGATCCTGCTCTCGGCAAGGGTGTGAAGAGCGACGACTCGGGGGACTGGCCGGGCACGGCGTTCCGGGCCCGCCACCCCTCCCCCGCCGAGAGCAGGATGCCTCCCCGGTGTGAAGGGAGAGATCCTGCTCTCGGCGAGAGGGGAAGGGCGAGAGGGGGAAGGGCGAGGGAAGGACGAGGGGGGAAGGGCCAGGGGGCGGGTGGGCGGGCTGGGGCGGCCGGCTCGGGCTACGGGACCCAGCGGCGGCGGAGGAGGGCGAGCAGACCGGCGACGACGAAGCTCGCGAGCGCCACCGACCAGCCGAGCCGGTACTCCCCCGTCGCGTCGACCACGGCCCCCACGGTCACCGGCCCGGCGGCGAACCCGAGGTAGAGCCCGACGGCGAGCGCCCCGGTCGCCCGCCCGACCAGCTCAGTCGGCACCACCCGCAGCACGACAACCATGAGCACCACGTTCGTCGCCAGCCCGGTCGCGCCGACGACGGCAGCCCCGACCCACACGAGTCCACCCCACAGCGGCTCGGCAAGGAGCACGAGCACGCCACCCGCCGTCGCGCCGGCCGCCATGACGAGGAGGACCGCCCGCGGCGCGTCCGTCCGGTTGACCACACGTCCCCACGCGATCCGGGAGACCAGGCCCACCCCGCCGACGACGGCGGTGAGCGCGCCCGCCGTCGTGCTCGCCAGCCCGAGCGCCTCG
>Ga0079224_100016944_pt1 | contig 10254 bp, 10 predicted proteins | sample Stecom2015_FD_80414 | JGI IMG/M metagenome (GOLD analysis project Ga0079224, IMG submission 80414) | Agricultural soil microbial communities from Utah to study Nitrogen management - Steer compost 2015 | ecosystem: Environmental > Terrestrial > Soil > Agricultural land | place: USA: Utah... | reverse complement strand
CGCTGCTGACGGTCGGCCACGGCAGGCTCGACCGGGACGGGCTGCTCGAGCTGCTGGCGGCCGCCGGAGTCGAATTGCTGGTCGACGTGCGCCGCTACCCGCACAGCCGCGCGAATCCTCAGGCAAGGCGAGAAGCGCTCGCCGGCTGGCTACCGGGCAACGGCATCGGCTACCGCTGGGACCAGCGGCTCGGCGGGCGGCGGCGGGTGGAGCCGGACGCGGTCGACACCTGGTGGCGGGTCGCCCAGTTCCGGGCCTACGCGGCATGGACGCGCACGCCGGACTTCCGGGATGCCATGCGTGAGTTACTCGACGACGCTGCGGTGCATCGCACCGTGATCATGTGCGCCGAGGCGGTGTGGTGGCGTTGTCACCGCAGGCTCATTGCCGACGTGGCGGTGCTGCTGCACGGAGTCGAGGTGATGCACCTGCTGCCCGAAGGCAGGCGTGTGGACCACAAGCCTGCGTCGGGCGCTCGCGTCTGCGGACACGGTGTGGTGTGGGACGGCGGGCGGTGATCTCATGCGGCGACCCGGGGACGACAGGACAGTCCCCGGGTCGCCGGTGCACGCGTGCTCGGCGCATCAACTGGTGTCGTCGGCGCCGTCGGCGCGCGGGCAACTGGTTCCCTGGCACCGGGTGATTGCGGCGCTCATGGCACTGACAGCGCCTTCAGCAGGTCGCCGACCTCGGGTTGGTCCAGCGATCGGGCGACGTCCGCCTGCGCGACGATGCCGACCATGTCGTGCCCGTCGATGACCGGGAGCCTGCGCACCTGGTGCTGCGCCATCGTCTGCAGAATCTCCTCGGCGCCGTCGTCGGCCCCGATGGTGACCGGCTTGCCCTCCGCCAGGTCGCCGACCCGCACCGCGCGGGGATCTTTGTCCTGCGCGAGCACCTTGGTCACGATGTCCCGGTCGGTGATCATGCCCTTCAGCCGGTTGTCCTCGCCGCAGATCGGCAGCGCGCCGACGTCGAGATCGGCCATCCGTTTCGCCGCATCGAGGACGGTGTCGCTGGTCTTCGCGCACTGCGCGTCCGGTGTCATGATTTCCCGTGCTGTGCTCATGGCTGGTCCCTTCTCGTGGGTGATGGGCATCCGGCTACCCGGTGCCCGTTGTCGCTCAATCCCGCCCGTCACGGACGCAGCAGGATCTTGATCGCGCCGTCGCTTTTGCGCTGGAAGTCCCGGTAGGCCTGGGGCGCCTGGTCCAGCGGCAGATGATGGGTGGCGAGCGATTCCACGCCGAGCGGGTCGTCGTCCCGCATGACCAGCGGGAACACGTGGTCGATCCAGGTCTTGACGTTGGCCTGGCCCATGCGCAGCTGGATCTGCTTGTCGAACAGCTCCAGCATGGGCAGGGGGTCGAGCGCTCCGCCGTAGACGCCGGACAACGAGATCGTGCCGCCGCGGCGGACCGCGTCGATGGCCGCATACAGCACTGACAGCCGGTCGACCGCGGCCTTCTCGGTCAGTTTCGCCGAGAGCGGCTTGGGCAGCATCGACACCAGCATCTGCCCGAAGTGGGCGATGGGGGCGCCGTGCGCTTCCATGCCGACCGCGTCGATCACCGAATCCGGACCGCGGCCGCCGGTGAGCTGGCGCAGCGTGTCCACCGCGTTGCCACGAGCTTCGCCGACGTCGACGGTGATCGCTCCGTACTCCCTGGCCAGCTGCAGACGTTCCGGCACCAGGTCCAGGCCGATCACGGTCTCCGCGCCGCGCAATGCGGCGATCCGGCACGCCATCTGACCGATCGGTCCCAGGCCGAACACCGCGACGCTGCCCCCGTCGGGGATGTTGGCGTACTCGACGGCTTGCCACGCGGTCGGCACGACGTCCGACAGGTACACGAACCGGTCGTCCGGCGGCCCGTCCGGGACCGGGATGGGCCCGAAGTGGGCTTGCGGCACCCGCAGGTACTCGGCCTGTCCACCCGGGACCTGCCCGTAGAGCTTGGTGTAGCCGAACAGCGCCCCGCCCTTGTCGTACTTGCGGACCTGGGTCGTCTCGCATTGGGAGGTCAGGCCGCGGGAGCACATGAAGCACGATCCGCACGCGATGTTGAACGGTACGACCACCCGGTCGCCGGGTGCGATGTTCCTGACGTCGTCCCCGACTTCTTCCACCACGCCCATCGGTTCGTGCCCGAGGATGTCACCGGGCTCCAGGAACCCGCCGAGCACTTCGTACAGATGCAGGTCGGAACCGCAGATCCCGGTGCTGGTGACCCGGATGATCGCGTCGGTCGGTTCCTGCAGCTGCGGGTCGGGCACTTCTTCGACTGTCACGTCGCGCTTGCCCTGCCAGGTGACGGCCTTCATCGCGGTACCTCCTGCGGGGAGTGTTCGGCGGATTTCCTGTCGGCTACCCGCAGAGCGCACCCCGCCAATCCCTTCCGCTGCGTCGCTGCCGGTGGCGCTGGGTACCCCGTCGCATGAGCCGAGCGCAGCTTGCCGCGAAGCTGATGGAGCTCGCGGGCACGACGTATGCGGAGGAAGCGGGTATCACCCTGCGGAACAAGCCGACGCCCCTGTATCGGCTGCTGGTGCTGGCGACCCTGCTGTCGACCAGGATCAAGGCGTCCATCGCCGTCGCCGCCGCCCGAGAGCTGCGGGAGTTCGGCACCCCGCGCACCATGCGCGATGCCACCTGGCAGCAGCGAGTCGACGCACTCGGTCGCGGCCATTACGTGCGGTACGACGAAAGCACGGCGACCGCGCTGGGCAAGGGCGCCGAGCTGCTGCTGAACGACTACCGCGGGGATCTCCGCCTGTTGCGCGAGCGTGCCGCAGGCGACCTGGCGAACCTGCGCAGCAGGCTGACCCGGTTTCCCCGCCTCGGCCCGGTCGGCGCCGACATCTTCTGTCGCGAAGCCCAGCAGGTCTGGCCGGAGCTGCGGCCGTACGTGGACGCCAAGGCGCTTGCCGGAGCGCGCGCGGTCGGTTTGCCGGACCGGCCGAAGGCGCTCGCCGGACTGGTCGACGACGCTGACCTTGCTCGCCTGAGCGCGGCATTGGTCCGCGCGAGCCTGGACCGCGAACTGGCCGCACGAGTCCGAGGGTGAACTCGCCGTCGCCGCCGTGCCGCGGGCGGAAAGCCACCGGTGGTGACCTTGCGAGGGAAGCAGCGGGTGGGTCGCGCCGGGCCGGCGTGATCGATCCGGGGGTGTGGGCGTCGCTTTCGGTCGTGGTGGGCGTGGCGCACCGGGGCTTGCCGCTTGCCGGGTAAGGCCCCCGGATTGCGCGGCGTCCGGCCGTGGCCCCAGCGGGATGTCGATCCAGCGGGTATAGGTGAACGTAGCGGCGGTGTACCGGTACACCCTGGCGGGTACACCGGGGAATGCGTGACGGGAGGAGGCGGTGATGACCGAGGAGTACGGCGATCACGCGTTCGACAAGCCCGAGGCCGACTCGCTGGACCAGCAGCGACCGACCCGTCCGGAGCCTGCGGTGGAGCCCGTCGGCCAGTTCGAGGCGTCCGACGGTGACCTGGCCGATCAGGCGACCGTGGTGCGCCTCGACGAAGACGACTTCGTCGAATGACTTCGCGGGCGCTGTTCGGCGCGTACCTGGTCGTTGTCTTCGGCGGCCTGCTGTACTTCCTGCTGATCTCGCTGCTGAAGTAGGAGTGCGACGTGGCGGCCGAGCCCGGGCGGTGGCGGCGGTTCCTGCGGGACAACGGAATCGGACTGGCGTTCGGCCTGCTGTTCCTGCTCGCGCTGACCGGACAGGCGTTCGCCGGACTGGCCGCGTTCAACCACGAGCAGTCGATCACCGGTGAGGAGCCGATCGGCTTCGGCGGATACGTCACCTCCGCCGAGTTCGCCGTCGATGTCGCCGAGAACTGGCAATCGGAGTACCTGCAGTTCTTCCTCTACATCTTCGCCACGGTGTGGCTGGTCCAGCGCGGGTCGCCGGAATCCAAGCCGGCGCGGCGGATCGGATCCGAGCCGGAGCGCGATCAGCGGCTCGGGCCGCACACCACCGAGGACTCGCCGCTGTGGGCCCGCGCAGGCGGGTGGCGCGCCGTGGTGTTCTCCCGTTCGCTCGGCCTGGTCATGCTGGTGTTCTTCCTGCTCAGCCTGCTGGCCCAGGCCGCGGCCGGGCACGTGGCGTTCAACGCCGACCAGCTGGCGGAGAACGCGCCGACGGTGTCGTTCGGCGAGTACCTGCTGGCCGCCGACTTCTGGAACCGCACCCTGCAGAACTGGCAGTCGGAGTTCCTTGCCATCGGGTCGATGGCGGTGTTCAGCGTGTACCTGCGGCAGCGGGGGTCACCGGAATCCAAGCCCGTCGGCGCGCCGCACCACGAAACTGACGTCAGCGGGTAGCCGGCCCGTGGTCGTGCGTGCGACGACCCGGTTCGCCGGCCGGTCACGCGGGCGTGGTCTCACCGCCGAGCGCGGCGAAGACCTGACCGCTGTAGTACGACGACAGCCGCTCCGACGCCAGGAACACGTACGAAGGGGCGAGCTCGTCCGGCTGCGCGGCTCGCTCCATCGGGGCCTGTTCACCGAACGACCCGACGCGTTCCGGAGGGAACGTCGCCGGGATCAACGGCGTCCACACCGGGCCGGGCGCGACGCAGTTGACCCGGATCTTCCGGTCGGCCAGCGCCTGCGCCATCGAACGGGTCCACGCGATGATGGCGCCCTTGGTGGCCGAGTAGTCGATCAGCGTCTTGTTCCCGCGGAGCCCGTTGACCGAGCTTGTGTTGATGATGGCTGCGCCTTCCCGCAGGTGGGGCAGGGCCGCTGCGGTCACCCGGAAGTAGCTGTGCACGTTGACGGCGAACGTGTGCAGCCATTGCTCGTCGGTGAGTTCTTCCGGTGAATCGACCGGCTGCTGGGTCGCGATGTTGTTCACCAGCACGTCCAGCCGGCCGAACGCGCTGATGGTGTCGGTGACGACGTGGCAGTGGCCGGGCTCGGCCAGGTCACCGGGCAACAGCAGGCAGCGCCTGCCTTCCGCGCGCACCAGGTCGGCGGTCTGCTGCGCGTCGGTGTGCTCGTTCAGATAGGCCACCGCCACGTCCGCGCCCTCTTTGGCGAACGCCACGGCCACCGCGCGGCCGATGCCGGAATCGCCACCGGTGACGAGGGCAGCACGGCCGTCGAGCAGCCCACGTCCCCGGTAGCCCTCCATGCGGTCGTGCGGTTCCGGCTGCATGTCGCCGGTCTCGCCGGGGGCGGTCTGCTGCTGCTGGGGTTGCTCTCCGGAAACGGACATGGTGGCGCTCCATTCCGCGGCGCTGCCGCGTGATCGGAAGTAGGTGGACTCGGGTGCGGGCGGCGTGACGGGTCAGCGTTCACTGTCGGACGCGAGGACGGGGCGGTCTTCGTGCGCGGACTGCTCGAAGGCGACGTAGAAGCCGGCGACCATGGTCAGCGCGTAGACCACGACGTTGCCCCAGCCGATGTTGAACCCCGCGTCCGGGTTGGGATCGATCGCGGCCGGGATGCCGTAGGCGAACAAGCCCAGGCACGCCACCCCGACCGCCATGCCGAACACCCGGCGGACCACGGGAAATGCCTTCAGGGTGACGATCAACGCGGCCACGCCGATGACGGCATGGACGATGGTCAGGATCGCGTCGACGCCGAAACCGGCGACCATGTTCTCGGTGTATGCGTGGGCGAGTGATCGGGGTGCGAGCACCACGGCAGCGATCGCGACGAGCAGGTAGAACGCCGCGAGCACCGCGGTGATCGTTCGAGCGCGATTCATGGCGGGTGACTACCCGTGGCTCCGTCCGGCGAATCGTGGCGATCCAGCGTGCCCGCAACCCGCATGCGCATCGGTGCGTGCGTGATCAGCACGTTCTGCGCACGGGTAGCGTCTGGACCGCGCTGGTGGCGGTTCTGCCCGCGGCGTCGGTCGCGGTGACCTGCCAGCTGACCTGATCGGTGCCGGTCACCGGGCCGATGCGGCCCGCGTACTCGTTGCCGCCCGCCGGCGACATGTCCATCGAGTGCGGCTCGCCGGAGCCTTGCTGCCAGACCAGCACCACCCGGACCACGTCCTTCCCGGTCACCGTCGCCGTCGCCGACGTCGCGGAGCAAGATCCACCGGGACTGAGAGACGCCCGGTCGGTCGACAGGTTGCTGATCGCCGGGGGCGTGGGCCGCTGTGGGCGGTCGGCTGGGCCCGCAGGTTCGGTGCGGGCCGGGGTGGTCGGCGAGGGGGCAGGTACCGCGTCGGTCGATCGTGCTGCCGGGGTGATTCCGGCAGGCTCCGACGGTCTCGGAGTGGTCACGGGCGCTCTTGACGTACTCGATGGGGTCGACGGGGTGGTGGAGGGCGGCCCGCTGGCGGCCACGGATGACGGGACCACGCTCGGCGTGAGGGTCACCGTCGCATCGGCACGCACGCCGGCGGCCGTCCTGGTCTCCGTCGGATCCGGCTCGTCCGGGGTCAGCAGCAGCGCGAGCCCGGTGGCCAGTACGGCGATGATCGCCGCGGCGGCGGCCGCGGCCCTGCCGCGAGTCTGCCGGTAGCCACCGAGCCGCTGGTGCGAGGACACCAGGCGGATGTCGTCCAGCGTGCGCTGCCGCAGGTCTTCCGGAGCCGGGACCAGCGGCACCGCGGACAGCAATGCCAGCGGGCTGACCATGCGCTCGCGACGCTCGCCGCACACCTCGCACCGGTCGACGTGGCGCGCCACCCGCTTGCGGATCAGCGGGGACAGCGTGCCGTCCCAGCCCCGCAGAAGCGCTTCGAGATCCGCGCAGTCACCGCGCCCGGTGCGGCCGACCAGCAGCGCGGTGAGCGAACGCCGGACCTGCTCGCGAACCCGGCTGAGCATCACCGTCGCGTGGTGTGCGCTCACCCCAAGCGCAGTGGCGAGCTCCCGGCCCTCGAGCCCGCCGCGCAGGTGCAGAAACAGCACCGCACGGTCGCGCTCCTCGAGCCCGTTGGCCGCCGCCACGACCAGCTCGCGCAGCTCGCTCTCGGTGTACTTCCGGTGGGCGTCACTGCCGGACGACGTGTCGGTCATCTCCGGCACCTCGGCGGCCGAAGCCTCCCGGGCTCGCCTGCGGATCGCGGCCAGCGCCTCGGTACGGCAGATCGCATACAGCCAGGGGCGGAGCTTGCTGGGATCGCGAAGCTGGCCGATCTTGGCCGCCGCCGTGACGAACGCGTCGTGCAGGACGTCGGCGGCCTCCTGCCGGTTCCGCACCATCGCGTAGCAGTAGTCGTACAGGTGATCGGCACGGGCGTCGTAGATCTCCGCCCAGGCTTGCTGGTCTCCTTCGATCGCTCTCGTCGCGACGGCGACATCGTCCATGGCAGGAGCCTATGGCCTGCCAGCCTCGGCGATCTTCTTGTTCCGCCTGGTCGGGGCATCACTGTCACTCTCTTCGTCCGGTTCGGCGCCGCAGCGCCACTGCCGGTGAGAGGGCTACGCCATTCGGGTGGTCACAGAAATGTCCCGGGAAAAAGTGTGACCGGGGCAGGTGCCGGTGCCTCATGCCGTCGTCAACACCACGACGACAGGGAGATCGACATGGCAACCGAGCGAGGGAGGGTGGCCTGCTGGGCGGCGCTCGGGCTGAGCGTCCAGCTGGCGCTGGGTGCGGGCCTGCCCGTCGTGGCGCATGCCCAGCCCGCAGCAGCGAACGCCCTGGCGCGCACCGCGCGGGCCGCGAAGATCCACGAGGTCCAGCCGATGGCCGGGGGCAAGGCACTGGGCGCCCCGCTGACCGCGGTCAAGGCCGGGGCGAAGGACCGTTGGGTGCTCAAGCTGGACCTGTACATGGAGAACACCGGCTCCGGCGTGCTGGACGCGGACAAGGTGCGGGTCACCTACCAGGGCTCGAGCGCCCCGTCGGCGTGGGAGGAGCCGGTGAACGTCACCATCGGCGTCGGCCAGACCCAGATCGTGCAGGCGCTCGACGGGTTCAAGCGCGACCTGGTCGGCCCGGTGCCCGATTCCGCGACGGTGACGGTCGAGTTCGCCCAGAACGTGGCCCCGCTCACCACGAAGCTGACCCTGGCCGCGCACAAGAACCCGGCGCCCAACGGCGCCTACTTCTTCCCCGCGAAGGCCGGCGACCTCGGCAAAGGCCAGTACTGGAGCTGGCGCACCCGGCACATGGGAGCTGCGCCCGGCGTGACGTGGACCGACCGCAACCGATTCGCCTACGACATGGGCGTGTCGCGGTGGGACAAGAAGGCCAAGGAATGGACCGGCCTGCGCGAAGGTGCCGATCCGGGCAACCCGAAGAACGCGGACTACCTGGTGTGGGACAAGCCGGTGTACGCGATGGCTGACGGCAAGGTGATGTACTGCCGGGAGGACGTGGTCGACCACGAGGGCAGCGGCGGCGGCCCGGCCAATTCCGTCTGGATCGACCACGGAGGCGAGTTCGCCGGGTACGTCCACCTGAAGCTGAACAGCATCCCCAGCTCCGTCTGCCCGCAGGGCTCGGAGAAGAAGTGGGGGATGAACGGCAAGACGGTGACGGTCAAGGCCGGGCAGCTGATCGGCCGGGTGGGCAACACCGGCAACAGCTCGGCGCCCCACCTGCACCTGGAAGTGCTCGACGGAGTGCCACCGGGCAACCCCGGCGCCAGCCCGCGGCCCAACGGGCTTCCCGTGCTGTTCCAGAACGCCCTGGTCCGGGGTGACCGGGCCGACGTGGACCCGGACGCCGGCCCGATCGACTGGACGACCGCGCGTGGCCAGGCCATCGGCTGGAACGCCCTGGTGCTGCCCAACCGCTGCGGTTTCGACGTGATCCCGTCCGGCCTGTCGGAGTGGGCCAGGCACGGCATCACCGCGGCGTGCTTCCAGGACGTGGTGAACCGCGCCACGGCGGCCGGCTACGAGCCCGCAGTGGTCGACGGCTACACCGTTGGTGGCAACACGTACTTCAACGCCGTGTTCCAGCCGAAGGACCAGCTGCCGTCGGCCACCCGGCACGGGCTCACCGCTGCCCAGCTGGACAAGCTGGTCGACGAATGGGGCGAGCTCGGCTACCGGATCCGGCACCTCGACGGCTACCAGTACAACGGGATGCCCCGATACGTCGCGATCTTCGTCAAGGACGGCGGACCGCGGCAGTTCGTCACCCACAGCCTGTCGTCCTATGCGCACCAGGCCGTGTACAACCTGCTGACCGGCGCCGGATGGCGCCCGGTGATCAACTCCGGGGTGTCCGACCACTACCTGGTTCGGTACTTCGCGGTGTACGAGCAGAGGTCGCTGGGTTCCTACCGCGCCGAATGGGCGATCCCGGAGGCCAACTACCAGGAGTTCGCCGAAACGCAGCTGGCCCTCGGCCGGAGACCGCTCTACCTGAACGCTTACAACCACGGCGGCAAGGCGTATCTGTCCGCGATCTACACCTCCACAGTCCCCGGGCCGTTCGAAGCTCGGCACGGGCTGACCGCGGCGCAGTACCAGGCCGAGTACGACACGTGGGTGGGCAAGAAGTACCGAACCCGTCAGGTGACCGGATACGCGAGCGGTACCGGACACCGCTTCGCGGCGGTCTGGCGGCCGTAGCACCGGGCACCTCGGCCCGCTCCCCGGAGATCTCCGAGCGAGCGGGCCGAGCGTCGTCGCGGCGGGAGCGTGGGCCTGGTTCGCGCACGCGACGAGTCGTGCTCCCGATGCGCGATGTTCGCTGCCGGCTACCAGGACGGCGTGGGCCAACACACAGCCACCGGGTGTGTAGTGATCTCGCCGGGCCGGGTAGCCGAAGGGACCCCATCGAGAGGAGTGCCCATGAGCACGATCACGGCCTCGGTCGACGTGAACGTCCCGATCGCCCCGGTGTACGACCAGTGGACGCAGTTCGAGACGTTCCCGCAGTTCATGGAAGGCGTGGACCGTGTTCAGCAGCTCACGCCGACCAAAACGCACTGGGACGTGTCGGTCGGCGGGGTACGGCGCGAGTTCGACGCGACGATCACCGAACAGCACCCGGAAGAGCGCGTGGCCTGGAGATCGGACAACGGTCCGCAGCACGCGGGTGTGATCACTTTCCACCGGCTCGGTGACGACCAGACACGGGTCACCGCCCAGATGGACATCGACCCGGAGGGCTTCGCGGAGAACGTGGCCGACAAGTCCGGCTTGCTCAGCCAGCGGGTGAAGGGCGACCTGAAGCGGTTCAAGGAGTTCATCGAGCAGCAGGGGCACGCCACCGGCGCTTGGCGCGGCGACGTGAACCGTCCGGAGTAAGTCCGGCCGACCAGCTTGCTGTGCCGCCGTGCACCTTCGGGTGTGCGGCGGTGCAGTCG
>Ga0079224_100016942_pt1 | contig 10254 bp, 5 predicted proteins | sample Stecom2015_FD_80414 | JGI IMG/M metagenome (GOLD analysis project Ga0079224, IMG submission 80414) | Agricultural soil microbial communities from Utah to study Nitrogen management - Steer compost 2015 | ecosystem: Environmental > Terrestrial > Soil > Agricultural land | place: USA: Utah... | reverse complement strand
GGCGAGGTAGTGATCAGAAAAAATTTCTGGGCAATTGACCGCCACAAAATTGCCTGGCATTCAGGGAAAACCATTTCCTACACCAATTTTCCAGTGGCCCAGTTCTCGCCGAGCCCTGGATACGGCTATTTCATACAAAACCACCCCAATACCCTGGATAAGTTTGGAGAGTGGTATTTTGATTCCAAATCTAAAAAGCTGAGGGTTCATTTTGGAGGATCTTCCCCCTCCTCCCATAGGGTGGAGGTCGCTACCAAAGATTATTTAGTGACTAATTCCGCTATCGTGCGGCATATTACTTTTAGCAACCTGCATTTTAAAGGCGCTAACAAAAGTGCCTTCCACTTGGGTAATAACGGCAGCGATGTTTTATTCAATAATGTGGAGATTGAATACTCCGGCATAAACGCGGTTGAAATCGAAGGCATCTCCAATTTCCGTATAGAGCATTCCAAGATTCGCCATACCAATAACAACGCCATCGTGCTTAAATCAAGCAAAGACGCTTCTATTAAAGATAACCTCATTGAAGATACTTATTTATTTCCTGGCCATGGGCAAAATGGAAACAACAACGGTGTGGCTATCCGTACCGACAGTGACGGCAGCCATATTGAACACAACAGGATCCTTAACACCGGTTATTCGGGGATTAGCTTCACCGGAAATGATGTGCTGATAAAGAACAACTATATCAATTATTTTTGTTTGACTACCAATGATGGAGGGGGGATTTATACTTACTCTAGCGCACACCGACGGAATTCAAACCGGAAGATCATTGGCAATATTGTGTTAAACGGCATAGGTGTACAAGAAGGAGCCATCAAATTTACACTCTTGTCCAAGCCCCAAGCAGAGGGAATTTATATCGACGACAACGCTTCTCATGTAGAGGTGATAGGTAATACCGTGGCCCATATGACCAGTAAGGGCATATACCTTCATAACGCCAATAACGTCCGGGTGAGAGATAATGTGGTGTATGATAATACCCACCAAATATACCTGAGGAATGACCATATGGGCGGTCAGCTTCAGGATAACCGCATCGAGAATAATTTCTTCCTCTCCAAAGACGCCTTCCAGAGCCATATCCATATTCAGACGCATTATAATGACGTGCCTCGGTTGGCCGACTTTGCCAGTAATTATTATGCGACACCTCTGATTGATGAATACCGGATTGAGACCGTCCAGAACACAGGTTCCCGAAATCAGGTAAGCCTGCAGTTCAACCTGCAGAGCTGGCAAAACACCTTTGGAAAAGACTGGGGCTCCAAACTGTTTAAGAAGCAGCAGAAGACACATACTGTGAGACGGATGTTGGGATCCGAGCGCTTTAAAAACGGTACCTTTGACAGTAAATTGGGGGATGTAGGATGTAACAATTGTACGGTTAGCCTTGATAGGACAGGCAAGCTCGATGGTAACGCTCTAAAAGTAAACACGCATGGTGTAAGTGGTACATTTCTGGACATTGGCGCAGTACAAAAAGGAAAGCGTTATGTATTGAAATTTACAGGAAGAAGCTCGGGTAAAACCATTGGCCTATCTTCTTACTTGAGGCATGGAAAATCGCCCTGGGAAAATATTTCCGAAACACGAAATCATGAGCTTAGCGGCAGCCGCAAAGATTATGAAGTTGTGTTCCAGGCACTTGACAATGATGATAATGCCAGACTGTTGTTGGCGGTCAATCAAAAGGAGAATGTGGAGTTTTATTTGGATAACATCGAATTCTTTGAAGCAGAGGTAGATGTGGTGGATTCAGAGGAGGTCATTCTCTTTGAATATAATAACAGCAAGAATGCTAAAAAAGTCCATCTATCTGGCGAGTATGTTGATCTAAAAAACAACCGGTACACTTCCAGCGTTGACCTGGCACCTTTTTCTTCCATCTTGTTGGTCAAGGTAGGCAACCAGGTTCCAAAGCCTTCCGTTCCGGCAGCCACGGTCACACTGGTTGTTCCAGACAATTCAGGGGGATATACAGCTGGGGCTGATGTTAACCTACGGGCCGAAGTCGTGGATGAAGGCAACACGGTAGCAGGCGTAGACTTTTACCGCGGTGATCAAAAGATTGGTTCCGTCAATAAAAGTCCTTATCAGTTTGCTTGGAAGAATGTAACAGCAGGAAATCATAACCTCCATGCAAAGGCGCGTTTGAAGGATGCTTCTGTCGTTGCCTCGTCTGCAGTGACGATTCATGTAAAAGTTCTTGCCATCCGACCCGACACAGAAGATAAGCCGGATGTTAGCCAGCCTGTCGATGAGCAGCCTGTCGAAATCCCGTCTGATGACAGCTTCAGCCCGATCTTCTTGAATGCTGGAACAACCGTGGACGTGGATTATCAAGGCAATAAGTTTTTAGGAGATGAGAAATTCAAGTCGTACCACAAAAGTGTTTCTATCTACTCCAACCGAAATATCAACGTTGATGAACTGTATCAAACGGAGAGAAATGGGGAGCAGATGGAGTACGAGATACCTGTGCCAAATGGTACCTATACGGTCAAAACCTATCATAATGAATTATGGTTTGGCAAATATGGCCCCGCTTCAGCAGCTGGTCAGAGGGTATATGACATTATCGTGGAAGGCAAAACCTTGAAAGAAGATTTTGATATCTTCAAGGAAAACAACAACCGACCCACGGAACTCAGCTTCACCAATGTTCAAGTGACAGACGGGGTTTTGAACCTTGATTTGGTAGCCTCAGTAAATAGAGCGTCGATTTCCGGCATTGCGATCTACAAGACGTCATCGGAGGCACCGAGGTTAAAAGAAACTGCAAACGCAGCTATATACTTGAATGCTGGCTCTTCGGAAGATGTCCAATATGGAGGCAAGGCCTTTAAAGGCGAAAATGGTAAGAATAAGCATTACAACACATCCACTGCGAATATCAACCGATTTGTGAGTGCCGATGCGCTTTACCAAACGGAGCGATATGGTCGGAATCTGAAATATAGCATACCGGTGGATAACGGTACCTATACCGTCCAGACCTATCACAATGAGCTTTGGTTTGGATCGTGGGGCCCAAGTGCTCAAGCCGGAAGAAGGATTTTTGACATATCGATAGAAGGCTCGGTTAGAAAAAAACGGTTTGATCTCTTCGTCGAAAATCGAAACCGCCCAACTGTTCTCACATTTAGAGATGTACAGGTGAAAGACGGCATATTGAACATTGACTTATCTGCAGAGCGGGACAACGCGACCATTTCCGGCATAGCCATTATACCACAAGGCAGTGGAACTAGTTATGCGAATATGAGAATAGCGGAAGAAAGCACACAGGCAGCCGGAGCAGTGGATCAGGAACAGTCCGTTGCTTCACAGGGACTGGAAATCAAATTGTATCCGAATCCAGCATCTAATGTCGCGAATCTGCTGGTGCCGATGGATATCGGGGAATTTGAAATTCTTGTACACCATACAAATGGCCAGCTAATGGATCATCTTGAGGCTTCCAGGTTAGTTACTGACAGCGGTAGATATGCAATTCCTGTCGACCATCTTCAAAGTGGGGTTTATTTAGTCACTCTCGTAACGAAAAGAGAGATCATACAAAGACTTAGGTTGATAGTATCCCCCTGACAAGTGTTTCTTCAAAAAAGCGCCCCTGTATTTATGGGGCGCTTTTTTTTAGTTTAAAATTAGAAAAGCTGGCAGTTCGTTTAAACCGTCATTTGGCTTAATTTGTCCTCCTAGTCACAAGCTTCATTAAGGTTTTTGATCATTGAACATGCTGCATTTTCCATTCATGTGGGTATTTAGACATGGGCTTGTGATGGCGCTTGTCTGTGCCTTTGCCTCAATGTCTTCCGCCACAAATTTTTATTTTTCATCAAGTGATGGTGACGATAGGAGAAATTCCTTTGAAGCTAGACACCCTTCCACCCCATGGAAGTCTCTTGACAGGCTCAATTCCGCGCTTCATAGCCTAGAACCAGGCGACACCATCTTTTTAAAAAGGGGGGATGAGTTTTTTGGAAATATACATCTCACGGCTTCTGGCTTGGCAGATGCTCCCATTGTTATTTCCGCTTACGGTACTGGAGAGGATCCCATTATATCTGGGCTGAGGCCTTTAAAGGAATGGCAAAAGGTTGCCCCGGGTATCTATAGCGCAGCTCATATTCCGTCTGTAGAAAAGCCCAACATCCTACTTATCAACGGAGAGCCACAGGCCTTGGGTAGGTACCCGGATCAGGGATTTATCAAATATCAGGTGGGACCACAACCGAACATGCTGAAGGTGGATAAAGAATTTCCGGCCAAGGACCTTTCAGGCGCCACGTTGGTGATACGCAAAAACCAATGATACTGGACAAGCATCCGTTACTTGACGCTGCTGATGCCTCTTTATCCTACTCGGGAGAAGGCAGCTATCCTGCCAGAGATGGATATGGATTTTTCATACAGGACCATTTAAGTGTGTTGAACCTGTTTGGAGAGTGGCACTACAATGTGCCGAGCCAAGACATGTTTGTGTACACGGGGGATAAAGCTGCATCTGAATTTAAGATCGAAACCAGTGCAATAGAGCATCTGTTGACCAATGCCGATGACGTGGAGCATGTGGTGGTAGAGAATCTCCGCTTTGTCGGGGCCAATAAATCGGCCGTTGTTGTCAATAATGCAAAAGCAATACAACTGCTTAATTGTACCATACAGTATTCTGGTGAAAATGGTGTTTTAGGCATAGGAGCCGATAATATAACGGTGTCGGGTAGTACCATACTGCATTCGCAAAACAACGGCATATTCATAGACCACAGCAGCACAAGCGCAAACATTCTGGATAATATCGTGCAGAGCACTTATCTATTTCCGGGGATGGGGCTCAGTGGAGATGGCAACGGCTTTGGAATATATGTACTAGCCGAGGAGAGCGATATATCTAACAATAAAGTTATAGAAACCGGTTACACGGGAATTGGCTTCAACGGAAATAAGACCATTGTCAAAAACAATTATATCCATTCGTTTTGCTTGGTAAAGAACGATGGTGGGGGAATTTATACCTATGAAGGGCCCTCAAACCGGGACTATGTGGGGCGCAAAATATTACATAACATTATCGTGAATGGACAAGGCACCTGGGAGGGAGTCCACGCCTCCAAATCTTTTCCGCCTCAAGTAGAGGGCATCTACCTCGATGATAATGCCAACGGTATAGAGGTAATGGGTAACACCATAGCAGATGTCAGCAGAAACGGTATCCACGTGCACAATGGAAGGAACATAACCATTCAGAATAACACTGTTTTAGGAGGGTATCGTCAGCTTTTCCTCTCCCACGACCTTCTCGGAGAAAGAATAAGAGACATAGCTGTGTTTAACAATATCTTTTTGGCTGGTGCTGAAGCTGAGATTTTGGTAGGGCTATCATCCATAGCGGATGACTTTGAGGAAATGGCGGCCTTTAAAGATAACTTGTATGTCAGGCCAATTAGCAAGGGCTATGGATTTCAAGTCATGGGGCAGGCAGGTGCCGAACCCATTAATGCTACTTGGTATAGTTTCGAGCAGTGGAGCGGCATGGTTGGTGAAGAGGGCTCTACAGATATGCCCCTCGAAGGATACGAAGTTTCAGCACAGGATCCTCAACTGACATATTCTTTCGGCGGAGAATCGTCACCGTTGCAGTGCCTGGACGATGATTGTGAAGTCAAAATCACTGATAACGGACCATCTGACAAGATTACCGTTGTTGATACGAAGGAAAACAAGTCTGGAGTAAAATTAGAAGTGGGGGCCATCGCCCCAGACGCTGATTATCTGTTGCAGGTGCCTATCCACAGCCGGCAAAATCTCATCGCCAGAGTGGCTCTAAGGCACAGCGGTCCCCCATGGTCTTTCCTCACAGACCAATATGTTTTTGCGATATCTCCAGGAGATAACCTGCTAAAGGTCCCGTTTATTGCTCCCGATCCAAGTGAAAAGGCTGTAGTAGTTCTGAGTTTCCAGGGGACAGCTGATGGTCTTGGGGTCAGTCCGATGGGGTGGTACAAGACCAAGATTGATGTTGCGGCGCCAAGCTTACAATTAAAATATAATGCCAGAAACGGAGCGGTTGAGATTGAAACAGAAGCTGGATATAAGTGTATCGGTGGGGAGATGGTCTCCAACCTATTATTACTGCCCCCTTTCAGTTCTTGTATCCTCTACCGAGCCGACTAATACTGCTCAGGCTGTCTTGTTGCCGAATTTCTCTTTTGCGAGGGCTGAATATTTTTGGATCTTGTACCTGATGTCCTTGTAAAGTTCCTTTCTTCCCGAAGCAGTTTTGATCATCTTTAACCTAAACTTCAGCTTATAAGGATAAGTGAAGTAAGTTAGGACTTCGCGATTTATCTGGGGTGTTTGATGAGGTGGGGAGAAAGTAAATTGGCGCGAATGAGAAGTGTCCAGTTCTCCCACAAACACATTTACAGCTTTACAATGCGTGCCCTCATCGGAGAACCCGATATTACTGACCTTCGAATAGACCGGATATACCGACAGCCGTTCGTGTTTGTAATGGTCCAGGGACCACCTGACGTACCAGGAGTCATTTTTGCCATTCAGGGAGTCGAGCAACATGCCGTCCATGTCATTCCCGCAGGTTTTTTTAAATCCGGAAAGAAGTTCAGGGTCATTCTCTATTTCCTCACGAATTTTTGCTTTGTCAAAAATCCGGATATCCCAGCGGTTTGCCCAAGTGGCCCATCCCCAGGAATAAGCCCTGCGGTGCAGATAGACATCACCATCCTTAGGTTTGCTTTTTATTGCGAGGGAATATCCGCTGATGGATTGTACGATCGATTGCCCTTCATAATAGGCCAAGGCTTGATTCATGAAATCCAAAAAGTTCGGGGTGGTGAGCAGGTCGTCCTCCAGCACAATCACCCTGTCGTGCTTTTTCAAAACGTCCGATACGCCTTTAATAATGGATTCCGCTAAACCGTTATTTTTGTCGCTGTTGATGATGTGCATGTTTTTGAAGCCATCCACGGTGGCCAGGTAGTCGCGTATTTGAAGAATCTTTGCTTTATCCTCCTCCTTTTTCCAGCCATCCGAAAAGACATACAGTGGGCTTTCGGAAGCTAAATAATTTTGCTTCAAAGCCTCAATGGTCATTTTCGTTTCATCAAGCCTGTTATAGGTAAATAGGCATATGGGTGCAAATGTTGTCATCGTCATGTTGATCCTTTACCGGGGTATAAACCGGTATGTTGGGTAAGCTGTAGGACGGTTGCTCATCTCTAACGTCCTTCTTAATATTTTAGATTTCTTACACTTGTCCGGCAATAGCCATGCAAATATAAGGTCTCCCTTTATGTTTAGCTATTGCTTGGCTTGATATGCTTCTACAATTTTGCTACAGGACGAATCCCAAGAATAATTGTCCCTGGCAAAATCCCTAATCAATTGTCTTTCCTGCTGCCCTGCCTGAGACCATTCGGCAATGCATTTTTGGATGGATGCTGCCAGGCTTTGCGGACTGTTTGGCTCAAACAAGTAGCCGGTTTTAGAAGGAAGAATATCTTCCGGAAACCCTCCTAGACTTGGCGCAATGACTGGCACTCCATAGGTATAGGACATAAACAACACGCCGCTCTGGCTTGCTTCCTTGTAGGGTAGGACCGTTACATCGGCTGCCTTAAAACATTTTTCCACTTCTTCTTCACTCAAAAACCTGAGTATGTAACTGTAGTTGGTACTTTCTGTTTTTTCCACCAACGATTTAAACTCGGCTTCGTATTCCTTGGCAAGCCGCCCTGCTGCCAACACTTGTACATTCCTGTTTTCGCCTAAAAGTTTGACACCTTCCACCAAAGTGTCGAAACCTTTGTAAGCTTGTATGATTCCGAAGAACAGTAGGACGATACTATCTTGGGGTAGGTTCAGTGCTGCTCTTGCACTGGTACGGGTGATCACAGGGTTGAGCTCTTTTTGGTAAACTCCGTGGGGTACCACGTGGAGTTTTTTCGGCGATAGGTTGAAATCCTTGACAATCCGATCTTTGATAAAAGAGGTGTGGACGAAAATTTCATCCTGCATCAGGTACAACCATCGGAATGATAATTTAGTGAGGTAACTGTTTGAATCATGTGGTAGGACATTGTGGGCGGTGTAAAAAACCCTTTTGCCCATTCTCTTTATTATCCATGTCAGCAGAACCCCCTCAAGGAAACTGAACCTCACCCATTGAAGGTGTACTACCGGTGATTGGGAGTGTAGAAGATGGCTTAACAGCTTCTTATAATACTTCAGGGTGCCTATGGCTTTTGCTATTCCACCTTTTTGCTCCTGATGGGGCCTAAATTCGTAAAAGAAGATTTTATCACTGAGTTTTTTTCGGTGGTAGATTGGCGAACCAATAAAGTCTAACCGGTCAACCTTGTCGGCAAGGTGGTTGACCAAGTTGTATATATAATCTTCCTGAAATCCATTTGCGACAATTGTGATATGCATGGTCACCGTTTGTGTATTCTACAGATCTGCTCTTTAAACTGCCGCTTTACTTGTTGGGCATCGTGATTGTGATCCACCGCTTCCGCGGCTTTCAAAGAGAGAGACCGTCGAAGACTCTCCTGCTGCATCAGCTTCTTGAGACTGGACTTGAGGGCCTCTACACTGTTTTCGGTGATGATCTCCGCACAGTCAAACCGTCGGACATATTGTACCAAGGCAGTCTCTTCAGGTGAAAACACGATGATTGGTGTGCCACTGGCCATATATTCTGGAGCTTTTGTTGGCATCGAGAACCCAATGAACTGAATGGATTTTTCCGAAAAGTCATAGGGAAGGACCAAGAAGTCAGCTGAAGCAAATGCCCGGGGCAATTCTTCATACGGCACAAAGCTTCTGTGTTTCACACAGGCATACTTTGCTATCCAAGGCGGTTTTTCTGCCGTTTGCAGCACAAAGGACAGTTCGGATCCCAGGTCTTTATTGGTCTGCTCAATGGCCTGGGCAATGGTCTCCAGGGATGCGTCAATCCCCGTCCCCACCCGGCCGGCATACAACAGTGTAGGCCTGCTCTCCAATGCAAAGTCAGTCCGTCTATGTTGCTTCCAAAAGTCAACATCGATGGGATTATGAAAAACTGCAGAATCCTTGCCATATCGCAATTTGTAGGCCTTTGCCATGCCGTCGCTGATCGTCATCAATAAATCCGAGCTGTCAAACAACGCTTTCAGCTCGCCGTTTACCTTATTTTCCCAATATCGACCAAAAGGCCCTTGCCCTCTCAGCATAGATGGCCAGTCATCCATCATGTGGAAAATAAACGGTTTTTTCAGGTAGCTCTGGATCTTCCTACACAACATTAATCCAGCTCGGGTGGTGGCCTGGGCATACACGACGTCCGGCTGGAAAGCGTCAATCCAGGCACATAGTTCCTTGCTTAAATTCACAGAAGATGCCTGATGGTATATCCCTGCAAATTCCAACGCTGGATAAAAATATTCCATGATGAGCTTGTTTCTCAAGCTGGATGCGGGCGTTTTGGAAACCTGCTCGGCGCTTTGGATCCGGATGGGGCCGGAATAATGTTCCCGCTTCAACAGGTTGAACGGAAAGATCCACTTGATTTCCCTTTGGCCCAACTGATAATAATTCGTACAACTCTCCATGTCTGTGCCTTGATTTATCAAGTGAGCTGAACATATCACTGCTAAGCGGTCCTTATCCCATCCTCTAAAAAGGTTGGATAAGGTAATGCCCCCCCCAGTTTCACTATTAAACGGTTGACCTACTATGAGTACTTTGGGTAGATCGGCGGATCCCCGGTTCGGGGAGGCCTCGTTTAACGACAGTGTACTGTTGTCCATAGTTGAATAATGGTGATCTTGAATGATTAACAATAAAACTTCCTCGCTATATAGAAAGGAATCCGTGGCCATAACAGCACTATTAGTACCGTTAAATGAAAAATCCAATGGATTGCATTGACCAACGCGTAAAATTACAAAAATCCGGCCAGTAATTGCACTGTTCCTTATTTGCTTTCCGAATACCTGCTCCCAGTCGTTATCGATTCATTTTTGATCGTGTCATCCGAAGCCGCTAACTGCGGCGATTTTTTTTAAAATTTTTTTTCTAAGCCCATTAAATAAGGACTGACATTTTTTGAGGGACCAACAACGTAATAAATTGTTCCAAATAAAATTCTGGAGAATGCTTCTCTCCAACCTGCTGCGACAATATTTTTGTTTTTTGTTTATTAAAATAATATTGAATTATTATTAAATCTTT
>Ga0079224_100016940_pt1 | contig 10254 bp, 7 predicted proteins | sample Stecom2015_FD_80414 | JGI IMG/M metagenome (GOLD analysis project Ga0079224, IMG submission 80414) | Agricultural soil microbial communities from Utah to study Nitrogen management - Steer compost 2015 | ecosystem: Environmental > Terrestrial > Soil > Agricultural land | place: USA: Utah... | reverse complement strand
GTCCCCGTCGCACCGCCTCCGCCGCCGCCTCCGCCTTCGAGGAGACCTCGAGCTTGCGGTAGAGGCTCTTCACGTGGCTCTGCACGGTGCCCAGGCTGATGCCGAGGACCCGGGCCGCGTCCTCGTAGGTCAGCCCCTTGGCCAGGAGGGTGAGGACCTCCGACTCGCGCTTGGTGAGGTCCTTGCGCGGCTCGTCGATCTCCGCCGCGTTGTTTTCCTGCCGAAGGCCGCGCACCTCATCGAGGAGGTAGCGGGCGATGGCGGGCGCGATGTACGAGCCACCGTTCGCTGCCACATGGACGGCTTCGGCGAGATCCTCGTGCGTTCCCTTGAGCAGGTAACCGCTCGCCCCGGCCTTGAGGGCCTCGAGGGCGACGGCGCGCTCGCCGTGCGCCGTGAGGACGACGATCGCCGGCGGCTTCGCCATCGCCGCGATCTGCTTGGTGAGCTCCGCGCCCGGCAGGTCGGGAAGCTGGAGATCCACCACGACGACGTCCGCAGGGCTGGCTTCGAGGCCGAGGAGCGCGCTGCGGGCGTTCTCCCAGGCGCCGACCACCTCGAAACCGGAGGATCGCAGGAGCTTGACTGCTAGGGCAAGTTGGGCGGGATCGTCCTCGACGACCGCCACCCGAATCGACCCGACGCCTTCCATAGAGGGCTCCCCCTTCGTAGTGCCCCTCCTTACCAGAATTCGTGCGACCCTCCCAGACTTCATTGAATTGACGTCAGATCGAGCGATATCTACTCTCCCGCCATGAAGACCCCCAAAGCAGCCATCGTCCTCGCCGCGGGCAAGGGCACTCGGATGAAGAGTGCGCGTCCGAAGGTTCTCTTTCCCGCTCTCGGTAAACCACTCGTCGTACACAGTGTCGAGCGCGCCGTCGAGCTCGGTTGCGATCCGATCGTCGTCGTGATCGGCCACCGCGCCCAAGAGGTGCGCGAGGCGCTCGAAGCCCGCTTCCCGAAAGCGCCGCTGCGCTTCGTCGAGCAAAAGGAGCAGCTCGGCACCGCGCACGCGGTGGAGTGCGCGCGCAAGGCGCTCTCCGGCTTCGGGGGCCGCGTGCTCGTCCTCTACGGCGACGTGCCGCTGTTGACGCGCGACACGCTGCGGAAGCTCGCGCGCGCCTCCGCTTCCGTTCCCCTCGGCTTTCTCTCCATGCGTCTCGAGGATCCCACGGGCTATGGCCGCGTGGTGCGCGACGAGGACGGCGTCGTCGTGCGCATCGTGGAGCAGAAGGACGCCTCGGCGAAGGAGCGGGCGATCGACGAGTGCAACGGCGGCATCTACGACATCGATGCGCGCTTCCTTTTCCGCGCGCTCCGCGCGATCGGCAAGGACAACGCCCAGGGAGAGTACTACCTCACCGATCTGATCGAGGCGGCGCATCGCGCCGGCACGCCGGCGGTGGCGGTGGAGGTGCCCGCCGAAGAGGTTTCCGGCGTGAACGATCGGGCGGAGCTCGCCCGCGCGGAAGCGGTGCTGCGCGAGCGCAAGAACCGCGCGCTCATGGAGGCGGGCGTCACGCTCGTCGATCCCGGCACCGCCTGGATCGAGGAGGACGTGCGCATCGAGGCCGACGTGGTGATCGAGCCGAACGTGCGCATCACCGGGCGAAGCCGCATCGGTGCGGGGAGCGTGATCGGATTCGGTTCGGTGATCGAGAACAGCGTCATCGGCCGCGACGTGCAGGTGAAGCCCTACTGCGTGGTGGAGGAATCCCGGATCGAGGACCGCGTGGCCCTCGGCCCCTTCGCGCGGCTCCGGCCGCATTCGGAGCTCGGCGAGGGCGTGCGTATCGGCAACTTCGTCGAGACGAAGAACGCGCGCTTCGAGAAGGGCGCCAAGGCGAACCACCTCAGCTACGTCGGCGACGCGCACGTCGGCGAAAACACGAACATCGGGGCGGGAACCATCACCTGCAATTACGACGGCAAGAACAAGAACAAGACCGTGCTCGGTCGCGACGTCTTCATCGGCAGCGATACGCAGCTCGTGGCGCCGGTGCGCGTGGGAGACGGCGCCTACGTGGGCGCCGGGACCACCGTGGTGCGCGACGTTCCCCCGGGCGCCCTCGCGCTCTCCCGGCCCCAGCAGATCGTGAAGGAGGGCTGGGTGGCGAAGCGCAAGGCCAAGCTGGTCGCCAAGCCGAAGGTCGCCGCCCGGCGGCGCTCGAAGTGACCGAGGAGCAGCTGCGGCTCTTCGTGGCGATCGACCCCCCGCCCGCGATCGCTGCGTCCATCGAGAAGGTCCTCGCTCCGGCGCGCCGTCTCGCGCCGGACGAGAAGTGGAGTTCGCTGTCGAAGCTCCACCTCACCCTGGTCTTCCTCGGCCATCTCCCGGCCTCGACGGTCGAGCCGATCGGCGCGGCGCTCTCGCGCGCGGCCGCGCGCGCCGCTGCCTTCGATGCGCAGGTGCGCGGCGCCGGCACCTTCGGGCGAGGGAGCCGTGCCCGCGTGCTCTGGCTCGGCGTCGACGGCGGCGACGCGCTCGTTCGGCTGCAGGCGGCGGTGGCCGAGGAACTCGAAGCCTTCGGGCACCGCGAGGAGCGCGACTACCGTCCGCACCTCACGCTGGCGCGCGCCCGGGCGCCGCAGGGAAGCCGGGCGCTCGCCGCAGTGCGCGAGGCGCTGGCCGAGCACCATTTCGGCCGATTCCGGGTCCAGGAGATCGTGCTCTATCGAAGCGAGCTCTCGCCGCAGGGCGCGCGCTACGCCGCCCTCGGACGGTATCGCCTGGGCGGTTGACCAAAGTTGCGTCGCCGCGCGGCGGGCGATAACCAGGCGCCGATGCGCCGCGTTTCTCGCCTCGCCTGGCTTTTCGCCGTCTCGTTCTTCGTCTCGGCCTGCGGACCCCGCGCGCTGCGTTCACCTCTCGAACCCATGGAGCGCGGCGCCGAAGCGGTGCGCGACGGGAGCCGCGACGCCGACGCGCTCGCGTTCGCGGCCTGGCACGCGTGGCTCGTGCGGGGCGACGCCGAGGAGGCGGAACGGCTCGTCGCGTCGGCGAGGGAGGAAGGACCCACGCCGTGGTCGCACTTTCTCGACGCCGAGCTGGGGGCGCGCGCCGGCGACGTGCGCCGCGAGGCCGAGGCGCTGGTGGCGCTCGTCGAGGACGGCGGTCCGCTCGGCGTGGCCGCGGCCCGGCGGCTCGCGCAACTCGGCGGGGTCTCGACCGAGCTCGACGCCTGGCTGGCCGCGCGCATCCCGGCGCTGCTCGAGGAGGTGACGGGAGAGGCGGCGCTCGATCTGCGTGGACTCTGGATCGGCATCGAGGCGCGCCGCGATCCGGCGCGGGCCCGCGGACTCGCCGCCGAGGCGGGACGCCTTCCCGCGTTCCGCGTCGTCGGTCCGACCAGCGCGCATCCCTTCCTCGAATTCGGCCTCGATCGGCCGGCCCTCGAGCGCGGCCCGATCGACGGCGAGCCCGGGCGCATCCTTTCCACACCGCTCGGAAAGCTCTCCCTCGCCGACCTCCCCCGCGACGGGGACCTCTTCTACGCCCTCGCCGTGGTGCAGACGCCCCGACGGGACCGCTTCCTTTTGCGCATCCGCGGCGAACGAGGAACGAGCTTCGTCGCCTTCCTCGACGGCGTGCGCGTCCTCGACCGCAGCGGTTTCGGACGGACGGACGCGATCGAGCGCGTGGCCGAGGTGGACCTCGCGGCGGGCGAACACCTGCTCGCGATCCGCATCCTCCGCGGCCACGGCCGCGGCCGACTCACCGTCGAGCTCGCTCCGGCCGACGGCCGGCCCGCCTCGGCCCTCTTCCGACCCGCGGGCGCGGGGGATCGCGCGGCGACCGGCGGGGTGCGAGGCCTGCGCGCGGCCGCCGACGCGCGTGTCGTCGCCACGCGTCTCGCGCCCGAGGCAGGGATCCTCGCCGCGTGGGTGGGTGCGGCGCATGCCCTCGGCAACGACCCGGAGGCGGCCCGCGGTTTCCTCGACGCGCTGGCTAAGGAGCTCGGCGAGACGCCGGCGCTGCGCGCGCGCCGGGCGCAGTTCTGGCTCCAAGATCCCGGTCTGCCGAGTTCGGTGGCCCGGGAGCGCGCGGCCGCCGACCTTCGCCTCGCGCTCGCCGACGAGGGCGACGTGGCGTCGCGCGTCGCCCTGGCCGCGCTGCACCGCCGGGAGGGGCGCTTCGACGAGGCAAAGGAAGCGCTCGCCGGAGGTCCCGCGGCGCTCGAGCTGGAGATCGAAGCGGCGCGCCTCGCGCGCGACCGCGGCCACGACGCGCTGTTCCGCAGCCGGGCGCGGGCGCTCGCGCAGCGCGCGCCGGATCGGTGCGCGGTCCTCGATCTCGCCTGGAGCGCGGCCCAGCGCGGGCGCGACGAGGCCGCGCGCCGCCGCCTCCTCGACGCGATCGGGCTCTGCCCGGGCGGCTGGCGCAAGCGCCTCGATGCGGCGCGCGCGGCCGGTGACGCACCCGCAGCGCGGGAGATCGCGGCGCGGCGGGCACTGCTCGAGCCGGACGGCATCGACCTGGGCATGCTGCGGGCGGAGATCGAGATGGCGGCGGGCGCTCCGGCCCGTGCGGCGGAGATCGTCGCGGCGCTGGAGACGCTCTGGCCGGAGGAAGCTGCGCTGCCGCGGACGCGCTCCCGCTACCTGCAAGCCGCCGGCGACGCGGAGGGGGCGCGCGAGGCGCGGCTGCGTGCCCTGGAACTCGACGGCAGCGATTTGGGCCTCCTGCGCCTCGAGGCCTTCGAGCGCCGCAAAGAGATCCTCGCCGAGCACGACCCCGACACGTGGGAGGCGATCCGCGCCTTCGAGGCGAGCGGGGCCCGCCACGACGCGCCCGGCGTGCTCCTCGTCGACTTCGTCGGCATCCAGGTCAACCCCGACGGCTCGCAGATCGAGCGCACGCACGTGCTCGCGAAGATCCTCGACAAGCGCGGGATCGAGCTGCTCGGCGAGGTGCGCCTGCCCGGCGACGCGGACGTGCTCGAGCTGCGCACCATCAAGGCCGACGGCCGCGTGCTCGAGCCCGAGACCATCCACGGGAAGGATTCCGTCTCGCTGCCCGGTCTCGAGGTGGGCGACTACGTGGAGTACCAGTACCTGCTCGCCCGGAGCCCGCGGCACCCGGCGCTTCCGGGTTGGGCGGCGCCGCGCTTCTACTTCGCCTCCCGCGACCTGCCGATGGTGGAATCCCTCTTCGTGGTCCGGGCGCCGAAGGCCCTCGGCCTGGAGGTCGACGCCCACCACGGCCCGCCGCCCGGCGCGGTCGTCGAGGACGGCGACCACCTGCTCTTCGTCGCGCGGGGGCGCGATCTCCCGGCCTGGGTGGCCGAGCCCCGATCGGTCTCCATGCAGGAGGCGGCGCCCTGGATCCAGGTGGGGAGCGGTGCCGGCGAGCGGGCGCTGGCGTGCCACCTGGCCGATCGCCTCCTCGGCGCGAGCCGCATCGACGGCGCCGTCGAGCGCTGGGTCCGCGAGGCGGTGGCCGGTGCGCCGCCCCGGGAGCGGATCGCGCGCATCTGGGCGCGGCTGATGGAGGAGATCGAGGGCCACGGACCCTTCGAGACGCCCGCGCCCCACGTGCTGGCCCGCAAGCGGGGCAACCGCGCCGTCCTGCTCAAGGCGGCGCTCGACGTCCTGGGCATCGAGAACGCCTGGGTGGCCCTCGGCACCTTCGAGCGCGATCCGCAGCCGCAGCGCTTCGCCAACGCCGACCGCTTCCCCAAACTCGTCCTCGTGGCGCGGCCCGATCCCGCCGGGGGATGGCTCTGGCTCGATCCCTCCGTGCGCCACGCGCCGATGGGCGCCGTCTCCCCCGAGGCGCGCGGCCTGCCGGGCTACGTCCTCGGCAAGGGGACGGGCGAGGCGGCGTGCGTCCCCACGACCTCGCCGCGCGGCGCGCAGGATCGTCGCGCGCTCCACTACCGCCTCGAGCTCGCTGCCGACGGCGCGATCGCCGGGACGGTGCGCGAGCGGTTCGTCGGCTTCGAGGCGGCGAGCGCCCGGCAGCTGCTCGAGCGCTTGGACGCCGATCGTCTGCGGCAGTTGATCGAGGCCAGCCTCGCGCGCGAGTTCTCCGGCGCGGAGTTCGTGGACGTCCGGATGGACGTCGGCGAGGACGAGGTCTCGCTCACCTACGCCTTCCGGCTCGAGGACGGGTTGCGGGAGGTCGGCGGGGAACGGCTCCGCCTCGACCTCGAATTCCTCCGGTTGCACCTCGGACCGCGCTACCTCACGGGCGCGGAGAGGAAGAGCCCGCTCCTGCTCGCGCGGGACGAACGCCTCACTCTCGAGGCCGAGATCGTGCTCGGCCCGGGGCTCGCCATCGAGGCGGCGCCCTCCGCCGGCTACGAGCCCTCCCGCTTCGGAAGCTTCCGTCGGTCGGTGGGGTCGAAGGACGAGACGCTCGTCGTGCGCGACGAGCTCGAATTGCCCCGCGGGCGCATCCTCCCCCACGACTACCCGGAGTTCGCGGCGTGGGTCGGCACGGTGGATGCGAGCCAGCTCGAGGATCTCGTCCTCGTCCGCTCAGGGCAGAAGCCGCAGCGCGACCTCGGAGTGGAAATCGAGCCCGAGGTCGGTGCAGGCGATCCGGCTGCCCCTGCGGACGAGTAGGCCGTCGCGCTCCAGCCGCGCGGCGGCCTCCCAGACCGCCTCCGGCACGTCGCCGACGGTCGCCCGCGCGGCCTCCTCCACGTCCACGCCCTGCGCCAGGCGCAGCCCGAGGAAGAGGCGCTCCTCGAAGAGCGTGCGAGCGTCGAGAATTTCCGTGCCGACCTCCGGGGTGCGCCCGGATTCCATCGCGGCGAGGTAGGCGTCGGGCTTGCGGGGATTGGCGTAGCGCAGGCCCATTCCGTCGTCGGTGCGACGGAAGCCGTGGGCGCCACAGCCGACCGCCACCCACTCGTTGCCCACCCAGTACAGCGTGTTGTGCCGCGAGGCGCGGCCAGGCAGGGCGAAGTTCGAGATCTCGTAGCGCTCGTAGCCCGCCGACCGGAGGATCTCCCGCACCCGCTCGCCCATCCGCGCCTGCAGCTCGTCGTCCGCCACGCGCACGCGCCCGCGCCGGACCTCCTTGGCCAGGCGCACGTCCTCGGCGAGGTTGTCGAGGGTGAGTCCGTAGCAGGAGACGTGCTCGGGGCGCAGCACCAGCGCGCGTTCGGCGTCGCGCACGGCGCCTTCGAGGTCCTGGTGCGGCCCGCCGAAGATGAGATCCACCGAGAGGTTGTCGAAGCCCGCGTCGCGCGCGGCGACGACCGCATCCACCGCCTCCCGGGGGCCGTGGGCGCGACCGAGCCCGGCGAGCACCTTTTCGTCGAAGCTCTGGATGCCGATGGAGAGGCGATTGACGCCGGCCGCGCGGTACGCGGCGAAGTGCTTGGCTTCGGACGCGACCGGATTGGCCTCCAACGTGATCTCGCAGTCCTTTGCCAGGCCGAAGAGGCGATCGATGGCGGCGACGATGGCAGCCACGTACGGAGGCTCCCAGAGCGAGGGTGTGCCGCCGCCGAAGTAGACCGACTCCACCGGCCTTCGCGCGTACTGGCTCGCACGGAGCTCGAGCTCTCGCTCGACGGCGCGCGCGTACTGCGCCTGCGGAATCTCGCGCACCACCACCGAGGCGAAGTCGCAGTAGGGGCACTTCGAAAGGCAGTAGGGGAAGTGGACGTAGACCCCGAACCTCGAGGGAGAAAAGGCGCGGGGGGTGGGCGCGATCGGCATCACTTTTCCCGGGCGAGGGCCGCCCAGCGTTCGACCTCCGCGGACAGGAAACGATTCTCCTCGCGCAATTCCTCCAGCTCGGCCTGCAGCCTGCCGATCGTCGCCCGCGCCTGGGCGAGCGCGGGCGGGTCGGAGCGCTCGCGCTCCAGCTCCACGATGCGGTCGCGCAGCACGCGGATCACCGCCGCATCCCCTCCGCCCGCCACCTCGGTGAGCTTCTGCACGAAGTGCGCCTCCATCTCGGCGATCTGCATCCCGTGTCGCTCGGCCTGGCGGGCGAGACTCTCCTCGAGGAAGGCGATGCGCATTTTCGCTTGGCTCGCACCGGCCGAGAGCGCCGAGCGGATGAGCGACCCCAGGCGCGGCGGGGGCGAGGCCGCCGGCGCCGTTTCCGCTTCGCCGGGTCGTGGTCCTTCCTTGCCGGAGCGAGAGTTGGCGAGCGCCAGGGCCTTCTCCTCCAGCTCGAGCGTCAGCTCCTCGATCTCCCGGCGGGCACGCTCCAGCTCCTCGCGCAGGCGCCGGTTTTCGGCGAGGAGCCCCTCGTTCTCGTCCGAAGGAGCGGGGTGGCTGCGCTTTTCCATCGATGCACCTTCCGGTATGGGGAGCCTTTCTACCACGGAGGCTCCGACCGATGCCCCGCTACCTGCGCTTGCATTCCGAAGTCCCCCTGGAACTGGCGGAACTCGCCGCGGCCCACCTGCACGAGGAGGGCGCGGAGGGCGTGGAGGTCTACGACGACGAGGTCCGCCCGCCGCCGGGCGCGCCCGAGCGTCCGGAGGGAAAGGCCGTCGTCATCGCCTACTTCGGCGGCGGCGTCGACGCCGAGGCCATCCGCGCACGGCTGCAGTTCGAGATTCCCGACGCGCGCGTCGAGGTCGAGTCGCTCGACGAAGAGCCGTGGGCCGAGACCTGGAAGCTCCATTTCCACCCGGTGCGGGTGCGGGAGGACTTCTGGGTGGTCCCGCCCTGGGAGCGTCCCCCCGAGGGCGCCGACGCCATCGTCATCGAGCCCGGCATGGCCTTCGGCACGGGGACCCACGAATCCACCGCCCTCTGCCTCGACTTCGTCCCCGATCTCGTGCGGGAGGGAGGGAGCGTCCTCGACCTCGGCTGCGGAAGCGGCATCCTCGGCATCGCCGCCGCCCGCCGCGGCGCCGGCCGCGTGCTGATGCTCGACAACGATCCGGTGGCGGTGCAGGTGGCGCGCAAGAACGCCGACGCCAACGGGTATCCCGAGATCGAGGCGAGCGGCACGCCCGTCGAACGGGTGGACGAGACCTTCCATCTGGTCCTCGCCAACATCCTCGCGCAGCCGCTGATCGACCTCGCGCCGGTCGTCGCGGCGCGCGTCGCCCGGGGCGGCGCCCTGGTCCTCTCCGGCTTCACCCTCGACCAGGCGCCCGACGTCCGGCGCGCCTACGAGGCCGAAGGGCTGGTCTTCCGCGAGGATCGGACGCGGGGCGAGTGGTCGGCCCTCCACCTGGAGAAGGCGGCGTGAAGCGCTTCCTCGTGGACGATCTGCAGGGCGACCGCGCGTGGATCGTCGGCGAGCGCCTGCACCACCTCGAGCGGGTCCTGCGCCTCGGCCCCGGGGACGAGGTGGAGGTCTTCGACGGCCGCGGCGGTTGCCGCCACGCACGCATTCTCGCGGTGGAGGAGGGTGGGGCGCTCCTGGAGCTCGGCGCGTGGCGGGAGGCGCCCGCCCGCGTCCCGGTGACCCTGGCCCAGGGACTCGCCAAGGCCGACAAGCTGGAGTGGGTGATCCAGAAGGCCACCGAACTCGGCGCCGCCCGCATCGCACCGCTCGCGCTGGACCGCTCGGTGGTGCGCATCGATCCGGCGAAGGTTCCCGAGCGTCGGCGCCGGTGGGAGAAGATCGCCGAGGAGGCTGCGCGCCAGTCGGGGCGCGCGGACGTGCCCGAGGTGGAGGCGCCCGCGGGCCTCGAGGCCTTCCTCGACGCCGCCGCCGCACGCGGCGAGCGCGTCGCCCTGCTCTGGGAGGGGGCGCGGGACGAGGAGCGACTCGGCGCGTGGGTGGAGGCGAACCGCGATCTCCCCCTGGCCCTCGTGGTGGGGCCGGAGGGAGGTTTCACCGACGCGGAGGTGGAGAGCGCGCGGGCGCGCGGGGCCGCGATCGTCTCGCTCGGACCGCGCATCCTCCGCACCGAGACCGCCGGGATCGTGGCCGTCGCCCTCGCGCTGCATCGCCTCGGCGCGCTCGGTTGAGCGCAGACACCGAGGTGATCACTTTTCCTGTTGACGGCCTCGGGGCGAATGGCTAAAAGGCCGCCGACCTTCACGGGGCGGCACGCTCCGCTCCCTCGGTCCCGCAGGGCGGGAATCGGGGGCAAACCCCAGCGGTTTGGAAGAACGCGCCGAAAAGAGGCGAAGCTCTTGACGGCGCGCCCCGCGCGGATTAGAAGCGCGGGCTCGTCGCCTCCGGGCGACCCGGACGGCGAGACGGTTCGGTCTTTGAAATCCGAATAGCAAGAGCGAACGGAGAAGCGGGTAGGAACCGCAATTCCGAAGGGACGAAAGTCCCCCGGCTCCGGGTGGAGCCGGTAGAAGAATTCG
>Ga0079224_100016938_pt1 | contig 10255 bp, 11 predicted proteins | sample Stecom2015_FD_80414 | JGI IMG/M metagenome (GOLD analysis project Ga0079224, IMG submission 80414) | Agricultural soil microbial communities from Utah to study Nitrogen management - Steer compost 2015 | ecosystem: Environmental > Terrestrial > Soil > Agricultural land | place: USA: Utah... | reverse complement strand
GTCTTCACGACGCTGATTGCCAGGAAGCGCGCAGTCGAGGCCGAGGGACACAGGGTGCTCGACCTGTCGCTCGGCTCGCCCGACCAGCCGATGCCACCGGGACTCATCGAGGCGGTTGCCAGGGCGGCGCAGGACACCAGGTCGCACGGGTACCCGGTGATGATCGGCGAGCCGGCGTTCCATGAGGCATTCAATGCCTTCATGACGCGTCGCTTCGGGGTGACGTTCGAGATACCTGCCGAGGTGGTGCCCACCGCCGGCGCCAAGGAAGCGATCGCCAATCTTGTCGCAGCGTACTGCGAGCCCGGCGACGCGATGCTGATCACCGACGTCGCGTACCCGGTCTATGAACGCGCGGTGCTCGCCTCTGGTGCCGACTTGGTTCGTCTTCCGGTGACCGATCACAACCAGTACTGGCCCAACCTCGACGCCGTCGATCCAGACCATGCCCGGCGAGCCAAGTTCCTGCTGCTCAACTTTCCCAACAATCCCACTGGTGCGGTCACCACTCGCGAACGCTGGAGCGAGGCGGTGGAGTTCTGCCGTCGTCACGACATCATCCTGATCAGTGACATCGCGTACAGCGAGCTGGTCCACGACGGTCCGGTGGCACCCAGCGTGTTCGAGGTCGAAGGTTCACGCGAGGTCGCGATCGAGATCCACAGCGGGTCCAAGAATTTCTCGATGGCTGGAATGCGTCTCGGCGTGGTCTGTGGCAGGCGCGACGTCATTGCCGCACTCAACAGCTATCGCACTCTCGTGGGCTATGGCACCCCGACCATCGTGCAGCGCGCTGGTGCCTACGCCTTCGCGAACGCCGAGGAACTCTCGGGCGGGATTCGCGCCGGGTATCGCGCCCGGTTCGATGCTGCGATTGAGGGATTCGCCGAGGCGGGGATGACGGTGGTACCGCCGGTGGCCGGCATGTATCTCTGGATTCCGATTCCTGATGGGACGACCGACTGGGAAGTGACCGAGCGGTTGCTGGCAGAGGAGCGAATCGTGGTAACGCCGGGCAGCGGATTCGGCCCGGGCGGGGCGGGCTACATCAGGATCTCGATGGTGGCCGAGCCGACGGTGCTGCGTGATGCCTGCCGTCGCGCCGCAGCCGCGTGGATGACTCCGGCCGCGCGCTAGCCGTGGCGCTCCGCGTCGCGCGCAACCACGCCGCGAATCACCAGCACGACTCCCACGATCAGCACCGCATGGATCCAGCCTGTCCGGGGCTGCATCAGGTACTGAAGGCCAATCCAGGACACGATCAGGAAGAGGCCGATCAGGAGTTCGCGCACGTGATTCCTCGGTCAATTCGGGGTGTTTGACGGCGGCTGTACCGGTCGGTATTATACCTCTGGCCGCACGGTGGCGGGGGGACAGACGTACTTGAGCCAACGTGTCCGAGGATGGGTCCGAATGCTTCGTCCGACGTCAGGCCTCCTTCTGGGGGAAGACGGACGACGGGGTGAGGGCGCCAAGCGTTTCTCCCCGGGCTTCAAGCACACCTCCCCGCCATCGTTCGGTCAGCGGCGCCGCTTCCCGGCCAGGGAGCAGCGCCGTTCGTGTTTTTTCGGTCCTGTCCCCCGGAGAACCTGATGCCGAGTGCCGTCGTAGTTCGCCGCGGTCACTTCAACGCGGCCCATCGGCTCCACAATCCGGATCGCTCCGACGAGTGGAACCGCAATGCATTCGGGCCGTGCAACAATCCCAACTACCACGGCCACAACTACGAAGTCGAGATCTGCGTCGAGGGAGAGATCGACCCCGAAACCGGTTATGTCGTCGACGTCGCGATCCTGAAGGCGCTCTTCGACCAGTACATCCACTCGGTGCTCGATCATCGCAACCTGAACCTCGACGTCGAGTGGTTCGCCAGCCGGCTGCCGTCGGCGGAGAACATCGCGGTGTTCATCTGGGAGCAGCTCGCACCGCGGATCCCCGCCGGCCGCCTGCAGCGGATCCGGCTGTGGGAGACACCGCGAAACTACGTCGAGTATACCGGAGGCTGAATTGACGCTGCCCCTCGACGGTCGACTGGTGCTGGTCACCGGTGCATCCCGCGGCATCGGTGCCGCGATCGCGTCACGAATCGCCGCACTGGGAGCGGTGGTGGTGCGAGTCGCGCGCAGCGAAATGCCGACCCTGCCCAGGGCCCTCGATTACCGCTGCGACCTGGCCGATCCGATCCAGCGCGCCGAAGTGCTGCACCGGATACGACAGGAGTGTGGCCTGCCGTGGGCGGTGGTCAACAATGCCGGTGCATTCCTGCTGGCTCCGATTGAGCAGACCAGCGATGAGCTGCTGCGCGAGCAGGTTGTGATCAATCTCGAGGTGCCATTCGCGATCGCACGTGCATTCCTCCCCGAAATGCGCGAGCGCGGCATCGGACGTCACGTGCTGATCGGCAGCGTTGCGGATCACCGCGCCTTCCCGGAGAATTCCGCCTACTCGGCATCCAAGTTCGCCGCGCGTGGAATGCACGAGGTGCTGCTGGAGGAGTTTCGTGGCACCGGCGTCAACTGCACGCTGGTGTCGCCCGGACCGACAGACACCACCGCGTGGGATCCGTTTGACCCCGATGCGCGCGCCGGCTTCACGCCTCGCGCATCGATGCTTCACCCCGCCGACATCGCCGACGCGGTGGCCTGGGTGCTCACCCGACCGGCCCGGATCACGGTCGACTGGGTGCGGCTCGGGCCGGCCTGAGCCATCAGGCGGAGACTCTCTTGCACATCGAACTGACCGACCACCTGCGTTGCCCCGCGGATCACGACGAGGCGTTCCTGGTGCTCATTCCGGATCGAATGGAAGGGCGTCGGGTGATTGCAGGCCGACTTGGCTGTCCGATCTGCGACTGGACGACATCGTGGAGCGACGCGGTCCCCAGCTTCGGCGAAGTGGCAGCCACCACGGCTGACCCGGGCTTCGACGCCGGCGCGGCGCTGGCACTCCTGGGACTCGATGGCCCCGGCGGTTGGGTCGCGTTCGCAGGTCGTGCCGGTGCGCTCGCGCACGACTTCGCGAAGCTGCTGCCAGACGTAAACCTGGTCGCCGTGAATCCTCCCCAGGGGGTCGAGTCGAGTGGCGCGGTGAGCGTGATCAGGAGTCCGGTGTGGCCGCTCAAGACCCATTCGATGCGCGGCGTGGTGGTGGGTGTCGATGCCGATGCAGGCAGCGCAATTGCGAGTGTGCTGCCGGGGCTCCGCGCCACTGGCGAGGGCGATGCTCCACCGCTGTCGGGCAGCGACGAGTTGGTGGCTTCTGCTCCCGGTGCCTGGCTGATCAGGCACCGTTGATCCACACGACAACGAGAAGGCCCCGCTCCACCTAGTGGTGCAGGGCCTTCTGCTACCCGGATCAGGAGACAGCCGCGATCAGGACTCGAGCTTGCGCTGACGGCGACGACGAATCGAAGAGCTGGCCAGGCCGGCGAGGCCGGTGGCGAGCAGCGTCATCGTGGCCGGCTCGGGCACGGTCTCGGTCGGGATCGAAGTCTGGTCCCAGGCGAGCCACATGCCGTCGGTCTGGCCGTCGCCCCACAGCTCGAAGGTGATCGAGCTCGCGCCAGCGGCAACCGGGAGCACGAACGAGGTGGTGCAGGTGCCGTTGCCCGACGGATACATCGCATCGCCGGTACGGCAGAAGCCGAACCACTGATCGACCGGATCCTGCTGGCCGGCGCCGACGATGTTGTAGTTGCTCACCGGGGTGAGCGAGCCCGAGTTGTCGAATGCGAAGCTCTTCAGGATGTTGTCCCATCCCATGTCGAACGCAAGCGAGCCACCGGCCAGCGGCGCAGCGAACGTGTACGTGAAGAGATAGGTGTAGCGGTGATTGGCGTCGTTGAGACGATTGTAGTCACCAGCCCCGCCGGGGCCGCTGAAGTTGTTCCAGGCACTGATCCACGCCGCCTGACCATCAGTGGTCCACTCGCCGGGCTGGCCTGCGCCGGGAACCTGCACCGCCTGATCGCCGGTCCAGGAGCCGAAGTCGCCTGGATTGATGTTGCGGTTCACGGTCCAACCGCTGCCGCCGGTGTTGTTCTGCGCCGCGGCGATGGCAGGAAGCGCCATCATCAGCATTGCAGTGACTAGGAAACGGGTCCGCATCGATGCTCCTGGTGTCCGGGTTCAGCAGGACAGGAAGCACCTTGTGTGCCACGGGTGCAACGCCCCGAAGCGGTAGCGTAAGTTGTTATGCCGCAATGGATTGGGCTTGCGGTCCGACGACCGGCCTGGGCGGCCGGTGGCATTTCTTGTGGCGGTGCTACCGCAGTGTTGCGGCGGGGCTACGCCTGGTCCTCGGAGTAGAGCTCCTCGATCTGGTCCCGCCACTTCTCCTCCACCACCTTGCGCCGCACCGAGAGCTTTGGTGTTAGCTCGCCGCCATCGATGGTGAAGTCGTTGGGGATGATCAGGAACTTCTTGGGAGTCTCGTACTGGGCAAGGTCACGGAGCAGCTTGCGCGCTTCGCGCTCGAGCTTCTCCTTGACCTCGGGCATCGCGACCAGCGCCTCGCCATCCCGCTCGGCGATGCCCTTGTGCTCCGCCCAGCCCTGGAGGGTGCTGAAGTTGGGAACCAGCAGCATGATCGGAAAGCGACGCTTGTCGCCCAGCATCACCGCGTTGCTGAAGAAGCTGCTGGTCTTGAACAGCGCCTCGATCGGCTGTGGTGCGATGTTCTTGCCGCCGGCAGTGACGATCAGGTCCTTCTTGCGATCGGTGATCCGCAGGTAGCCGTCCGCGTCGATCTCGCCGATGTCGCCAGTGTGGAACCAGCCTTCGGAGTCGATCGCTTCGCTGGTCGCCTCGGGATTGCGGTAATAACCCATCATCACGTGCGGTCCGCGAGTGAGAATCTCGCCATCGTGGGCGATCTTCACCTCGACGCCGGGAACCGGCAGGCCCACGGTGCCCGGCTTGATCTTCTCCATCCTGTTTACCGTGATCACCGGTGAGGTCTCGGTGAGACCGTAGCCTTCGAGAATCGGGATTCCCGCGGCCAGGAAGAAGCGACAGATCTCGGGGTTGAGTGGTGCACCGCCTGAGACGGCGAATTCGAAATTGCCGCCGAGGCGGGCACGCAGCCTGGAGAACAGGAGTCGGTCGGCGAAGAAACCGGCGGCCTTGAGCAACCACGAAGGGTTGGCGCCGTCGAGTCGATAGTCGAGCAGCTTGTCACCGGTGGCGCGGGCCCACTCGAAGATCGCCCGCTTGAGCCGGCTGCCAGCCGCGACGTTCTCCACCACCCGGGCGTAGATCTTTTCGTAGAGCCGAGGCACGCTGGCCATGAGTGTCGGCCGCACCTCGAGCATTTCCGCCGCCACCGCATCGATGCTGGTGGCATAATTGATGATCACCCCGGCGGAAAGCATCGTGTAGTGACCGACCATCCGCTCGAAGATGTGTGACAGCGGCAGGAACGAGAGGCAGTCCGAACCCGGCCGCAGGTCGAGCACGGTCAGCGCCGCATCGACGTTGCTGCTGATGTTGCCGTGCGAGAGCATCACGCCCTTGGGGTCGCCGGTGGTGCCCGAGGTGTAGATCAGCGTCGCAAGGTCATCCGGCTCTGCCTCGAGTGCATCGGCCTGCCAGTCGGGCCAGCGATCGGTCGCGCGCGCGCCCGATTCCTCCAGCTCACTGAACTGCATCTCGCCCGGCCCTGCGAGTCCGGCATCGAACACCACCACGTACCTGAGATCCGGGAGTCGGTCGCGGATCTCGCGCACCTTCTCGAGCTGGGTGCTGGTGGAACAGAACACTGCCTTGCTGCCCGAGTCGCGCAGGATGTACTCGACGTGGTGGGTGGGCAGGGTGGGATACACCGGCACGTCGGCACAGCGCGCAGCGAGGCAGGCGTAGTCCGCAAGGGCCCACTCGATCCGGTTCTCGGAGATGATCGCCACCCGGTCGCCGTCGCCGAGTCCGAGCCCGCGAAGCGCCGCATAGGTGGCGTATACACGTTGCCGCAACTCGTCGTGGGTGATCGCCTCCCACTTGCCGTGCACCTTGTGACGGTACGCGGCGGGAAGGCCACGATGGTTTTCGAGCGCCTCAAAGAACAGCGCGTTCAGCGTGGCGGGCATCAGCACTCCTGATCAGGCACCGTGGCGGTGCCGGAAGGCTGCTTCAGGTCTCCGGATCTGGTTCCGGATCGGGGTCGGTTTCGGGCACCGGTTGAAGCGAGAAGGTGAGCAGGTCGGAACGCAACGTACCGACCGACGCCTGCACCCTGCCAACGCCCGATGAAGCAACTGCGGTGACGATGCCGGTCAATTCATCGACCGTTACCGTCGAGTCTGGCGTGCTCCAGCGAATCTCTGCCGAGGTCACCTGGTCGCCGTTGCGATCATAGGCGCGCGCGACGAGCTGTCGCGAAGTACCCTCGACCAACGCAAGTGAGGTCGGTATTTCGATCTCCAGCGCGACCACGCCATCGGTCGTCACCGGCAGGTTGCCGCAGCCGGCAGCCAAAGCTGCCAGGACAGGAATCAGTCTCCGCATCAGCCCTCCGAGTCGTCGCCGGCGGGAACTCCCTCGAGTCGATCGAGGGTCTCCCGTGCGTGGCTGACCCAGCGCGACATCTCTGCGTCACGCGGCGGACGGGCGAGGAACGCCCGGAGATGATGTGCGGCGCGTTCGGTGTCGCCGCGACGGAGCAGGAGGAATGCGATGCCGTAGTGCGCCCCGACCAGGCCTGGGTCGAGCTCGAGGGCGCGACGATAATGACGAATCGCCTCTTCGATGCGGCCGGTCTTCGACAGCGCGATCGCGATGTACTGCAGGATCTTCACGTTGTGCGGCTGGTCGCGCAGCGCAAGCTGATACGAAGTCACCGCGCCCTCGAAGTCGCCCTGGCGCTCGAGAGCGAGTCCCTCATTCAGGTAGTCGAGCCGCTTGGGTGCAAGCGATTCGTCGTCCCCGGCGAGGATCCGCTTCCACCAGCTCATTGACGGGCTCCGCAGTAGGCTGCTGTCATCGACCCTAACTTAGGCCCGCGCGGGGGGAGGGGGCAACGCGCACCGCCGGTCCGGCGGGTGTACCTTGAATCAGGACCTCTTTCCGGCCAGCCAGGAGCCACCGTGCCCCGACCGAGACCGACGCAGAGCCGTGATGTGCTGGAGATCGACTGGCCGTTCTTCGGGGAGTTGTGCCGGGCGCTCGCGCTGCACGTCTCCCGGGGCTACGACCCCGAGGTGGTGGTGGGTGTCGCCAAGGCGGGGGTGATTCCTGCCGCGATCATCGCCTCGATCCTGCAACGTGAATTCGCTGCGATGGTGATCGCCAGGCCTGAGCCAGGTGATGCGCCGCGCCTGATGTCCGGACCACCCGATTCGGTGCGTGGTCGTCGCGTGCTGCTGGTCGACGAGACATGCGACACCGGCGACACGCTCAAGCTCGCGATTCACGAACTGCAACAGGCCGGACCGGCGTCGATCCGGACGGCGGTGTCGTTCAGGACAGGCAGTTACCAGCCCGACTTCCACGCTTTCGAGACTGAAAAGGCGATCATCCTGCCGTGGGACAGGGAGGTCATCGATAATGGCGAGTTGGTGACCCGACCCGACCTGCGGGACTGGATCGCGGGTTGATCAGACCGCGCGGGTGGCAGCGAACCCATCGCGCCAGTCGCCGCCGGCAACAACGAGATCCCAGGTCGCCGAGATCATCGCCGGCGATCCCGCAACGAAGGCGCAGCGCGGCTTGCCCGCAGAACGGCACTCCACTTCAAGCACCGCGATCGGTGCACCCGCCAGCGCGCTGAGGAATGCGGCCAGCGCCCCGGCAGTGAAGTGACACGCGGGGTGAGGCACGGAATCCTCCGCCGACTCGGCCCAGTCTTTCGATTCGATCAGCAGCGCCTCGTCGCCGAGTTCGGTGAGCGACGGATTCCCCCAGCCCAGGTCGCGCGACATCCCGGCGAGCAGCGTGCCGAACCAGCGCTGGTCGAGGGCTCCTGGATCCTCCAGCCCGGTGCGATCGCGAATCCGTTCCGCCCACGCCGCAGCCAGCGCCTCGCCAGTGGCGAATCCGGCGTCGTGCAGCAGCGAGGCCGCCAGCGATGGATCGTGGGCGTCGAGTTGGCGGCGGAGTCGCCGGATCGATTCCGGAGAGACATGAAAGAAGGACATCGGCCCGCGAAGCTACGCCTCCACACCGACTCGCCGCAAGAGCTCGGCTTCGTCAATGACTTCAATGCCCAGTTCATTCGCCTTCGCTAGCTTGTCACCCGCGTCGTCTCCCGCAACCACCGTGTCGGTCTTGCGGGACACCGACGACTTGACCGTGCCACCCGCAGCCTCGATCAGCTCGGTGGCGCGACCGCGCTTGAGCGTGGGCAGCGTGCCGGTGAGCACGTAGATCTTCCCGGCAAGTGGCTGATCGCCGGCGGCAGCACCCGAGCTGCCCTCGGTCTGCGCGACCCCCAGCTTCTCGAGGTCGTCCAGCAGCGCGCTGCTCGGAGGGTCTGCGAAGAATGCCACGAGCGAGTTGCCAATGACCGGCCCAACGCCGTCGAGGGCGGTGATCTCGTCTTCCGATGCACTGCGGAGCGCACTCATCGAGCCGAAGCGGCGCGCGAGCAACTTGGCGACTGTCGATCCGACATGGCGGATTCCCAGGCCGGTAAGCAGCAGTCGCAGCGGACGTGATCTCGACTCGGCGATCGCGTCCACCAACGCCTGGGCTGACTGTTCCGCGAACCCCTCCAGTGACTGGAGTTGGTCGGCAGAGATGCGGTAGAGGTCGGATGCGGTCTTGAGCAGCCCGGCGTCGAGCAGCTGTCGGATGCGCTCGGGCCCCAAGCCCTGGATGTCCATCCCGCCGCGCGACGCGAAATGCACCAGCGCCTCATAGTTGCGACCGGGACAGGCAAGGTTCAGGCAGTAGCGGTTGGCCTCGCCCTCCGGCCGCACCAGCGTGGAGCCACAGTATGGGCACTGCCTGGGTGGCTGCCACTCGACCTCGTTGCCGGTGCGCTTCTCGCGCACCGGACCGAGCACCTTGGGAATCACGTCGCCGGACCGGATCACCTCGACCATGTCGCCGATGCGCACGTCGCGGCTGGCGACTATGTCCTCGTTGTGCAGCGTCGCGCGCGACACCGTTACCCCACCGATCCGCACCGGTTCGAGGATCGCGGTGGGCGCCAATGCACCGGTGCGACCGATGTTCACCTCGATGTCGAGCAGGCGAGTGAAGCCGGCCTCGGCGGGATACTTCCGCGCGATGGCCCAGCGAGGCGCGCGTCCGACGCTGCCGAGTTCTTCCTGCAATTGGAGGTCGTCGACCTTGATGACCAGGCCATCGGCGTCGTAGTCGAGGTTCCTGATCCGATCGGCCCACTCGTCGGCGATCTGGATCACGTCCTCGATCGAGGTGTGACTCCCGTAGGATGGATCGACCGGGAAGCCCCAGCTCGCCAGCATCTCCAGTTCGGCGTGATGCGTGCTGACTGGAAGGGTTCCCTCGACCACTACCACCTGATACCCGAAGAATCGCAGTCGACGACGGCGTGCCTCGGCGGGGTCGAGTGCGCGCAGCGCGCCCGCGGCGGCGTTGCGAGGATTCTGCAGCGGATCCTGCCCGGCGCGTTCACGTTCCGCGTTGACGCGCTGGAATGCCTTGCGAGGGATATAGACCTCGCCGCGCACCTCGATCAGCGCGGGCACGTCGTCGCCGTTGAGCCTGAGGGGGATGTCGTTGATCGCCCGGACGTTGCCGGTGATCTCCTCGCCCTCGATCCCATTGCCGCGGGTGATGCCACGCTCGAGCACTCCGTCGCGATAGGTGAGCGAGAGCGCCGCGCCGTCGATCTTGACCTCGATCGTGAGCGCTGCCCTGGCAGCGCGAGCGTCGACCTTGACCATCCGCTCGTGCCAGGCGCGAAGCTCCTCGCCGTTGAAGGCATTGTCGAGCGACAGCATCGGGACTGCGTGCCGTGCCTTGGGGAGATTGGTCGCGGGGGCGCCGCCGACCCGCATGGTGGGGGAGTCGGGGGTCCTCAGCTCGGGATGGGCGGCCTCCAGCTCCTGCAGCGCGCGGAAGACACGGTCGTACTCCTCGTCGCTGATCTCGGGGGCGTCGAGCTCGTAGTAGGCGCGGTTGGCACGTTCAATCTGCTGGCGAAGCCGGGAGGCCTCGGCGTAGCTTTCGGACTGAGACATCGGTTCCCTTCCACGGAGCAGGCACTCGCCGAGGTCTAATGGTCGTTCCGCGCCTGATCGAACGCAAGCGAGACGGTGGCGCACTCACAAGCG
>Ga0079224_100016937_pt1 | contig 10256 bp, 9 predicted proteins | sample Stecom2015_FD_80414 | JGI IMG/M metagenome (GOLD analysis project Ga0079224, IMG submission 80414) | Agricultural soil microbial communities from Utah to study Nitrogen management - Steer compost 2015 | ecosystem: Environmental > Terrestrial > Soil > Agricultural land | place: USA: Utah... | reverse complement strand
TCACCTCAATTTAGATTTATCGCACTCACACCAGGGTATACTGTACTGCAATATATAGCGGCTGCTTTAATTGCCGGTAAGACCTGCCCGTAAGAACCCGAAATGTCCAGGCATCCGACCAGACCGACCAGAAGTAAAAGCGATCTGTAAAACTCAGGTAATACCCACTACGAACCAGGTAATTTTCGTCATCATCCATAGCGATATTTACCTGCGAAGAGTGCTGCCCATAAGAGCCCGAATTGTCCAGGCGTGACCAGAATGACCAGAAGAGAAAACATTCATTAAAAACTCAAGTAGTACCCATTAATTGTAGCAGCTGATCTGGCTGCCGAAATGCCGACCTTTATGGGTGACAGAGATAGGTACTCCACCCAGATTAACCGTGAACCCCACATCTCATGCAGTGAGAAGAATCCCAACCTCGGATTCGATCCACAATCCACCACGATATTCACAGACCCGAAGTTGACGGTAAAAACTCAGTTTGCACTGCCCAGATGTCTGACAAACCTAGAGAATGAAATCTCCTCGCATCTTTGGTGTCTTTGTGGCTACATTGCATCCGGTTTGCCGTCCAGATCGTTTAGATACAGTAAACAAACCTTAGTGGCTTAAGAGCTCTCCCATCCATTCTAATATTGCCCAATCCTTCGAGACCTTATTAATTTATGACCTTTTCAATATAGTTCAAACTTGTTAAAACCTCAATTTTAACTTTTTAATCGAAATTTTGCTATGATTCAATACTTTTCTTATACATAGCCCGATTGAGTATCTTGGAATACGCCACAAAATAACATTTGGGAACTTGCTGTAACCACATTTCCATACTATTGCTAATCCCCTCCCGTTTTAATTATACTTTCGTAAAACCAGAAACAGAGATATGAAAAATTTAATACCCATCGTACTGCTATTCCTCTTAAGTTTCGTTGGATATATTCAGGCGCAATGCCCCATATCTGCCAAAATAGGTCTGGATTCTACCTGTCTTTTTGTAGCCTGGGAGGATGATCTGGAGCCTCCGGATACCATTCTCCTGTTTGGAGATACCTTTGCCAATTTGAATGAAATAGGAGTTGGTCTATACGGTTACTCCAATATCGGTCCGATTTGCGGGGATACCACTGGTGCACAAGGTTTTGTAAGTAGTATGACCTATGTGATCGGAGAAGATGAATACACGTGTGCCTTTGATGCAGGCGTCTATCAACCTCCTTGTCCGGATAGTGCATTTATACAGGATGGGGAAGCATGTTTTGTGTTTATAATTGATACAACCAATGCAGCCCAATTTCCGGATACCATATATTTGAATGGGGAAAGTGAGCTGTATTTGCATGCGCAAATGGAGAATCAATTGTTTTATGGTGAACCCGGGGGTTCTTGCCAATTAATTGACTTTGATCGTACTCAGCTCAATGACATTGTGAACATGGGTCCATCGGTATGTGAATATCAAAGTGGTTTGTTACCCATCACCATTCTGGCATTTGATGGGACAGAGAAAGAAGGGGACATAGAGCTCTCCTGGAAGATCAACTCGGATGAACCCACCAGGAGTCTCGTCATACAACGGTCATATAATGGAATAGACTGGTTCGATGTCTATACTCAGGATTTGTCTGATTTTGGAACCGATGAGATCATGGATGGGAGGTTTCTGGATCAGCAAGTAGAGCAGCTGCAGGTCTATTATCGGCTGCAAATTTCGGGAGCAACCGGTGAGGCTACCTATTCCAAAGTTCTGCCGGTTTCACTGGAGAATAAGGTGGTCAACAATCTTTTCTACCAATCCCAGAGCCGAAGTATCATGATCAGAGCAGGAGAGAATTTTACAGGTGAAATGTATTTGTTCAATACGCAGGGTCAAAGCGTACTGCAAAAGCAGGTGCAAATGCAGAAAAATACATATCAGGAAATCAGCATCAAGGGAGATCTGGCACCGGGTATCTATTTCGTCAAATTTGACAATGGGCTGATTCCACCCAAGAAAATCTTTATAGATAATTGAGGATGTTCTGCCATACGATCATTTTATCTATTGAGATATATGGCCAGGGTGTCGAGATTGTCACAACCGAGGATATCGACCCCAATATCATGCAGTAGTTTCCAATAAGGAAAAACGTCGGGAACACCCCAGAGCCGAATTTTGAGGTTTTGTTGATGAACCATGTCGATGGCTTTACGAAGTGCCTGTCGTTGTTCTACATTGAGCCGCCCGTCGGGGTGGAGATGGCCCGAAATTACAGAAGTAAAGGAAGCGCTCACCATGTGAATGCGTTCACGAGATGATACAGGGATGTCATCGGTGAGTCTTCCATCTATTTTGATACAGCGAGGAAGAAGCATCCAGGAAGTCTGAGGGGGTCTGTCTCCGCTGATGATTAAATAAATGATGGGGTCACTGTCATTCATCCCGAATAGTTCAGGATATTTTGGGATGATCTCATGGATTATCCAGGTCACAATTTTATCGGACTCATTCTTGAGATCGAGCATAATAGCCAGACTCTTCCCATCTTCCGGATATGCTCTACCGTATTTCTTTACTTTTTCACGTAGCGGAATGAGGTAGAGTTGTTCCAGGTCGAGGCCTCGGGAAATTTCTGTTTGGTCATGGGCAACCAGGATTTTATCCTGGTGGAGCATCAAATCAGCTTCCATTATACCCACACGGTGGGCGTAGGCATTTTGGAAAGGGTCCGACTTCTGGTAATCATTGTGCGCCAGAACCTCCTGCATGGTGAGATTCATCAGGGAAGAGTCCTGGCCGGGCAGAGGATTCCACGCCAGTATTGAAGCCATGGTTACTGCGAACTGCAGCAACCATAACTTCACACAGGTATTTTTCCACCTATACGCCCAGGCTCCAGCCTTGACGGTATTCTCTTTTGACAAATGCATTCGCTGGTTCAAAATTGGTAATCCGCATATTGGGCCCATCCCACAACAGGATTTTATGTCGTCCCGGGTAATTATAGCCTTCACCATTGGACTTGGGTTCACGGTAATCATAACTGCGAATTGCCAGGTTGCCCATAAGCACCGATTCTGTCAGTGGTCCTGCGATACTAAATGGTGAACTGAGTTCTCTAAATTCCTTGCTATCTCTACCCGCAATACAGGCGTTGACCCATTGGGCCTGATGTCCACTTGATCCTCCTTCTACCCTGGGTTCGGTTTGGGGTACATTAATAGCTTCAGTAAGTGAAGTGGGTAGCAGTCTGGGGTTTACGCCATAAGTCGAGCACATCATTTTGCCACGCGTACCTTCGATAATCACGCCGTTTCCTCCGTCACCCATGATTTCATCCGGGCCCAATTCAGGTGGACGCGACGGTTGAATGCCTCCATCCATCCAATGGAATTCAATTTTATTGCCTCTGGAATCTTTGTCAAATTGAAGTGTGATATGCGATGCGATAGGACCGCTTTCAGGGTAATAAGCCTGCCCCCAGTTTTCCACATATCGTGTCGCTACACTGCATTCTGCAGAACTGGGGTAGCCCAGCCCGAGAACCCTGAAGGGTGGTTCCATGATGTGACAGGCCATATCACCCAGGGCTCCGGTTCCATAATCCCACCATCCTCGCCAATTGAAGGGAACGACATTGTCAACATATTCTTTATAAGGTGCTGTTCCCAGCCATAGATCCCAATTGAGTTCTTTGGGAACAGGAGGCTTTTTTTCAGGCCAAGGTATACCCTGAGGCCACACCGGTCGGTTGGTCCAGCAATATACGGTGTGTGCATCTCCGATGAGTCCTGCATTGTACCATTCGATCATTTGTCGCACGCCATCCCCGGAAGAACCCTGATTACCCATCTGGGTGACCACCTGATAGTTTTCTGCAGCTTCGGTCAGCATTCTCGCCTCATAAATGTCGTGCGTCAGTGGCTTTTGGACATACACATGCTTGCCTAGTTGCATGGCCGCCATAGCTTGTATGGCATGGTTGTGGTCAGGGGTGGAAATTGTTACGGCATCGATGGAATCCCCCATTTCATCCAGCATTTTTCGAAAATCTGCATAGTATTTGGCTTTGGGAAAGCGCTCCCGGCTGACCTTGGCCTCCCGGTCATCTACATCGCATAAAGCAACGATTTCAGCATTACCGGAGTCGTATGAGCTACGAATATCGCTTCGACCTTTCCCGCCAGCACCGATTCCGGCTATTTGAAGTTTGTCACTCGGTGCCGTAAATCCTTTACCACCCAATACAGATCTTGGTATGATATACAAACCAGCGACTGCGGCTGCGCTTTGTTTGACAAATTCCCGACGAGGTTTGCGGATGTTGTTTTGATTTTTCATGATATTCAGGATATATTTTTCTTAAAATTAGGAAACCGGCATAATTTAGGATAAATTATATTGAAGTCGAAATAATGATTCAAATTTTTCCTTTCAACCTCGTTAACTTGAACGATCATCATATTTTGCTAACTGAAGGTGAATATCGATATGCGTATGAAAAAACTTATTGCCCGTCAACTTCGAAAACCATCTGGAATAGCCGGTCGTTGGTTTGTCGGTAAATCATTGAACAAATCCAACGGACCGCTCGAAGACATGGGATTGGAATTGATGCAACTGCAACCGGAGCACCACGTGCTTGAGGTAGGATTTGGGAATGGCAGGCTCATTTCCAGAATGGCAGAGGTCGTAAAGGAAGGATCCATCACGGGCATAGATATTTCCAGAGTCATGGTAAGTCAGGCGAAGAAAAAAAACAGGGATGCGGTGCGTTCGGGTAAGGTGAAATTGCATCGGGCTTCCGTGGCAGACATCCCAGCAGCGGAGGCCACCTTCGACCGTGTTTTTACGGCTAATACGGTGTACTTTTGGCCTGATCCAACGACCAATATTCAGGAGGTTCTACGGGTGATGAATTCTGGGGCGATCTTTCTTTGCGGTTTGAGACTTAAGGGGGATATGCTTCAGATGGATGTTGTGGCTGAGAACCGCGACATTTTTCAAAACCTGTATACATTGGATGAGATCACTTCCTTATTAGAATCGGCCGGTTTTGTCAAGGTGACACCTCACGTAGTGCAACGTAAATATTTTTCCGATGTGATCGTTGTCGGTACCAAACCCTGATTTCCCGGGCGATATGTTGGATATTTCCCCCACTCTTTTTTATATAGAATGATTCGTTCTTAAAGAGGGAATGGGTGCCTGTTTGAGAATACCCCGGGGTAGGTACAAAGTCGTCAAGAAGGAACAGACATGCACCCATGTGCCTGTAAGTGGACAATCCTCTAATAACCGATATCAAGACGCACGCCGTGCGCCGTACGACCCATGAATCACCGCTTTCAATGACGCAGGGTAGTGCGTCCCTAAATGGTGAAACCCTTAAAGCCCTGTCCCCATCTCTACCTACGGATGACCTCCATCATTTCCATATAACAGGTTTTTTCCCCTGCGACAATGTGGCCCGATCGTTTCCATTTTTCCGGGTCCCCTTCAAAATCTGTGACGATGCCACCCGCTTCTTCCACGATCAATGCGCCGGCAGCCACATCCCAAAGATGGAGATTGTATTCAAAGAAACCGCCAAAAACACCTTCGGCCACATGAACCAGATCAAGCGCTGCAGATCCGCATCGCCGCATTCCCCGGCATGCTCCCATAAACCCTTCAAAATGCCGTAGATAATCCTGCTTGTGCTCGAACCGGTAGTAAGGGAATCCCGTGGCTATAAGGGCTTTGTGTAATGGTGTGGGATGAAGTTCCAGTTTGCGACCATTCTTCCATGCCCCACCATCTCTGGAAGCCAGGAATTCATCTTTCTTCATCACATCAATGACCATGCCCCATATTATTTGATGATCGGATGTACTCAGGCCGATGCTTATGGAAAACTCCTCCAGACCATGAAGAAAATTAGTGGTTCCATCCAGGGGGTCGACAATCCAGTAATATTCGCGGTCATCTGCCTGTAGTACGGTATCCTCTTCCGTAATGAATCCGAATTCGGAAAACAGATCAGTCAATTCGTGGGTTATCATTTGCTCAGTCTCCCTATCCACAAAAGATACCAGGCTGTTGTCATGTTCCTTGGTTTCCTCCGCAATATTTTCTTTCTTATTGAAATGTTCCTGGATAAATGAGGCTGCACGGCGGCCTATGTCGAGGATTTTTTCCTCTTTATCCTTATGGAATGGCAAAGTCATAGATCAACCCATGTGGGCTTCTACAGCTTTCACCTCAGGGATCATTCGTTTGAGCATGCCTTCGATCCCCGATTTGAGGGTGATCAACGATGAAGGACATCCGCTGCAAGCTCCCTGTAATAAGACTGAAACCACACCGTCTTCATATGCCTCAAATTCAATATTACCTCCATCCCCGGCTACAGCTGGTTTTACATAGGTGTCGATAAGCTCTTTTATCCGCATTACGATCTCACCCTCATCGCCTGAGTATTCGACAGCTTGTTTTTCTCTTTTGGCAGCCTCCTGTTGCTCCACATATGCTTCAAAGGCTTCGTTGACAATAGGTTTACCTTCCTCCACGTAGGTTTTGATAAATGCTTTCACCTGAAGCATGATATCTTCCCAGCTATAGATAAGTTCTTTGGTAACCGTGACAAAATTGTTGGATATATATACCCCTTTGACAAATGGAAATTCAAATAATTCCGTAGCCAGGGGAGAATATTCTTTGGCAAGTTCCTCTTCCTGAAAATCAGCAGTGCCACGATACAACATATTGTTGGTCACAAACTTCAGAGCCTCCGGATTGGGTGTACGCTCGGTATAGAGTAGTACTGGATTTTTAGTTTTTGGTTGGGTTTCCATGAATTTTCACATTTTACGATGAATTATGAACAACAAACCGGATTTTAAATGGTTCTGTCTTCCGCTAAAAATACGGGAAATGTTGTGAAATTCCATAGACCAGAAAAGTCAATCGCGGCCAGCGGATTTTTACTGCTTGACAAACTTTCTGGTTATCCTCGCATCTTGATTTTCCAGGATCAGCATATAACTACCGACGGGCAGGTCGCTAATGTGGATTAAGTTGTTCCGGACTTCCCTATGATAAAACTCCTTGCCGTCCATGCCCAATATCCGGTAATGCTGTGGCGAGAATGTGCTGAGATTGCGGATTTGCAGGCTGTGCGTTGCAGGATTTGGAAAAATGGATAATTCTGATTCAGGTATCTCGAGATGCGTGTTGGTCCGCGTACTGGTGGTTTGAGATACGCTGTTGTGCATGATAATATCGTAGCTATTTCCATTGGGTTTCCGTTCCTCGACCCAGGCAACTACATAAAAATTGGATGCGGAAAGACCGTTGGGAATAGTACCTTCCAGAACGATCGTTTTGGAGGCACCTGCTGCCAGTGGACCTACTGGATCGCCCTTGCCTTTTTGGGTGCCAAGGAATTTTCGAAAAACATGTTTTATAGTGTGGGTACCTTTATATTCAATGGTTGCAGATTTCTCGACTAATGCAGCATAAACATAGAGATGGTCCATGGTAGAATTGGTCAAATTGTAAACATCGAGGGTAACCTTTTTACTATTAATGCCTGTTTCGGTCATATTGAGTCCCACCAGGACTGCATCATCTTTCATGGCTTCATCGATATTGATAGTAAGTCTGCTGTGCGAACCGGGTACGCCGTTCACCACCAGGGATGGAGAGCCAGGAATGGCATGGGTGGAATTGGAAAACACTTCTACCCGATTGTCAACCTCTTCTTTGGCAAATAAATAAAGTTCACAATTGGGATAGGGTGGTCTATGGTGGATGGTCATTGTGTTGATCTCTCCATTATATTTTGCCAGATCACTTTCAATCTTTGCGCGATTGTTAATACAGATGGGGCATTGGGAATTACTAAAATGCTCCACGAACGGTATTTTTCTGGATTGGGCGTCGATGTGGCTGGCCCAAAGTAAAGCGAAAGACAGGATGGTAAGGGTAAAATATTTCATGGGTGACTCGTTTTAAGTTGTTCTATGGTTTGAAATAAACGATCATTTTTCAAAATTTGTGCGCCACTTTGCATTAATTTAAAGATTTCCTGTAATTTATCCTCTTTGTAGCGCTTCTCTGCTGTAAATATCTTCAGCTTCCCGGGATTTAAATTATACAGCTGCACCAATGTATTAGTATCCTGATTTTTGGTGAAATCTATGGCTGATTTTCCTTCGATGTGAATGCCATTCATCGTTATTTTTTCCTCATCAAACCGGAATATTCGTATAGTGTCCTGCTGGCGGTGCTCCAAAAAATGCACGGTGGACAGTATTTTTTCAAACACCATATCACTGAATACTTCGATCAGTTTCTGGCTTTTTTCAACTTCCTTTTCTTTGATCTTCACCCAATCTTCAGCCGGAATTCCATTGGCAGCCAGAAAGGTTACAAATTCCGATTCAAGCTCTTCCAATTCCTCCCTCGTCAATATCCGATATTTCATCATGCCTTCTTTATCACAAAGTTAAACAAGTCAATCCAAAAGTTCCAGTTACTTATGTGTTATATTTGTATTGATGTTTGTTCGTTAATAAAACTAAAGAACATGATTGAGTTGCTGTTTGGGATCACCTTACCCGACTTTTCCCACCCCGAGATATGGATGAGTATCCTAACGCTGACCTTTCTCGAAATTGTGCTCGGCGTGGACAATATACTTTTTATCAGTATCATCAGCGGTAAGCTTCCAAAAGAAAAACAAAGCAAGGCAATCAATATTGGATTGATTCTGGCCATGGCGATGCGAATCATACTGCTGTTTGGTATTTCCTATCTCACGGCAATGGAATCCACCTGGTTTTCATTTGATATTGGGTGGCTGTCCGCAGAAGTATCAGGGCAAAGTGTTATCCTATTCGCGGGCGGAATTTTCCTGCTTTACAAAGCGACCAGTGAAATTCATCACAAACTGGAGGGCGATCCTGCCCATGCGGCTGGTCAGCGGGTTACTTCATTTGGCAATGCCATCGTGCAAATCGCGGTGATCAATCTCGTATTTTCGATCGATAGTATTTTAACCGCCGTTGGAATGACCAGTGGAATTGGGGGTGCTTTGTTTATTATGATCCTGGCTGTGGTGATCAGCGTATTGATTATGATGCTATTTGCAGTGCCTGTGGGTAATTTTGTAAACAAACACCCTACCATCCAAATGCTTGGTCTGGCTTTCCTCATTTTGATCGGATTCATGTTGGTTACAGAGGCCTCCCATTTGTCCCATCTGATTATATTTAACCAATCTGTAGGAGCTGTTCCCAAGGGTTATCTGTACTTTGCGATCGCATTTTCCCTTTTGGTTGAAATGCTCAATATGCGGTTGAGAAAAAATCAAAATCCGGTTCAATTACATGGGGTCCAAAAAGAGGTAGACAAAATTCAAACCGAAAATTCATGATCATAGGATGTAAGTATTGGGGTATTTGGATCATTCTTCTGTCTATGATCCTGCAAAGGTGTCAGGGGCAGGATCAGGTCGGGGAAACGGGTATGCAAAAACTATCCGGGGCTACCATGGGTACCACCTGGCATTTAACCTATGAGGGTACTATCGCGGATGTGGCACAACCCCAGATTGAGGAGGTTTTGAAAAGCATCAATCTGGCTGCCTCCACATATATTTCGGAATCGATTATCAGCAGGCTCAACAAAGGTGAAATAGTGGACATTGGCCAGGAAGATCCGAACCAAGTTGAATTTTTCAGATACAATATTGAAATATGTGATTCAGTGTGGCGCTGGAGTAATGGTTTTTTTGATCCCACCGTAATGCCCCTGGTGAATTACTGGGGTTTTGGCTACACCGGGCATCGTCCCATAGAGGAGGTGGATTCGGCTACCATTGATTCATTACTCCGGTATGTGGGTTTTGATCAGGTCGCAGATCGGTTTGGCGGGGCCATATGGGAAATGCCACCCGGTTTTCAGCTTGATTTTAGTGCGGTGGCTAAGGGTGCCGCAAGTGACTGGGTTGGAAAATTTATGGAGGATCAGGGGATTACCAATTATCTCATCGAAATTGGTGGTGAAATTGTTGCGAAGGGACCGGGCCGTACAGGTGATGGATGGGTAGTGGGAATTAGCAAGCCAGAGATCAATGCTCCTGCCAGGGATTTGATAGAGTACCTGTCGATGAAGGACAGAGGACTGGCCACGAGTGGGAACTATAGAAATTATTACGAATTACAGGGAAGGCTAATAACACATGACATTAAACCCAACACGAGAAACTCAGAGAAAAGGAGTATCT
>Ga0079224_100016936_pt1 | contig 10256 bp, 9 predicted proteins | sample Stecom2015_FD_80414 | JGI IMG/M metagenome (GOLD analysis project Ga0079224, IMG submission 80414) | Agricultural soil microbial communities from Utah to study Nitrogen management - Steer compost 2015 | ecosystem: Environmental > Terrestrial > Soil > Agricultural land | place: USA: Utah... | reverse complement strand
GTACCCCGCCCCCAGGTTCGACGAAGACGAGAAATCGAACGACCTGACCGGCGCCCCGGAGTCGAAGCGGAAGCTGGCGTTGCTCAACGTGCCCGGGTACGTCGGCGTGAAGTCGGTGAGCGGGCTGCCGCCATACGCGTAGTCGATGCGCTCGATCTGCGAGTTCGCGCCGAAGCGTCCGGCCGGCGGGCTCGTCCAGGTGGGCGTCAACGTGAACTGCACGCCGTCCGCGGTCTCGAGCAGCATCAGCGATGCCACCGACGGATAGGGCGGCGACTGGGACGCGGTGGCCGTCGCCGGAAGGTCGAAGTCGAAAGTGGCGCTATCGCCGGGGATGGCGAAGGAAACGGTCGAAACGCCCGCCGCCGCCGCGAACGCGGCCACTGCTCGAATGCACCGCGCTGGGTGAAAAGCCGCGGCGATCACGCGGCGAGGACCCGATCTGCGCATCTGGATCTCCCGGAAGCTCACGCCCGATTCGGGCTCTCCGGGAAAACCAGCAAGCGCCGAACCTCGTTCGGCGCAAGTGGTTGATTGGAAACGAGCGGGTTTACAGTGGCAGCCGCGCGCGGGGGCGGAGTGTAAACTCCGCCGACACCCCGCTCAGGCCTTCCGCTCCTGCCATCCCGGCACCGGGAACACAGGCTTGGCCTGCGCCGCTTCCTCCGGCAGCACGACCAGCGGCCGCCCGCCGCGGTTCTGGATGCACGCCGATGCGACTTTCGAGTTCTGGCCCTTGGCGTCGAACTGGATCGGACCGCCGATCATCATGTGCTCGGTGATGTTCGTCTTGCGCAGCGCATCGGCCAGTTGCGCCCCGTCGGTAGTGCCGGCGCGCTTGAACGCGTCGGCAGCGATCATCATCGCCTCGAAGGTGAAGCCGACGTTCAGCGCGTGGAACATCAGCTTCTCCTGCGGGAACTGCTTGTTGAACTCCGCCTCGACGCGCTTGGTGAGCTCGGCGTTCGGGTTGTACCAAGGCACGTTCGAGATGCAGTAGTCGGAGTAGCGGTTGCCGAGCGCCTTGTAGAACTGCGCCTCGTACATGCCGGGCGATCCCGGGCTGAGCACCGCCTGCGGCGACCAGCGCTGCTTGACGAGTTCTCGCACCAGCAGGATCGCGTCGTTCAGGCGGCTGACCAGCAGGATGAAATCGGCGTTCGTGGCCTTGGCCTTGGCCACCTCCACCGACAGGTCGCGCGCCTCGCGGTCGTAGGGGATCGTATCGACGACCTTGAACGGCAGGAAGTCGAGCGTGGGCAGGATCGCCGCGATGCCCTTGGCCATCGACGTGCCGAAGGTGTCGTTCACGTGCATGAACACGGCCGTGCGCGGCGCCGAGCGCGTCGCCTGGAAGATGTTGCCGGTCAGCGCCAGGCCGTTGCGGATCAGCTCCGGCGCGTTCGGGAAGTTGCGGAACGTGTACTGGAAGCCCTGCTCGGTGATCTGCGGCGCGACGGCGATGTTCACCACGAGCGGCACCTTGCGCTGCTCGGCGACCTGCGCGATCGCGGTGGTCGGGCCCGAGTCGAAGGCGCCCATCAGCACGTGCGCGCCCTCGTCGACGAGCTTCTCGGCGCGCGAGCGGGCGACGTCGACGTTCGACTCGATGTCGGCATTCATCAGTTCGACGTCGACGCCGTACATCTCCGAAAGCAGCTTCGGCGCGATGTCGGCGCCGCGCTGGCACGACTGGCCGATGAACGCAAGCGCTCCGGAGCGCGGCAGCAGCACGCCCACCTTCAGCTTCTTCGGCTGGGCACGGACGATGGCGGGTGCGGCGAGCGTGCCGGCACCGGCGATCGCGCTGCCCGCGGCGAGCCGATTGAAATCGCGACGCGTGATTCGGGTCATGCTCCTCTCTCCTTGGCAGTGTTTGGCAGTGCTTGTTCGTGGGAAGGCCGGACGGCCACGCAGGAAAGCCGGTTACCCTATCACGGCTTGACGGCCTCATCGCGCAGCACGCGCTTCAGGATTTTCCCGGTCGCGCTCTTCGGGAGCTCCTGCACGATGTCGACGCGCGCCGGCACCTTGTACGCGGCGATGTTCGCGCGGCAATAGGCGACGACGTCCTCGGGGGCGATCGACTGCCCCGCCCTCGGCACGACCGCGGCGACGACCTGCTCGCCCTTCTCGGGATGCGGGATGCCGTAGACGGCCACTTCCTGCACCTGCGGCAGCTTGTACAGGTACTGCTCGAGCTCGGCCGGCCACACCTTGAAGCCCGAGACGTTGATCATGTCCTTGACGCGGTCGACGATGTAGACGTAGCCGTCGTCGTCCATGCGCCCGATGTCGCCCGAATGCAGCCAGCCGTTGCGCAGCGTCTGCGCGGTGTCCTCGGGGCGGTTCCAGTAGCCCAGCATCACGCCGGGCCCGCGGATGCAGATCTCGCCCCATTCGCCGCGCGGAAGCTCCCGGTCGTTCTCGTCGAGGATCTTCAGCGTGAAGCCCTCGACGGCGCGGCCCACCGAGCCGAAGCGGTGCTCGACGAGATCGTTGTAGCAGGCGAAGGGCGAGCACTCGGTGAGCCCGTAGCCCTCGTAGACGCGCCGCCCGAAGCGCTCGGTCCAGCGTCGCGAGATCTCCTCGGGCATCGTCGCCGCCGCCGACATCTCGTAGCGGATCGACGAGAGGTCCCATTTCGACAGGTCCATCGACAGCAGCCCGATGAAGATCGTCGGCACGCCGAAGAACAGGGTGATGCGGTCGCGCTGGATCGCGTCGAGCACGACGTCGGGCACGAAGCGCCGGAACAGGCACACGGTGGCGCCCGAGAGGATCGCCGCGTTCAGGATGTAGTTCTGCCCGTAGACGTGGAACAGCGGCAGGAACGTGCACAGCCGGTCGTCCTCGCGATAGCCCGAGTATTTCGCGGCGGTGGCGATGTTCGTCGCGATGTTCGACTGCGACAGCGTCACGCCCTTCGGAAAGCCGGTGGTGCCCGACGAATAGAGCAGTGCCGCGGGGTCGTCGGCCGCGCGCTCGACCGGTTCGAAGCGGTCGGGACGGCCGGCGCACCACTGCTCGAGCGTGGCCGCGCCGTCGCCCGCCTCGCCTTCGCAGACGACGACGTGCTTCAACGCCGGGCACGACGCGCGCGGCACGAAGGGCACGAGCTCGGCGACGGTGAACACGAGCACCGCACCGGAGTCGTTCAGCAGGTACTCGACCTCGCCGGTGCGGAAGATCGCGTTGATCGCGACCGGGATCGCGCCGATCTTCTGCGCGGCGTAATAGGTGGTCGCGAACTCGGGGATGTTCGGCAGGTACAGCGCGACCCGGTCGCCCGCGCCGATGCCCTTCTCGCGCATCGCATGCGCCAGGCGCGAGGCGTCGGCCTCGAGTTGCGCGTACGAGACGTCGCGGCCTTCGAAGAGGATCGCGGGCTTCGACGGCGTGCGCGCCGCCCATTGCTGCAGGCTCGAGGCGAGATTCATCAGTGCGTTCCGGAGCGACGGGAGTCGGTCCGTTTTATAGCACTTTCGCGTCGGGCTCCGGCGCTCGCTCGGTGAAGCGTTCCCCGTCCCGGTCCGGCGCAGCCAACTCGGGCCGGGGCGGCGGCGGTGAGTACTGCCAGCGCTTCCACGCCCGCAGCACGGCGTTCGGATACTCGGAGCGGCCGAGGCTGCCGTTGTAGCGGCCGAGCGCACGGAACAGATCGCCGCGCTCGATGTCCAGGTAGTGGCGCAGGATCGTGCAGCCGTAGCGCAGGTTGGTGCGCAGGTCGAACAGCTTCGAGGGGTCGGCGTCGCCGATCAGCCGCGTCCAGAACGGCATCACCTGCATGTAGCCACGCGCGCCGGCGCTCGACACCGCGTAGCGGCGGAAGTTGCTCTCGACTTCGATGAGACCGAGCACGAGATGCGGGTCGAGCCCGGCGCGCTGCGCCTCGTAGCGCACCGCCTGCAGGAACTCGATGCGCTGCCGGTATTCGGGCTTCCAGCGACGCGGAAGGCGCGACGACATCGCCGCAAGCCAGTCGACCTTCTCGAAGACCGACGCGAAATGCGCCTCCGGCGTCTCGTGCTCCTCGCGCACGGCGGCCGCGAGCGCCGAACGGACCGCATCGCCCAGGGCCTCGTACTGCTGGGCGCCGGCGCGCGCCGGCTTCGAGGCGATCAGCGCGGCCAGCAGCGCGCAGGTGAGCAGCAGCAGGATCAGGACGCGTTTCATTCACCGGCGATTGAATCGCCGCGCGCGTCAGCCGGCAAGCGCCCGTCGGATGGCCGGCAGGGCATCGCCGACGGGAACCTGCTCGACCCGCATGTCGCGCCGCACGAGCACCTCGACCTTGCCTTCCTTCAGGCCGCGCTCGCCGACCGTGACGCGCACGGGAACGCCGATCAGCTCCCAGTCGGCGAACATCGCGCCGGGACGCTCGTCGCGATCGTCGAGCAGGACGTCGACACCGTCGGCGAGCAGCTGCTCGTAGACGGCATCGGCGGTCGCGCGCACGACATCGGAGCGCCCGTAGCCGAGCGGAACGACGACGACCTCGAAGGGCGCGACCGGACGCGGCCAGACGATGCCGCGCTCGTCGTGGTTCTGCTCGATGGCCGCGCCGAGCAGGCGGGTGATGCCGATGCCGTAGCAGCCCATCTGGAAGGGCCGCGACTGCCCGTCGGCATCGACGAACACCGCGTTCATCGCTTCGGAGTACCGGGTGCCGAGAAAGAACACGTGGCCGACCTCGATGCCGCGCTGGATCGCGAGCACCCCCTTTCCGTCGGGCGAGGGATCGCCCGCACGCACGTTGCGCAGGTCGGCGACGATCGGCTCGGGGAGATCGCGACCCCAGTTCGCGCCGGTGTAGTGGAAATCAGCCTCGTTGGCGCCGCAGACGAAGTCGTGCATGTTCGCCACCGTCCGGTCGGCGACGACGCGCACCGGCTTGCGCGTGCCGATCGGCCCGAGATAGCCGGGTGGCGATCCGAAATGCTCCGCGATCTCGGCATCGGTGGCGAAACGGAATCCTTCGAGCCCGGGAACCTTGGCCGCCTTGACCTCGTTCAGCTCGTGGTCGCCGCGCACGAGCAGCAGCCAGATCTGCGGATCGGCCGGGCGCGCCTCCTCCTGCGACGTCTGCGCAGGCGGCACCGAGGCGACGCGCGCCTCGCCGTGCGAACGCGCCTCGCGCGGATCGACCGCGACGACGATCGACTTCACCGTGCGCTCGAGCGGAATGCCCAGCAGCTGCGCGACGTCCTCGCAACGCGTGCGCGACGGCGTGGCGACCTTCACCAACGGCTCGGACGGCGCTTCGCGGCGCACGATCAGCGGCAGCGCCTCGGCGAGCTCGATGTTGGCCGCGTAGTCGGAGTCGGGGCACCAGGCGATGGCGTCCTCGCCGGTGTCGGCGATCACCTGGAACTCGTGGCTGGCCGAGCCGCCGATCGCGCCGGTGTCGGCGGCGACGGCGCGAAAGCGCAGTCCCATGCGCGTGAAGATCGAGCGATAGGCCTCGAACATCGCGCGATAGCTGGCGAGCGCCGACTCGACGTCGCGATCGAAGGAGTACGCGTCCTTCATCGTGAACTCGCGGCCGCGCATTACGCCGAATCGCGGCCGGCGCTCGTCGCGGAACTTCGTCTGGATGTGATAGAAGTTCTTCGGCAGCTGCTTGTAGCTGCGCAGCTCGTTGCGCGCGATGTCGGTCACCACCTCCTCCGAGGTGGGCTGCACGATGAAGTCGCGTTCGTGGCGATCCTTCACGCGCAGCAGCTCGGGCCCGTATTTGTCCCACCGGCCCGACTCGACCCACAACTCGGCCGGCTGGACGACCGGCATCAGCAGCTCGATCGCACCCGCGCGGTTCATCTCCTCGCGCACGATCGCCTCGATCTTCCGGATCACGCGCAGCCCGAGCGGCATGTACGTATAGATGCCGCCGGCGACCTTGCGGATCATGCCGGCGCGCGTCATCAGCCGATGACTGACGACTTCGGCGTCGGCCGGCGCTTCCTTCTGCGTGGACAGGTGGAACTGGGAGGCTTTCATGCGGGAATCCGAAGTGGCGCGGCGCCGTTCGCGCGTTTGGCGCCCGCCCGGCAAACGCGGGGAAGCACTGGCTATAATCGAAGCGATTGTAAGAGATCGAGGGGTGCGGTCATGCTGGACCGTGACGGCTATCGCCCCAACGTCGGGATCATCCTGGTCAATTCGAGGAACTCGGTTTTCTGGGGGAAGCGGATACGAGAACACTCCTGGCAGTTTCCGCAGGGCGGCATCAAGCGCGGCGAATCGCCCGAGCAGGCGATGTTCCGCGAACTGCACGAGGAGGTGGGCCTGCATCCGCATCACGTACGCGTCGTCGGGCGTACGCGCGACTGGCTGCGCTACGAGGTGCCCGAGCACTGGGTACGTCGCGAATGGCGCGGCCACTACCGCGGCCAGAAGCAGATCTGGTTCCTGGTGCGCCTGGTCGGCCGCGATAGCGACATCGATCTTCGCGCCTCGAGTCACCCGGAGTTCGATGCCTGGCGCTGGAACGACTATTGGGTCCCGCTCGACGCGGTCATCGAGTTCAAGCGCGGCGTGTACGTGCAGGCGCTGAACGAGTTGGCGAGATTCGTGTTCACGCACCCGCGAGGCGAACGCCCGCCGCGTGCGCGGCCGCCACGCGAGGCGACCCAGCCCGGCGAAGCCGGACGCTATCTGCGCGCGCGGCACCGCTCGCGCGCGCAGCGCATCGAGGCACCGGCCGACGAGGGCGACCCGGAGGCGCTGCTCACCGTGCCGGAAGCGGCGCTGCCGCGCGGCGACGACACCTGAGCGGCATACGCCGGCCGCCCACGAGAACGCGCGAATGGCGCGCCGGCCGCACGCCGAACACCATCGAACCGAACGCATCGGCTGGCTGCGCGCGGCGGTGCTCGGCGCGAACGACGGCATCGTCTCGACGGCGAGCCTGCTCACCGGCGTCGTCGCGGCCGGCGGCGCACGCCGCGAATGGATCCTCGTCGGGCTGGCCGGCCTGGTCGGAGGCGCGATGTCGATGGCGGCCGGCGAGTACGTCTCGGTGAGCTCGCAGCGCGACGGCGAGCGCGCCGACCTCGCGCTCGAGCGACAGGAGCTGGCGGCAAACCCGGCGAGCGAGCTGCACGAGCTGGCGTCGATCTACGTCGCGCGCGGCGTGCAGCCGGAGCTCGCGCGCGAGGTCGCGCGACAGCTCAGCGCGCACGACGCGCTCGCGGCGCACGCCCGCGACGAGCTCGGCATCACGCGCGAGACGATCGCGCGTCCGGTGCAGGCCGCGCTCGCCTCGGCCGCGAGCTTCTCGGTGGGCGCGGCGCTGCCGCTGATCGTCGTGGCCGCCGCGCCGCAGTCCGCGATGATCGTCTGGATCTCGGCGACGTCGCTGGCGTTCCTGGTTACGCTCGGGTCGATTGCGGCCTACGCAGGCGGCGCGCCGCCGCTGCGCCCGGCGATCCGCGTGGGGTTCTGGGGCGCGGCGGCGATGGCGCTGACGACGGCGCTCGGAAAGCTGTTCGGCACGGTGGTGTAGAACGATGAAATTCCGCGACTACTACGAGATCCTCGGCGTCGATCGCAACGCGACGCAGGACGAGATCAAGCGCGCCTATCGCAAGCTCGCCCGCAAGTACCACCCGGACGTCAGCAAGGAACCCGACGCCGAGGCGCGCTTCAAGGAGATCGGCGAGGCGCACGAGGTGCTGCGCGACCCCGAGAAGCGCGCCGCCTACGATCGGATGGGCCAGCACTGGCGCGCCGGGCAGGACTTCCAGCCGCCGCCCGATTGGGACGCCGGCTTCGAGTTCAGCGGCACCGGATTCGACACCGATGCGGGCGACTACAGCGACTTCTTCGAGGCGTTGTTCGGCTCGCGCATGCGCCAGGCGCAGGCGCGGCAGCGGCGCGCGAAGTCGATGCCGCGTCAGGGGCAGGACCACCACGCGAAGGTCCTGATCGATCTCGAGGACGCCTACCGGGGCGGGCGCCGCACCGTCCGGCTGGCGACGCCGACGATCGGCGCCGACGGGCACCTGGTCGTGCAGGAGCGCGAGCTCGACGTCACGATCCCGCGCGGCATCCGCGCGGGACAGCACCTGCGGCTCGCCGGCCAGGGGGCGCCGGGCATCGCCGGCGGCCCGCCGGGCGACCTGTACCTGGAGATCGAGTTCCGCGAGCACCCGCGCTACCGGGTCGACGGGCGCGACGTCTACGTCGATCTGCCGCTCGCTCCGTGGGAGGCGGCGCTGGGTGCGACCGTGCCGGTACGGACGCCGGAAGGCAGCGTCGAGCTCACCGTGCCGCCGGGCTCGCAGGCCGGCCGCAAGCTGCGCCTGCGCGGCAAGGGCATCCCTTCGCAGCCGCCCGGCGACCTGTACGCGGTGGTCTCGATCGTCCTGCCGCCGACGACCACCGAGGCGCAGAAGGAAGCCTGGCGCGCGGCGGCGAAGGCTTTCGAGTTCGATCCGAGAGCAGGAAGGTAGGCTGACGATGAGCGACGAATCCCGCAGCCCGATCCAGGGCCCCGTCGTCGAGGAACAGATCGAGTTCACGCTCGTCGAGCTGTCGCGTGCCTGCGGCGCCGACGAGGAGCAGATCACCGCGCTGATCGTCGAGGGCGTGATCGAGCCGATCGCGCCGGGCGGAGCCGCGGCGCAACCGGGTCGAATCGACCTCGACGCGGCGCGTTCGCAATGGCGATTCAGCGGCTCGGCGCTGCGTCGCGCCCGGCTGGCGATGCGCTTGGCGCGCGACCTGGAGGTGAATCCGCCCGGGGTGGCGCTCGCGCTCGACCTGATCGACGAGATCGAAGCGCTGCGCGCCCGGCTGCACCGGCTGGGGCGCTGACGAGCACGTGCTGCCTTCGCCGATCGCGAGATGAACCTGCTCGCGCGCCTGACGCGAAACCTCGCGCTCGCGATCCCGGTGGCCATGCTGCTCGGATGGCTCTACGGGCTGGTCGCGCCGTCGGCGTGGCTGCGCGCGACGATCGTGCCGCTCACGCTGCTGATGGTCTACCCGATGATGGTCGGGCTGCAGCCCCGGCAGCTGCTGCAGGGCGGCGGCCTGCGCGCGCAGTGGCTGGCGCAGGCGATCAACTTCGGCGTGATTCCCTTCGTGGCACACGCGATCGGGCGCGCCTGGTTCCCCGGGCAGCCGTACCTCGCACTCGGCCTGATGCTGGCCGCGCTGCTGCCGACCAGCGGCATGACGATCGCCTGGACCGGGTTCGCGAAGGGCAACGTGCCGGCCGCGATCCAGATGACCGTCGTCGGACTCGTCATCGGATCGCTCGCCACCCCGTTCTACCTGCAATGGCTGATGGGTGCGGTCGTGCCCGTCGATCTCGCGGCGGTGTTCCGGCAGATCGCGCTCGTCGTGCTGCTGCCGCTGCTGCTCGGTCAGGCCACGCGCGAGTGGCTCGTGCGCCGCCACGGCCGGGAGCGCTTTCGGCAGGAATGGGCGCCGCGCTTCCCGCCGCTGTCCACGCTCGGCGTGCTCGGCGTCGTCTTCGTCGCGCTCGCGCTCAAGGGCGGCGATCTCGTCGCGCGACCGTCGCTGCTGGTCGACGTGCTGGTGCCGCTGCTCGTGCTGTACGCGCTCAATTACGCGCTGAGCGTCACCGTGGGCCGGTTCCTGCTGCCGCGCGGCGACGCGATCGCGCTGGTCTACGGGACGGTGATGCGCAATCTGTCGATCGCGCTGGCGCTCGCGATGAACGCCTTCGGAGAGGCGGGCGTCGATGCCGCGCTGCTGATCGCCGTCGCCTACGTCGTGCAGGTGCAATCGGCCGCGTGGTCGGTGCGGCTCGCCAACGCCGTCTTCGGCGCCCAGCCGGCGGCCGGCGCGGACGCCGCCGGCGGCAGCCGCGCGAAGGACCCGTAGCCGCAGGCCCGCGCCGCCGCGCTTCTCGCTTCTCTTCTCTTCTCTTCTCTTTAGGCGCTCTCGAACTGCATGGCGGCGAGCCGCGCGTACAGCCCGCCGCGTTCGACGAGCTGCGCGTGCGTGCCGACGTCGACGATGCGCCCGCGATCGAGCACGACGATGCGGTCGGCGCCGACGACCGTCGACAGCCGGTGCGCGATGACGATCGTCGTGCGCCCCTGCATCGCGCGCTCGAGCGCCGCCTGCACCGCCCGCTCGCTCTCGGCGTCGAGCGCGCTCGTCGCCTCGTCGAGCAGCAGCAGCGACGGATTGCGCAGCAGCGCGCGCGCGATCGCGATGCGCTGGCGCTGTCCGCCCGAGAGCCGCACGCCGCGCTCGCCGAGGAAGGTGCGATATCG
>Ga0079224_100016935_pt1 | contig 10256 bp, 9 predicted proteins | sample Stecom2015_FD_80414 | JGI IMG/M metagenome (GOLD analysis project Ga0079224, IMG submission 80414) | Agricultural soil microbial communities from Utah to study Nitrogen management - Steer compost 2015 | ecosystem: Environmental > Terrestrial > Soil > Agricultural land | place: USA: Utah... | reverse complement strand
GGGCCCCGCCAGTCGTCCCGGCCGCCGTCCTTGCCCGTGGGCCCGACCTTGTCCTCCGCATCGGGCGGGCAGCGGTCGTCGATGCCGCCGATCCCGCCCTCGTGCTCGTCCGCCTCCGGGCAGCCGTCCTCGTCCTCGAAGCCGTCGAGGTCCTCGGCGTCGTCGGGGCAGCGGTCCTCGGCGTCGAGCCGCCGGTCGCCGTCGTTGTCCTCGTCGGGGCAGCCGTCGTCGTCCTCGAAGCCGTCGCGGTCCTCGGCGACCAGCGGGCAGCGGTCCTCCTGGTTTGCCAGGCCGTCGCCGTCGCTGTCGCGGAAGTCCGGCGCGTAGCCGACCGCGGCGAACACCCGCAACCCGGGCGAGCCGACCCCCTGGGTGATGCCGGCGCCGCCGCCGAGCAGGACCGACAGCGAGGTGCCGACCTGCAGCCGGGCGGCGCCGCTCGCCTCGAGCGGGCTGGTGTCGAGGTCGAAGCTGGTGAGGTCGCCGCGGCCAAACACCTCGCCGACCAGCGACAGGCGATCGGTCCCCTGCAGCGCGGCGGCGACGCCGTAGGTGAGCTGCTGGCCGATCTCGGTGGCGTAGATGGTGCGCGGCTTGCGGAAGATGGCGCCGACGTTGGCGCCGGCGGTGAACCTGCCGCCGGCCGAGCGCCACTGCAGGGCGCCGCGCACCCGGCCGCTCGGCAAGTCGTCGCCCAGGAAGTCGCCGCCGCCGGAGCCGACGCTCGAGGGGGCGGTCACGCCGGCGGTGGCGGCCAGGCGGATCGAGTCCCCCTCCCACGCCTTGACCTTGAGCTCGAGGAGGGCGTCGCCGAGCCCGGTCGCCTGCAGGCCCTCGGTCGACGGCATGGCGTCGCCCGGGCTGAGCCCCTGGCCGGACATCGAGAAGATGACCGGCAGCGACAGGCCGAGCTGCAGCCGGTCGGTGAGGCCGTAGGCGCCGACGAGCTGGCCGGCGAGCACGTCCTCGACCACGTGGGTGCGCTCGTCCCCGACCATCTCCTCGCGCTCGTCGAAGTTGTAGACGGTGAGCGGGTTGGTGAAGAAGGTGACCAGGACGTCGAGGCTGAACTGACCGCGGCCCTGCACCGCGCCGTCGGTCACGGTCACGAACGACTTGGGGCCGATGGCGTAGTCGAACAGCTGGACGTCCACCGCGGGGTCGAACGGCACCTCCTCCTGGGCAAGCGATGCCGTCGGGCCCGCCAGGAGCAGGGTGGCCAGCGCGGCGGCGGCCGCCGCCCGCCGGACGCAGGACGTACGAGTGCAGCGACGCGATCCCCCCCTGGGCGTCTTCATCAATACGTAATGTTACTCAAAAGAAACGCACCTGGAAGGCACAACTGCGCGAACTCTGGCTTGACGCGCCGCAGCAGCCAGTGATGCAATCGATGGTCGAGGAGACAGCATGTCCGGACTCGCTGACACGTCGTTGATCCTGTTTGACTGCATGCGAAGCGCGCTCGACGCGTGGGCGGGGCGCTTCGGCGGCGAGCGCGAGCTCCTGTACTGGCTGCTCCGCGCCAAGGTCACCGAGATCGGCGGCGGCGACTCCCGTCGCGCGCTCGAGCCGATGCCGGACGAGCTGCGCGGCGCCTTCGCCGGGCTGCGCCAGCGCACCGAGGCGTACTGGAGCGACGTGCGCTACTCCACCCTCGAGCCGGTCACCCAGCTCTGGGGCACCATCGTCAACTCGGTGCGCGTCGCGGCGCAGAGCAGCCGCGCCACCGAGGGGCAGAAGCGCATCTTCGACTTCCCGGCCCAGTCGCTGGTCACCTTCTTCCAGGCGGCCCGCGACCGCATGGAGGTGGCCGACGCGCTGTACCACGCGTTCAAGGCGATGCCGGCGCCCGAGTGCCAGGCGCTCGCCGCCCTGCTCAACGTACACGTGGACGCGCGGCTCGACGCGCCGACCATGCTGCGCCTGGTCCGCCTGCTCGATCACGAGGGGCCGATGTCTCCCGAGGAGACCGAGGACCTGGCGTCGATCTCCAACACCCACCTGGTGGACGCCGCCTTCAGCGGCCTGCGCGCCCACGCCTGAGAGCGGTCAGCCGGCGGCTGCTGGCTACTTCGGCAGCGTGAAGGTGAAGGTCCACACCACGGTGGCGGTGACCGGGCGATCGCTCGTGTCGATGGCCGGCTCGAACCGCAGCCGGGCGGCGAGCTTGAGCGCCAGCTCGTCGAGCCCGTGGCCGAGCCGGGTCACCAGGGTCCGCCGGGTCACCTTGCCCTCGGCGTCCACCACCAGGCGCACCTTCACCTGACCCTCGACGCCGAGGCGCCTGGCCTCCGGCGGGTAGTCGCGGTGAGCCTCGACGAAGTCGGTGTCGCCGATCGGCTTCGGCATCCGCTTGATCGAGGCGACCGAGACCGGCGCGGGCGACGAGCCGCCCGGCGCGGCGCCCGGCTCGCCGCCGCCGCCGGTGCCCGACCCGCCGCCGGTGCCGCCGCGGCCCCGGCCGCGCGGCGCCCGTGCCTGGCCGACCGGCACGTCGCCGAGCTGGTACGGCTGATCGGCGCCGGGCGGCTCGACCGCCCAGCCGGGCGCGGGATCGCCGCTTTCTCCCTCGGCCGGCGGCGCCGGGTCGATCGACGGTGGCGGCGGCTCGGCGGAGGGCGGCGGCTCCGCCTCCGGCTCGGGCGGCGGCTCCGGCTCGGGCTCGGGCTCCGGCTCCGGCTCGGGCTCGGGCTCGGGCTCGGGCTCCGGCTCGGCGGGCTCCGGCTCGGGCTCCGGCTCCGGCGGCTCAGGCGGCGGGATCGGCTCCTCCGCGACCTCCATGTCGATCGCCACCAGCTCCTCCTCCTCCTCGGGAGGATCGACCGCGGCCAGCCCGGCGATCACCGCGCAGTGCACGGCGAGGGTCGCGAGCCCCGCTGCCTGGCCCCGCTTGCGGCTCACTCGCGATCGTCCTCCGGCGGCTTCTTGCTGGCGAGCGCGAACTTCTGGATCCCGGCCCGCTTGACCGCGTCGATCGCCTGCATGACCTCGCCGTGCGGCACCGCGGCGTCTGCCGCGATCACCGCCTTGAGGGCAGGATCGGCTGCGACCAGGCGCTGCAGCTCGGCGCGCGCGGTGTCGTAGTCGCGCTGCTCGGTTCCCTTGACGTAGAGCTTGCCGTCGGCGGTGAGGGTCACCTGCACCGGCGTGGACACCGTGTTTCCGGACACCGTGGTCGGCGCGTTCACCACGATTCCGCGCGCCGCCACGATCGGCGCGGTCACCATGAAGATGACCAGCAGCACCAGCACCACGTCGACCAGCGGGGTGACGTTGATGTCGGAGATGACCTCGGCGTCGCCGTCCTCGTCGACCGAGCTGTCCGCCATCAGGCGCGCTCCTCGCCGGCGGGGCCGCCGTGCACCCGGCTCAGGATGACGTGCGCCAGCGCGTCGGCGTGGCCGACCTCGGCCCGCACCCGCCGCTGGTACAGGTTGAAGGCGACCACCGCCGGGATGGCGACCAGGATGCCGACCGCGGTGGCGACCAGCGCGCGCGACAGGTCGGCGCCGACCACGTTGAGATCGCCCTGCGCCCCCTCCATCTTGTCGAGCGCAGCGATGATGCCGAGCACGGTGCCGAAAAGGCCGATGAACGGGGCGTTGTTGCCCAGGGTGCCGAGGATGACCAGGTTGCGCTCCTGCTCGTGGCGCACCCGGCTCTTCTCGCCGTTCATCGCCTCGGCCACCGCGTCGGCGCCGCGCTCGCGCTCGCGCAGCCCGGTCAGCGCCACCCGCGCCGCCATCGCGCCGGAGGCGCCGTAGCGCTTCTCGAGCGCGCCGTCGTCATCGGTGTCGAGCGCGCGCCGCACCTCGCGCTCGAGCGCGGCCAGGTCGACCTTCTGGCGCCGGAAGTAGAGCCCGCGCTCGACCATGACCCCGACCGAGAGGACCGACAGGCCGACCAGGAACCAGAGCACCCACTCCTGGCCCATGAGGGCGAACTCGACGAACTGCTGGCTGATATCCATGGATCGCTATCCTCGCTTCATGACCTCGCGCAGCACGACCGTCGCGTAGGCGCCGGCCGGCAGGGTGAACTCGATCTCGATGGCGTCCGGTCCGGCCGGCCGCGCCGCCGCCCCCTCGAGCGGCACCGCGAGCGGGCGCCGCGCGCCGGCGGCGAGCTTCCCGGCCCGCCGGAAGTCACCGGGCGCCAGCCCCTCCTCGCGCAGGATCTCCTCCTCGCGCGCGGCCGCCTCGCTGCCGTCCGGCGGCCGCCGCATGTCGTGGCCGAACATCGGCCCGGTCGGGCACACATCGCCGCCCTCGAGCCGCGCCTGGTCGACCTCCGGCTCGGTCGACGCGAACAGGCCGCCGCTCGCCACTCGCAGGATGTCGCCCGGCAGGACCCGCCGGTAGAGCCCGTCGCGGATGCGCCGGTCCAGGTAGCGGTTGAACAGCTCCGCCTGGTACGCGGAGACCAAGAAGCGCCGCTCGCGGCCGCCGCGGCGACCGCCGCCGCGCTGCCCGGTGACGATCGCGCGGCCGGCCGCCGCGTTGTCGCCGGCGGCGCCGAAGCGCTGCTCGCCGTACCAGTTCGGCGCGCCGGGCGGCTCGGCCAGCCGCGCCAGCACCGCGGCCGCGCGCGCCGCCGCCTGGTCGGCCGGCAGCTCGAGGTCGCGCACGGTGATGCGGAAGCGGTTGCCGCGCAGGTGGCCGGTCCTGAGCTTGTGCGGGTGGCGCGCGGCCGACAGGACGCGCACCCCCGGCACCTGCGCCGCCGCGAGCGCGTCCGGCGTCACCGGCGGCGGGAACGACAGCCACTGCCGGGTGACCGCGCGCCGGTCCTTGAGGCCGGCGGCGCCGACGTCCCGCTCGGAGACGCCGAGGGCGCCGGCCAGCGCCCGCACCGCGTCCATGGTGTTGCGATCGCGCTTCTCGACCCACGCCAGCACGTGGTCTCCCTCACCGGTCGGGGCGTAGGCGGGGATCTCCTCGACCTCGAAGTCCTCCGGGCGCGCCTTGAGGATCCCCCCGGTGCCCGGGAGATCCTCGGTGAGGGACGGGAGCTCGCGGACCGCGTTCGGCAACGCGAAGGAGAATAGCGCGACATGGTAGGTTCGGCATGTGGAGCGGCCCGTCCTTGCCTGCGCGCTCGCGCTCTCCTTGATGGCCGGTTCGGCGGCGTGCGGCGGCGCGTCCACGCCGGGCGCGACCTCGCCGGGCGAGGTGCGCGGCGTCGAGGCCGCGGCGCTGCCGTACCGGGTGCTGCGCGCGCGCGGCGGCCAGGAGATCGCCCGCGAGGATCTCCTGCGCGAGCTCGCCGCCGCCGATGCCGTCTGCATCGGTGAGCACCACCCCAACCCGCACGACCACTGGGTCCAGCTCACCCTGGTGCGCGAGCTCGCCGCCCGCGCGCGCGCCGATCGCCGCACGCTCGCGCTCGGCATGGAGATGTTCCAGCGCCCGTTCCAGGGCGTGCTCGACGACTTCTCCGCCGGCCGGATCGACGAGCAGGCGCTGCTCGGCCGCTCCGGCTGGAAGGACCGCTGGGGCTACGACTGGAGCCTGTACCGGCCGATCGTCCTCGGCGCGCGCGATCAGGGCGCCGCGCTCCTGGCGCTCAACACCGAGCGCGAGCTGACCAAGAAGGTGTCGCGCAAGGGGATCGACTCGCTGACCCCGGCGGATCGCGAGGCGATGCCGGAGCTGGTGCTCGACGATCCGGATCACCGCGCCTGGTGGGACGAGATCATGGGCTCGATGGGCGGCGCCCACGGCCACGGCCGCGAGGAGGACGGCGAAAACGGCGAGGAGGGCGGCGAGCACGGCGAGGAGGGCGGCGAGCACGGCGAGAAGCACGGCGAGCACGGCGAGAAGCACGGCGAGCACGGCGAGAAGCACGGCGAGCACGGCGAGAAGAGCGCCGCCCCGGCGCCGGATCCGGAGGCCGCCGCCCAGTCGGAGCGCATCTACGCTGCCCAGGTTCTGTGGGACGAGACGATGGCCGACACCGCGCACCGGTGGCTCGCCGCCGGTCCCGGCCGCCAGGTCGTCATCCTGGCCGGCAACGGCCACTGCCACGAGAGCGCCATCGTGCGCCGCCTCGAGCGCCGCGGCGTCGGCAACGCCGTCTCCATCCGCCCGATCATCGACGACGGCGAGGGCAACGTCGCCGCGCTCCTGGCCGACCCGGAGAACGACTATCTGTTCGTCATGACCGCGCAGTGACCCGGCGCGCGACGAATCAGGCGTGACGGGCGCCCGGGTGGATCAGTCGTCGCGCGGCGAGAACGGGCCGTCCTGCTCCACCGCGCTGCCCGGCTTCGGCGCGCGGGCGTCGGACACCATGCGCAGGTAGGCGCGGGCGCGCCGCTCGTTCGGATCCACCTCGAGGATCGACTGCCACTCGGCGATCGCGTCGTCGCGGCGGCCGAGCGAGTACAGGGTCACGCCGAGGGCGAGCCGGGCCGGCACGTAGTCCGGCTTGATCACCTTGACCTGCTCGTACTCGACCAGCGCCGCCTCCGGATCCCCCATGTCGCGGTACACGTTGCCCAGCCGGGTCCGGATGTCGATGAAGGTCGGGCACAGATCGAGCGCGCGCTTGAGCTCCCGCACCGCGTCCAGGTGCAGCCCCATGTCGGCGTACACCACGCCGAGATCGGCGTGCATGTTGGCGATCTTTCCGCGGGCGAACGGGTCGAGGCTGCTCGGCTGCTGGGCCGAGGCGTTCATCGCGGCGGCGTAGACCTCGCGCGCCTTGTGGTACTTGCCGCGGTCGTTGTAGGTGACCGACAGGTTGAGGGCGGCCTCGGTGTAGCGCGGGTTGATCTCGAGCGCCCGCTCGAACGCCTCCTCGGCGTCGGCGAACCGTCCCTGATCGTGATAGATGACGCCGAGCATGTTGTAGATGTCGGCGAACCCGCGGTGCTCCTGGACCACCTGGGACAGGTACTGTTCGGCCTTCTCGTACTCGCCGGCCTCGTAGTGGTCGCGGCCGAGCGCAATGAGCTGCCGGAGCCGGTCGTCCATCAATCCCTAGTGTACATCGCCGGCCGCGCCGACCGGGCGCAGCAGGCCACCGGATCCGCCCGGGATCGCCCGGGATCGGCCGGAAGCGGGGCTCAGCCGGGCAGCCGGCCGAGCTGCGCGCGCACCTCGGAGGCCCGCTCGTCCTGCGGGTACTCCTTGACCAGGCGCTCCCACACCTGGCGCGCCCGGGCCGGCTCGTCGATCTCCAGGTAGGCCTTGCCGAGCAGGTAGAGCGCCTCCTGGTCGTACCCCGCGCCGGCGTGCCGGTCGAGCAGCCGGCGCAGGCGGAGCACCGTGCCCATCGGCTTGCCCTTGTCCCAGTAGAACTTGGCCACGTACATCTCGTGCTCGGCCATCTTGCGGTTGACCCGGACGAGCAGCTCCTTGGCCTTCGGCAGGTACGGCGAGCGCGGGTACTTGTCGACGAAGGTCGACAGCTCGCGGTGGGCGTCCATCGTGGCGCTCTGATCCTTCTCGTAGGACGGCGGCAGGATGAACATGTCGCCCGGCAGCATCTCCACGTACGCCTCGCCGATCCGGTAGGAGGCGTAGCCGTTCTTCACCATCTCGTGGCTGGGGTGGAACTTGATGAACTGCTTGAAGGCGTCGATCGCCTGCAGGTAGTGGCCGGCGCCGAACTCGGCGTCCGCCATGCGCAGCTCGGCGAGCACCGCGTACTTGGAATAGGGGAAGCGCGCCTTGATGAAGGAGAAGTACTTGGCGGCGGCGATCCAGTCCTCCTTCTCGAGGCGCTCGACGCCGCGCTCGTAGTTCTGCTGGGCAGAGACGGAGTAATCGACCTCGCCGGAGCCGCTTCCGCCGCCGCAGGCGGGCAGGAGGGCGAGGAGCAGAACGAGCAACAGTGCGCGGTTCATGAGGAAATCGCCGAGGCTGCGGATGATATAGGCCTCGCCCGGCCCGGAGGTCAACCGGCCGGTAGGACCGGGAGAGGGCGGGATCGGTTGCCGGACAGGTCTACTGTCTCGGATATACTGGCGCGCCCATGCGCCCGACCCGCCCTCACGCCAGCGCCTCCCTCGCCGCCCTGGCACCCGCCGCCCTGGCGCTCGCCGCCTGCTCCGGAGCCAGCGGCGCCCAGCAGCCGATCGAGCCGGCCCCCGAGCCGCGCACCCAGGCGGTCCTGGCCGGCCCGCTGTGCCAGGACGACCGGTGTAGCTGCCGCCAGGGCGATGACGACGCCGGCCGCCCGGAGCAGCCGGGGGTCAAGCGGTTCGAGATCCGCCTGGGCCCGTCGGACGATCCGCTGTGGGCGACGGTGGACGGCATGGTGCTGTTCAAGAGCCGCGAGCGGCCCGACGCCTGCTTCTACGTCGATCTCCAGCCGGGCGATCACGCGATCACCTTCCGCGGCCAGGGGGACGGCGGCCTGAGCGCCGCGCTGGCCATCTCCGAGCAGGGCGGCGCCGAGGGGGCGACCTGGTGGTACCGCACCTTCGACTTCACCTGCGGCGCGCCCGGCGTGTGCGCGGTCGAGGACCTCACCGCCTGGAAGCAGGAGGTCGCCAGCTACCAGGGCAAGCACGACCCGTGCGGCTCCACCAAGATCAAGGGCATCGAGTGGGAGACCGGCCGCATGCCGGATCGCTCGCACCCGGACGATCTCCTCATGCGCCTCACCCTCGACGTCTACAAGTTCATCCCGCAGCACCGGCCGGGCGCCAGCGAGTGCGATCGCGGCGGCGGCGACCAGGGCGGTGCGCCGGCCGGCGACGAGGAGCCGAGCATGGCGCCGGTCCCGGAGGGCGGTGAGCCGGCCCCGGAGACCGGATCGGAGCCGGGACCGACCGACGCCCCCTGACCTCCCGCCCAGCCAGCCGTGTTCGTCTACCCCGACCCCTTCGACGTCATCGTGATCGGCGCCGGCCACGCCGGCTGCGAGGCCGCCCTCGCCGCCGCGCGCATGGGCGCGCGCACCCTGGTCCTGACCGGCAACCTCGACACGGTGGCGCAGATGCCGTGCAACCCGGCCATCGGCGGGGTCGCCAAGGGCCACCTGGTCAAGGAGATCGACGCGCTCGGCGGCCAGATGGCCGAGGTCATCGATCGCACCGGGATCCAGTTCCGCCGGCTCAACGCGTCCAAGGGGCCGGCGGTGCGCTCGACCCGCGCCCAGGCCGACAAGCGGCTCTACCGCGAGGCGATGCGCCGGGTGCTCGAGGAGGAGCCGCGGCTCAGCCTGCGCCAGGCGGAGGCGACCGAGCTCCTGGTCGAGGACGGGCGCGTGCGCGGCGTCGGCAGCAAGATGGGCGTCGCGTTCCGCGCCCGCGCGGTGATCCTCACGACCGGCACCTTCCTGCGCGGCGCGATCTTCGTCGGCGCGGCGAAGGCCGCCGGCGGCCGCGCCGGCGAGGCGGCGGCGATGAGCCTGTCGCAGTCGCTGGCCCGGCTCGGCTTCCCGCTGGCGCGCCTCAAGACCGGCACGCCCTGCCGGCTCGACGGCGCCACCATCGATCGCTCCGGCCTCGAGGAGCAGCCGGGCGATTTGCCGGCGCCGCGCTTCCGCAACCTGGCGCCGCGCGGCGAGGCGCCGCCCCTGCCGCAGCGGTCCTGCTGGATCACCTACACCACCGCGCGCACCCACCAGATCGTCCGCGACAACCTGCACCGCTCGCCGCTCTACCGCGGCGTCATCGAGGGGGCCGGGCCGCGCTACTGCCCGAGCATCGAGGACAAGGTGGTGCGCTTCGCCGACAGGGAGCGCCACCAGATCTTCCTCGAGCCGGAGGGGCTCGACACCTGCGAGGTGTACCCCAACGGCGTCTCCACCTCGCTGCCCTACGACGTGCAGCTCGCGCTGGTCCGCTCCATCCCCGGCCTCGAGCGGGCCGACATGACCCGGCCCGGCTACGCCGTCGAGTACGACTTCGTCGATCCGACCGAGCTCCACCCGACCCTCGAGACCCGGCGGGTGCGCGGCCTCTACCACGCCGGCCAGCTCAACGGCTCGAGCGGCTACGAGGAGGCGGCGGCGCAGGGGCTCCTGGCCGGCATCAACGCGGCGCTCGCGCTCGGCTTCGGGCCGGGCGGCACCGGCGAGCTGATCCTGCGGCGCGACCAGGCCTACGCCGGCGTGCTGGTGGACGAGCTGGTCACCCGCGTGACCCGCCAGCCGTACCGCATGGTCACGTCGCGCGTCGGGTACCGCCTGCTTCTGCGCGAGGACAACGCCGCCGGCGTGCTGATGCCGTTCGGCCGCCGGCTGGGCCTGGTGTCCGAGGTGCGCTCGCGCGCCTCCGAGGCGTTCTGCGCTGCGCCGGC
>Ga0079224_100016934_pt1 | contig 10256 bp, 9 predicted proteins | sample Stecom2015_FD_80414 | JGI IMG/M metagenome (GOLD analysis project Ga0079224, IMG submission 80414) | Agricultural soil microbial communities from Utah to study Nitrogen management - Steer compost 2015 | ecosystem: Environmental > Terrestrial > Soil > Agricultural land | place: USA: Utah... | reverse complement strand
GCAGAACCACCGGTGGGAATCTCTCACTCGCGGATAGTGAAAGCACGGTGACACTGCAAATCCTTGTGTACAACCTGATATCGGTAGGAATCGTTACCATCGCGAGCCTGTTCGCACGGCGGACGTCTCCTAGCGAGCCATACGTGTCCGTCGGCCAGCAGCCGCTGTGGATTCTTGCACTCCTGAACGGGATCGTGTTGGGCACCAACTCCTTCGGTATCGAGCGGCCCGACGTCCCACTTGGCGAGAAGATGACGGGATTGCTCGACCTCACCAGTGTCGCGGCGCTGTGGGAGATCGCTGGGCTCGTCATGATCTCCGCAGCGCTTGCCGACAAGGCGCTAATCCTCACGACCGGGAAAGAGACCGTGAAACGGAGTTTCGCTGATGTGCCATTCACGAAACGGGACCTGCTCCTGCTGGTTCTCGCGTTGTCGCTGATGCTGACGGGCGCGTTTATCGAGGCGCGGGCAATCGTTGCAGCATGAGGTCCATGGCGTAGGGCGCCTCCCGGGAAGTTGACGACTCGTGTGTGCACGACGGTCACCTCCGGGCAGCGGTACGTCTCCGCTGCCTGAGATGGGTGCCAGCTGCTGGCGAGTGGTGACCGCACGTAGAACGGTGGCGGTTCGTCGTGGGAGCGGGATCACGGGGTCTGGGGTCTGTGCCCGACTCGCTGGTGCCGGTGGTCGCGTCGGACGGCATGTGGCACAGCGAGCAGGCACCTGAGCAAGCACTCGCGCCACCTTGCATGATGACGCCCATCAGCGCGGTTTCGCCATGGTGGCGAGTGCGGGGCCGTGCAGTGTCAGCCGCATCTCGACAGCGGTTGTCGAGATGCACTGAAGATTGTCAGAACAGCGGTTGATTCCAGGAATTGGTCGACGTGATGCACACCCTGAGTGTGTTGCGAACATCGTGTTATGGGCGCAAGCCCCGCTGACAGAGCAACTCAGCGGCGGCCACGACGTCGGGTGGCAGCACCGTGCCCGAGAGGCGGTCTCCGGCGATCTCGGCGGCGCGGCCCCCGAGGAAGAGTGCTGTCTCGGCGGCGATGAGGTCCAGCGGCACGGCTGAAGCACGCAAACGGTCGGGGTCGTCGCCGGACACGACGACGAGGTCGGGGCGGCCCACGCGGACAGACCGCAGCAGGTCGTGCAACGGGGTGTTGGCGCCAAAGAAGCGGACCTGCCACCCCCGGTCCCAGAGGAGTAGCCCGAGCGCCAGGAGCGGCAGGTCGTGCAGCTCGCGCGGCGGGCAGGCCAGCCACACCTGCCGACCGCCCGACACGGGCGGGCGTCGCAGGGCATCCAGGTAGGCGCGCACCAGCTGCGTCGCGAGGTGCTCCTCGGAGACAGACACCTCGCCGCGTTCCCAGCCGTCGCCGACCAGCTTCATGACCGGGAGCACCAGGTCACCGATCAGCGACGTCAGACCGTGTCGTTCACGGTGCTGGTCGAGCAGCTGCCCAGCACGCACCTCGTCGAAACTGGTGAGAGCTTCGAAGAGCTGGGTCTGGATAGAGGAGGAGTCGTGCATCCCTCGATATCGACAACACCAGTGCGCGCCCACCATCCTCGACCACCCAAGAGACGGCGGTTTCGGACCGGTGCCGTCAGATCCGGTAGGAGTGCTGGTCGGTGCCGCTGGTGATGCCGGTCTCGTGCTCGGCGTGGGACAGCGCCTCGGCCAGAAGCCTCCGCACGTGTAGGTCCTGCGCGGAGTAGTGGATGAAGGTGCCCTCGCGGCGGCTGTCGACCAAGCCGGCAAGCCGCAGCTTGGCGAGATGCTGACTGACGGCCGTCGGCGACGAGCCGACGAGCTCGGACAGCGCCGTCACGCTGGCCTCGCCCTGAAGCAGTGCCCACAGGATCTTCACCCGCGTCGGGTCGGCGAGCATGCGGAACGTCTGCGCGGCAAGCGAGGCATGCTCCTCCGTCGGCACGGGCAGGATCGGCTTGTCATGCACACTCGGGATCATACGAGGCTTGGTGCATACCTGCATGATTACGCAAGTATGATGGCACTATGGCGCACCCTGAGCCGAGGAACGTTGAGTCCCGCCCCGACGAGACCCACCACCACACTGAGAACCAGCAGGACCACGAGCACGACCACGACCCTGAGCACGAGCACGGTGGCGGCCTGTGGTCCCGGGTGCGCCACGCTCTCACCCCGCACAGTCACGACCACACCGACGCCATCCAGACCGCGGACGAGGCGAGCCGTGATGGCATCCGTGCCGCATGGTTCAGCCTGGCCGGGATGGGTGCGACCGCGCTCCTGCAGATCGTCATCGTGGCGCTCAGCGGTTCGATCGCACTCCTGGCCGACACCGTGCACAACCTCGGGCACCTGGCCACCACGATCCCGCTGATCATCGCCTTCCGGCTGGGTCGTCGGGCCCCCACCCGCCGGTACAGCTACGGCTACAAACGCGCTGAGGACCTGGTTGGATTGTTCATCGGAGTCGTGATCGCCGCCTCGGCGGCGCTGATCATCTGGGAGTCCGTCAGAGCGATGGCCAACCCCCGTGAGATCACCCACCTCGGGTGGGTCCTCGCCGCAGCCTTGGTCGGAGCCCTGGGCAACGAGATGGTCGCCATCTACCGGATCCGCGCGGGCCGGCGGATCGGGTCAGCAGCCCTCATCGCAGAAGGACAGCACGCCCGCACCGATGCGCTGACCTCCCTCGCGGTGCTGATCGGTGTCGCCGGCGCGTGGGCAGGGTTCCCGCAGGTGGACGCCGTCGTCGGCCTCGTCATCGCGGCAGTCATCGTCGCGGTGCTCATCTCCTCCATGCGGACCGTCATCCGCCGGCTGATGGACGGTGTGGACGACGGCACGTTGGACCGCATCGAGGCAGTCGCGGCCGACGTCGAAGGTGTCGTGGCCGTCGACCGGTGCCGCGCTCGGTGGATCGGGCACCGGCTCGAGACCGACCTGGACATCGGCGTCCAGCCCGGCCTGAGTGTGCAGGACGGGCACGCTATCGCTCACCTCGTGCACCACAGGCTCGTGCAGACGGTCCCCCACCTCGACCGAGCCACCGTCCACGTCAACCCCGCCGGCATCCCCGCGGCACACACCCCCGCCCTCTGACAGGAGTGCCGTGGCTCCGGTCAGTTTGGAAGTCCCGTGCACGCTCGGGGGACCAGAAAACGACGTGAGTCCTGTGTATCGCTGTGGGACCCTGACGGATGCCTTCCAGCCCATTCGTCCCTGCTGACTTCGACCCACCGACCTCCTTGGTCACCGAGCAGTTCCGCCTCGAACCGCTGGGCCCGCAGCACAACGAGGCGGACCGCGCAGCGTGGATGTCGAGCATCGAGCACATCCGGTCGACACCCGGCTACCCCGACGGCAGGTGGCCGCCCCCTGAGGGGATGTCCCCGGAGGCGAACCTCGCCGACCTGACCCGGCATGCTGCGGACTTCGCGGCTCGGCGGGGATTCACGTTCACCGTGCTCGACCCCGCGGACGGCGATGTCGTCGGCTGTGTCTACCTCTACCCCACGACGTCCGAGGACCACGACGTGGTGGTCCAGTCGTGGGTGCGTGCCGACCACGCCGACCTCGACCGACCACTCGCCGACGCCGTCGCGCGCTGGTTGGCCGCGGAGTGGCCGTGGCAACGCGTTGACCGTGCCGGCCGCGAGGCCCGATCCGGCGAGGGCGGGCGTCCGGGTCCGGACGGACCGGGCACCGGCTGACCCACACTGGGGTCATGTCCAGCCGACTGACTGTCATCGCGATAGACGCCCTGGAACCACGTGTCGTCGCAGACTTCTGGTGCGCCGTCCTGGGGTGGGAGATCGTCGACGAGGAGGGCGACCAAGGAGTCACCATCGCCGCTGAGGACGGATCCTGGCCCAGGATCGACATCTACCGCGTGCCCGACCGCAAGACCGTGAAGAACAGGATGCACCTCGACCTGCGGGCTGACGGGTCGAGCACCGAGCAGGAGTTGGAGCGGTTGCTCGCGCTGGGCGCCCGCCGCGTCGACATCGGCCAGGGCAACGACGTCAGTTGGACGGTTCTCGCTGATCCCGAGGGCAACGAGTTCTGTCTGCTGGCACGCCCGCTCTAGGCAGCTGCCGTTGTCACCGCTCCGAGGCGGCCCTCACACGAGGTCGCGCGGGATCGTGCGCTGCCAGTTCTCCGAGAACACCCGTGGGTCGCCGCGCTCGGCGTCCAGCTCATAGGCGTCCAGCTGCGCCGTGATGACGAAGTCCTCCTTCGTGGAGGTGAGCACGGTCCGGGTGGTCACCTCCGTCCGCCATCCCTCGCGCTCGAGCCGTCGCACCGTGCGGGTCTCACCGCGCACCGAGGTCACGTCGTTCCACCGGAAGCTGTACCACTCCCTGGTGTCGCGGCGGACCACCGTGTCGGTCTCGTCGATCCGGAACGCACCCTGGTCGTTGATGATCTCGAGGGTCGACACGTCGGTGGCCAGGTCGCGCGTGACGCGCCAGGAGTGCTCGCCCGTCTCCAGCGTCGTCACCTCCAGGGGCTCCGCCCCCTCGGGCTCCCCGAACGGACGCAGCTCGTCATCCTCGGGGCGGGGGGCGCGGACCGGCACACGCAGGAAGCTGGCACCGGTGTGAAGGGTCAGCGTCGCCTGCTCCGGGGTGGGCCAGACCAGCGGCCAGTATGACGTCGAGAGGGACACGCGGAGCCGGTGCCCGGCGGGGAACGAGTGGGCGATGCCGTTCAGTGGCACCTCGACGCGGTAGACGTGGCCGGGTTCCACCGGCCGGGGATCGCTGCTTCCCTCGCGGTGGGTCAGGTTGAGCACCCCGTAGGTCACGCGTGTCGCCTCACCCGACGGACTGACGTCGCTGAGCCGCACCGCGATCTGTGCCACCGGCTTGTCGGCGGACAGCTCTGCGACGAAGGTAGGCAGGCCGAAGATCTCCAGCGGTTCCGACAGCGGTGGACCCTGGAAGACGAGGGCGCCCCCGTCCTCCTCCCGCTGGTCATAGGGCAGGTCGGGCACCGCCGAGTATGACGCCCATTTGCCGGCGAACATCCCCACGCTCAGCGGGGAGCTGAGCTGCACGGGCACGGTATCCACCTCGGGGTGTGGCTGCTCCAGCAGGTCGTGGTCGGTCAGCGTGTAGCTGCGCTGCTCGATGTTGGGTGCGGGCCAGCTCGGTTCGGTCACCCACCGTCCGGCACGGTCCTCGTAGGACGCGGCCGGGGAGACGGACTCCTGCATCCAGGCTCGGACCATGGGTTCCTCGGTCAGGCCGGTGTCCTCACCCTTGAGCCACTGGTCCCACCAGCGCACCACCTCCTGGAGGAAGCCGATCGCGGGGCCGGGCACTCCGAGGTGCGGGTAGCGGTGGCCCCACGGACCGATCAGACCCTTGCGCGGCACGGTCAGGTGCTCCATCAGCCGGAAGATGGCGTTGGTGTAGCCGTCGGCCCACCCCCCGACGGCCATCACGGGCACGTCGATCGCGGAGTAGTCCTCACGGACCGACGCTGGCTTCCAGTAGTCGTCGCGGCGCTGGTGGCGCAGCCAGGTGTCCAGCCACAGCCCGCTTCCCTCCAGGCGCTCGTGCCACATGTCGCGCCAGCGGTCGCCGACGATCTCGGGGTCCGGCGGCAGGCTGTTGAAGGCCAACATCACCGTCGCCTCGGAGAGGTTGTCGGCCAGCAGGCACCCGCCCATGTAGTGCATGTTGTCGACGTAGAGGTCCTCCGTGGCGGACGCGCTGATGATGGCCTTGAGGGCCGGCGGCCGGCGTGCTGCCAGCTGCAGCGCGTTGAAGCCGCCCCACGAGATGCCCATCATGCCGACGTTCCCGTCGCACCACGGCTGCTCCGCCAGCCAGGCGATCACGTCCTCGGCGTCCTCGTGCTCCTGCGGTCGGTACTCGTCCACCATGACGCCGTCGGAGTCGCCGGAGCCACGCAGATCGACCCTGATGCAGGCGTACCCGTGCCCGGCGATGTAAGGGTGGTTGACCGCGTCCCTGGCCCGGGTGCTGTCCCGCTTTCGGTAGGGGATGTACTCCAGCACCGCGGGCACGGGGCGCTCCACTGCGTCCACCGGACGCCAGATCCGGGCAGCCACCTGGTGGCCGTCGCGCGTCGGGATGAAGACGTTCTCGATGGCTTCGATCTCGTGGGGGAACGCGGTAACGGTCCTCACGACGCGTCCTGGGTCACCACGGGTCGGAAGGTGAACGGCAACATCTCCAGGATGTCGCGGTAGTGCTCCTCCAGCTGCTCCCGGCTGTCGGCTCCGAGATAGACGTCACCGAGGATGAAGCGGTAGCTGGCCTGGTGGGGCAGCTCAGAGAGCCGGTCGCCCACCTCCACCTGCAGCGTCAGCTGGGTGTCCGGGAACCGCTCCCGGACGGCGGCCACGTCCTGCTCGGACGGGATGCCGGTGACGATCGCGTCCTCGTCGTGGAAGATCGCAGCCTTGGCGGCCACGGCATACGGCCCCTGACGGTGCGGCATCGAAGGCTTCCGGCCCAGGGCCATGTCGATCACGACCTCGTGGTTCGAGGCTCCGTCGACCTTGGCGAACAGGTCGCTGTGCGACTGTGAGATGCGGGTGTTGACCTCGATCAGCCAGAGCTGGTCGGTGTCCCGGTCCCACATGTACTCGACGTTGAAGGCGGCGTTGTCGTAGCCGATGTGGTCCATGAACCGGCGGGCCACGTCCACCATCCGCTGCTGCACCGACTCAGGGATCGTGGACGCGGGATAGTCCAGCCGGGCGATGCTGGTGCCGTCCTCGTCCCGGTGCATGTCGAAGACCCCGTGGACGTGGAACTCCCCGTCGAAGACAGTCCCCTCCGGGGCGGCCTGGATGCCGGTGATGATCTGCTCGGCCAGGCAGCTGTTGCCGCCGGCGCCCTCCAGCTCTGCGGGCAGGTCAACCCGGCTCAGTGCCTGGTCGAACGCGTCACCGACGTCCGCGATCTGCTCGCGGATCTCCTGCAGCGCCTCGCGCAGGTCTGCCTCGGAGTGGATGGCGAAGCCGAGCTCGGAGGAGTGCGCCTTGACCGGCTTCACCCAGTAGGGGAATTCCATCCCGATCTGCTCGAGCACGTCCTCGGCGAACGGGTCGAACGAGGCGAAGCGCGGGACGACCTCCGGCACGCAGGCCATCTGCTCCAGGCGGCTCCAGTACTTGTGCTCGCACTTGAGCAGGGCGGGCAGCGACGGCGCCGGCAGCCCGTGCTCCGCCGACAGCAGGGGCCCGATGATCGAGCTGGGGAAGTCCCAGTGGGCCACGATCGCGTCCACGTGACCGTCGAAGTCGGCGAGCTGCTGCCGTGCCCTGGCCAGGAGCTTCTCGAGGTCGTAGTCGGTCTCGTGCACGAGTGACTCGTAGTCGAGCAGCTCGTGGAACGTGTAGGCGTGGGCGCCTCGGACCGAGTCCAGCTCGCGGCGCTGCAGTTCGGTCAGGCCCAGGACGAAGATGTTCCGAGTCATGCTCCACGAGCCTTGACGCACCGGGCGCCGGGCGCAACTCGAGAGGGACGGACCGACCCGCTACCAGCTGGCCCCGTGGCACGTCTGGTCGGGCGCCTCGATCTGCAGCGTGGCGTGGGCGATGCCGAAGCGGGCGCTCAGCGTGCGTGACGCGGCCTCGAGGACGGCGGGCGACTCGGCCTCGGCGGTGGTGGCGAGGTGGGCGGTGGCGACGTTCATGCCGGAGGTCAGGGTCCAGACATGCAGGTCGTGCACCCCTCGGACGCCGGGCAGGCTCTCCAGGGCGTCCAGGAGCTCGGCCGGTTCGACATTCTTCGGCGCGTGCTGGCCCAGCACCGCGATCACCTCTCGCCCGAGCAGCAGCGCTCGGACGAGGACGAAGACGGCGATGACGAGCGCGATGACGGTGTCCCAGACCGCCTGTTCGGTCCATGCCACCAGAAGTGCCGCGCCGATGACACCCACCGAGCCGAGGGTGTCGGCCATCACCTCCAGGTAGGCGCCCTTGATGTTCAGGCTCTCCCCGGCCCCTCCGCGGAGCAGGACTAGCGCCACGAGGTTGACCACGAGGCCCAACGCACCCACGACCAGCATCACGCCGACGACGGGTTCTGCCTCCTGCCCGATCCGGGCGATCGCCTCGAGGCCGATGTAGACCGAGACGGCCATCATCACCAGCACGGCCAGGCCGGATGCGAACACCTCGGCACGGTAGGACCCGTAGGTGCGGCGGCCGGTGTGGTCGGGACGGGCCGCGACCCGGGTGGCCACCAGCGCGGCGCCGAGCGTCACGACATCCGCCGCCATGTGACCGGCATCGGACAGCAGCGCTAGGGACTCCGCCACGAGCCCGGCGACCAGCTCGACGACGAAGAATCCTGCGACCAGCACGAACGCGACGACCAGCCGCCAGCGGTGCTGGATGGCGGCGGAGGAGTGACCGTGGCCGGCACCCACGACGCGTCACCTCCGACAGTTGCTGATCAGATGTTTCGAGTATGACGCACCCGCTCTGGGCACCACCGCGTCACTGGCCGCGTGACCTGGCCACCGACCTGCCAGACCCCGGTGTCCCGGACTCGGGCAGACTGACCGGGTGCGTGAGGTCGAGCCGGTTGCGGTACCCAGAGACCGGATCCCGCGCGAGATCTGGATCCTGGTCGGCGCGGCCTTCGTCATCGCGGTGGGCTTCGGCATCGTCTCGCCCGTGCTGCCCGCCTACGCCAGGTCCTTCGACGTCGGAGTCGCCGCCGCCTCGGTCATCGTGTCTGCCTTCGCGTTCTTCCGGCTGGTCTTTGCGCCGGCCGGGGGCATGCTCGTCTCCCGCCTGGGGGAGCGCCCGGTCTATCTCGCGGGACTGTTGGTCGTCGCGGCGTCCTCCTTCGCGACGGCCTTCGCCCAGTCGTACGGGCAGCTCCTCCTCTTCCGGGGGCTCGGCGGCATCGGGTCGACGATGTTCACGATCTCGGCCATGGCGCTCCTCGTCCGCCTGGCTCCGCCCCGGGCCAGAGGCCGTGTCTCGTCCGCCTACGCCTCCTCGTTCCTGATCGGCGGGATGGTCGGTCCGCTCATCGGTGGCCTGCTCGCCGGGTGGGGTCTGCGGGCACCGTTCATCGTGTATGGCGTGGCCCTCCTGGTCGCGGCGGCGGTCGTCGGCGTGGGGCTGGGGGGTGCGCGGCTGCGGCCGCCGCCGGACCGGTCGACCCGTCCCACGATGACCGTGGCGGAGGCGTGGCGGTCACCGGTCTACCGGGCCGTCCTGGCGTCCGGTGCCGCGAACGGCTGGACCAACTTCGGGGTGCGCATGGCCGTGCTGCCGCTGCTGGCGATCGCCGTCCTGGACCGGCCCTGGGTGGCCGGCGCCGCCCTGGCCATCGGGGCGGTCGGGACGGCCGCGACCCTGCAGTTCTCCGGTCGGTGGGCGGACCGCGTCGGCCGCCGGCCGCTGGTGATCGCCGGCCTCCTGGTGATGGGGGTCTCGATGGGCCTTCTGGGGCTGGCCAGCCACCCGGCGCTGACGACACCGCTCGGTCTGACCGTCCTGTTCGGCCTCACGGCAACATCGGGCGTCGGGGCCGGACTGGTCAACCCGGCGCAGCAGGCAGCCGTCGCCGACGTCGTGGGGCACGACCGCAACGGGGGCCCGGTGCTGTCCACGTTCCAGATGGCGCAGGACGGCGGAGCCATCCTGGGACCGATCCTGATCGGCCTGGTGGCTGACGCGTTCGGCTTCCAGACGGCGTTCCTGGTGACCGGTGCGGTGTGTCTCGTCGGGGTGCTGCCGTGGCTGCGCACCCCCGAACCGTTGGACCTCGTCAAAGAGAGCGCCGACCCCCTCCACAACGGTCCCGGTCCGGGCGTAGGTTAGGTCCATGAACCGCACCGGCGCTGCTTCGTTCATGGCCCCCGAGAGTGTCAGTCAGATCCGCAGCGTCGTGCTGGTGGGCCCCCAGGGCACCGGCAAGAGCGCGCTCATCGACCAGCTCGCGACCGGTCAGCTCGGCCACGTCAAGGAGGCTGAGGAGGCATCGACCGAGCTCGGCGTGGTCAGCACCGTGCACGAGCCCACCGGCACGGTCGTGACGATGGTCGACACACCCGGACGCCCCGACTTCGTGGGTGAGGTCCGGGCCGGACTGCGTGCGGCCGACGCCGTGCTCTTCGTCGTCGCAGCGGGCAGCGGCATCGACGAGGCGACGCGCATGCTCTGGCGCGAGTGCGCAGCGGTCGGCACACCGCGGGCCGTCGCCGTGACCCAGCTCGAGCTGGCCCGCGCCGACTGGGACCAGGTCGTC
>Ga0079224_100016932_pt1 | contig 10256 bp, 10 predicted proteins | sample Stecom2015_FD_80414 | JGI IMG/M metagenome (GOLD analysis project Ga0079224, IMG submission 80414) | Agricultural soil microbial communities from Utah to study Nitrogen management - Steer compost 2015 | ecosystem: Environmental > Terrestrial > Soil > Agricultural land | place: USA: Utah... | reverse complement strand
TTTGCTCTGCAGCCGCAGGGAAGCGCGTAATCATTCGATCGTTGTCCGGTTTTTCTCCCTTGAAGTGCGGTATTCATTTATCCAAGGAGAAAGACCCATGAAAAATATTCTTGCTGCCGTCATCCTCTGTCTGACCGCCTGGTCTGTGGTACCTGCGTTCGCGGAAATCCCTGCTGAACCGCTGGTGACAGTCAACATCAACAATGCCAGCGCTGCGGAAATAGCCGAGACCCTGAACGGTATCGGTCTGGCCAAGGCAGAGGCCATTGTTGCCTATCGGGAAGAGAACGGCGGATTCGAATCGGTTGACCAACTTACCGTGGTCAAGGGAATCGGCCCTGCTACCATCGACAAGAACCGCGAGCGAATTGCGTTGCAGTGATCCAATGAGCTCCCGCCAGCGGCGGCTGACGGGAGCTTGGATATCAGGATTTCAAACGTCCGACCGCGGCGGTCAGTTGATGGGCGAGGGCGGCCAGCTGTTCGCTGGTGGCCGCGCTCTGCACCGTCTGCATGACCGTCTGTTCGGTCACATCCCGAATCTGGATGACACTCTGGGTAATGGACTCGGCAACTTCGCTCTGCTGCTCGACAGCAGAGGCGATCTCACTGTTGCCGTTGCTGATCTGACTCACCGAGGCGGTAATATCCGCCAGCGACGAGCCCGCCTGTTCCACTTGCTCGACCGATTCGTGCGTGAGGCGTGCACTATCCTGCATGTCCGCCACCGCATCATGGGTGCCACCCTGCAGAGCCTCGATCATGCGCTGGATCTCATCGGTGGAGTTCTGTACCCGCTGGGCCAGGGCCCGCACTTCATCCGCCACCACGGCAAAGCCACGCCCGGAATCGCCTGCCCGTGCGGCTTCGATGGCGGCATTCAAGGCCAGTAGATTGGTCTGCTCGGCAATGTCGCGGATCACTCGTACCACGCCGCTGATTTCCTGGCTGTGACCTTCGAGTTTTTGCATATGCTGCGTGCAGCGTTCAATGCTGGTGGCCAGTCCGGTGATCGTCTGACTGACGCGCAATACCTGATCGCGGCCTTCCCGGGCCATGGCATCCGCCTGGGTGGATTGATCCCGGGTGACGGCGCTGTTGCCGGCAATGTCCTGCACAGTGGCGCTCATCTCGTTGACCGCGGCAGCGACCATATCGGTTTCGCCTTGCTGGGTAACCATGCCATCCTTGACGCTGCTCATCAGGCGCGCCATTTCATCGGTGCCCTGTTCCAGCTGGCTGGCGGCCTGACGCACGGTGCCCACAACCTCTTGCTGGGCGCTCTGCATGGCGTTGAAGGTCTGCGCCATGGCGCCTACCTCATCCCGCGATACCACCGGCGCGCGCAGCGTGAGATCACCGGTTTCCTGCACGGTGAGCATGACATCGCGCAGTGCCAGCAGGTTGCGCGTGATGAAGGAGATGAGCAGCTGAGACACCATCAGTACGCCCAGCATCAGCGCCAGCACCACTATCGCATAGAGGGGGGCACGGTCGAGCAGCAGAGCGATATAGCCCTGCCGCTCGACCCCGAGCAATCGCGCCTCGCCACCTTGATTGATCAACCAGGCGCCATGCATGGCATCGGTTGCTTGCGATATCGACAGCTGCTCTGGCGGCAGCCAGGTCGCCGTGCCGGTGGCGGTGGCTGCGGTGTTACCTGCCGGCAACCAGCGCAGCCCGGTCAACTGTGTGTCGGTCTGGGGCTGAGCGAGTATCTCTCGGGCCAGTTCCTGGCGCAGTTCGTGAATCCGGTCCTGTTCTACCCAGAGCGCGACGAGAACCAGCAGCATGGTGCTGACAAAGGTGACGCTGTTGACAGCCCAGAACTTGTACTTGAGCTGCAGGTGTTGAAAAAACGCCATTTTGACTCCTGAGAACTGATAATTGCCGCTGCCGTGCGCAGGCATTCTAGGGCTACTAGGTTCTGTATCGGTTGATACGCATCAATCTTGACCCTTGCGGAGAAAAATACTCAGTAAAAACAAGTGACGAGCGACACATCCGGCTAAAGTTGCAGACCGCGGCGGGGAGTCGGTCGGTTATACTGTGCGATCAGGTCAAGGAACCGAATTTATGACAACTGAGGCCCGCCCTCTCATGATCCACCAGGACGCCGTGCTGGCTCACTGGTGCAAACAATGGCTGCAATTACCCTTCGTGGCCGTGGACACCGAGTTTGTCCGTACTGAAACCTTTTACCCCATCGCCGGATTGATTCAGATCGGCGATGGTGCGCGGACCTACATGATCGACCCGTTGACGATCACTGACTGGTCGCCACTGGTTGCGTTGCTGGAGAGTCCTGACGTCGTCAAGGTGCTGCACGCTTGCAGCGAAGACCTGGAAGTCTTTCAGCACCTGTGCGGCGCGTTGCCGGCGCCGCTGTTCGATACGCAACTGGCCGCGGCCTTTCTGGGCATGGACTTTTCCATGGGCTATTCCCGGCTGGTCAGCAATCTGTTGGGCGTCGAGCTGGCAAAGGAGGAAACCCGTTCCGACTGGTTGCAGCGTCCACTGAGTGAACGGCAGTTGCAGTATGCGGCGGATGACACCCTTTACCTGGCGGCGGTCTATCAGATACTGGCACCCCGTATCGAGGCAGCAGGGCTGACCGAGTGGCTGCTGGAGGATACTGCCGAGCTGGTGGCCAATGCGCGAACCATCATGGAACCGGCTGAAGCCTACCGGCGGATCAAGCAGGCTTGGCGGCTGAAGCCCGCAGAGCTGGCCATCTTGCAGGTGTTGTGCGACTGGCGCGAACGCGAGGCGCGGCAACGGGATCAGGCACGCAATCGTCTGCTGCGCGAATCGACCTTGTGCCCATTGGTGCAACGTCAGCCGGATTCCCTGCAGCAACTGGCCCGCCTGGAGGACATGCATCCGCGCACCGTACGGCACGATGGCCAGACTATCATTGAGTTGATCCAGCAGGGATTGGCGGTACCGCCGGAGAACTGGCCCGCGCCGATGCCCGAACCCTTGCCGGCTGATGCCAACCGACTGCTGAAGAATCTGCGCAAGGTGGGGCAGCGGCATGCCGAGCGACTGGGCATGGCCAGCGAAATCGTACTGCGCAAGAAGGTGCTCGAAGCCATGGTGCGCACCGGCTATCCCTGCGGGCCCTATACTCTGCCTGCAGAGCTGAGCGGTTGGCGGCGCGAGTTGATGGGTGATGAACTGCTGGCCCTGGCCAATCAATTTTCCAGCAAGGGGCAACCCGCATGAAGATGCTGTGTTCGATCTACCGCAGCCCGCGCAAGCAGGGCATGTATCTGTATGTGCCGCGCGAGAAGGGCACCCGTGAGGTGCCCGAGCAATTGCTGAAACTGTTCGGCAAGCCCGAGCACGCCATGGACATGGTGCTCACCGAAGAGCGCAAGCTGGCGCGGGAAGACATACTGCAGGTACTCGACAATCTGAAAAACCAGGGTTATCACCTGCAGATGCCGCCCAAGCAGGAAGACTGGATAGTGCATCTTCCTGATGAGCTGCTTACGCGCAACGACCCGGTGTGATTACCAGGCCTTTTCCATGTTCTTGACCGAGATCTGCTCGTTCAGCGTCCAGTAGTCATAGAGCACGCCCAGCAGGAACAGGCCGCCGGTGAAGAAGTAGATGATGGCGGTGATCCACTTGCCCATGTACAGGCGGTGGGCGCCGAAGATCCCGAGGAAGGTCAGCAGGATCCAGGTCAGGTTGAAATTGATCCGGCCGCTGCGAAACCGCTGATCGGCCTGCCGATCCATGCCTGGAATCAGGAACAGGTCAACGATCCAGCCGATGAAGAACAAGCCGAGGGTGAAGAAGTAGAGGGTACCGGTCCACGGCTTGCCGTAGTAGAAACGGTGGGCGCCCATGAAACCGAATATCCACAGCAGATAACCTACTGCTTTGCTGTGTGTGTCTGCATATGCCATTGAATTTTTCCCTGTCCTTGTTATGCGATACTGCCCATAGACCATAGATTAGTTCGGGAGTGCCTGCATGGCAGCAATAAAACCACCGCAGTGGCTGGAGCAGGTTCGACAGCAGGCGACCAGCCTGGGCAATCCGCATGTGAAAGTAGGGGTGACCGGCCTCAGCCGGGCCGGCAAAACTACCTTCATCACCAGCCTGATCAACCAGCTGGAAAACCACCAGCGCGGCCTGCTGGCCAGGCGCGCACCCTTTGATCGGCTGGAGGCGGTGCGCTGGCAGCGGGAGGGGGTGGAGCAACCCTTTGCCTATTTGCGGGCGTTGGAGGCCCTGGCCGGTGAGCCGGCGCGCTGGCCTGAGTCCACCCGGGATCTGTCGCGGGTAGTGATCGATCTGCGTTTTCGCCAGACCGGACTGCTGCAGCGAGTACAGCGCAGCCGCTCGTTGCGGATCGAGATTCTTGACTACCCCGGTGAGTGGTTGCTCGACCTGCCATTGCTGGGCATGGATTACGGCCAATGGTGCGAGCAGATGCGCGAATGGCTGGACGCCGAGCCCCGGCGCAGTCTCGCCGGACCGTTGCGCGAAGCCTTGGAGGCAATCGATCCGCTGGCGCCGCAGGACGATCAACGCCTGGCGGAGCTGGCCGCAGCCTGGACCGACTTTCTGCAGCGCAGCCGCAGCGAAGCGGGTCTGTCACGTAACCAGCCGGGGCGGTTCTTGCTGCCCGGTAGCGGTATTGCCGCCGAGATGCTGCTGTTTGTGCCGCTGCTCAGCGGCAACCGCCATACCCGGGGGCCAGCGGGAAGCTGGTGGTCCGTTTGCGAGGCGCGTTTCCGCTATTACCGCGACTATGTGGTGAAGGGGTTTTATGACGAGCATTTCAGCCGACTGGACCGGCAGATCCTGTTGGTCGACATGCTTGGCCCCATGGACGCCGGGCAGGCTGCCCTGGCCGACCTGAAAGCTGCGCTGGAATCGGTACTGCAGAGCTTCCGTTATGGTCGCGATAGCCTGCTGGGACGGCTGTTCCGACCGCGTATCAGCCAACTGGCCGTATGCGCGACCAAGGTTGACCAAGTTGCACCGGAGCAGCAGCGGGCCGTGCAGCAATGCCTGGAAGATCTGCTTACCGACAGCCTGGCGGATGTGCGTCACGGCGGCGTACGAGTGCGGGGCTTTCCGCTGTCGGCGGTACGGGCTACACGCCAGGAGGGGGACGCTCTGGTCGCCGGGTTGCAAGGGCAGGCCGGCTGGGTCCGTTACCAGCCTGGGGGCATTCCCGAGCATCTGCCGTTGGATCTGCACATCAGTGGCCCGGAGCTGCTCGACCTGCGTCCCCCGGCCGGGCTGCACCGCAATGAACCCTTCCCCCATTACCGAATGGATGAACTCATCGGCTGGATAGTGGAGGGCCACGCGCTATGACCGATCAACCCAAGACCCGGATTCTGGAAACCCTGGAACAGCCAAAAACCACCGAGGAGCTGACCCGCACCCGGGTGCTCGGCGAGGTGACCGCGACGGCTCGTGAGCAGAGCATGGCCGCCGAGCTGCCCGCGCCGGGGATGCTCAACGCGCCGGCCCCCAGTCGCTGGCCGGCGCGCCTGGCCAAGTTGATCGGGGCCGTTGTGGTGGGTGGCGTCGCACTGGAATGGAGCCAGTGGACTCTGGCGGCCTGGCACTGGCAGCCGCTGGCTGGTGCTGTGGTCGGGTTGGTGGGAGCAGGGTTGGCCGGTACCGGTCTCAAGGCGCTACGGGATGTGCGCCGGCAACGTGCGCGGCTGACAGACCTGGAGCAGTTGCGTCTGGAAATGCAGGCAGCCCTGGCGGACCCACGCGAGCGGCTGGCGGTAGACTGGCTGGAGCGCCTGCAGGCACTGTACCGGGACACGCCACTGCAATCGCGTCTGGCGCTGGCATGTGCGGACCTGGATACCTCGCACAGTGCCGAGGAGGTCAGTCGGCGGCTGAGCCTGCTGTTCTACCAGCCACTGGACGAGCAGGCACGGCGCCTGCTGCGCCGCGAAGCGGTGGGCACTGGCCTGCTGGTGGCGACCAGCCCCTGGGTCACGGTCGATCTGCTGCTGGTGGTGTGGCGCAATGTCCGGATGATGCAGCGCATCGCCATCTGTTATGGCCTGCCCATTACCCAATTGAACAGCTGGCGCCTGGCGCGCCACGTGCTGCGTAATATCGCCCTGGCCGGCGGCAGCGAGATGGCCATCGGCGCGCTCAGTGACAGCCTGCTGTCAGGGCTGTTGGAAAAGCTCGCCGCCCGGGTGGGGCAGGGTATCGGCGTCGGGCTGTATAGCGCGCGACTCGGACATTTCACCCTTGACCTGTGCCGCGCTGTGCCGCTGCCCAACCGCACTGGGCTGGCCGAAGATAACCGTGGCATTATCCAGGGCATCAGGGAACGTCTGGGAAAGGTAACGGATGACAAGCTTTAAATCGCGCCGGCGCTGGCTGGCGAAGCGCTGGATCGATCGCCAGCGTGAGACATTGGGCGAACGCTGGTCAGAGCTGCGGAAACAACTGCTGCCCGCCAGTTGGCCGGCACGCTGTGTGCGGGCGAGCAGCCTGCCGGATGGTCAGCTGGGTCATTGGCAGCCGCAACCCGGCTCCAGCAGCGCCGAGCTGACCTTGTTGCTGCGGCCGCTGCCCCTGGTGCAGCGCCAGTTGCTCGCCAGCCTGCTGGATGCTCCGGCAGCCGGTGCGCTGGCCCTGGTGGAGGCGGTGGAGCGTCTGGAACTGGATTGGCGGCAGCGGCTCGACCCGCTGCACAGCCACCGTGAATATGCTGCGCAACTGGAAACCCTGGCCCGGTTGCTCGAACTGACGCCGGCGGCGCGCTCTGCCTACCTGGAGAACGAGTGCAGGATATTCCCGGCCTTCGACAGCCTGCTGTTCGAATCGCTGCCCATGCGCCTGCGCACCGAGATGGCCAACCGGCATGTCATGGGTGATGGAGCCTGCCTGCAGTGGTGGCTGGAGCGGCTGTACGCCCGGGCCGGCATAGCCGGGCATGATCTGGCGGGGCTGGGTGATAACGACTGGCCGGATATGCCACCTGGCTGGTTTGCTCTGGGCTGGATCAGCGGGCTGCGTCGCGGCAGTGCATAGACGGTTATTCGGCCTTCCACCCCGCTGCACTATGGAAGGCCGACCGCGGCCCGACCGGCTTCCATCCCGGCCAGCGGTGGCTCAGCTAGCGCTGTTGGTCGAGCTGGTGCTCGACCGTCCCAGGTATCCGGCGCTGGGAGCTAGCTTGCCCGCGAATGGCCGAGGCCGTTTGCCAGTCACTCAGGCCGTTTCGCCAGCAGGGTGGCGCGTAGCGGTGCGGGATAACCTTCGCAGGTGAGTTCGGCATTGGTCGGGTCGAGGAAATCCGGCAGCGATTGAAAGCGCATCCACTCGGTACTGCGCTGCTCCTCGACACTGGTGCGGTTGAGGTCGACGCAGCGCACGTCGGTATAACCGCAGCGGCGCAGAAAGCGCTCCAGCATGGCTACCGAAGGAAGGAACCAGACGTTGCGCATCTGGGCATAGCGATCTTCAGGCATCAGGCATTGCTGTTCATCACCTTCGATGACCAGGGTCTCCAATACCAGCTCGCCACCGGGGCGCAGGCAGGCCTTCAATTGCAGCAAATGGTCCAGCGGTGAGCGGCGGTGATAGAGCACGCCCATGGAAAACACCGTATCGAATCCGCCGGTGGGTTCCGGCAGCTCCTCCAGGGTGAACGGCAGTTGCCAGACCGGGGCGTCAGGCAGGTAGCGGCGGATGGCCTCGAACTGGGTCAGGAACAGCAGGTTGGGATCGACACCGATGACCATGCGGGCGCCGTCCTGCCACATGCGCCACATGTGGTAACCATTGCCACAGCCCACATCCAGCACCCGCTTGCCCTGGAGGGTGAGATGCGGCGCCACGCGATCCCATTTCCAGTCGGAGCGCCATTCGGTATCAATTTGTACACCGAACAACTCGAACGGGCCCTTGCGCCAGGGATGCAAGCCCTGCAGCGTCTCGCGCAGGGCTTGCTGCTGTTCGGCAGACAGTTCATCGGCGGCGCCGATCTGTATGCCCTGCTGCAGTTCCACCGTGGCGGGCAGCAGGTCCGGCAGCTGCGTCAGGCAGGCCTGCCACCGGGGCAGGTCACCGTGCCGGTGAGCCTCGGTCAGTCGGCGTTCCAGGGCGGTTGGCAGGTCGGCCAGCCAGTTCTGCAGCGAGGTGCCGCTCAAATCACGATACAGCGGGGAATAATCAATCACGCGTGGGCCATTATCGAACCGAAATTGAGACATTGAAACCAGGTGCAGGCATGGCTGAACCCAGCCGCTTGCAGGCGCTCGAAATGCGCTTCCTGGGTATCCAGCAGCATGACATTCTCGATGGCGCTGCGTTTCTGGGCGATTTCCAGCTCGCTGTAGCCATTGGCCCGCTTGAAGGCGTAATGCACCTGTTCCAGATGTTGCTGGGTGACGGGGTCGGCGAAGCGGAATTTCTCCGAGAGAACCAGAATGCCATCGGGCAGCAGCGCCTGGCGAATACGGGTGAGCACCGCCAGGCGCTGTTCCGGGGCAATGAACTGCAGGGTGAAGTTCAGCACTACCACCGAGCAGGGCTCCAGCTCCAGCTGCAGGATGTCGCCCTGTATCACGGTTGCCGGCACCAGCTCTTCCATCATCGAATCCTGGGCGGCGAGGTATTCGCGGCAGCGCACCACCATGGCTTCGGCATTGTCCACCGCCAGAATGCGGCAATCGGCGCCGCCCAGATGGCGGCGCATGGATTGGGTCGCTGCGCCGAGGGAGCAGCCCAGATCGTAGATCAGGGTGCCGGGCTGGGCATACTGGGCAGCGATCACCCCGATATTCTCCACGATGGTGGGATATCCGGGGATGGAGCGCTTGATCATGTCGGGGAAAACCCGTGCCACATTGTGATCGAACACGAAATCGCTCACCTGGGGCAGGGGAGCAGCGAACAGCTTGTCTACATCGCTCATGAAAGGGTCCGGCTGGGGTCGGCAAAAGGCAAGTTTACCTCAACTTGGCCGGTGTTACCGACAGGTGCGCCGGATCTCGGTCGTCAAACAATTGGCGAAATGCGAGGCGCTCGGCAGAAATGGCAATTTATTTGACGAGATGAGGCTGTTATCGGTTCGCACGATGTTGCTCTGATGGCATAATAATATCTTTCACGGCGTCGCCACGCCCGAACGGGTGGCCAGGATAAAGCAGAGCTAAGGAAGGTTGAAATGGATGCCCATCATCGATTGATCGTTGGAATGGCTTCGCTGGCCGCTCTGTATGCCGGCAGCAGCCATGCACTCGGGCTGGGTGAGGTGCGGTTGACTTCGGCGCTGAGCCAACCGCTCAATGCCGTTATCGAGTTGCATGGTGCTGAGGGTCTGGCCCCCAATGACATCGTTGTGTCCCTGGCTGATGCCGAGACCTTCTCACGGGTTGGTATCGAGCGGCCATACTTTCTCAACGATCTGCGCTTCACCCCGGTGCGGGTGAACTCGCAACTGGCGGTGCGGGTAGAGTCCAGTCGCCCGGTCAACGAGCCCTATCTCAACTTTCTCGTGCAACTGCATCGTCCCAGTGGGGTGTTGCTGCGTGAATACACCCTGTTGCTCGATCCGCCGTTGTATCGGCCGGCTCCGGTATTGGCATCCAGTGCCGATACCGAGTCTGTTGCCGAGCCGGCTGTGGTAGCCAGTACAGTTGTGGCGCCACCGGTAACGCCGGCTCTGCCCGACCTGCAGCCGCAGACCGATGCCGGGCGCTACGAGACGGCAGTAGGAGACAGCCTGTGGGCCATTGCCCAGGCCACCCGTGCTGACGAATCGGTCGCCGTAGCTCGGCAGATGCGCGCTATCCGCGCGCTCAATCCCGAGGCGTTCGTCAATGGCGATATGGACCGGTTGCGGGTCGGCCGGGAGCTGATCCTGCCGACCGCCGCGCAGATGGGTGTGACGGGCGACGTCTCGGTGGAACCGCCGCAGCTGCGAATCGAGGAGCCGCAACTGGAGGCGGCGGTAGGGGCCGCCCTCGCCGAGAGTGAGCAGATGCAGGGCCGGCTCGCGGCCCTCGAGTCACGCTTCAATGCATTGCTTGCTGAGCTGGAGGAGCGGGATCGCCAGATCACCAGTCTGCAGGCGGAGCTGGAAGCAGCGCGTAATGCCCGCGCTGCGGCTTTGTCCGCTCTGCCGGTGGCAGGGGAGGAAGCATCCGGGAGTATGCTGCCAGCGGCGCAGACGGCAATGGAGCCGGGCGCCGTGGCGCGGCCACTGGCGGATCCGGGCGAAGCGGCAGAGCCGGTGA
>Ga0079224_100016931_pt1 | contig 10257 bp, 5 predicted proteins | sample Stecom2015_FD_80414 | JGI IMG/M metagenome (GOLD analysis project Ga0079224, IMG submission 80414) | Agricultural soil microbial communities from Utah to study Nitrogen management - Steer compost 2015 | ecosystem: Environmental > Terrestrial > Soil > Agricultural land | place: USA: Utah... | reverse complement strand
TGATTCATTACTTACACCGGAATTCCATTGTTAAACAGGAAGTTCATCGCGATAGCAAGGCCATCCTTATTCTGGCGCTGGATAATATCATGCTCAAGAATACGGATGAGATTAGAACACTTTTGACAAATGAAGATGATACGAGTTCCAGTGCTGACCAACTTAAAGAGCTTGCCACAAAGAGCGGTCTCGCCATACCACCAAAATTGTTCTTTTTTGCTTTGACAGAGCAAAGCGGTACTTGGTATGCATTTAGCAAAATCAAAGATTTATCTGCTTGGGAGAGTTATATGCAACATAGAGTTGATAAAGATTCGGAGGATAGTTCTACTGCTTCAGGGTCTTTCATAAAGCTCAATAGTCACATTGCTTTAGCATACAATAAAGAGCAAGTCTTATGGCAGTTTAGCAACAACAGCATACCTGACAGCTCGCTTTTATTGAATATGCTAGCAGACAAAGGCAATCGCAGACCGATACGGTATTTCCGTGGTATAGAAAAAGTGCTTTGGGATCATGATCTTGTCTATACATCGGATAATGCAGACAAATACATTACTGCGAATATTCAGGGCAATGAGATTCTGCTGGACGGAGAGTGGGAAGTTTCCAATCCACTCCCACCCCGTTTTCAAGTCCGTCAAATCGACACAGCGAAACATGCGTTGGTCTGTTGGAATGCTATCCCCATGACCGATAGTACGATCCTTAGCCATCTTATTCGTCCTTTGCGTGAACTAGGAATACATACCGTGGATTATATGGATTTCGTTGTCGAAAAAAAATCGACTAAACAACTGGATACTGCGATAACATATGACTACGATGCAGATTTCAATACCATAGAGAAAAGGGAAATCATTGAAAAAGAAGTTCCTGTAATCCGCCTATTTACGACCGCGTCAAGTGGAGAGGCTATACATTCACCCTTTCAGTTCTTCTATACTTTTTATCCAAAGACCATTGACCAAGGAATAATTCTATCCACCCAAGAGGAAATATCGGAAGATCTCGTTTTAAGAGAAAGTAATACGCCTTTCTTCTTTCGAGCAGATTTTCAACAATGGCCAAAGGCATGGACATTCGGCCCCTTCGTGGCTTTGCAACAGAAAAAAATGGTTATTAGTCTACAAGGTCAACCTTCAAGCGAGAAGACACTGCATATCCGTGGTAAAGTCCTGTCTGAAAAATGACAATAAACCGTTAAAACTTGGTCTATATTTTGTGTCATAGCTTACATGAACAATTTTTTAAAATTCATACTGATTGTAGCCATCGTGGCGGGATTAGGATGGTTCGTCTGGAAGAAGATGGAACCTAAAGAAGGGGTTGAGACGAATCATCAAGTATTGCTCGAAAGGATCGAGTCCATGGGTAAATTGGAGTTGGTGAAATATCGGTTCAGTGACGTAGTCGAACATAAGAATGTCAATACCTATTTGCCTGATGCTTCTGTATTGTTGATTATCAAGGCTGACGCCGTCGGTTGTATAGACCTCACCAAGATAAAAAAGGAGCATATCTATACACAGCATGATTCGGTTTCGATTACTTTACCTCGATCGGAGATCTGCTATGTAAAAATTGACCACGAGGCTTCGAAGGTTTACGACACAAAAATGGCTTTTTTCCGTGAAGGGAAACTGGTCGGTGAGGCTTTTCGCAGTGCTGAACAGGAGATTTCCAGACAGGTGAAAAAATCGGATATTATGAAACAAACAGAGGCAAACGCCTTGCATGTGCTAAAACCATTCTTAGAAGGTTTGGGCTTCACAAAAGTGACGCTAAATTTTGAATAAAAAAAGGGACGGTATCATGTTACAGCCTCAAAACGCGTCATTGCGAGGAAAAATGACGAAGCAATCTGCGTTTTGAAATCACCAGATTGCTTCGTTCCTCGCAATGACGGTGATGCTTGTATTTTGTGACACCGTCCCTTTTAGCTTTGTTTTATTCTCAGCAACTACAATTGCTTTGTCAATTTCTCTACCAATACAGACTTCGGAACAGCACCGATTTGCTTGTCCACGATTTCTCCGTTTTTAAAGAATAATAAAGCAGGGATATTCCGAATACCGTATTTCACGGAAATATCCGGGTTGTTATCCACATTCACTTTACCAACGACAGCTTGACCATCATATTCGTTAGCGATTTCGTCCACAACAGGACCCACCATACGACATGGACCACACCATTCTGCCCAAAAATCCACTAAAACGGGTTTATCTGATTTTAGAACAACTTCTTCAAAATTGCTATCAGTAATTTCTAATGCCATGATGTTTAATTTTTAAATAACGTAATTTTCTCTTAACTCTTGAACAAAGATAGCTATTTGCCGATATATTATCGTCTCCCTTTGTTCACTAATTTTTATAGCCTATCAATTTAATCTATAATTCACGCCTTCAAACTGCTCTAAACCGTCTAGAAACTCATTAGTCAGGTTGATACGTATGGATTTGGCAGGCATTTCTATCGCTAATTCATCTTGAATATCCAAAATTTTGAATTTCAACTGACAGTTCGCTTCTTGTCCTTCCGCTTTTGTAGCCTCCACCAAATGATGGACTTTATAGACGAAAGTATCATCAATCAGGTGCAATGGAAGCTGTATGGTGAAGGATTTGGCCATCTTGTCACGTAAATCGGATAAAAGCTGGATGTTTTTCAGCTCAAATCCCCAATTGCCGACCTGTTTAAACCTTTCCTGCACCAATCCCCGAATCTGTACAAAGAAACCCTCCTGCAAATAGCCTTTGAATTTCACATAATCCTCACCGAAAACCATAATCTCAAAGGAATCGCTATAATCTTCAATGATGAACGACCCAAAAGGTTTTCCTGACTTAGCTATACGGTGGTTTGCCGAGGCAATGATCCCCCCCATTACCACTTCCTTATTTTTTATGCGGTTGAACTCCAAAAGTGTTTCCTCTTCGATTTCGCTAGCTTTCATCTTATTAATCAGCTGCAAATCACTTACTCTATTGGAACAGAAATGCTTAATCTCAAATTTATAATTATCGAGCGGATGGCTTGTCAGATAAATACCGATAACATCCTTTTCGTATTTCAATTTTTCGATAAGCCCCCATTGTGGACAAGGAGCTAACACCGGTTCCGGTAATTCGGTAGCTGCAGATCCGCCGAACAAGCTGGCCTGGGCAGAATTTTCATTTTCCTTTACACGATGTCCGTATTTAATAGCCTTTTCCAAACCCGTAGAACTATCCCCATCGACATGGAAATATTGTGCACGGTGCGTAGTGGTAAAACTATCAAAACCACCTGCATACGCCAAGCTTTCAAAGGCTTTCTTGTTAGCAGCACGCAAATCTATACGTTTGGACAAATCAAACACAGACTTATAGGGTCCTCCCGATATACGTGTTTGCACGATCGTATCCACAGCCCCGGCTCCTACACCTTTAACAGCTCCCATACCAAAACGAATCGCTCCCCTATCGTTTACCGTAAACTTGTAGTGTGACTCGTTCACATCAGGCCCGAGAACCTCCAATCCCATCCGCCGACATTCTTCCATAAAGAATGTCACCTGCTTAATATCATTCATGTTGTTGGATAATACTGCGGCCATATATTCCGCCGGATAATGGGCTTTCAGATACGCCGTTTGGTAAGCTACCCAAGCATAGCAGGTGGAGTGGGATTTGTTGAAGGCATAGGATGCAAACGCTTCCCAGTCCGTCCAGATCTTTTCCAAAACTTTCGGGTCATGTCCATTTTCAGCTGCTTGGTTGACGAATTTAGGTTTCATCTTATCCAATACTGCTTTCTGTTTCTTACCCATGGCCTTACGAAGTACGTCGGCATCACCCTTGGAGAAACCCGCCAATTTCTGAGACAAAAGCATCACCTGCTCTTGGTAAACTGTGATACCGTACGTTTCTTTCAGATACTCCTCGCAGGCATCCAAATCGTAAGTAATGGGTTCTATACCATGCTTACGCTTGACAAATGAAGGTATATAATCCATCGGTCCTGGACGATATAGGGCATTCATCGCAATCAAATCCGCAAAGACGGTTGGCTTCAGCTCCTTCATGTATTTCTGCATGCCGGGCGACTCGTACTGGAACACCCCTATGGTTTCACCACGTTGGAACAGTTCGTAGGTCAGCTCATCATCTATCGGAAAATTATCTGGATCCAACTCGATTCCATGGCGCAACTTCACATTGGCGACCGTGTCCTTAATCAACGTTAAGGTTTTCAGTCCCAAAAAGTCCATCTTCAGCAAGCCTGCGCTTTCTACCACAGAGTTGTCAAACTGTGTGACATATAAATCAGAATCCTTCGCCAACGATACTGGAACAAAATTGGTAATATCATCGGGTGTGATAATCACACCACAGGCGTGAATCCCGGTATTTCGCATTGAACCTTCCAATACCCGTGCCTGCTTGATCGTTTCGGCTTCTAGCCCAGCACCATCCGCCAATGATTTCAAGCGATTGACTGCTTCCAACTCATCTGAACGTAAAGCTTCTTTAAGCGATTTCTCGTCCATATTGAATATCTTGCTCAACTTCAGATTGGGAATCAGCTTTGCGATCTCATTCGCTTCATGCAACGGCAAATCCAACACGCGTGCAGTATCCTTAATGGAAGACTTCGCAGCCATAGTACCGTAAGTGATAATTTGTGCGACCTGTGATGCGCCGTATTTATCAATAACGTATTGCATAACACGACCACGACCTTCATCATCGAAGTCAATATCGATATCGGGCATAGAAACTCGGTCTGGGTTAAGAAAGCGCTCAAATAGCAAATCGTAAGCAATCGGGTCAATGTTGGTAATCCCCAAACAATAGGCTACAGCCGATCCAGCTGCGGACCCCCGTCCAGGCCCAACGGAAACGCCCATATCCCGCGCTGCGGCAATAAAATCCTGTACAATAAGAAAGTATCCCGGATATCCTGTACGTTCGATTGTTGCCAATTCAAAATCCAAACGCTCGCGTATTTCTTCTGTAATCTCCGGATAACGTTTCTCTGCTCCTCGGTAGGTTAGATATTTCAAATAAGCGTTTTCTCCTCGCTTACCACCGTCGGCGTCGTCCTCAGCATGCTGAAACTCCTCTGGAATTTCGAACTTAGGCAGCAAAACATCTCTATTCAAAGAGTATATTTCGACCTTATCTAGTATTTCTTGTATGTTGACAATAGCCTCTGGAATATCAGCAAAGGCCTTTTTCATTTCGGCTGCCGATTTAAAATAATATTCCTGATTAGGTAAGCCAAAACGGAAGCCACGCCCCCGCCCCTTTGGTGTGGACAATTTTTCACCATCTTTTACACACAGTAGGATATCGTGCGCGTGTGCATCTTGCTTTTGTACGTAATAGGTATTATTTGTTGCAATAAGCTTTACATCATGTTTTTTCGCCAGTTGAATTAAAGTCGCGTTAACACGGTCTTCATCTTCCTGACCATGCCGCATCAATTCTATATAAAAATCATCAGCAAAGACTTCTTTCCACCAGACCAAAGCCTCCTCTGCTTGAGCTTCACCAATGTTAAGTACTTTACTCGGCACTTCTCCTTGCAGATTGCCAGAAAGCACTATCAGGTTTTCTTTAAATTGTTCAACGAGCGATTTATCAATTCTCGGCACATAATAGAAGCCTTCCGTATAAGCTATGGAAGCCATTTTCGCCAAATTATGATAACCTTCTTTATTCTTCGCTAAAAACACAATCTGATAGCCGTTGTCCTTTCTGCTTTTATCTTTATGATTTTCACATATGTAAAACTCACAGCCTACAATTGGTTTTACAGGTCGTCCGACAGGGGCTTCGCCATTTTCAAGTGCTTCGGCATTTTTGGCTTCAATTTCTTTGTTATGAGTTAACGCTTTATTCACAAAATGGAAAGCGCCCATCATATTGCCATGGTCAGTCAATGCCACCGCTACCATGTTATTTTTAGCAGCAGCATCTACCAAGGAACCTACAGCAATGGTCGATTGAAGAACGGAAAACTGGGAATGGTTATGTAGATGCACAAACTCGGCTTCGTCCAATGCTTCAAGTTGTGCTTCGTCCACCTCCACGGGAGTCGTATCAGAGGCTTGTTTAGCACGAATTTTATCGGAAGCCGCCTTTAGATTGATATGCGTAAGACCAACGGACGGTATTGTATCCGGGTTTTCCTGTCGAAAATCTACGAAATAGCCCGTATCGACTTGTAGCTCTTCTGGAGAAAAGACCTCACGACGCACCAATTCGAAGAAACATCGTGTTGTTGCTTCTACGTCGGCAGTCGCATTATGGGCTTCCGCAAACGGAACACCAAATAGATACGAGTGCAGCTCCGTTAAGTTCGGTAACTTATAACGACCTCCACGACCACCAGGAAGTTGCAAAAGCTCTGCAGTAACTTCAGTACAGGTATCCAACACCGGCATGGAAGCCATAGTCGAATCAACGCCATACCGATAAAATTCACACCCCATAATATTGAGGTCGAAACCGATATTCTGACCTACCACGAATTTTGCTTTGGCTAATGCCTCATTAAACTTGGTCAATACCTCAGGCAGAGGCACACCTTCCTGCTCGGCAAGCTCTGTTGAGATACCGTGGATTTTTTCGGAGTCGTACGGAATGTTGAAACCATCAGGTTTAATCAGGTAATCCTGATGCTCCACCAACCGGCCCATTTCATCATGCAATTGCCAAGCAATCTGAATACATCTTGGCCAATTGTCTGTATCGGTTATCGGCGCATCCCAACGTTTGGGTAAACCTGTTGTTTCTGTATCAAAAATTATATACATGCAAAATCCTTTTCTCGTCAAACAAAGTTAACAAATTATCAATCTCAGTTTTCCACAGATTGACATAATCTATGCACGTCCTTAAAAAACAAAGCAGACTTCCGAAGTTTTGGAAAACTTCGGAAGTCTTACTTACGTTTCATCCGGAACTTTAAAATAAAAACCTATAAGGTTTGGTTATATATCCATGAGAAAAATAGGGTTTCACGAACACCTCCGTATCAAGAAAAACCTTATAGGTTTAAATAGAAAACTTTAGAATAAAAAAGTGCAACCTATACAGGTTGCACTTTTAGCTATAAAAGGGAATATTCCTTTATCTTTTTTCCTTATTCCTAATTCAAAATCACGACCTCAACCCGTCTATTTTTCTGACGTCCTTCAGGTGTTTTGTTATCGGCAACAGGTTTTGTTTGTCCAAGACCTTGGGTCGATATACGCGAGGCAGGAATACCGGCATCAACCAAAAATTTTTCGACTGAAGCAGCACGTTTTTCCGACAACCATTGGTTGTAACCAGCTTCTCCTGTAGCATCAGTATGTCCATCTACTCTGATCTTTTTGGAAGCATCATTTTTCAACAACTTACTTAATTTATCCAGTTCAACTTTAGCTTTATCAGTCAAATAGGATGAGTTTATCGGGAACAAAAGATCGGAAGAAAGTGTAAATTTTATACCTTCGTCCGTACGTGCGGCATTTTCAAATTCACTTTTCACGTTTTTTAGTCCGTCATCTGTACCGTCCTTGGAAACCACGGCCCCTGGATTCACCATGATCGCCTGTTGCTTACAGGACATCACACCTAAAACACTTGAAATTAACACTAAAAATGTACCTATTCGTTTCATGCAATTGGGATTTGTTATTTTGTAAAGATAGTAAAATGTACAATTTTAAATCAAGGAACTAATTCTTTTTTTCATGTTCGTCAAAGAGCTGTTCCATAACTTCTTTGATTTCGGGAATTTCGCTATATAATCTCCATATTAAACCACTTCTGGCGTTTTCCAATAAGATAGAGACAGCAGCTTGGTTACCTGCAAAATATTCATCAGAAACATCATCATTACGCAAATCTAGCCAGGCTCTAAAGCCGTATTCTGTAAACAGTCTATTCCCGTAATGCTGATACAAAGCATCAATGGATCTCTCCCCTACATCTCTAAGCGCAAACATGGCTGCTGGAGCTATCGCCGGATTAACCCTAAAACCGCCAATGCTATCCCGGAATTGGTAGAAACCCCAGATATCGGAATGTGTCGAACCAACACCGACTTCATTATCCTTACGTTTTCTCGCCAAGATGTAATTCTTGATGGCGCTGAGGTAATCAACCTCCTTATCCCGAAGGTTTACAGGATTGATTGTAAAAAATGGTTTATAGAGTTCTAAAAGACTATGGTTATCCCACCCAAAAGGCAATTTCTCCCCGTATACAATCGTGTCCTTTAAAATAGAACCCCGCAGAGGTAATACAGATATTAATGTGTCTTCCTGCGATTTCTGTAACTGCTGATGCACAAAATCATAAGGGTTTAGTGACCATGACATCGTATCACTATAGATGGAGTCCACAGGTTGATCTAGGTGCAAACTATCGAATTGTATCTTCTTGATGCCGTTCTCATAAGCTGAAAGCGGAAGTTTATATTTGGGAGCTGCCATACCTAAAATATAAGCATTCATCGTTTCATTGACTCCACCCAATGTGGCATATTGTAAAGAAGCATTGGAAGCCGTATCTATTCCGGATATATGCTCAACAAGCACATCGTCTGTGTTCAGCATAATCGCCTTATTCCACTGCACCTGTTGCCAAAGCTGCGTAATCCTATTGCGTAAATCAGCTTCTGCCTCATTCTCGTTTGAGAAATATTGACGGGCAACCAAAAGGGCTTCAATCATTGTCGTTGTAGCTACTACGTCATAAGAAGCTTCCCCACCCCGATAATCGGGCACACCCGCCCTTCCATCAAAATAAGCAGGAAAAAATCCATAACGATGTTGACCTTTCAGCAGAAAAAATACCATACGTGAAATTCTATTCAACACCACCTGTCTTTGGATAAGTCCGCGCTCTGCACCAACGATAAGGCTTAACACCGCATGTCCGCTCTCTTTCACAGAAACAACAGCTTTATCTTTTCCCCGGGAAGGTAGGTACATGCCGCTATTGATATCATAGTTCTCCAAAAAATAATTTACATGCGCAGCCTGTACCAAATCCAGTAACTTATCCTTGTCCAAAGGTTGGGTTCTCACCTCTTTGACTTCTGAGAATGGAGATTCGACATAATTGTAATCCACCCAAGCTATCTTATAATAATATGTCCTGTTTACCTCGGGGACGTAGGTAAAACATCCTTGCATAGTTATTGGGCGGATGTCAACAGGTTGAAAATTGGTATTATCTTCTGAGCGGTATATCTTGATATAACGAATGGAAGGTGTCAAAGGCAATTGCCATTGCAAGTGTATCTGCTTATCGTATGCTACTGCTGAAGACAAAATTGCCGCAGACGATAAAGTAGCCGTCGAATAGTTTTTAGATAAGAATTCGACCTGATCGATAAAAATGTGATGTGTTTTTCCATCGCTCTCATTTTGGTAAAAACGAACAGCACGCACGGCCTCTTCCATATTTAAGTTTTTAAATCTGGATAAAGGGATCTTGACATTAAGCCAGGTACTGTAGCCAAAATCTTCTATAAAAGAAGCTAAATCCAAGAACTCACTTTCATTCTCTCGCTGGCGAATAGCAATTTTAGGCAGTTGTTTTTTACTCGTGTGTTCACTCTTGATAAAAATCTTTAAAACTAAAAAGTCTGTATTATTCAACTGATAATGCAACTTCTGACGACTATATTTTAACTCGGCCTGCCAATCTCCGGATTTCCCTGATCGATATTGTAGGGATAGTGCATTCCCTGGTGTAAAGAATAAAGTGTCCGAGACTAATAAGTGCCGATTCAGATTTTCTACCCAAGAATCTCCTTCATAGCGTACTTCGCTCTTGGCATATACACCACTTACCAAGCTATTATCAAAAATAACATCTGGATAAGTGTCGGCCTTTAAATTGCCAAGCTGCAAGAATAAATAGACTATCCCCAGGAAAAAATATAAAAACAACTTCATTATAGCATGATTGATTTGCGGCAAAAATAAGCAAATATTGCTCCAATTCCCCTTAAATACGCGATGAAAGCTTTAAGTAAGAAAAATATTACGCACATTTTTAGCTTGTTAGCTATTGATACATTAAAAAATAGGGAAATAATTTTTAGAATGACAATTTCTCTCTATATTTGCACCACGTCAAGCGAAAGTAGCTCAGTTGGTAGAGCACAACCTTGCCAAGGTTGGGGTCGCGAGTTCGAATCTCGTCTTTCGCTCAGTTGCTCGGATGGTGGAACTGGTAGACACGCAGGACTTAAAATCCT
>Ga0079224_100016930_pt1 | contig 10257 bp, 10 predicted proteins | sample Stecom2015_FD_80414 | JGI IMG/M metagenome (GOLD analysis project Ga0079224, IMG submission 80414) | Agricultural soil microbial communities from Utah to study Nitrogen management - Steer compost 2015 | ecosystem: Environmental > Terrestrial > Soil > Agricultural land | place: USA: Utah... | reverse complement strand
GCGCTGGCCGCGTCGCCCTCGATGATGCGGCCGCGGCGCTCGCGCGTCTGGATCTCCTGCGCCACCACGCGCGTGAGCGGCTGCGCGCCGCCCAGCTCGTCGAGGCTGCGCTTGGCCAGCTCCTTGCGCTTGGCCTTCATGATGTTGGGCAGCGTGGGGTAGCGCGGCTCGTTGAGCCCCTGCTGGGTGGTGACCACCGCCGGCAGCGGCAGGGTGAGGCTCTCCTGGCCGTCGTCGGTGTCGTGCCGCACCTCGAGCGCGCCGCCGGCGAGCTTCAGCTCGGTGGTCCAGTCGGAGTGGGGCCAGCCCAGCACCTCGGCCAGGGCGGGCCCGAGCGCGGCGCTGTCCCAGTCGGCCTGCTTGCCGCCCACGAACACCAGGTCGGCGCCCTCCTGCCGCACCACCTCGGCGAGCACGCGCGCCTGGGCGATGGGGTCGAGCTCGACGTCGGTCTCGACGTGCACGGCGCGGTCGGCGCCGAGCGCCAGCGCGGTGCGGATGGCCTCCTCATAGCGCGCCGGGCCCAGCGCCAGCGCCACGATCTCCACGTCGTGGCCGGCCTCGCGCAGGCGGATGGCCTCCTCGACGCCGTACTCGTCCATGCCGTCGATGACGAAGGTGACGCCATCCAGTTCGACCCCGCCGCTGCCGGCGCGGATGCGCGCCTCGGCGTCGGGGACCTGCTTCAGGACGGTGATGATCTTCACTGCTTCCTCCAGGGGCCTCGCGGCCGTGCGGTAGCTGCTTCGCTCGATCGGGGGGTGGCGGCGCGCGCCCAGGACGTGGCTCCCACCCTAGGTGCGCTCATTGTAGGACGTGCCGCGCGATGACCACGCGCTGGATCTCGTTGGTGCCCTCGTAGATCTGGTTGAGCTTGACGTCGCGCATGAGCTTCTCGACCGGGTACTCGTTCATGTAGCCGTAGCCCCCGAAGACGTTGATCGCCTCCTGGGCGGCGGCGAACGCCGCGTCGGAGGCGTACGCCTTGGCGATGGCGGCGGCCTCGGCGTGGGGGCGGCCGCTGTCGGCGAGCCAGGCGGCGTGCCACGTCTGCCAGCGCGCCGTCTCGAGCGCGATCTTCATGTCGGCGAGCTTGAACTGGATGGCCTGGAACCGCGCGATGGGCTGGCCGAACGCCTCGCGCTCGAGGGCGTAGGCGCGCGACTCGTCTAGCGCGCGCCGCAGCACCCCCACGGCGCCGGCCGCCACCGGGATGCGCGTCTTGTCGAGGGTGCGCATGGCGATCTTGAAGCCGTCGCCCTTCTCGCCCAGCATGTTGCCGATCGGCACGCGCACGTCGTCGAACACCATCTCGTAGGTGGGGCTGGCGCGCTGGCCGAGCTTGCCGTGGAGCTTGTTGCAGCTGAGCCCGGGGCGGTCGTGCTCGACCACCACCGCCACCGTGCCGCGGTGCTTGAGCTCGGGCTCGTAGGTGGCGAACACCACGGTGAAGTCGGCGATGCCGCCGTTGCTGATCCAGGTCTTGGTGCCGCTGATGACGATCTCGTCGCCGTCGAACACCGCGCGCGTGCGCAGGCCGCCGGCGTCGGAGCCGTTGTTGGGCTCCGACAGCGCGAAGGCGGCGAGCTTGGGGCCCTCGAGCAGGGGCGCGAGGAAGCGCGCCTGCTGCTCGGGGGTGGCGGCCAGCAGCAGCGGCATGATGCCGAGCTCGGAGGCCATCAGGATGGTGTAGATGCCCATGCAGCCGTAGCCGAGCTCCTCGGCGATGATCGCCTCGTCGAGCATCGAGAGCCCCAGGCCGCCCACCGCCTCGGGGACGCTGACGTTGAGGAGCCCCACCTCGTGCGCCTGGCGCACCACCTCCTCGGGGTAGCTCTCCTCGCGGTCGTGGTGCGCGGCCACCGGGATGATCGTCTCCTTGGCGAAGGTGCGCGCCAGCGCCTGGAACTGCTTCTGCTCGTCGGACAGCTCGAAACCGATCATGGCTCTCTCCTCGCCCCGCGGGTGGCGGGCTGCCCTCGGCCTGCGCTCACCGCTCGAGCGCGCGGAAGATCTGCCGGTGGATCACCATGCGCTGGATCTCGCTGGTGCCTTCGTAGATCTCGGTGACGCGGGCGTCGCGGAAGTAGCGCTCGACCGGGAAGTCCTTGGTGTAGCCGTAGCCGCCCAGCACCTGGATGGCGGCGTGGGTCACGCGGCTGGCGGTCTCGGAGGCGACCAGCTTGGCCATCGCCGCCTCGCGCGCGGTGCGGAACCCGCGGTCCTTGAGCCAGGCCGCGCGGTGGGTGAGGAGCCGGGCCGCCTCGATGCCGGTGAGCATGTCGGCGAGCTTGAAGCCCACCGCCTGGTGCTCGTGGATCGCCTTGCCGAAGGCGGTGCGCTCGGCGGCGTAGTCGCGCGCGGCCTCGTAGGCGGCGCGGGCGATGCCCACGGCGAGCGCGGCGATGCCGATGCGGCCGCCGTCGAGCCCCGCCATGGCGATCACGAAGCCGTTGCCGGGCGCGCCCAGCACGGCGTCGTCGGGCACGAAGCAGCCCTCGAGCGTGACGGTGGTGGTGATGGCGGCGTGCTGTCCGAGCTTCTCCTCGGGCTTGCCGAACGAGAGGCCGTCGGCGCCCTTCTCCACCAGGAAGCAGGTGATGCCGCGCGCGCCCGCATGGCGGTCGCTCTTGGCCAGCACCAGGTAGAGGTGCGCCTCGCCGCCGGAGGTGATCCACGCCTTGGTGCCGTTCAGCACCCAGCCGCCGTCCACCTTCTCGGCGCGCGTGCTGAGGGCGGCGGCGTCGGAGCCGGCGTGCGGTTCGGAGAGGCAGAAGGCGCCGATCCACTCGCCGCTGGCCAGCCTGGGCAGGTAGCGCTGGCGCTGCGCCTCGGTGCCGTGCTTGAGCAGCATCGACTGCGGCAGGCCGTTGGTGACGCTCATGATGGTGGCGTGCGAGGCGTCGACGGCGGCGATCTCCTCGAGCAGCACCACGTAGCTGAGGGTGTCGAGGCCGGCGCCGCCGTACTCCTCGGGGGTGAGCATGCCGAGCAGGCCCAGCTCGCCCATCTTGCGCAGCGTCTCCCGCGGGAAGCGCGGCGCGCGGTCGAGCTCGGTCGCCACCGGGGCGAGCTCGGCGCGGGCGAACTCGCGCACGGCGCGCTGCATCGCCAGCAGGTCTTCGGGTAACGAGAAGTCCAAGGGGTCGTCTCCACGGGCACGTGCGCCCGGGCGAGTATAACTGCGGCCTGGAACCGCCGACCGGCCGATTAGACTGAGTACATGAACGCCAAAGAGCTGCTGCTGAAGGTGCCCCAGGCCGTGGAGATCGACGCCGGCGCGCCGCGCGCCGTCATCCAGTACGAGACGAGCGAGCCCGTGTACCACGTCGTGGAGAACGGCGCGGTCAGCGCCCACGAGGGCCACGCCCCCGCCCCCGACGTGACCGTGCGCGTCTCCGACGACAACCTCCTCAAGCTGTTCCGCGGCGAGCTGAACCCCATGACGGCGATGATGACCGGCCGCCTGCGCGTGAAGGGCAACGTGATGCTGGCGCAGCGCCTGCTGGGGATGGTCGACCGGGCCAAGCTCGAGGCGGCGCGCGACGAGATCGTGAGGAACGAGCAGGCCTGAGCCGCCCTAGCGGTGGAAGCGCACCTCGTGGCGGCGGTACGCCCCGCCCTCGTAGTAGAAGGTGGCGGTGAACACCCCGGGCTGGTCGAGCCACGGCAGGAAGTGGCGGTCGCCCTCCCATAGCGGCAGGTCGGCGAGCTCCGCGGTCGGCACCCAGAACAGGTCGCCCTCGCGCGAGGGGGTGGGGGTACCGCTGAAGCGCGTGACCAGGTAGACCCACACGTGCCAGTCGTCGCTGCCGTCGAAGGCGGGGAAGGTGATGAACCCCTTCAGCACCGCTTCCTCCACCGTCAGCCCCGACTCCTCGAGCACCTCGCGCCGCACGCAGGCGTCGGGCGACTCGCCCGGCTCGAGCTTGCCGCCCAGGCCGTTCCACTTGCCGGCGTGCAGGTGGTCCGGGTCGCCGCCGCGGCGCAGCATCAGCGTGCGGTCGCCGTCGCGCACGTACGCCAGGGTGGCGAGCTTCACGCCCACGGCCCCGCGCCCCCTCCCGCGTCGTCGCCGCGCTCGCGCAGCGCCGCCTCCAGCTGGCGCCCCAGCTCAGGCGCCTCCTCGAGCGCGCCGCCGCGCTCGCGCCGCACCCGCAGGCGCCGCGCCAGGCCGGCGCCGCGCTCCGCGAGCCAGCGGGCCAGGAAGGCCACGGCGGCGCGCTCGTCGGCGCCCAGCGCGGGCGGCACGCGCAGCGTCACGCGCTCGCGCGCCCCGGCCTCCGACTCGAGCACCAGGAGCAGCTCGACGCTGCCCCCGCCGCGCTTCACGAACAGCTGCTCGAGCCGGTCGGCGCGCACGCCGCCGCTACCCGTCCGCCGCGTCGGCGTCGAGCCCGAAGGCGGTGTGGACGGCGGCCAGCGCCGCGCGCGCGTGCTCGCTGGGGATGAGCACGCTGGCACGCACCTCGCTGGTGGTGATCATGTCGATGTTCGCGCCCACCCCGGCCACCGCCTCGAACATCTGCGCGGCGATGCCCGGCGTCGATGCGATGGCCACGCCCACGATGGAGAGCTTGGCCACGTCGCGGTCGACCTCGGCCCTGGCGCCCCATTCGGCCAGCAGCGGCGCCAGCGCCTCGAGCGCCTCGGGCACGACCTCGCCGGCCACGATGAACGCCATCTGCTGGCGGCTGTCGCCGGCGCCGCGCACGCCCTGGATGATCATGTCGACGCTCACGCCCGCCGCGCCCAGGGCGCGGAAGATGCGGCCCGCCACCCCGGGCGTGTCGGGGATCGCGTGCAGGTCGATGCGCGCGTGGCTGGTGTCGAGCGCCACGCCGGTGACGGGCTTGTCGGTGTACATGCTCTCCTCCTCGCCCGGCTGGCGGGCGGCCACCACGGTGCCGGGCACGGGCACGAACGACGACCGCACGTGGATGCGCACCCCGTAGCGGCGCGCGTACCACACGCTGCGCGGGTGCAGCACCTTGGCGCCGTGGCTGGCCAGCTCGAGCATCTCGTCGTAGCCCACGCGCCGCAGCTTGGAGGCGCGCTCCACGACGTGCGGGTCGGCGGTGTAGACGCCGTCGGTGTCGGTGAAGATCTCGCACTCCGGGGCGCCGAGCGCCGCCGCCAGCGCCACGGCGGTGGTGTCGGAGCCGCCGCGCCCCAGGGTGGTGAGGTCGCCGGCCTCGTCGGCCCCCTGGAAGCCGGCCACGACCACCACGTCGAACCCCTCGAGCGCGCGCCGGACCGCACGCGGGTCGACGCGCAGCACGCGCGCGTTGCCGTGGTTGGAGTCGGTGAGGAAGCCCGCCTGCTGGCCCGTGAGCGAGCGCGCCCGCACGCCGCGCCGCTGCAGCGCCAGCGCCGTCAGCGCCATCGACTGCTGCTCGCCGGTGGCCAGCAGCACGTCGAGCTCGCGGCGCGAGGGGCGTTGGCTCAGCTCGCGCGCCATGCCCAGGAGGCGGTCGGTGGTGCGCCCCATCGCCGACACCACGACCACCAGCTTCTCCCCCGCCGCCACCGCGCGCGCGAGGCGCGCCGCCACCTTGTCGATGCGGTCGAGGTCGCCGACGCTGGTGCCGCCGAACTTGAGCACGCGCAGCGGCGCGCCGGCCCGCGCGCCTGCTGACGCGAGGACGGCCGGTTCGGGCGGGGGCACCATATGACCAGTGAGCTTAACGCCGCCGCGGCGCGCGGCGCTAGCCTGGGCCGTGGCGGCGCCCGCCGCCAGGCGACCGGGCTCCCGTGCGGCTCTGCAATAATCGCGCGTATGGAAGACCCCGCCCCCGTGCGCGCGCCGCTGCGCGTCGCCGTCATCGGTGCCGGCCCCGCTGGCTTCTACGCCGCCGAGGCGCTCCTCAAGGGGCGTGAGGACGTCGCCGTCGACCTGTTCGACCGCCTGCCCACGCCGTACGGCCTGGTGCGCTTCGGCGTGGCGCCCGACCACCAGAAGCTGAAGTCGGTCACGCGCCTCTACGAGCGCACCCTCGGCGACCCGCGCCTGCGCTACCTCGGCAACGTCGAGTTCGGCCGGCACCTCACCACCGCCGACCTGGCGCGGCACTACCACGCCGCCGTCTACGCCGTGGGCTCGCCCGGAGACCGGCGCCTGGGCATCCCGGGCGAGGACCTGCCCGGCAGCCTGTCGGCCACCGAGTTCGTGGCCTGGTACAACGGCCACCCCGACTACCGCGACCTCGAGGTGCCGCTCGACGCGCGCACCGCCGTGGTCATCGGCGTGGGCAACGTCGCCATCGACGTCACGCGCGTGCTGGCCAAGAGCGTCGACGAGCTGCGCAGCACCGACGCCGCCGACCACGCCCTGGCGGCGCTGGCGCGCTCGACGGTCGAGGAGATCGTGATCGTCGGCCGTCGCGGGCCGGCCGAGGCCAGGTTCACCACCAAGGAGCTGCGCGAGCTGGGCGAGCTGCTCAACGCCGACGTCTACGTCGACGAGCGCGAGCTGGTGGTGCCCGCCGCCAGCCGACGCGCCATCGAGGGCGACGTCAACGCCCAGAAGAACCTCGAGGTGCTCGAGGCGTTCGCGCAGCAGGCGCCGCGCGGCAAGCCGCGGCGCGTGCGGCTGCGCTTCCTGCTCTCCCCTCTGGAGCTCCAGGGCGAGGGCCGCGTCGAGCGCGTAGTGCTGGGCCGCAACCGGCTGGTGGAGCGCGAGGACAGCGGCCTGGCGGCGGAGCCGACCGGCGAGACCGAGACGCTCGAGGCGCAGCTGGTGTTCCGCTCGGTGGGCTACCGCGGGGCGCCGCTGCCGGGGGTGCCGTTCGACGAGCGCGCCTGCGTGATCCCCAACGCCGCCGGGCGCGTGCTCGAGGCGGGCGCGCCCGTGCCGGGCGCCTACGTGGCCGGCTGGATCAAGCGCGGGCCGAGCGGCGTGATCGGCACCAACAAGGCCGACGCCATGGAGACGGTCGCGGCGCTGCTCGAGGACGCCCAGGCCGGGCGCCTGCCGCAGCCCAGCGAGCCCGGCGCCGAGGCGGTGCTGGCCACGCTGGCCGCCGCCGGCGCCGACCCGTTCACGAGCGCCGAGTGGGGGCGCCTCGACGCCGCCGAGATCGCCGCCGGCGCGGGCCAGGGGCGGCCACGCGTGAAGGTGGTGGACCGCGCGGAGATGCTCGCGCGCGGGCGCGCCAAGCCCGCCAGGGAGGAGGAGGTCACGGAGAGCCCCAGCTGACCGACCCGCACCCGTCCAACCTCCACCGGCCAGTCTGGTAGGATGCCCACGCATCAAACGCGCAACCAGCGCCATAGCGAGGTTCGAGGACGTGTCGGATACCAACCCCGTACCCGGCTCGCTACCGCGTTCCACCGGAACGCGGAGCGAAGCAGAATCCCCCGCCGCGCCGCCGCTACTGAGCATCCAGGGCTTGGTGAAGGACTTCGGCGGCCTGCGAGCCGTCAACCATTGCAGCTTCGACGTGGCCCGGGGCAGCATCACCGGGCTGATCGGCCCCAACGGCGCGGGTAAGACCACGCTGTTCAGCCTGGTGTCGGGCTTCTACCGGCCCGACGAGGGCCGCGTCTTCCTGGACGGCGAGGACGTCACCGGGCTGCCCTCGCACCTGATCTTCCGCAAGGGCCTGTCGCGCACCTTCCAGATCCCCCGCGAGCACAAGAGCATGACCGTGATGGAGAACCTCATGCTCGTGCCGAAGGGGCAGCTCGGCGAGCGCTTCTGGAACCCCGTGTTCCGCCCCGGCGCCGTGCGCGCCCAGGAGCGCCAGCTGCGCGAGAAGGCGCGCGAGGTGCTCGACTTCGTGGAGCTGTCGCACATGGCCGACCAGCCGGCCGGCGCCATGTCGGGCGGCCAGAAGAAGCTGCTGGAGCTGGCGCGCACGCTGATGGCCGACCCCAAGATCGTGCTGCTCGACGAGCCGGGCGCGGGCGTGAACCCCACGCTGATGGGCAAGATCCGCGAGAAGATCGAGCAGCTCAACCGCGAGCGCGGCATCACCTTCCTGCTCATCGAGCACGACATGCCGCTGGTGATGGGCCTGTGCGACCCGGTGGTGGTGATGAACCAGGGCAGCAAGCTCGTCAGCGGGCCGCCCGCCGTGGTCCGCACCGATCCGCGCGTTCTGGAAGCGTACCTGGGAGGTCAGTATGGCGCTCTTGAGGGTTGAGGACGTCCAGACCGGGTACGGCGAGATGCAGGTGCTGCGCGGCGTGAGCCTCACGGTGGCGCAGGACGAGATCGTCTCGATCGTGGGCCCCAACGGCGCCGGCAAGTCGACGGTCATGAAGCTCGTGTTCGGGCTGCTGAAGCCCTGGGAGGGGCGGGTCACCTTCGACGGCCGCGACATCTCCGGCATGGCGCCGGAGAAGCTCGTGCGCCTGGGGCTCTCCTACGTGCCGCAGGTCGACAACGTCTTCCCCACCCTCACCGTCGAGGAGAACCTCGAGATGGGCGGCTTCACCCGCACCGGCTCGCTACAGGAGCACAAGGAGCGCGTCTACGAGCTCTTCCCGCGCCTGGCCGAGCGACGACGCCAGCGGGCCGGCAAGATGTCGGGCGGCGAGCGCCAGATGGTGGCGATGGGGCGGGCGCTGATGCTCGACCCCAAGCTGCTGATGCTCGACGAGCCCTCCGCCGGCCTCGCGCCGCTGCTCGTCGACATGATCTTCGAGAAGGTCGTCGACATCAACAAGGCCGGCGTGGCGGTGTTGATGGTGGAACAGAACGCCAAGAAATCGCTCCAGCTCGCCGACCGCGGCTACGTGCTGGCCACGGGCCAGAACCAGGTCGACGGCAAGGGCAGCGAGCTCCTCAGCGACCCCGAGGTCGCGCGCCTCTACCTAGGGGGTTGACGGTGGTGCAAGGTAGCCAAGCCATGCGGCTGCGCCCCGGTGAGCGTTTCCAGCGCGTCATCGGCAGCCCGATCGCCATGTACGTCGTGCTCGGCCTGGTGCTGGTCGCGCTCGTGATCGCCGCGCAGGTCAAGGGCCTGAGCGGCAACCTCCTCTTCTCGCTCTTCGTGCGCGGCGTGCTGCTGGGCGGCACGCTGGCGCTCGGCGCGGTGGGCGTCACGCTGGTGTTCGCCGTGCTCAAGATGGCCAACTTCGCCCACGGCGACCTCATGACGCTCGGCGCCTACCTGGGGCTGATCGTGGTGGCGCTGCTGCCCAAGGGCGCGCCGTTGGCGCCGTTCTCGTTCGGCTACGAGTTCCTGGTGGCGTTCCTGCTGGTGGTACCGCTCGTGGGGCTGGTGGCGTTCGGCCTCGACCGGGTGGCGTTCCGGCCGCTGCGCGCCCGGCGCGCGCAGCCGATCATGTTCGCCATGGCCGCGCTGGGCCTGGCGTTCGGCATCCGCAGCCTGGTGTACATCTTCTGGGGCGCCGACTTCACCTTCTACTACTCCGGCCGGGCGCGGCCCGCGGTCGAGCTCTTCGCCGGCGTGCGCGTGCGCCCCGACCAGCTGTTCATCCTGGGCCTGGCGGTGGTGCTGATCGTGGGCGTCTACCTGCTGCTGGAGCGCACCAAGATCGGCAAGGCGATGCGCGCCACCGCCGACAACCCCGACCTGGCGCGCGTCAGCGGCATCGACACCGGCCGCGTGATCCTCTGGACGTGGCTGATCGGCGGCGGGCTGGCGGCGGCGGGCGGCATGCTCTACGGCCTCGACGTGCAGCTGCGCCCCGAGATGGGCTGGTGGCTGCTGCTGCCGCTGTTCGCCTCGGTCATCCTGGGCACCATCGGCAACGCCTACGGCGCCATGGCCGGCGCCTTCGTGATCGGCATCGTGTGGCAGATGAGCAGCGCGTTCATCAACCCGGCCTACGGGCACGGCATCGCCTTCCTGGTGATGGTGTTGGTGCTGCTCGTGCGGCCCGAGGGCCTGTTCGGGAAGCGGAGGTAGCGATGACCCCGGTCGTCCTCGCCAAGTCCGTCCTGCTGGGCGTCCCGCTGTGGCTGTTCGTGTCGAGCCTGCTCACCTTCAAGCCGGCGTGGCTCAAGCACCTGGTCTCGATCGCGGCGGGAGTGGCCGTGGCGCTGGCCATGGTCACGCTGATCCCCACCGGCATCCTCTCGTACATGACCACGTTCATCCTGATGGCGAGCATCTACGGCGTGCTCAGCCTCGGCCTGAACGTGCAGTGGGGCTACACGGGCCTCTTCAACATCGGCATCGCGGCGTTCTTCGCCATCGGCGCCTTCACCAGCGCCCTCGTCACCACCGTCAAGCCCACGGGCTTCAACGCCAGCTTCACGCAGCAGGCGTTCGGCCTGGGGCT
>Ga0079224_100016929_pt1 | contig 10257 bp, 9 predicted proteins | sample Stecom2015_FD_80414 | JGI IMG/M metagenome (GOLD analysis project Ga0079224, IMG submission 80414) | Agricultural soil microbial communities from Utah to study Nitrogen management - Steer compost 2015 | ecosystem: Environmental > Terrestrial > Soil > Agricultural land | place: USA: Utah... | reverse complement strand
GCCTTTATTTCCACACCGTTTCCCCGCCGGGCAAAAACGCCGCGCCACTTCGATTGAAACGGAAGCTTCCACGACCCCGTCCGCGTCACGGAAAACAACATCCCCGCCCGGACCGCGCGCCCCGGTTTCCAAGGTTGACCGCCAAAACGCCCAACTTACGTTCAGCCAAATTCTCCGCTTTCATCGTCGAACCACACGCCCGCTCATGACCATTGGCCGCCGCCTCTCAACCCGTCTTCTCCTCCTGCTCTGCGTGGCCTTCGTCCCGCTGGCCCCCGCCCAGAACGCCGCCGACGATGGACTCGAGCTCCGCTTTGCCAACGGCATCGCCGCCGTCGTCGAGGACCGCGTCATCACCGTGGACGACATCCGCCGCGAGCTCTCCCTCATCCTCCCCCAGATCCGCTCCGAATCCCGCAACGCCAAGGAATTTCAGGACAAGCTCGAAGCCGCCCAAAACAAGATCATCCGCGACCTCGTTGACCGCATCCTCATCGTGAAGGATTTCTACAAGGACGAGCGCCGCAAGATCCCCTCCAGCTACATCGACAACGCCATCGCCGAGCAGATGACCACCCAGTTCAACGGCGACCGCTCCGAATTCCTCCGCTACCTGCGCGCCCGCGGTTTCACCCTCCGCGACTACCGCAAGGAGATGGAGGAAAACCTTGTTTACGGCTACCAGCGCTCCCAGCAACGCCGCAGCCAAAGCGTCGTCAGCCCCGCCCGCGTCGAAGACTACTATCAGGCCAACAAGGACAAGTTCTTTGAAGAGGAACAAAGCCGCATCCGCCTCATCCAGCTCCTCCGCAAGGACGCCGAGACCGACGCCGCACTCACCGCCCGCGCCGAGGCCCTCCTCGCCAAGCTCAAAGACGGCGCCTCCTTCGAGCAACTCGCCCGCGAACACACCGACGACGCCAGCAAAACCCGCGGTGGCGACTGGGGCTGGATGAAACGCGACGAACTCAAACCCGAATTCAGCGAACCCGTCTTCAAGCTCAAGGCCGGCGAGGTCTCCCCTCCCGTCATCCAGCCCGAGGGCGTTTACCTCTTCTACTGCGAAGACCACAAGCCGGCCGGCATCCCGCCCATCGACGACGTCCGCGAGCAGATCGAACTCGTCCTCTCCGAACAAATGACCCGCCAGTCCATCGACCAGTGGCTGGAACGCCTCCGCAAGGACGCCTACGTCCGCTTCTACTAAAGCCGCCGCGCGCCCGATCCCCACGCCAAGCCGGGCCTGACCGCCCGGCTTTTTTCGTCCCCTCCTTCCATGCTCCGTCTGCTGCTCCCGCCCAATCTCCCCGACGCCGCCCTCCGCGACGCCATCTCGCTCAAGGTCGAGCTCGACCTCAACTCGCCGCCCAACCCCGCCCACCTCCCCGGCCTCGCCGTCCTCCAAACCCTCTGCAACGGCGCCGCGCAACCTCCCCCCTTCATCCAGGTCAACCGCGACCAACTCCGCCAACTCGTCGCCAGCCTCGCCGGCCAGCCCGTCTTCGCCTGGCTGCGCGAACCCGCCAAACCCATCCTCTGGATCGGCCCCCGCCTGCGCGGCGTCAGCGAACACCTCGCCCCAGTCTCGTCCTCCGCCCCTCGTCCCTCGCCCCCTGTCCCTCCCCCCGCCCGCCGCGCGCTTCCGGGTTCCGCCTCCTATCACCGCGCCGCCTCCCGCGACGAACCCGCCACACCCCTGCTGGTGGACGGCAGTGAACACTTCCTCGCCATCACCCTGCCCTCCCGCGAGCACACCGGCTACGCCGCCGCCCTCGATCTGGTCAAAACCAACGGCTTCACCCTCGAACCCGCCAACCGCAAATGGTGGCTCCGCGACCGCCACAAAGTCCTCAACTTTCTCGCCAGCCACCGCACCGCCCTCGACACGGAATTCTTCGCCGAATTCACCCCCAACTTCGAAAAAAACACCGCCCGTTTCGCCACCGCCACCGTCTCCTGCGAAATCACCGCCGCGGGCCCCGACTACGCCCTCACCCTCGGCCTCGACGCCGGCCGCGTGCCCGACGACCAACTCCGCGCCGCCGTCGCCACCAATCGCGGCTACGTCGAGGACCAGGGCAAAATCTACCTCATCCCGCCGGCCACCCTCGAACAACTCACCCGCGCCCAACGCATCATCGCCGGCGGAGCCGCCGCCCCGCTCTCCGCCCGCCGCGTGCACCAAATCGCCGCCGCCCGCGTCTGCGAAATCGACGAGCTCATCACCGAGCTCGCCCCCGATTATCAACCGCCCGCCGCCTGGCGACGCCGCGCCGAGGCCCTCAAAAACCTCGCCACCCTCGAACCCGCGCCCATTCCCGCCGACTTCACCGCCACGCTTCGTCCCTACCAGCACATCGGCGTCGCCTGGCTCTGGCACCTGCACCGCAACCGTCTCGGCGGCATCCTCGCCGACGAGATGGGCCTCGGCAAAACCGCCCAGGCCATCGCCCTGCTGGCCGCCGTGAACGCCCAACATCCAACATCGAACGCTCAACGTCCAACCACCAATTCCCCATTGGACGTTGGACGTTCGACGTTGGATGTTGGACGTTCAGGGGTGGCGCATGCGCCAAGCTTGGTCATCTGCCCCGCCTCCCTCGTGGAAAACTGGCGCCGCGAAACCGCCCGCTTCGCGCCCCATCTCCGCGTCTTCATCCACCACGGCGTCAAACGCCTGACCGCCGCGTCCGAGGCCGCTGCGCACGACGTCATCATCACGTCCTACGGCACCGCCGCCCGCGACCGCGAATTTTTCGGCGACCTCGACCTCGCCTGCCTCATCGCCGACGAGGCCCAGCACGTCAAAAACCGCCGCTCGCAAAACGCCCGCGCCCTCCGCGCCCTGCGCGCCCGCTCCCGCTTTTTTCTCACCGGCACCCCGCTGGAAAACTCCCTCGACGACCTCCGCTCACTCTTCGAAACCCTGCTCCCCGGCATGGTCGAAAAACTCCCCTCCGGCCTCAAGTCCGACGAACGCGCCTTCCACGACGAACGCCTGCGCATCCAGACCGCGCCCTACATCCTGCGCCGCACCAAACTCGCCGTCGCCCCCGAGCTCCCCGAAAAGATCGAACAGGTCATCTACTGCGAACCCGGCGCCCGCCAGGCCGCCCTCTACCGCGAATTCCAAACCGCCTCCGAGGACCAGCTCATGCAGCTCGCCGGCGCCGGCGCGTCGGAAAACGCCATCCGCCTGGCCACCCTCACCCAGCTCCTGCGCCTGCGCCAGATTTGCTGTGATCCCCGACTCGTCGCGCCCGGCGCCTCCTCCGACGACTCCGCCAAGCTCGACGCCTTTCGCGAACTCCTCGCCGAGGCGGTCGATGACGGACACCGCATCCTCGTCTTCTCGCAATTCACCTCCCTGCTCGCCCACCTCCGCGAGGAACTCGCCGCCCAGGACATCGCCCACTGCTACCTCGACGGCTCGATGTCCGCCAAGGCCCGCCAAGCCGAGGTCGATCGCTTCAACCAAAGCGACACCGTCCCTGTCTTCCTCATCTCACTCAAGGCCGGCGGCACCGGTCTCAACCTCACCGGCGCCGACACCGTCATCCACTTCGACCCGTGGTGGAATCCCGCCGTCGAAGCCCAGGCCACCGACCGCGCCCACCGCATCGGCCAGACCCGCGTCGTCACCAGCTACAAGCTCATCTGCAGCGGCACCGTGGAAGAAAAAGTTCTGGCCCTGCAGGAAACCAAGCGCGCCCTCCTCGCCGACGTCTTCGACGCCAGCGACGCCGCCAACGCCAAACTCGAACTTGCCGACCTCCAGGCCCTCCTCCGCGCGTAGCGCCTCCCGTAGCGGAACGACGGAGTCGTTTCGACGAGCGACCCCATCCCGCCGACAACGCATACCCTCACCCCGCATTCTCAGCCGCACCCGCCGCCCGCCGCTCGTCCAACCTGCGCTTCAGTCTCCTGCGCAGCCAATGCATGCCCGCCCCCACCGCCGCGCACACCAGCCCGCCGATCAGCAGCATCCGGCGATCCCCCCGCCCCAGCGCGTCACCCGCCAGCACCACGCCCGCGATATACACCGCCGGCACCGACACCGAAATCAGCAGATAGATTCCAAACCGCACCCGCGCCACCCCCAGCAGATAACTCTGCAAAAAAAACGGCGTGCCCGGCACCACTCGCAAAATCAACGTCAGCTCCCACCCCGACCGCGTCGCCACCGCCGGCAAGCCCCGGCCCAGCTTCGCCAGCCCCCACATCACCAGCGGACGCAGCACCCGCGCCGCCAGCCAGTAGGACAACGTCACGTTGACCGCCACCGCCACGATCGCACAGCCGATCACCGCGACCACGCCCATCTGCGGACCAAACACCGGCCCCGCCGCCACCGTGAAGGGCGACAACGGAAACCCCGCCAGCGGCAGCAACGCCATCGCCCCGAAAAACACCACCGGCCCCGCCTCGCGCAAAATCCCCATCACCTCCTCCATCATCGCCCGCAGCGCCTCTCCCCACAACACCCAGGCCAACCCGCCGAAAACCAGCGCCGCCACCCCTGCCAAAATCAACCTCCCGTTTTTGCTCATCGACATGCGCCCGCCATACCACGCACGCGCCTCCCCCCTGTAAACCCTTCTGCGCCGGCACGCTTGACCTTCGCTCTTCCTGGTCGCCTTTTTTACATTTCCCACAACCACGGTGACTCCCTCTTTCTCGTCTTTCGATGTCCTCGTCATCGGTGCCGGCCCCGCCGGCGCCAGCGCCGCCCTCCGCACGCGCGCCGCCGGCCTCTCCACGCTCCTCGTGGAAAAATCCGCCTTCCCCCGCTTTCGCATCGGCGAATCCCTGCTGCCCGCCGCCAACGCCCTCCTGCGCGAAATCGGCGTCTGGCCCAAACTTGAACGCAATCCCGCCTACATCAAAAAATTCGGCGCCCGCTTCCACCTCGGTCACGGCGACGCCGAAAAAACCCTCGTCTTCTCCGACGGCCTCGTCCCCGGCCTCGACTACTCCTACCAAGTGGACCGCGCCCGCTTCGACGCCCTCCTCCTCGACCAAGCCCGCGAGGCCGGCGTCGAGGTCCGCACCGAGACCACCGTCACCGCCGTCAACCCGACCGCCGACGGCCACACCGTCACCCTCGCGCCCGCCGGCGGCGCCCCCGCCACCCTCTTCGCCCGTTACGTGATCGACGCCGGCGGCCGCGACCAATTCTTCCCCTGCGAGCTCAAGGCCGCCCTCGAACCCGCCGCCTTTCCCAAGCGCCTCGCCATCTACAACCACTTCACCGGCATTCCCCGGCCAGACGGACCCGCCGCCGGCGACACCATCATCGTGCGCCTGCCCGACGGCTGGTTCTGGCTCATTCCCATCGACGCCGAGCGCACCTCCGTCGGCCTCGTCACCACCCAGACCGCGTTCAAGGCCGCCGGCCTCGCCCCCGCCGAACACTTTGCCCGCGTCGTCGCCGCGCACCCCCGCCTGCGCGCCCTGCTCGCCGACGCCAAACCCGCGCTCGGCTGTCACGTCACCGCCGACTACAGCTACACCCGCCGCCAATTCGCCGACGGACGCATGATCCTCGCCGGCGACGCCGCCGGGTTCCTCGACCCCATCTTTTCCTCCGGCGTCTATCTCGCGCTCCACTCCGCCAAACTCGCCGCCAAACTCGTGATCGACGCCGCCCGCGCCGGCGGACGGCCGATTTCCCAGCGCGCCGCTCGACGCTACACCGAACACGTCAAACGCCACTCCGACGTCTTCCACCGGCTGATCGACGCCTTCTACGACGATCACAGCTTCGCCGTCTTCATGTGCCCCCGGCCGCCCTTCGACATCAGCCCCGGCATCACCTCCATCGTGGCCGGACACACCCGGCTCAGCTGGCCGCTCTGGTGGCGCTTCAAACTCTTCCTGCTTGCCTGCCGCCTGCAACGCCACTGGCCCCTCGTCCCTCGCATCGACCTCACCTCCGCATGAACAGTCCCGACAACCCTCCCTCCGACTGGGACGTCATCATCGTCGGCGGCGCGCTCTCCGGCGCGGCCACCGCCCTGCTCCTGCTGCGCCGCAACCCCCGCCTGCGCGTGCTCATCCTTGAGCGCGACGCCGCCTTCAAACGCCGCGTCGGCGAGTCCACCGTCGAAATCAGCGCCTACTTTCTCGGCCGCACCCTCGGCCTCACCGACCACCTCCAGGAAAAACACTTCGTCAAACAGGGCCTGCGCTTCTGGTTCCACAACGACCGCGCCACCACCCTCGACCAGTGCAGCGAGACCGGCCCCGGCTACAACGTCCGCCTGCCCGGCTACCAGGTTGACCGCGCCGTGCTCGACGAGGAAGTCCTTGCCCGCGCCGTCGCCGCCGGCGCCGTGTTGCGACGCCCGGTAAAGGTCCGCGCCATCACCCTCGCTCCCGGCGGCCTCCAAACCGTCGAACTCGACCACGCCTCCACCTCCGCCGCTCAGGTCTCAGCTTTCAGCTCTCAGCCCTCCCGCCTGCACGCCCGCTGGGTCATCGACGCCACCGGCTTCGCCTCGCTGCTCGCCCGCAAGGAGGGCTGGCTCCAGCCCAACCCCGACCACCCCACCGCCGCCGTCTGGACCCGCTGGAGCGGCGTCAAAAACTGGGACTCCCCCGAACTCGCCCAAAAGTTTCCCGCCTGGGCCAACCGCACCAAGGCCGTCCGCTTCACCGCCACCAACCATCTCGTCGGCCTCGGCTGGTGGGCCTGGATGATCCCCCTGCGCGGCGGCGACACCAGCGTCGGCATCGTCTTCGACCAGCGCCGCGTCGATCTGCCCGCCGGCGAACGCCTCGGCGAACGCCTGCGCGCCATGCTCATGGAGCACCCCGCCGCCCGCGAACTCATGGCCGACGCGCAATGGCACCCCGGCGACGTCCACTTCCGCCGAAACCTCGCGTATTCATCCCGTCACTACGCCGGCGACGGCTTCGCCATCGTCGGCGACGCCGCCGCCTTCATCGACCCGTTCTACTCGCCCGGCATGGACTGGATCGCCTACACCGTCTCCGCCACCGCCGCGCTCATCGACGAGTCCTTTCGCGGCAAGCCCAAGGCCCCGCGCATCGCCCGCCACAACGCCGACTTCACCCGCAGTCACGACCGCTGGTTCCGCGCCGTCTATCTGAACAAATACGACTACATGGGCGACCACCAGCTCATGACCCTGGCCTTCCGCCTCGACCTCGGCCTCTACTACCTCGGCGTCGTCAGCCAACCCTTCACCCGCGGCGACCGCGGACTCGAGACACCCTCCTTCGCCGCGCCCGCCAGCGTCCCCTTCGCCTGGTTCATGGCCCTCTACAACCGCCGCCTCGCCGCCATCGCGCGCGACCGCCTCCGCCGCGGCCGCTGGGGCGCGCGCAACGACCGCCGCTATTTCGGCTTTCGCTCCTACGAATTGACCTGGACGCTCCCGCTCCGTCTCCTCGTCGCCCTCGGAGCCTACGCCCGGCTGGAGTTGCTCGAAGGCTGGCGCACCTGGTTCACCCCCGCTCCCGCCACCCGCGCCTCAGCCAAACACCACGCCCGACCTGTTTCCCAGTCGTCATGAATCCCGACCGCCTCTCCGCCTTTCCCGCCGACATCCGCGAAGCCCACGCCCGCTGGCTGGCCGACCGCGACCTCGACGCGCTCGACCGCGTCATCCTCGCCATCGTCGCCTTCCACCTGCCCAGTCGCACCCGGGACGAACCGCTCGTTCATCCCCAGGACTCCGCCCGAATGATGGAGGACCTTGGGTATGATTCCCTCGCGCTCGCCGAGATCGTTTTCTTTATCGAGGACCTCTACTCCGTCACCATCTCCAATCAGGATTTGCGCGACATCCGCACCATCGCCGAACTCCGCGCCTTCGTTCGCGCCAAGGTCGCCAGCCTCGCCGACCACTGACCCTCCTTTTTCATCATGTCCGATCCGCTCAAAAACCAACTCAAGACCCTCATGATCGACACCCTTCGCCTCGAAGATGTCACCCCCGCGGACATCGTTGACGACGAACCCTTGATCGGCGGCGGCCTCAGCCTCGACTCCATCGACGCCCTCGAACTCGTCGTGCGCCTGGAAAAGGAATTCGGCATCAAAATCGGCAGCAGCGAGGAATCCCGCACCGCCCTCGCCAGCGTCAACGCCCTCGCCGACTACATCCGCGCCCACGCCGACTCCTCGCGCCTGCCCGCCGCCTGAGATCCGCGCCGCCGTCCACCCGCCGCATGTCCGTCCCTCCCCCGCCGATCCGCGTCGCCGCCTGCGGCGCCCTAACCGCCTTCGGCGACGAAACCGTCACGCTCGACGCGCTCCTCGCCGGCCGCACCGCCCTCGCCGCCCGCCCCGTGCAGGGCCGCCCCGGCGACGACCTCGTGCCGCTCGCGCTGATCCCCGCGCGCCCCTACGACGAAACCCTGCCTCCCGGCTGGCTGCCCGCCCTGCAAACCCTCGCCGCCCGCATCCCCGGCGAAGGCTGGGGCACCCCGCGCCGCCCCGTCTTCGTCACCGGCAGCAACTTCGGCGTCGGCCACCTGCTCGCCTTCCGCCGCCACGGCGACCCCGCGCATCTCGATCTCGGCACGCCCTACGAATGCGTCGCCCACGTCGCGCGCACCCTCGGCTGGGGCCCCGATGTGACCGTGATCTCACACGCCTGCGTGTCCGCCCACCTCGGGCTGTTGCAGGCCACGCGCACGCTGCACGCCGGCCTCGCCGACGAGGCACTCGTTTTTTCCTTCGACTTCATCAGCGCCTTCGTCGCCGGCGGATTTCACGCGCTCAAGATCCTGAACGCCGACTTCCCCGCGCCCTACCAGAACCGCCCCGTCGGCTCCATCGGCCTCGGCGACGGCGCGGCCTTCGCCGTGCTCACCCGCGACCGCGGCGACTTTGCCCTCGCCGGCCAGAGCCTGCACAACGAGATGCACCACTTCACCGCCAACCGCGCCGACGGCTCGGGCTTCGCCGCCTGCCTCGCCGACCTGCCCGCCGCCGCCGTCCGCCGCGTCTGGCTCAAAGGTCACGGCACCGGCACCCTCGAAGCCGGCCGCCTCGAAACCGCCGCGCTCGACCAAGCCTTCCCCGACGCGCCGCTCGTCTCCTGGAAAGGCGCGCTCGGCCACACCCTCGGCAGTTGCGGTCTGGTCGAACTCGCCATCGCCCTCGCCGCCATCCGCCGCGGACGCGCCCCCGGCACCATCGGTGCCACCGCGCCCGGCTTCACGCCCGCCGTCGCCTTCGACGCCTTTGACCTCGCCGGCTTCGACGGCGTCGTCTGCACCAGCAACGCCTTCGGCGGCGCGCACGCCGCCTTCATCGCCTGTCATGCTTGAACGCTGGATCACCGCCCTCCGCACCGAAGACGCCGGCGACGAATCCCCCGCCGCCACGCGCGAACGCCTGCGCGACCTCTTCCCGCGCAACGCCACCCGCCGCATGACCCAGCTCGGCATCGTGCTCGGATCGACGTTGCAACCACTCCGCCCCCGCGAAAACGACACCGTTGTTTACGCCTCCACCCACGCCGAGACCCTCGCGCTCGAAGGCTACCTCGACAGCTTCCCCAACCCCAGCCCCACCCTCTTCCAAACCTCGATCCACCCGAGCTCCGTTCAACAAAACCTCATTCAACTCCAGCAACCCGTGCGCGAGCTCCTGCCCCTCACCGGCGGCGACGACCTGCCCGCGCTCGCATTGCAAGCCGCCCTGCTCGCGCCCACCGCGCGCACCCTCCTGTGCGGCGGCGAGGAACGCGGTGGCTGGCTCCTTGAGCAAGGCCACGCCAGCGACCGCACCTTCGCCTTCACCCTCGTGCTCTCCACGGACGCAACCGACGCCATCGGTCGCGTCAGCCTCGAACCCGCCGCATCCGACGCTCCCTTCCGCCCGCTGCCCCTCGCCGCCTTCTTCGATCACCTGCACCACCGCCGCCCCTGCGACCTGCTCGTCTCGCCCGGACGCCGCCTCGTCCTGAACTGGTCAACATGATCGCCTCCGCGCCCGCATCCCCCCGGACCGCCCGCAACCCCGGCCCGAGCTGGGGCTATCGTTTCCTGCGCCTGTGCGACCGCGTCGTGCCCGAGTGCCTCTTCCGTCCCGCCCGCGCCCTCGGCACCTGGATCGCCCTCGCCAACATGCGCGACCAACGCCGCCACTCGCGCGACTACCTGCGCGTCGTGCTCGCCCGCGAACCGCGCCTCGTGGAAATCTTCCGCCACTTCTTCACCTTCGAGGAGATGCTCATGCTCAAGCTCCGCGTCGCCGACGGCCGCCCGCATCGCGGC
>Ga0079224_100016928_pt1 | contig 10257 bp, 5 predicted proteins | sample Stecom2015_FD_80414 | JGI IMG/M metagenome (GOLD analysis project Ga0079224, IMG submission 80414) | Agricultural soil microbial communities from Utah to study Nitrogen management - Steer compost 2015 | ecosystem: Environmental > Terrestrial > Soil > Agricultural land | place: USA: Utah... | reverse complement strand
CTTCTGATCCATTCTAGCGGCTTTGGGATGCGTTTGAACATATTGAAGAATCTTATTAAACATATTTCCTTGGAAAAAAGAATGTTCAGGATCTTGAATAAAATATCCTGTCATTTTACCATTTTTCAAGACAATCCGTTCAAATCCAAGCTTCATCCCTGCCCACTTAATTCTGACGCTAGTGAGCAGACCTTCTGCTTCTTCCGGAAGCTTTCCGAATCGATCCTCCAGTTCCTTTTTAAAGGTGTTGAGTTCGTCTTCTGTTTTAATTTCGTTTAATTGCGTGTATAAATTTAGTCGTTCAGTCGTGCTGTTAATGTAGTCGGTAGGAAATAGCAACTCTAAATCAGTGTCTAAAGTAATTTCACGAATAAAGTCTTCGCGGGATCCTTCGGTTTCTTCGTAAAGGTCTTTGAATTCTTTTTCTTTTAGTTCATCAATTGCTTCAGCTAGAATTTTTTGATAGGTTTCAAACCCGATTTCGTTGATGAATCCGCTTTGTTCTCCACCGAGTAAATCTCCCGCTCCTCGGATTTCCAAATCTTTCATGGCAATATTGATTCCACTGCCAAGATCTGAAAATTGTTCTAGGGCACTGATTCGTTTTCGTGCGTCTTCGGTCATAACGGAATAATCGGGAGTGATGAAGAAACAGAAGGCTTTTTTATTGCTGCGTCCCACTCTTCCACGCATTTGATGCAGATCTGATAATCCGAAATTGTTGGCATTATTTATAAAAATGGTATTCGCATTTGGAACGTCAAGTCCACTCTCCACAATGGTTGTTGAAACCAGTACGTCAAATTCATTGTTCATAAACCTGAGCATCAAATCCTCCAGTTTTTTTCCGTCCATTTGCCCGTGACCAATTCCTATTTTAGCATCAGGAACCAATCGCTGGATCATTCCGGCAACTTCGGTGATGTTTTCAATACGATTGTGAATGAAGAAAATCTGTCCGCCACGAGAAATTTCGTAGGAAATCGCGTCGCGGATAATTTCTTCTGAAAATCGAATAACTTGTGTTTCTACGGGGTATCTGTTGGGTGGAGGTGTAGTGATAACCGATAAATCGCGAGCAGCCATCAAGCTAAATTGTAAGGTTCTGGGAATTGGTGTTGCCGTCAGCGTGAGTGTATCAACATTTTCTTTTAGTGTTTTCAATTTATCTTTGACTGCCACTCCAAATTTCTGTTCTTCATCAATAACAAGTAATCCCAGATCTTTAAAAACTACATTTTTGTTTACCAATTGATGTGTTCCTATGAGAATATCCAGCTTGCCTGCTTTTAGATCTTCCAGGATTTCCTTTTTTTCTTTCGCCGTGCGGAATCTGTTAAGATAATCTACACGCACAGGCATATCTTTTAATCGGTCGGAGAATGTTTTATGATGTTGGAAAGCCAGAATTGTTGTCGGGACCAGAACGGCAACCTGCTTTCCATTATCTACCGCTTTAAAGGCTGCACGAATGGCTACCTCCGTTTTTCCAAAACCTACATCTCCACAGATTAAACGATCCATGGGCCGATTACTCTCCATATCTTTCTTGACGTCATCTGTTGCTTTGCTTTGGTCCGGTGTGTCTTCATAAACGAAAGATGATTCCAGCTCTGCCTGAAGGTAACTGTCAGGATCAAAAGCAAACCCTTCCATCGTTCTTCGTTTGGCATAAAGTTCAATCAAATTGAAAGCAATTTCTTTAACCCTTGCCTTAGTCTTGGCTTTCAGCTTTTTCCACGCATCAGAACCGAGTTTATAAATTTTTGGTTCTTTCCCGTCTTTCCCATTATACTTAGATATTTTGTGTAATGAGTGAATACTCAAATACAAAATATCTCTATCGCCATAAAACAGCTTAATGGCTTCTTGCATCCTCCCCTCCACTTCTATCTTCTGAAGTCCTCCAAACTTTCCAATTCCGTGGTCAATATGCGTTACAAAATCTCCAACTTCAAGATTGGAAAGCTCTTTTATGGTTATGGCTTGTTTTTTTGCATATCCATTTTTGAGCCGGAAGCGGTGATAACGTTCAAAAATTTGATGATCTGTATAGCAGGCTATTTTCAAATCTGTGTCAACAAAGCCCTCATACAGCGGAAAAACAATGGTCTCAAATTGTTTTACATTTTGTTCCGCATCTTTAAAGATGTCTTTGAATCGTTTTGCCTGTTGTTCCGTGGCACAAAAAATATAATTTCGAATACCCTCTTCCGTATTTTTATTCAAATTCTGAATAAGCAAATTGAAATGCTTGTTGAATGACGGCTGTGGCTGCGTATTGAAATGGATGGTTGGAATAGGATTGGTCAGATGTTCCGGATTGGATTTTAGATGAATGCGCGTAAAATTTTTCAGTTGAGTTTCCAATTCAGATGCCGTTGAAAATAACTCATTCGGCTTGGCACGTTTGATAATGGGATCCAGGTCATCATAAGCTTTAGTAGCTCGGTCAAAGAGATTATCAATAATGTTTTTTAAGAGAGGCTGATTCCGGATAAAGAGCACGGTCTTTGGTGAGATATACTTAAGAAAAGACTCTCTTGTTTCTTCTACTGTCTTGTTTTCGATATTCGGAATGATATAAACCTTCTTCTTTTGTTCCTTTGAAAGCTGCGTTTCTACGTCAAAAGTTCGGATACTTTCTATTTCGTCTCCAAAAAATTCTATTCTGAAAGGCTCATCATTACTGAAACTAAAAACATCCACGATTCCCCCTCTCACAGAAAATTCACCGGGCTCAGTAACAAAATCTGTGCGTTTAAATCGGTATTCAAACAGCATTTCGTTCAAAAAGTCAAGCGAAAGTGAATCGCCTACAACCACTTTAAGTGTATTTTTTTCCAGTTCCTTCCGGGTTACCACCTTTTCAAATAAAGCCTCCGGATAAGTAACAATGAGCGCTGGTTTCTTTTTAGAATTTAATCTGTTTAAGACTTCGGAACGCAACAGAACATTCGCATTATCGGTTTCTTCTATTTGGTACGGTCGGCGGTAGCTACCGGGATAAAAAAGCACATGTTTATCTCCTAATAAATTTTCCAGGTCATTTAGATGATAGGCAGCTTCCTCTTTGTCGTCAAAAATTGCTAAGAAAGGAATGTCAGTTTGTCTAAAAACCTCTGCCACCACCATTGAAACCGCAGAACCGGAAAGACCGTTCAAAAGAGTTTCCGGTTGTGAATTTTGAATGGTTTCGTGTAGTTCCTCAACTTTTGGGAACCTTGTATAAAATTGGGGAATATTATTTTTTTGCATTGCGGGTGCAAAATTAATTCATTAATAGTGAAGAGACAACACAGCAAGAACTCCGTTTTCAATTTTTACAAAGTTTCGGATTTTATATTTAATTTTTAGGATTGTATATTTACTTCAAATTTCAACTTTTATGACATTCTCCAATTTATTCCGAAGTGGCAGACAATCTAGACATTTAGGGCATTTTGCTGCCATTGTAAATCTCGCTGCCGCCGATGGGCAGATAAACCAAGACGAAGAAAAGATTTTAAAACAGATGGCTTCCAAACTGGATATCAGCGAAATAGAATATGAGGAAATTTTAAAAAACCCTTCAGCATATCCCATGACCCCTTCATTTACCGCTGAGGGTCGTCTGGAGCGGTTATACGATTTGTTTCGAGTTATTTTTGCCGATGCAAAAGTTCAGGATAAGGAGCGTTTTTTAATTGAAAAATATGCCATCGCCTTAGGATACACAGCAGCCGAAGCAGAGAGATTAATCCAACGATCCATCGAGATTTTTAGTGGGATGCTCAATTTCGAAGATTATCAATACCTAATCAAGAAGAAATAATTCAATTGAGATTTCTTCTTTCCACAAAAAATCGTTTCAGCAAATCTGAAGCTTCTGATTCCATAATTCCTCCTATGATTTCAGTTTTGGGATGAAGTTTTGCTTGCATCTTGGCACATCCTCGTTGCTCGTCCCGGGCTCCGTAAATAATCTTGGATATTTGGCTCCAATATAAAGCACCGGCGCACATTTGACATGGTTCTAAGGTTACGAAAAGCGTACAACCGTGAAGGTATTTTCCTCCTAAAAAATTTGCTGCTGCTGTGATTGCCTGCATCTCTGCATGAGCTGTAACATCGTTCAGTGTTTCTGTCAAATTATGAGCACGTGCGATGATGCGGTTATCAGCCACAATTATTGCACCTACAGGTATTTCTCCTTTTGCAAAGGCTGCTTCTGCCTCTTCCAAAGCACGTTTCATAAAATATTCGTCTGTAAATGGATTAAGAATTGTCACATTAAAAGCGTTTTATACAAGCAAAAATAAAGGTTCTAAAGGCAGAAAAAAGGCACAATCAATAAACGTATCTTTGCTATGTGAAAAATCTTCTTGATCAAATAGAGAATCCTCAGGATTTAAAAGCTTTATCTCAAACACAACTCAAACAATTGGCCGAAGAACTGCGTCAATTTATTATAAATATTGTCGCTGTGAAAGAAGGTCATCTTGGTGCTAGTCTGGGTGTGGTAGAGTTGACTATTGCTCTTCATTACGTTTTTAACACCCCCGATGATCTATTGGTATGGGATGTAGGGCACCAGGCTTATGGACATAAAATTCTTACCGGAAGAAGGAATATTTTCCACACCAATCGTCAAAAGAATGGAATCAGTGGCTTCCCGAAGATGGCTGAAAGTCCATTTGATTCCTTTGGCACCGGCCACAGCAGTACCGCAATTTCTGCAGTATTGGGTATGGCTATCGCTTCCAAGTTAAAAGGAGATTTTCAGAGGCAGCATATAGCTGTGGTGGGCGATGCTTCCATAGCGAGCGGAATGGCTTTTGAGGCGTTAAACCACGCCGGAGACACTGATGCCAACATATTGATTATTCTTAACGATAATGCCATTGGGATAGATCCAAGTGTAGGGGCGCTTAAAGATTATCTCACTAAAGTTAAAGAAGGCTCCGCTCCTTCCCAAGACAATTTTTTTGAAGCGTTGAATCTGAATTATTCGGGGCCCCTGGAGGGTCATGATCTGAATGCTCTTATACACGAGCTTGAACGTCTAAAAGGCGTGAACGGACCAAAAATTTTACACATTATAACTAAAAAAGGCAAGGGACTACGTCAGGCCGAAGAAAATCAGATAGTGTATCACGCCCCCGGTAAATTTGATGCCGTGACCGGGGAATTAATTCCTAAAAGTGCCGAAGGCATTCCTCCAAAATTTCAAGATGTTTTCGGATTGACACTGGTAGAATTAGCATCTATCAATCCTAAAATTATCGGCATAACTCCGGCCATGCCTACAGGTAGTTCCTTAAAATTTATGATGGATAGTTTTCCTGATCGGGCGTTTGACGTGGGCATAGCAGAACAACATGCAGTTACCTTCTCTGCAGGAATGGCAACACAAGGTTTCGTGGTATTTTGTAATATTTACTCTACCTTTTTTCAACGCGCATATGATCAAGTGATTCATGATGTATGTCTGCAACGGATACCCCTAATTTTTTGTTTGGATCGTGCGGGAGTGGTGGGCGAAGATGGTGCTACCCACCATGGGATTTTTGACTTGGCATTCTTGAACTGCATTCCCAACATAATCATTGCAGCTCCTAAGGATGAAATTGATTTAAGAAACCTGATGTATTCCGCTCAGCTTGGATTAGATCTGCCCATTGCTATTAGGTACCCTCGAGGAAGAGGAAAAAAACCGGACTGGCAAAAGGAATTTAAACAAGTTGAAATAGGAAAAGCATCTATTTTAAAAAAAGGAACCCATTTGGCAATACTTTTTCTGGGTCCGATATATCATAATATTTCAGAAGCCATTAAGTCGCTGGGCGCAGCATGTCAACAGAAGATAACTTTAGTGGACATGAAATTCCTTAAGCCTCTTGATATCGATTTGCTGCATCAAATTCTAAAATCGCATTCTTCCATCATAACTGTTGAAGACGGAACAACAGTAGGAGGTCTGGGTACAACCGTGTCCAATTTCATATTGGAAAATGGGTATAATACCTACGTAACAAAACTTGGAATTCCTGATACTTTTCCCGAACATGCCTCAATAGAAGAGTTGCACGAAATGTTTGGATTATCACCGGATACCATTCGTGAAACCATCCTGACGTGTATAAATGAATAAAGACCCTCTCGGGTCTCTATTCAAATGTTTTATGATGGAGTTTTCTTATTGGACAACCAATTTTGTGGTTTGTGAAAATCCGCCTCCTTCAATATTTACCATATACAGTCCGGCCGCTAAATTACTTATATCAATACTACTGTCTCCGTGTAAATTGAGTGTTGTGTTCAGCACTTTTCTACCGTTCATGTCATAAATATTGATTTCTGCACCTGACACCTCAAATCTGCTTTGGATATTCACAATTCCTTCGGCAGGGTTTGGATAGATCACAAATTTATTTCGGATGTTGTCGTGCTCGCCTACTCCCAGTCTGCACTCCTGAGGAACATCAAATGCTTGTGTACCGTCACTTTTACTGTGTGAACTTCCCTGATCGGCACTCAACCCAAGTCCTCTTCTTGCAAAAGCATGCCAAATCAAACATTTATTTTCACCACCGTTTGCAATTCGGTCTGCTTCAAGAATGGCATCTCGTCCATCGACAAAACCCGGTGAGCAGGGTTGAATTTTTAAACCATCAACAACCAGTTGAAGCGCTTTATTGTTTCCTCCTGTTCCTTCATATATATCCGGATCAAAACCGTATTCATCAATAAACGCCCAGGTCATATCCCAAAGCATGGTTGCCCAAACAGAACCAACACCATGCGGTACAGCCTGTGTTTTAACGTTGTTGTAGGTGAAAGGGTTCAAAGTCATATCTGTTGTGTAAGGTCTTGCTCTTAAACCCGCTCCTTCTACTCCTTGTCCCAAGGCGTATGTTCCGATACCTCTGATATCAGAGCCTCTATCTCCAGGTTTCATTGTAAGCATAAGCCCGAAATAGTCACTCCATCCCTCACCCATCTGTTCTTCATTAAACAAGCAGTTAACTCTAAATCGTCCTCCTGTTAATCTCACAGAAATTCCGTGTCCATATTCGTGAGCGACAACAACGTTATCAAGATCGCCATCTCTTCTGTTTGTATCTACTCCCGATCCGTCATCTTTTAATGTGGCATTAATTTCAGTTCCGGCTAATAGCGCCTCTATAATAGCTTCTCCATCTCTTTTATATATTAATACTGCCGGAATAGTTACATCAGGTCCCTCACCTCCCATAAGGATAGGGTCTCCCAAAACATTATTTACAATTATAACTCCCACAGCACCGGCATTCTGTGCATTCATAACTTTCTCCGCGAATCCACAGCTTCCTCTATTTATGACAGCAATTTTGCCTGCCAAGGCAGCAGCATTGGAAAGTGCACCGCACGCATCATATGGATCATCGGTATTTACAGTTTGCACCAATACCAGATTAGCCGTAACTTCTGTGGTAGTCACTCCCGGCCCAAATTGAGCTTTTTGTGAATAGTATTTTCCTTGAAGCGGACTGTTGTTTAAGGTTAAGAATGTTCCTAAAACCTGACCGGGAGCTCGCCATAGATACATCTGCATACGAGGAGAAACACCATCACTTCCTGTTGCAAAATTCGCATTATTTGTTCCCTGGCCGTCTTGAGCCTCAGCCATTACCGGATCAAGCTCTGTTCCGCCTCGGCCATAATTGTTATACTGGAAATTCCCACTTGCCTCATCGAAACCGTAATTATAGAATACGTCGTGCATAATATTGTTCATATAGAACAAGTTGGTAATAGCCGCATCGGTGAAGTTATGAGGGTTTTGTGGAAGATTATAAGGAAAATCAAATAGCATCTCCTCGCCCCCATCGGCAGAATTTCCGGGAATGTTATTAAAAGCATGATCTTCATAGGCATATACATTATTCCCTCTAGTGATGGTATATTCATGACCGGGAATGCCGTCTGTATCGTGCCAACCAAATAAAGATGCCACAGCATCTGAAGGATCAGTCACCAATTGATCTTCTCCATCTTGCGGACTCTCATATGGAATCGGGAAAACCCGATATTTAGGTTCGTTAGAATTTAGAATCATCTGTGCTGCTTGACTCTTATTCCCGAACAACACACTTTCTCTGCTTGCATGTGAATGGGGTTCATCTCCCATTGCGCAACTGATAACCAAGTCATCCAGGGAAATAATTTCTCCTGATTGTGCATCTATTCGTACACTGTAGTAATGACTACCGTCTAAAAGATAGATACTCAGATCCCACGCCAGATGTAGTTTTTCACCATTATTAACAGGTTGATAAACCAGCTCGACCGGAATATTTTCAAGTGAAATTCCGCCGTCGCTAAAAACATAGGCATGTTCTCCTTTCATATCTAATAATTTTATTCCGGAAGGAGAAGCAATACCAAGTTTAGCCACAGCTTTGGAAATAGCTGAAAGTGCAGGAAACGCCGGAGCATTCCCATTAATTTTAGCAGCTATCTCTTCTACAAAAGACAATTTTCCACTTTTCACCTGATTATCTTTGATAACAAAAGACGAAGAGGAGTTGAAGATTCTCACCCCACGATAATTTTGATCCACATAGACATTGTAGGCATTTAAGCTTTTAGAGAAACTCTGAGAAGAGATTTTTATATCTGCAATATCCGTAGGAGAAAGCTTTAGTTCTTTGGCATTTTCATTTAGATATGATCTTACAGCCGGAAGTAAATCCTGTGTAAATCCATATTGTAAGCCAGCGAATACCACAAAAACGCTGAATAATAATTTTTTCATACGATTCAAAAATGAAAAGATTTAGAATTAGGAAATAGGGATTAAATTTTAAGAATTGCTAAAAATATTTAAAATGATTCACTTCAGAGCACTCTAACTTTTTTTTAACATTTATGAAGTCATAAATGACCGTTTATTTTATTAAAGATCTGAACAGCGTTTCCGTCTGTAAGTTGAGAAACATAGCTGCAGGCCTCCAATAAATACTGATAAACAGACAAATGCTTGTCTTCATCGAAATTCATCAATCTTAACAAGAGCATATCATAATCCCGCTCTTTACCCTCGTGATAATTCCCCAGAGCACCCACAAAGGCATCTAAAACAGTGGTCAAAATTCTATATCCGGCAATCTCTTTTTCCCGAACTTCCACACTCCTGTAAATATTATCTACACTAACTTTTATGATATCTTTTGTCTGGGCATAAAAGCGGCTGTCATCCATTAATGATTTTGGGAAATTCCCTTGCAGAATAGCGACTTCATTCTCAACAAAAATACGTGTCACTTCTTCAATAAGTGTATTGATAGCAATGGATCTTAAATAAGCAACTCGTTTTTTCCGTGTTGAGAGTTTTGAATAAATTTCAGTTCGCAGGTTGTTTTTTACCAATTTAACCAGATATTCCAAAGCCATATCTTCAGGTATCCATCCTAAATTGATTCCGTCTTCAAAATCTATAATTGTATAGCATATATCATCTGCTGCTTCAACAAGATATGCCAGAGGATGCCTAGCATAAGATCCTTCACCCCGTTCCAGCAGTCCAAGATCAGCAACAAGCTCTCTAAAAGCTAAAATATCATTTTGAAAAACACCATATTTTTTATCTGCCACATGCGTTGATGGTCTTTTGGGTAAGGACTCTTTCGGATATTTCATAAAAGCCCCAAGAGTGGCAAAAGTTAATCGTAATCCTCCCTCTGAGCCATCCCTGGATTCTGTGAGAATTTTAAAACCATTGGCATTCCCTTCAAAATCTATCAGATCTGCATATTCTTTCTCACTTATTTTGTCTTTAAACCGAACTCCGTTACCACTTTTAAAATAATCGCCCATCGCTCTTTCACCACTATGACCGAAAGGCGGATTCCCGATATCATGAGCCAAAGAAGCAGCAGCCACAATAGACCCAAAATCATTAAAAGTATATCCCAACTCTTTTTCTAAATGAGGGTGAGATTTTAAGATTCTTTGCCCAACAATTCGCCCTAAGGATCTACCTACCACTGAAACCTCAAGGCTGTGGGTTAACCTGGTATGGACAAACGATTTTTGTGAGAGGGGAATCACTTGCGTTTTGTCTTGAAGGCTTCTAAAAGCTGAAGAAAAAATTAGACGATCATAATCTTTTTCAAATCCCAAGCGAGTGGGATCTTCGTGTTTTCTTATCCGTCTCTCCTCCACTCCATTTTTTTGAAGAGAGAGCAGCCGTTCCCATTGCATCATATCTTTTTTGGTGCAAGATACGTTTTT
>Ga0079224_100016927_pt1 | contig 10257 bp, 6 predicted proteins | sample Stecom2015_FD_80414 | JGI IMG/M metagenome (GOLD analysis project Ga0079224, IMG submission 80414) | Agricultural soil microbial communities from Utah to study Nitrogen management - Steer compost 2015 | ecosystem: Environmental > Terrestrial > Soil > Agricultural land | place: USA: Utah... | reverse complement strand
GTCTCGTGCGCCCCGAGAGGGTCACGTGCAGCGGTCCGCTCGGTGCCGACGAAGTGGTGTCTCGCAAGAAAAGCGCCGAGAAGCGCAGGCAAGGCCATGCTCAGATGATTGATCTCGGCGCTCATGTTGGGCGCACCATACGCGGGATCGAACGGCACGCCGATCCAGAACGGCGCGTAGAAGCCGATCATCAGGATGAGCATGACCCACCAAGTGATCGGCGTACGGTACCGGGGCGCGGCGAACAGACTCACGAGTATCGCCGCCATCGCGCCGAACTGGGCTCCGAGCTCGCGCAGAAAATGATGCCAGCTATGCGTCTGAACGAGAGGCGCTTGCTCGGTCAGCAGGAAGGCGTCGTTACCGATGTGTGCGAACGTCGCGCCGAGGCTGTTCCACCCCGCGAGAAAGCCGATGATGACGAGGATCCGCGCCGTCCAGATATTCGTCAGAAGCCTCACGCCTGCCCCTCTCCCTCGAATCTCCCCGCACGATCATAACGCCGACGCTTCGGTCCGGCACTCGCGAGTTGCCTGGCCGACACTTCGGCCCGCCGACTCGAGGGGCGAGCATGCCCAACGATGCCGCAGCGCCCTCGCGGGCCGCACGTGAGCGGCGCTAGCGAACGACGATCACGCGCGGCGGCCCTTCCACGACTCGGCCTATCGCGGCAGCGCGTGCGAAGCCGGCACGGTTGAACGTCTGGATCACGCTCGGGGCCGCCTCCTCCGCGCAGGCGACGAGCAGCCCACCCGAGGTTTGCGGATCGCACAGAAGCGCCTGCGGCGTGCCTGCGAGCGCCGCGTCGAGCTCGACGTCATCGCCGTACGAGGCCCAATTGCGCGCCGACGCGCCGGTGATGAGATTCTGCTCGGCGAGCTCGAGCACACCGTCGATCAGCGGCACGCTCGACATCGCGATGCGCGCGCTCGCGCCGGCACCGCGGCACATCTCGAGCAGGTGGCCGAGCAGACCGAAGCCGGTGACGTCGGTCATCGCATGCACGCCGTCGAGCTCGGCGAGCGCCGGGCCAACATCGTTCAGGCGGGTCGTCACGTCGAGCATCGCCCGGTAGCCGTCGTCCGAGAGACGCCCTTTCTTCAACGCGGCGGACAGGACTCCGACGCCGATCGGCTTGCCGAGCACGAGGACGTCGCCGACTCGCGCGTCCGCGTTGCGTTTCAAGTGCCGCGGATGGACGACGCCGATCGCAGCGAGACCGTAGATCGGCTCCTTCGAATCGATGCTGTGGCCGCCCGCAATCGGAACGCCGGCCGCCGCGCAAACGCTGTCGCCGCCGCGCAGGATTTCGCGCACGACGCTCGGCGGCAGCACGTCGATCGGCATGCCGAGGATCGTCAGCGCGAAGATCGGCTTCCCGCCCATCGCGTAGATGTCGCTCAGCGCATTCGCGGCGGCGATCCGGCCGAAATCGAACGGATCGTCGACGATCGGCATGAAGAAGTCGGTCGTCGCGATCACGGCCTGCTCGTCGCTCAGCCGATAGACGGCCGCGTCGTCCGCCGTATCCGCGCCGACGAGAAGATGCTCGAACGCCGAGGCAGGCGCGAGCCCCTTGATCAGCTCGGCGAGCACGCCGGGGGCGATCTTGCAGCCGCAGCCTCCGCCGTGCGAGAGCGACGTCAGCCTGGGCGTCGAAACCGATGTTTGCGTCATATGAGGAGCCTCGCGATGGCGGAAGGCAGCAGGAGTCGAACCTACCGGGAGACGTCTGACGCCCCCGCCCGGGTTTGAAGCCCGGCCGCACCACCGGGTGCGTGTGCCTTCCATGTTTCCGGTAAGGCGCCGCCGGCTCGGCGGATCGAGCGCGCGTCGCGCACTCGACGCGTGTAACCGACACGGTCGAAATACTCGAGGATCTGGATCGCCCGCTTCCGCCCGACGCCGATCGCATCGCGAAAGCGTGCAGCCTTCACGGCACCGTCCGTGCGCTCGAGCATCTCGACGACCTCCGCCAGCTCGGCGATGCAGCGACTGTCGTAGAACAGGTCGCGCACGACCTGGCACACTGTGCCTAGCCTGGCCTGCCTGCGCAACACGTCGCGCACGCGTTCCTCCGGCTCGTCGAGCGCCGACGACAAGTCCCGGACCCACGGCGGGTTGAACCGTCCTGCAGCGATCAGCGGCGCAAGACGCTCCGCGAGCGCGCGGTCCTCCTCCGAGAGCGTCACTTCGTGCTCCGGCGCCTGGAGCCAAGCGCCACGGCGGACGATCTCGCCATCGCGGACGAGCGCATCGACCAGCGCCGCGCAAAGCGGCGGCGGCAGCTCCGGGAATGCGATCCGCCGCAGCCGCGCGGCGTCAGGACCGGGCTCGTCGGGCGCCGCCGCGTGGAAGCCTCGCAGCGCCTCGAGCGCTCGCCCACGGAGGCGGCCCCAATGTCGCTCGAGCAGCACGAATCGCTCCTTGCCGGTCTCGACGACTCGGGCATCGGTCGGCAAACGAACCTGCTCGGCAGGAAGCCCGGTCGCGCGAACGAGCTCGATCATCGCGATGCCGAAAGGCGCTTCGAGCAGCAAAGGCGAAACGTCGTCGCTCGCGATCGTTTGCTCGAGCGCGTCGAGCCGGCGAAGGCGCTCGGGCGTGCGCCGCTTTCGCCGCGGCGCATCGGCGTCGAGCACGACGCCGCCGCCGATCGTCCGCGCGGCTCCGGCATCACGGACGATGAAACGATCGCCCGGTAACGCGCACATCGGCGCGTCGAAGACGAGCTGCGCGCGCGCCGATTCCCCGGCACCGATCGCGCTCGATTCGAGCGGAACCACGTGCGCGACCCGATGCGCCGTGCCGATATGCACGTGCACCGGGGTACCTTGCGCGAGCCGCGGCGCGCTCGTCACGGGCAGCATCTGCAGCCGCACGTCGAAGCGCTCGCTCGGCACGAGCAGTTCGGGCGCGGCGAGCCAATCGCCGCGCGAGAGGCCGTCCTTGTCGAGGCCGACGATGTTGAGCGCACAGCGTTCCCCTGCCTTGCCGGTCGAAGCCGGCCGCTGCTGCGCGTGAAGGCTGCGAACGCGCACCGGGACCCGTACCGGCATGACGAGCACCCTGTCGCCGACCGAGATGCTTCCGGAAAAGACCGTTCCGGTCACGATCGTGCCGTGGCCCGCGAGCGTGAAGACGCGGTCGACGGCAAAACGGAACAGCGCGTCATCGCGCCGCCGTGCTTCGCGTCTGGCGGCCTGCTCGAGATGCCGGCGCAGCGCGAGGGTGCCAGGGTCCCCGTCGGCAGCGGCGTTGACGGGGAAGATCGGTGCAACGGCGAGCGCCGTGCCGGAAAGCGCGTGCCGTACTGCCGCTTCGACGTCCCGCGCGCGGGCCGCATCGACGCGGTCGATCTTGGTCAGCGCGACGGCCCCGCGTGTGACGCCGAGCAGCTCGAGGATCGCGATGTGCTCGAGCGTCTGCGGCATCACGCCGTCGTCCGCCGCAACGACGAGCAGCGCGAAGTCTATTCCGCATGCGCCCGCGACCATCGTGCGCACGAGCCGTTCGTGGCCGGGCACGTCGACGAATCCGAGCACGCTGCCGTCGTCGAGGGGGACGTACGCGTAGCCGAGCTCGATCGTCATGCCGCGCGCCTTCTCCTCGCCGAGCCGATCGGTGTCGACGCCGGTCAACGCTCGCACGAGCGTCGTCTTGCCGTGATCAATATGCCCAGCCGTGCCGATGATCATGCCCCCTCCTCGCGGCATCTTCGGATACCGGTGGAGGGCTAGCAAGGCCAGGCAGGTTCGCTTGCGCGGCGCGGTCGCAAGGCGCAAGGCGACCGTCGCTCACGTCATCATTCGATGCGAGTTCCAGAGCAGCCGATTCGATTCCTCGACGTCGGGTCGACGCGCGCTGTTTGCCGACCCGAACGACGCGGTAGGCACGACCTCAGCCGCCCTCGAAGGCAATCAGGGGCTTTCCGGGCGAGATGCCGCGGCCGTCGCGACGCTCGAGCCGCGACCGCCGCTGCATCGTCGGCTACGAGGCGGCGATGGCGATCCCTGCCCGACAGCCCCTGTTGAACAACGCCGTCAGAAGTCCAACCGGGCGCGGATACCGACCGTGCGCGGATCGCCGTACAGCACACCGACGCCGGCGCCTTCTATGTACAGCTCGTCCGTCAGGTTGTTGACGAAGAGCTGTACGTCCCAGCTACTCCGGTTGAACGTCAGCGAGAAGTTCAGGATGTCGCGCTCGTCGGTCTCGTAGAACCGGTCGGTCGGCCGCTGCAGCACGCTTTCGTAAGCCTTGTCGGCATGGTTCAGCCACAACCTCGGCGTTAGCGTCCCGCCGTTCCGCAGCTGGAACGCATAGTCGATGCTGACGGTATACGTGAGCTTCGGCGAGAACAGGTTCTGGGCTCCGCTCAGCGTGATCATGTAGGGCGAATAGTCGAAGCACTGAGTCGGCACCGGACCGACGCAGCCCTTGCTGATATCGCCCGGCCAGACCCCGCCGCTGGGCGCGATCGGCAGCGAACGGGTGTCGACGGTCGTCAGCTCGCCGAGCTTGGAGTCGGTGTACCCGAAGCTCGCATTGATGCCGAAGTTGCCGAGCACCGCGCGCAGTGACCCCTCGATACCTTTGATCGTCGAATCGCCGATGTTGGTCGTCGCCTGCTGCGAGTCCTGCGCCGTGGTTCTGAACACGGACATCTGCATATCCGTGTAGTCCATCGAGAACAGACCGAGCTCCGCATAGAGCCCCGGACGGACCGTGCCCTTCCATCCGATCTCGAAATCGTCCACGACCTCTTCGACGACTTGGTTGGCCGTTGCCGGTGTCGATTGACCGGCCTTGTACCCACGAGCGAAGAACGCATAGAAGAAGTGGCCATCCCGCGGCTGCCAGTTGAGCCCCACTTTGTACGTAGGGATGTCACCCTTCCAAACGAACACTTGCGGGTTGGCCCAGTTCGGCGTCGGGTCCGGACAATAGAACGTCACGCCCGGCTCGATCGCGAGATTGGGGCACGGCACGGGGTGCGTGGCCGTCGGCTCGGTGATCACCGGCGTGATCAAATTCGCTCGGCGTTGCTCGTTGTCGTCCTCGTTGTAGCGGGCCTCGACGAGCAGCTCGAGCGTGTCGGTCACATCGAAGTTGATTTGACCATACACCGCTTGATGGATGACATCGTCGACGGACGTCCAGAGGAACAGCGATCCCGGGTTGCCGTTCGCATCGAAGCCTCGGCGCCCCTGCGTCGGGCACGGCCGCCAGGTGCCGTCGTATTCCCAGCCGCAGGCTCGGTTCGTCAAGTCGATGTCGAGCGACAGCTCGGTATGGCGGCTGTTCTTGTAGAGGCCGACCAGCCACTCGAGCCGCTTCCCCTCGGGCGAGATCAGGTTGAACTCCTGCGACCACGTCCGCATCCCGGGACCCAGATGGAAACCGCCCCGGGGCGCGTAAACCATGCTGTTGCCGCCTTCGACCTGAAGCCGGTCCATCTGGATATCGCTCGACAGCGACCTGAACGTGATGCCGTTCCGGAACGTGTAGTTCAACTCGAGGGTCACGCGATCGTTCTTCTGGATTCGGAACTGATTGTTCGGGTTCGCGATCACCCAAGGGTCGGGCGGGTCGTAGATCTCTCCGCCCGGTCCGGGAACGCCGCCGAACAGCCGGTCGGGCGTCGCCGGGTTGAAATCGTGATCGATCATGACGCCCGTTCCGGGCGCAGGCCCCGGGGCGTTGCGCTCGTAGGTCACGACCGGGATCGACGGTGTCAGCGGATCGTTGTCGTGGTCGTAGTAGCCGGTGTAAGGATGAGGATTCGGTTGCTCGGGTATTCCGTACGTGTGCAGCTCCGTCTGCTCGAATTTCGTAAAGAGACTGAAATTGGCAGTGGGCTGCCACAAGAAGCTGACGCGGAAGTTGTCGTCCTCTTGATCTCCCGGCGTGAACTGCTCGCCGCCGGTGCTCGCGCGACCCGCTATGTTCGTATAGAAGCTATCGCGGTTCTCGCTCATGTACGCTATGCGGGCAGCGAACTTATCGGTGATCGGCACGTTCACGGCGCCCATGATCTTGCGCTGGTTGTACGTGCCGACGAGCGCTTCGACGAAGCCGTGCAGCCCGTCGAGATCGGGGCGCGCCGAGTTGATCAGGATCGCGCCGCCGGCAGCCGCCTGGCCGACGAATGTCGCTTGCGGACCGCGCAAGACCTGAACGTCACCGACGTCGAAAAAGCCGCTGGCAAGAGCCATCTCCTCGCCTTGGGTCCCGCCGTCGAAGAAAATTGGCACGCCGACCTGCTCGCTCGGGCCGCCCGTCGATGGGTTGCCGACGCCCCTGATATTGGCCTGGACATAAGAACCGTTCTGGAAGAACTGCAGGGCGGGTACCTGATTCTGCAGGTCGATGATGTCTTTGATTTGGCTCGACGCGAGGTCGACGCCGGTTAGAACCTCCATTGACATCGGAAGCGTGGCCTGTGTTGCAGCCCGACGCTCCGTGGTGACTATGATTTCCTCGAGCGCCCTTTGCGGTTGCGCGCCTTGGATCAGCTGGCCCTCTTGTGCGAGCACGCCACCCGTTCCGCCCCCCATAGCGGCGATGGCGGCGGCAATGGCTTTCGTTAGAGGCCTACGACTCCACTCGACGTAAGTCATTGAAACCTCCCTTCGGATTTCTACCCCTGTGCACACGGCGTCCGAGCTGTTCTTGAGATCATCTGGTGCCGTCGACGTTCTTATACCGCAGATATTTAGATGTACGTCGTTGGAATATGGACACGGAATCGGCCGCGACGCGCGCCGATAGTTGTCCTGCGCCCACACGTTCGCCGCCGCGGCCGGCAGCCGGGGAGCTCGAGTCGCCGTAAATGTGACGATCAGCCGTGCGCGGACGGAGATGCTACACTCGGCGGACGAGCTCTCCCGCCTTCATGACTCAGCGTTCATTTGCCGACTCACCGATCGGCTTCAGGCTCTCGGAACGGAGGATGCCGCATGAACCGCACCGCGACTCTGCTCCTCGTGTCCGCTCTTGCCTTGGGCGCCGCATCCTCCCAAGAGAACGACTCGGATGCTTCGCGTGACGAGGAGCAGACATCGGCTCCCGATCAGCTCGAGCAGTGCTTCAACGCCGAAGGCTTCACCGACTTCAATGTGGTGACCGACGGCCATATCTACGTTCGGACGCGCGGCGGCAACCACTATCTCGTCAGCACAGAGCACTGCGAGAATCTGCAGCGAAGCTATCAGCGCGGCACCGTTCGCCTGGTTCCCTATGGCCGTCGTGTCTGCCAGGGCGACGGATCCCACATCGTGTACGACGCGAACGGCCGCGACCTGCCGTGCCCGATCCTCGCGATAGAGCGGGTGCAGGACAGAGCGGAAGCGCTGCAGCTCGCCGAAGGGGCTGCCCCACCCATCAGTGTCGAGGAAGCACCCCCGCGCGACTGAAGATCAAGCGACGCGCCCGCCGCCGGTTCGCCCCGCCCGCCAGTCCGGATCCGCGAAGAATCCTCTCGTCTCTCGCGCGACAAGGCCCGAGAGGAGCAGCAAGCCGACCAGGTTCGGCAGCGCCATCAGGCCGTTCATGACGTCTGCCAGCGTCCATACGAGCTCGAGCTCCGTCACGGCGCCGACGAAGATCGCGAGCACGAACGCAAGCCGGTACGGTGCGACGGCTCCGCGGCCGAACAGCCGCTGGATGTTGCGCTCGCCGTAGTACGCCCAGCCGAGGATCGTCGAGAATGCGAAGAACACCACGCTCAGCGTGACGATGATGCCGCCCCAATCGCCGGGCAGGCCGCGCGAGAAAGCGAGCGAGGTGAGCGGTGCGCCGGTCTCGCCGCTCGTCCAGGCTCCTGTCGTGATGATGACGAGCGCCGTGCAGCTCACGATTACCAGCGTATCGATGAATGTCTGGGTCATCGAAACCAGTCCCTGGCGCACCGGATGACTGGTCTGTGCCGCGGCCGCGGCAATCCCTCCGGTGCCGAGCCCCGATTCGTTCGAGAAGATTCCGCGCGCCACGCCGTAGCGGATGACGGCCGCGATCGTCGCGCCGGCGAACCCGCCGGTCGCGGCAGTGCCGGTGAACGCGTCGGTGAAGATCAACGCAAGCGCCTCGGGGATCGCGGTGACGTGCGTGGCGAGCACGATCGCCGCACCCACCATGTAGAGGACGGCCATGAACGGCACGAACAAGGCCGTGAACCGACCAATCGACTTGATGCCGCCGAGGATGACGGCGCCTGCGGCGATCGTCATCACGGTGCCGGTAATCCAAGGCGCCACGCCGAACTGTGAGCTCACCTCGTCGGCCACGGTGTTCGACTGCACCATGTTGCCGATGCCGAACGCCGCGATCGCAGCCGCCACGGCGAAGCCGATGCCGAGCGCCGCGCCGATGCGGCCCCCGATGCCCAGGGTCAGATAGAACTGCGGCCCCCCGGATTGCTCACCGGCCGCGTCGACTTGCCGAAAGCGCACGCCGAGAAACGCTTCCGCGTACTTCGTCGCCATGCCGACCAGCCCGGTGAGCCACATCCAGAGCACCGCCCCGGGGCCGCCGAGATAGATCGCGGTCGCGACGCCCGCGATGTTACCGACGCCAACGGTCGCTGCGAGCGCCGTGGTCAGCGCCTGATAGTGGCTGATGTCGCCCTCTGTGCCGGGCTCCTGCCGCTTGACGAGAGCGAACCAAAGCGCATACCCCAGCCGTTTGAACTGCAGCCCGCGCAACAGCACGGTGAGGTACAGCCCGGTGAGCAACAATAGCGGGACAAGCGGTCCCCAGACGAAGCGGCCGACTAGCTCGAGAAATTCGATCATGAGAGGCGCAGCGAACGAAAACGGCGTGCCGATGGTAATTCAGCCGCGTCCGGAACACACGGTAGGGGGCCGGTCTTCCGATACTCGGCGGAGTTGCTCGTCGGCAGCGAGCGGCGCCTATCTCACGCTCGCGCTGGTCACTGCGGCATCAGGAATGATTGAGCACAGGGCGGAATCTGGTTTCCGTGCTACTCGTCGAGCTCGATCCTGAGCGTCGCGGCCCCGTCTTCGCCCGCGCCCCAGAGGTTCTCCTCGCAGATGTACTCCTGCATCTTGTAGCCGGGCCAGCGCTTGTACATCCACGTCCATGTCCACGGCTCGGTCAGGTATTCCGGATCGATCACCGCAATTTCATTCTGCATGTAGTTGCGATCCGGCAGCAGGCTGATCCGCTCGATGATTCGCATGTTCGCCGAGTGCGGCACGTTCCGGTAGCGCACGTATTCCTTGATGCCGGTCGTCTCGACGACGAGCGTGTCGCCCTCCCAGCGCGCACCCGAGTGGCCCGCGAAGCGCGGCTCGGCGTCCTCGGGCGGCGGCGGTTCCTCGCCGATGTAGATGCGGCGCACCTGGTTGTACGCCTCCTGGATCACGGTGACCTGGTCGCCGGTGACGAGCACCTCCATCGGGAACATCGCCATCATCATGCCCGGCATGCCGTCGCCGATGCAGTGCGTGTAGTGCGTCGCCGGCGGTTTACCGGCGGCGGTCAATGCGGCGGCCTCGTCCTGCGCGTTGCGCCACTCGGCATAGTACTCGGGCTTGAGCGGCGGATCCGGCACGGGCTGCGGCCGCGGCGGCGCGCTGTCGTCACTGCCGAGCCCGGCGAATTGCGACGGATACCGCTCCCAGGTCCCGCCGATGTCGCGCGGCCCGTACCGTGTTTCCCCGTCGCTCGAGGTCTGCGCGAGCACTGCACCGGCGCACCACGATAACGCCGCCGCAACGCGGAGCGCGCCGATCCCGCGGCGAAACGCTGCGCGGCTCATCCCTGACCTCCGGCGGCCGCTTCCTCCTCCGGATCGATCGGAATCGTCGCCGGCCCGGCGGGCCCGCCGTTCGAGAGCACGCGCCCGTCCGCGGTCTTGATCGCCTTCAAGAGCGCCGCCGGCTGGCCGTTGCGCATCGGCGCGACGACGACCGTGATCTCGTCACCCTCCTTGACCATGTTGAACTTCCAGCCGACGCGATTGAGTATCCCCGGATTCGCGCACTCGATGAGCCACAGCTGCTCCTCGCCGCCGGCCTCGGCGCCGCGAAGCTGGATGTACACGTGCGGGTTCTGCCAGGTGAACTTCTCGACCGTGCCGTGCAGGCGGATCTGCCGCTCGGGCTCGTACGGCGCGAACGAATGATGCGCGAAAGCCGGCCCCGCTGTGACGAACGCCAGCGCGGCGAGCGCATAACGCCGAATATGACTGCTCAAGCCCCTCCCCCTCTTGGCATCGCGGGCCGAACGCCT